>Ga0209617_10001172_pt1 | contig 12189 bp, 9 predicted proteins | sample LakEriepJuly2011_2_FD_187459 | JGI IMG/M metagenome (GOLD analysis project Ga0209617, IMG submission 187459) | Freshwater microbial communities from dead zone in Lake Erie, Canada - CCB epilimnion July 2011 (SPAdes) (version 2) | ecosystem: Environmental > Aquatic > Freshwater > Lentic >... | reverse complement strand
GCCTTCTGTGCGGTCGTGCAATGCGTGGTGCTTGCGAGGATCCTGCGGATCCGTCATGGGCAGGGGGTCGATGCATCCGTGCTGCGATCGGCACTGCGGTCGCTCCTCTGTGCCGGGGTGATGGCTGCCGTGCTGTGGGCGGTCGGCCTCGCCGTGGATCTTGGCGAGGGCTGGGGCGCGCGTGCCATCGAACTGGCCATCCTCACGACCACCGGCGGGCTTGCCTTCCTCGGCTGCGGCGCGTTGATGCGCATGCCGGAAATGAAATGGGCGCTCGGCCGGTCGGCCTGAGCGCCCATCGCGCGATCCCGGATCGTCGGGGCGTCGCCCCGCGCGGATCACTTCATCGGCAGCGGTGCGAGCGTCATCGGATCGCGCAGCGGCAGGTGCTTGACCGGACCGAGGTCCTTCTCGAGCATCGCCATCGTCGCGCGTCCGCCCTGGTCGCCCTTGGCGATCTCGTCCCACTTGCCGACCAGGAGGATCGTGACCTTCGAGGGATCGAGGTACTTCTGGGCGACGCGCTGCACGTCGGCAGGCGTGACCTTGGCGACCTTGTCGCGGAAGGTCGTCCAGTAATCGCCCGGCCGCTTGGTCCACTCGTCGGTCATGAAGACGCCCAGGGTCGCATCGCGGCTGCTGAAGGTCTCGGGGAAGGTCTCGATGAACGACTTCTTCGCGGTGTCGAGTTCCTGTGCCGTGACCTGCGCGCTGCGGATGCGGGCCATCTCCTCGAGCACGAGCTTCGCGGCGAGCGCGCAGGTCGCGTTCTTGCTCTCGAAGCTTGCGCGCCACTGGCCGGGCCAGAAGACCTCGGCCGAGAACTGGCTGCCGGCGCTGTAGGCCAGGCCTTCGTCCGAACGCACGCGCTGCGTGATGCGGCTCGTGAAGCCACCGCCGCCGAGGATGTCGTTCATCACCATGAAGGGGATGTAGTCCGGGTCATCGCGCGTGATCGCCGGCAGGCCGATGATGAACTTGCCCTGCGGGATGTCCTTCTCGACGTGGTAGATGCCCGGCACGAGCGAGGTCGCCGGCACGGGGGGGTTGGCCTGTTCGGCGCCCGCGGTCCAGCCCGAGAACGCCTTGGCCAGCTTCTCCAGCATGACCTTGCGGTCGAAATCGCCGGTCACCGCGATCTTCATGTTGCCCGGGTGGAAGATTGACGCGGCCATCGCCTTCATGGATGCCGCATCGAAGCCCTTCAGCCCCGCCTCGGTCATCTGCTGCCCGCGATAGTGCTCGTCGCCGTAGCTCAGCCGGCGCCACTCCGAGCCCGAGATCGTCGAGGCGCTGTCGTTGCGCTTCTTCATCTCGCTCAGGGCCTCGGCCACGGCCACCTCGAGCTTCGACGCGTCGAAGCCCGGCGACTTGAGCATGTCGACCATGATGGCGAGGCTCTCGTCGAACGTGCTGGCGAGGCAGTTCAGGCTCGCCGACGACGTCCAGTCGCTCGACGAGATGCCGATCTTGGTGGCGAGGAAGTCCAGGCGCTCGTCGAGGTCCGATGCCTTCATCGACGCCGTGCCGCCCAGGCGCATCTGGCTGGCGGTCATCGCAGCCAAGCCCGACTTGCCCGCGGGATCGAGGTTGCTGCCGCCCTTGAAGGTGATCACGAGGTTGATGAGCGGAAACTCCTTCGACGGCGCGAGGAAGACCGGCGTGCCGTCGGGCAGCGTCGTGCGGTATTCGGACGGGCTCGGCGGGGTGAAGGCCAGCGGGGGGTACGAGATGTCGCCGGGGTGGCGCGGCAGGTCATCGGCCGCGAACGCGAGGCAACCCAGCGCCAGTGCGCCGATCGACAGGGTGGTGGTCAGGTGCTTCATGGTGTGTGGTCCTGTGTGTGGAGTCGTTGGTTCACTTCGCGGCCGGGGCGGCGCCCTTCTCGAGTTCCGCGATGCGTGCCAGCATGCGATCCTTCATGAACCCGATGAACGGGCGCATGGCTTCGGGTGCCGCGGCGGCCTGGGCATCGAACTGCGTGATGCCTTCCTTGAGCTTGGCCAGGTCGGTCTCCGCGGCGATGCGCTTGAGGGCCTGCTTGGCCATCGCCTGCATCTGCGGGGGCAGAGCGGCGAGCGCCGGGTCGGTCGGCTCGTCGGCGGTGGTGCCGGCGGGCGCCGCCTTGCGCACGTAGGTGGCGACGCTGCGGTTGGTGACGTCGAAGTACTTCTTCGCCACGCGCTGGATGTCGGCGGGTGTGACGGCGAGCAGCTTGCCGCTCTCGGTGTTCACCTCGCGCCAGTCGCCGAGCGACGCGCTCACGCCCAGCTGGAGCATGATGAAGAAGTTGTTCTGCAGGCGGCGGTACTCATCGGCAGCGATGCCGTTGCGCACCTTCTGCAACTCCTGCTCACCGACCAGTTCGACCTGCAGCCGCTGGAGCTGGCCGTACCAGCCGTCCTCGAGCTGGCGAGGAGTCGCGTCGCCCTTGACCTCGGCGCTGAAGGAGAATGCTCCTGCGTACTTGCGCGAGTCCTGGCGGGCGCCGGCGCCCGAGGCCACGCCTGAGCCCTCGACCATGGTCTTGTACAGGCGGCCCGTGCGGCCGTTGAGGATCTGCGACATCACCTCAAGGGCGTAGGAGTCGGCGTGCTGGAAGGGCACCGTGTGGTAGCGCACCTCGACCTGGGGCTCGGTCTCGGCCTCGGCGTTCATGCGCATCTCGGCGAGCTGGGGCACCTCGAGCGTGACGACCGGCGGCGGCGTGGCGCCGCGCTTGAGCCGGCTGAAGTAGCGCTTCAGCATGGGCTTGACCTTGGCGGCATCGAAGTCGCCCACAATCACGCCGGTCAGGTTGTTGGGGCAGTAGTAGGTCTGGAAGTACCGCTGCGCCTCGTCCATCGTGTAGCTGTTGAGGTCGCTCGGCCAGCCGATGACCGGCCAGGAGTAGGGGCTCGACAGCCAGAACATGGCCTCGAACTGCTCGTCGAACGTGCCCGTCGGCGTGCTCTCGGTGCGCAGGCGGCGCTCCTCGTGCACCACGTCGCGCTCCGAGAAGAACTCGCGGAACACGCTGTCGGTCAGGCGATCCGACTCCATCCAGCACCAGAGCTCCATCTTGTTGCTCGGCACGTTGATGAAGTAGAAGGTCTGGTCATAGCTCGTGAACGCGTTCATCCGGCTGCCGCCGCCCGCGGTGTAGAGCTGGTCGAACTCGTCCTTGACGATGCTGCCCTTGGTCTTCTGCTCGGCTTCGAGCTTGGCGATCTCGGCCTGCGCAGCCTTCATGGCGTCGGCATCCTTGGCCGGGTCCATCGAGCCGAGCTTGGCCTGCAGCGCGTTGATCGCCTCAGTGTTGGCGCGGCCCTGCTGGGCATCCATCATGCCCTTGAGCTCGGCGCGCAGGCGCTTCAACTCCGGGGTGTCGTTGGCGGGGTTCCACGGGTCGTCGATCTCGCCGCGGTAGTAGCGTGCGTACTGGTCGCCCCAGATCAGCTGGTTCATCCGGTCGCGCAGCGCCTTCTGGCCCGTGCGGAACTCCTCGTCGCGCTTGGGGTCACGCGTGGCGACGGTGTTGGTCCCCTTGAACATCATGTGCTCGAAGAAGTGGCTGATGCCGGTGATGCCGGGGCGCTCGTTGGCGCTGCCGACCTTGGCGACCCAGCCGGCCGAGATCGTGTTCGGCTGGTCGTTGCGCGGCACGAGCAGGAACTCCATGCCGTTGTCGAGGGGGAAGACTTCCACGGGAAGCTGCTGCGCGGTGGCGGCGGCAGAGACGATGAGCGCGACGGCGCTGCTGATCAGGTATCGCATGAGGTGCTCCAAGGGGGCGAAACGGAGACTCTACGCGAGCCCTCCATCTGCGGATTCTGGCGTGACTTGGCCAGCCGCCACTTGTCCATTGAGCCGGGCGAACTACTCTTCGACCATGTCCCCACGAACATTGTGTGCAGGAGTTATCGCCACCCTGATGGCGTGCCTCCCCGCGGCGGCTCAGCTTCGTGTGGTGACCTACAACATCTCGGCGCTCGAAGGCAACGCGACGGCGCTGCAGGGGGTCTTCGCTGGCCTGCACGCCGACGACCGCATCGGCCCGGCGCAGCCGATCGACATCATTTGCTTCCAGGAGTGCCCTCAGGCAGCGGTGACGCCCTTGGCCAATCTGCTTGCCGCGTCGGCCCCGGTCGGCGTGACCTACACCCGGGCGACCTACTCAACGAGTTCGAGCGAGGATGGCGCAACCGGCGCGCAGGCCCTGTTCTATCGAACGGGTCGATTCACGGAGATCACCAGCGGGCACGTGGACCTGTCCACCGGCGGCAGCCGCAACAGTGACCGATGGCTGCTGCAGCTCACCGGCTACTCGAGCACCGGGGCCAGGCTGTACGTCTACAGCTCGCACCTCAAGGCGAGCACCGGCAGTGCCAACGAGTCCGAGCGGCTCGCCGGCGCGACCACGCTGCGCAACAACGCCGACACGCTGCCGGCTGGCAGCAACATCATCTTCCTCGGTGACTACAACATGTACACCAACTCGGAGACGGGATACGTGAAGATGACGACCGGTGGGGTGTACCCAGCCGTCGATCCGTGGGGCACCGCGAACTGGACCGGCAGCGCCAATGCGATCAAGCACTCGCAATCGCCGCGACTGACCAATGACGCACTCGTCGGAGGAGGGGTCGATGACCGTTTCGACTTGACGCTCTTCACCGGCGCGCTGAACGATGGCCTTGGTCTCTCCTACATCCCGGGAACGGTGCGCACGTTGGGCAACGATGGCAACCACTTCGACATCGCCATCAACACCGGCACCAATTCCTACTACCCATCGAACATCGCGCGTTCGAATGCCCTCGCGAACAACCTTTTCGCCGCCTCCGACCACATGCCCGTGGTGCTGGAATTCCAAGTGCCGGCTGCGTCGTCGGCTGTGCTCCAGGCCATGCCGGCGCGCGTGCTCGTCGGCGCCGCGGTACCCGTGCGTGCCAACGTCAGCAATGTCGCCGAAGGCGTCTGGGACTCGGGCATCGATGACCTTCCGTACTCCGTGAGCGGTTCGGGTGCCGTGGTCGGCTCGACCAGCGGTGTCGCGCCGCTCGCACCGTCGGTGGCGGTCGCGCAACTCGCCCTCAACACGGGCTCCGCCGGCATCGCGTCGGGGATCGTGACGGTGACCACGACCGCACAGGCGGCCGCGAATCCCACCATCCAGCTCCCCGTGTCGGTGCAGGTCAGCGCCCACGCGAACCCGTCGTTCTCGACGACGGCCGACCAGGACACGCGCGCGCTGGTGTGGGCATTCCCCGCCGGCACCGTCAATGCAGAGATCGACGTGACGATCGCCAACTTCGGCTTCGCGGGCACGGCATCGCTCCTGGTGATCGACGGCATCACCTCGTCGGGGCAGGCGATCTCGGCAGTCTCCGGCATCGGCTCGCAGGTTGGTGCCACGCCCGGCACGATCCGCCTTCGCCTGCCCGGCAGCGCAGCCCTCGCGCCGGGCGCGTACACCGCCACGGTCCAGGTCCAGTCCAGCGATGAGAACCTGCCGGGTCGGCAGTCCTTCTCGAGCACCATCAACGTCACGATCACCGTCGAGGGCTCGTCACGTCCCGAGGACATCAACCAGGATGGCATCGTCGATGGCGGTGACCTTGCGGTGCTGCTCTCGCAGTGGGGCACGACCGGCGATGCCGACATCGATGGCAGCGGCCTCGTCGATGGCTCTGACCTTGGCATGCTGCTCTCCGCCTGGGGCTGATGCATGATCCGGACGTCGCTGATGTTCGCGGTGGCCACCATGCCGTGCATGGTCGCTCTCGCCGACTCCGTCTCCCTCGGCTCGGCCGCCGATGCCACGCTCATCCAGGAGCCGACCGGTGAGTACGCGCTCGGTGCCGCCTACAACGTCTACGCAGGCCGCATCGGCGACAACGGCGGCGCGACGATCCGGCGCGGGCTCATGCGCTTCAACTTCAGCGCGATCCCCGCGGGCAGCACCATCACGTCGGTGACGCTTCGGCTCTACATGAGCCAGACGCAATCGGGATCCCAGTCCGTCGGGCTGCATCGCTGCTCACTGGCGTGGACCGAGGGCACGGCCTTTGCGTTCGGGGGAGCGGGCACCAACGCCGGCATCGGCGACAGCACCTGGAACTACCAGGTCTACCCAACGGTCCCCTGGCCGACACCCGGCGGTGCGTTCGCGGCCACCGCCAGCGCCACGAAGGCTGTCTCCGCTGTCGGCTTCTACTCATGGAGCTCGACTGCCGCGCTGGTGGCCGATGTCCAGTCGTGGGTCAACAACCCGGCCTCCAACCACGGCTGGGTCCTCAAGGGCAACGAAGCTGCCTCGACCACCGTCAAGCGGTTCGAATCACGCGAGGCTGCAGCGAACCAGCCGCTGCTGGTCGTGAACTACCTGCCGCCGTCGAACCGCCCCGCGGACCTGAATTCGAGCGGCATCGTCGACGGCGCGGACCTGGCGATCCTGCTGAGCCAGTGGGGAGCGGGGGCATCGAGCCCGGCTGACTTGACAGATGACGGCGTCGTCAACGGTGGGGACCTCGCGGTCCTGCTCGGCGATTGGGGCTGAATTCACGGTTCCTGGCGGCCTCGGAGGGCCGGGGCGGCCTGGGTATCGGATAGCGTTCGGCGATCCGAGGTGATCCCATGTCGAACGTCGAAGACCGCATCAGCCAGCTCGAAGCCACCGTCGCCCGCCAGCGCACGACCATGAACATCCTCACGGCGCTCGCGATCGGGGCGTGCGTGGTGGCCTACGTCGCATCCAACCGCGACGAACTCCGCGTGCGCAGGCTCGAGATCGTCGACGGCAACGGCATGGAGCGCTTCGTGGCGTATGCGGCCGACAACGGCGACGCCTCGACCGAGTGGTACGACGCCGACGGTTCGCTGCGAATGGATGCCTTCACCACCGGCGAGGGTGATGCCGCCATGCAGTGGAGCGATTCGTTCGGAGGCATTCGGCTCGACGTCTTCACGCTGGCGAGCGGCCAGTCGAGCATGCAGTTCTTCGACCAGGACCAGTACCGCCGCGTCGATGTCGGCACGCTCGAGAACGGCCAGGCCAGCATGCAGTTTTTCGACCGCACGGGGCGTCGCCGGCTCGATGCATTCACCCTGCCGTCAGGCCAGGCGAGCCTGCAGCTTTTCGACGTCGACGAGGCGCGTCGCGTGGACCTGTCCACGCTGCGTGATGGCCAGGCGAGCCTGAAGCTCGCCGACCGCTCAGGCCAGGATCGACTCGATGCCTTCGTGCTCGGCGACGGCAACTCCAGCCTCAAGTGGATCGATGCCGGCGGCCGGGAGCGCATCGACGGCTTCACGACCCCGGATGGCCAGGCGAGCATGCAATGGTTCGACGATCGCGAACGCCGCCGCATGGACATCTTCACCCTGGCCGATGGCCAGGCGAGCCTGCAGTGGCTCGATACCGCGGGCAACCTCCGCATGGACGCCTTCACCCTGTCGGATGGGGGCGCCAGCATGCAGTGGTACGACACCAACGAGACCGTTCGCGTGGACGTCTTCACGCTCGCCGACGGGCAGGCCAGCCTGCAGTGGCTCGATCCCGAAGGCACGCGGCGCCTCGATGGCACCACGCTGCCTGACGGCCAGTCGAGCATGCACTGGTTCGACGGTGCCGGTCGCCTGCGCATGGATGCGTCGACCTTGGCCGACGGCCAGGCGAGCATGCAGTGGTTCGACACCCGCGAACGAAAGCGGCTCGATGCGTTCACCCTGACCGATGGCGTCGCGAGCCTTCAGTGGCTTGACGGCGGCGAGAATCGCCGTCTCGACGCGTTCACGCTCGAGGATGGCCAGACCAGCCTGCAGTGGTTCGATCAGGGCGGCGCACGGCGCATCGATGCCAGCACGCTCGCCGGCGGCCAGGCCAGCGTGCAATGGTTCGACACCAACGAGCGCATGCGGATCGATGCCTTCACGCTGCTCGACGGCGCCAGCGGCAGCGTGCTCTACGACGCGCAGGAGAAGCCCCGAGCGGGCTTCGACATGAATCCTTCGGGGCAGGTGGGCGAGCTCCGCGGCCGCTGAGGATCGCGAAGCGAGTCCATGGCAGCGGCGATTCCGTCTCGTGGCCGGGCCCGAAACGACAACGACCCCGCCGAGTGGCGGGGTCGCTTCGTGAAGGCCGCGGTGGGATTTGAACCCACGAAATACCAGATTTGCAATCTAGCCCCTTAGGCCACTTGGGTACACGGCCAGCGTTCCTGACGAACCGATATAGTGGCATGCCGATGATGGCGCGTCAACACTGGTTGCTGGTGCAGTACGCGGTTATCGCAATCGGCACTGCAGCGTGGGGGCAAGTTCCTGCGAGCGATCCAGCAGCGTCACGCGCCGCGCCGGCAGTCGCCAACGTCACGTCGAGTTCGCGCCAATCCCGGCCGCCGCTCCTGCCCGACCGCAGCGATGTCGTCGGCCTGGTGGTGCGCATCGAGCGAAACGCCGCGGGTGGGCTGGTGGCGATTCCCCAGCGCAAGTACCTCGGCACCATCGAACGCCGTGCGCCGCTGCTGCCAAGCCCCGTGCTCGCGGATTTCCGTGCAGCCATGGCGCAGGCCAGTGGCCCGGTCTGGTTCAGGCTCAACGGCATCGTCACCACGTACCGGGGCATGAACTTCATCGTGCCCACGTTCGCCACGCGCCTCGATGGCGAACCGCCTGTCGCCGCGCAGGTCGCCATCGTGCCGCCCGGAGGCAGTGCGCCGGTCGATGTGGCTCGCGTGGATCGCACGCCTGTGCCCGCGATTCCGGTCGTCACCGGTGCCGCCGCTCCCGAGCAAGCTGCCGGCTCCGCCGAGGCGCGACTCGATGCTGCGCTCGGTGAAGGCGCCAGCGCTCCCGAGGACGTGGCAGCGCGACTCGAACGCGGGCTCGAGCAGCGCGTGGGGACTGCTCCCAAGAGCGGGGCGGTCACGAACCCGGGCGGTCCGCCCCCGGCTCCAGTGCGTGCACTGCAGCGCCAGCGATGCACCATCGAGCGCGATTCGCTCACCGGTGCGTGGTACGCGCTGACCTTCGACAACGACCTCGGCTTGCAGCGGCGCATGCAGTTCGTGCCCTGCGCCGCGCTCCAGCGCATCGAGGAAGCCGCTCGGCTCGCTCCCGTCGGGACGGCGATGCTCGTCAGCGGTGCGAGCTGGGAAGCCGATGGTGCGTTGTGGTTGCTGCCGGATCGCGCCGAGCAGCTCAAGGCCGGTCGCGGCGTCAAGCCCTGATCCGCCGGGCGTGCCACCAGCGCTTCGCCCCGCGATCCGCAGGCGCGCGCCTGCTACAGTCCGATGATCATGGCTTACCCCACCGTCACCGTCGAGACTGACCACGGCACCTTCGAACTCGAGCTCTGGAACGACGTCGCCCCCGGGCACGCCGAGAACTTCCTCAAGCTCGCCACCAAGGGCTTCTACGACGGCTTGGCCTTTCACCGCATCATCCCCGGCTTCGTGATCCAGGGCGGCTGCCCCAAGGGCGACGGCACCGGCGGCCCGGGATGGAACATCAAGGCCGAGTTCAACGATCGCCAGCACGTCCCCGGGGTGCTCAGCATGGCGCGAAGCGCCCATCCGGACAGCGCAGGCAGCCAGTTCTTCGTGTGCCTCACCCGTGATCACTGCCAGCACCTCGATCGCGAGTACACCGCCTTCGGCAAGGTGACGAAGGGCATGGACGTGATCGAGAAGATCGCTGCGACGCCGCTGCGCGATCCGCGCGGAGGAACGCCGGCCAAGGCGCCCCGCATGACCAAGGTGACCGTGAACGCGGCGCAGCCGGCCGGTCGCTGATGGCGGACGCCGTGCCAGATCGGCTCGAGTCGATCCGTCGGGCCATCCTCGCGTTCCGCGACGAGCGCGATTGGGCGCAGTTCCACGATCCGAAGAACCTGGCGCAAGGCTTGGCCATCGAGGCCGCAGAGCTCCAGGAAGTCTTCCTCTGGAAGACCACCGACGAGTGCAAGCGGCTCGATCCCGAGGACGTGGAGCGCGTGCGCGAGGAAGTCGCGGATGTGTTCCTGTTCTCGATCCTCGTGGCGGATGCCTTCGGCATCGACCTTGCCGAAGCCGCGCAGGCCAAGATCAAGCGCAACGCCGAGAAGTACCCGGTCGAGAAGGCGCGCGGCCGACGCGACAAGTACACCAAGCTCTGAAGCCTGGCCGTCAGCGCGTGTCGCGGTCCGGTGGCGGTGCGCTGGCGCGATCGATGCGCTGGCCGGTGCGGTCGGCCTTGGCAGGCCGCGGCGGGGCTGGCACGAGCCTCATCGTTCCGATGCGCGGTGCCTTGACGGGCCTGCCGGTCGCGGGATCGTCGATGGGGAGTGCGGCGATCCGGTTGATGGTCGATGCCCCATCGATCACGTACGCGAACGCGCAGTACTGGCCGTCGAGCCTCGATGTGCCCTCGCGCGACAGCGCGATGAAGAACTGGCTGCCTGCGCTATGAGGTTCATCGGCGCGGGCCATGCCGACCACGCCGTAGTCGAAGGGCAGGGAGCTCGGCTCGAGCGCAACGTTGAAGCCCGGCGTGCCGTTGCCTGAGCCGTGCAGATCTCCGCCTTGGATCACGAACGGATGGCCCTGGGCATCCTGGGGCACGATGCGGTGGAAGCTCGTGCCGTCGTAGAAGCCATCTTCGGCCAGCTGCAGCATCGTCCACACGGTGCCCGGCGCAACATCGGGCGCGAAGGCGATGCGGATCGGCCCCTTGTCGGTCTCGATGATGGCATCGCGCTCGGGATAGACGCGCCAGCCCGATGTGACCATGGGATCGCCCTCGATCCATGTTGGCGAGACCGTTGCGGCCTCCGCCTCGCACCCCGGAAGGACCGTCGAGCCCCAGCCCACGACCTTGGTGTAGGGGCCTCGCGCGCGCGCGCCGGTGGCCCGGACCGTCCGGCACGCGGGTGCGGCGCGGAGCGGTTCGAGCACGAGCGGCGAACCGACGGGTTCCTCGGCGATGAACGCCTGCACGAAGACCGCGCGCTCGGGCGCCTGCGCCGGCGTGAACGCATCGCGCAGGTCGATGGCGGGGGCTCCGGGAATCGCCGCGCCCACGCGCTGCCCGATCGAGTCGAGCACCTGCACCGACAGCCCGGGACGCCCCGATCCATCGACCTCGATGGTGATCGGTGCATCGGGTGCGATGTAGCGCCGGCTCGGCCGGAGCGCGACATCGACGAGCGGACGTGGTGGTTCGTTGGCGAGCATGAGGATGGCGGCGAGGCAGGTCGGGTCCATGGGGCCTCCGTCGGTGCCTCGTATCATGCCACGAATGGCCCCGACGCAGACGCCCGAGATCGCCTCGACCCGGCTGATCATCGGCCTTGAGATCCACATCGAGCTCGCCACGCGGACCAAGATGTTCACGCGGGCACCGAGCCTTGCCCACCCGAGCCACTACGACTCGGCGCCCAATACGCTGGTCGATCCGCTGGTGATGGCGCTGCCGGGAGCGCTCCCGGTCATGAATCGCCGTGCCGTGGAGATGTCCATGAAGGTCGGGTTGGCCCTGGGCTGCTCGATCGCACGCCGCTGCCGCTGGGACCGCAAGAACTACTACTACCCCGATCTTCCGAAGGGCTACCAGATCAGCCAGTACGACCGTCCGCTGTGCACCGACGGCGCCTGGAATCTCGAGGGCAGCGGCCGCCGCATCGGCATCATCCGGGCGCATCTCGAGGAGGACACCGGCAAGCTCGGCCATGAGCTGCCCGGCGGTCATGACTACGAAGGCTCGCTCGTCGACCTCAATCGCGCCGGCACGCCGCTGCTTGAGGTCGTCACCGCGCCTGACTTCACCACGGCCGACGAGGTCGTGCAGTTCGCGCAGGAACTCCGCGATCTCTGCCGCTACCTGCGCGTGACCGAGGGCATCATGCAGAAGGGCCACATGCGGTTCGAGCCCAACGTGAACCTGGCGATCATGCTGGCCGATGGGACCGAGGTCCGCACGCCCGTGGTCGAGGTGAAGAACCTGAACTCGTTCCGCGCGCTCAAGGGCGCGATCGAGCATGAGGCGGTGCGGCAGGTCGAGGCCTGGCAGCAGGACGGCCGCGCGATGGGCCGCGGCATGAAGGCCACCCGAGGCTGGGACGATGTTCGCCTGGTCACGGTGCTCCAGCGCGAGAAGGAAGACGCGCACGACTACCGATACTTCCCCGATCCCGACCTCGTCTGGGTCGAGGTGGATGAAGCATGGCTC
>Ga0209617_10001169_pt1 | contig 12200 bp, 12 predicted proteins | sample LakEriepJuly2011_2_FD_187459 | JGI IMG/M metagenome (GOLD analysis project Ga0209617, IMG submission 187459) | Freshwater microbial communities from dead zone in Lake Erie, Canada - CCB epilimnion July 2011 (SPAdes) (version 2) | ecosystem: Environmental > Aquatic > Freshwater > Lentic >... | reverse complement strand
CGCGCGCGCACTTGCCGAAGCCCCGCCGTCGTGAGGCCCTCGCATGAAGATGTCCTTGCCACGCCAGGGTCGCATCGTTGCGCTCGTGGGCGCCGAGAGCACCGGCAAGACCACGCTGGCACACGACCTGTTCCGCGCCTTGTTGGTCCGAGGCCACGATGCCGTGATCGTGCCCGAGACCCTGCGCGCGTTCTGCGACACCCACGGCCGCACACCCCGCGCCGACGAGCAAGCCGCTTTGGCCGCCGAGCACAGCCGCCGCATCCGCGAGGCCGCTGAACGCCACACCCTGGTCCTGGCCGACACCACGGCCCTGATGACCGCCGTGTACAGCGACTTGCTGTTCAATGACCGCAGCCTGTACGCCGAGGCCATGGCCGAGCACGCGCGCTGCGAGCTCACGCTCCTGACCTCGCTGGACCTGGCCTGGGTGGCCGATGGCCTGCAGCGCGATGGCCCGCAGGTGCGCGAGCCTGTGGACCGCCTGGTGCGCCAGGCCCTGATCGATGCCGGACAGCCCTTTGGCATCGTGGCCGGGCAGGGTGATCAACGCTTGCGCCACGCCCTGGCCATGGTCGATCACATGCTGGATGCGCCCGCCCGCGTGCGCCGCAACAGCGGGAGCAGCGCGACCGGCACGGCCAGCACGCAACCGCGCTGGCGTGCGGTCTGTGCACATTGCGATGACGATGCGAGCTGCGAGCAGCACTGGCTGACGCGCGGCTTGCGCAACGACGGCTGACGCCCGTGGTGGTGCACCGTGATGTGGGCGCCCAGCCTGCGCTGACCGTGCTGTGGCGCGAGGGCGATTGCCTGGCCATCCACAAGCCGGCCGGTTGGCTGGTCCATCGCACCGGCCTGGACGCGGGCGAAACCCGCTTCGTTGTGCAGACCTTGCGCGATCAGCTGGGTCAGCACGTCTTCCCGGTGCACCGCCTGGACAAGGGCACCTCCGGTGTCCTGCTGATGGGCCTGAGTCCGGAGGCTGCACGCGCGATGGCGCAACAGTTCGCGCAACGCCAGGTGCACAAGCGTTACCTGGCCATGGTGCGCGGCTGGCCAGGCGAATCGTTCAGCGTGGACCACCCCTTGCGCCCGGACGACACCCCGCCTGACACCCCACCCCAAGACGCACTCACCCACCTGCGTCGCCTGGCCACCTGGCAGCTCGATGTCCCGGTGGACCGCTACCCGCACACCCGCGTGGCCCTGGTCGAAGCCCAGCCTGAGACGGGCCGACGGCACCAGATCCGCCGCCACCTCAAGCACATCGCCCACCCCATCATCGGCGACGCGACCCATGGCAAAGGCGCGCACAACCGCTGGTGGGCGCAGCACCTGGGGCTGCAGCGCCTGTGGCTGCATGCCACCGAGCTGCGCCTGCAGCATCCTGTCGATGGGCGCGAGTTGGTGTTGTGTTCAGACCCGCGAGACGCAGCGCTCAATCCCGATTGGTGTGCCTTGCTGGCACAGCCCTGGGCCGGGTCGCGCGACACTGACACCGAGGCCTGAGCTCAGGCCTCATCGGGTCATTGCAGCCGTTGCGATCCTGGCGGCACGTCGGCGCCGTCGCGGAACAGCTCGGCCGCATCGATGGGATCGAAGTGGTAGCGCTCGCCGCAGAAGTCACAGCCGATCTCGACCTGGCCTTGCTCGGCCACGATGCTGTCGATCTCTTCCTTGCCCAGGCTGCGCAGCATGCTGGCCACGCGCTCGCGCGAGCACGAACAGGCGAACTGCGGGCCGGTGGGCCCGGTGGCCGGTTCGAAATAGCGCAGCGTTTCTTCCCAGAACAGCCGGTGCAGGATGGTCGGTGCGTCCAGCGTCAGCAACTCCTCGGCCGTCAGCGTGGCGGCCAGGTGGGCGATGCGGTTGTATTGCTCGGCCACGTCCATCTCTGCCGCGGCCGCGCGGTCCGTGCCAGCCAAGTTCGCTTCGCCTTCGACGGGCATGCGCTGGATGAGCAGGCCTGCAGCAATCTCATCGTTCGCCGCCAGGATGAGTTTGGCATCCAGTTGCTCCGACTGGCGCATGTACTGCTCCAGCACGGCGCTCAGATCCTGCAGCGCTTCGCCGTCTGCGGCGTTGAGCGGCACCACGCCCTGGTAAGGCTGCTGGCCGGGTTGGCGGTCTTTCGGGTCCAGGGTGATGGCGCAGCGGCCGTGGCCATTGACGTTCACCATCACGTCCAGCGGCAGGCGACCGGTGTCGCTGGCCGGCAGTTCACCGACCACCTTGGCCGTGCTGCGAAAGCTCAGGTCGGGCTGCACCTCGGTGACGGCCAATTTGATCGGACCTTCGCCGAACACCTGCAAGATCACCGCGCCATTGAACTTGATGTTGGACTGCAGCAGCACCCCCGCGGCGCTCATCTCGCCCAGCAAGCGGCGCACCGGTGCGTCGTAACCCTCGGCAGAGGCGCGTCGGCGCAGCAACTCCTGCCAGGAATCGGTCAGTCGCACCAGCACACCGCGCACCGGCATGCCCTCGAACAGGAATTTGTGCAGTTCACTCATGGAAACTCTTTCGGGGTGTCGATGCGCACCATCTCGGTCTTGTATTCGGCAGATTTGGCCACGTACAGGGCCGTGCCCATGTGCATGCGGGCCAGGTCGGTCTCGCTCAGCGGGCGCACGGCTTTCGCAGGCGAGCCCATGATCAACATGCCGTCCTCGAACACCTTGCCTTCGGTGACCAGCGCGCCGGCCGCCACCAGGCAGTTCTTGCCGATCACGGCGCCATTGAGCACCACGGCCTGGATGCCGATCAGCGCTCCCGCACCCACGGTGCAGCCGTGCAGCATGGCCTGGTGCCCCACGGTCACGTCCTCGGCGATGGTCAGCGGGAAACCGATGTCGGTGTGCAGCACGGCCGACTCCTGCACGTTGGAGCGCGCGCCGATCACGATGGGCTCGTTGTCGCCGCGCAAGGTCACGTGCGACCACACGCTGCTGCCTTCGGCCAGCGTCACATTGCCGATGACGTCGGCCGATTCAGCGACATAGGCCGTGGGGTGGACGGTCGGAGCCTGGTCCTTGATGCGGTAAAGCGCCATGGTCGTGGACCGCGAATGCGGTGCTAGAGGGGTGGAAGGGTGAATTCTAGGGGGCGGACATCTATGATGAAGGGGTGTCGACAATACCCCGGCCCGGAGGCGCAGATGAAAACCGTTGGTGACAAGCTGGAACCGTTCAAAGTTGTGGGCGTCAAGCCAGGTTTCAAGCACCCGGAAGAGCACGGCCAGTCGGCCTTCGAGGACATCACCGAGACCAGCTTTCCCGGCAAGTGGAAGGTCATTTACTTCTACCCCAAGGACTTCACCTCGGTGTGCGGCAGCGAGGTCGAGGCCTTCGCCGCCCTGGCCAAGGCCTTCTCTGACCGCAACGCTGTGCTGCTGGGTGGCTCCACCGACAACGAACACTCCAAGCTCGGCTGGCGCCGCGAGACGCCCGCGCTGGACCAGCCCGGCCACCATGCCTTCGCCGACGAAGCCGGTGCCTTGGTCGATCAACTCGGCGTGCGCGACCGCGCCACGGGCATCGCCCTGCGCGCCACCTTCATCGTCGACCCCGACAACGTCATCCGCCACGTGTCCGCCAACAGCCTGCTGGTTGGGCGCAACCCGGACGAAGTCCTGCGGGTGCTCGACGCTTTGCAAACCGATGCGCCGTGCGCCTGCAAGCGTGACGTCGGCGGCACGACGCTCTGATCTGTCCCAACCGCATCGCATCCTGATTGACCGTTCCCGAGAGCGCCCATGCTGATCCTGCTGTCTCCGGCCAAGAGCCTGGACTACGACACCCCCGCCACGACCGACCGCCACACCCTGCCGCAGTTCATCGACGAATCGGCCGCGCTCATCGAGGTGCTCAAACCCTACGCGCCGGCGCAACTGGCCTCCCTCATGGACCTCAGCGACGCGCTGTCCACCCTCAACGTCGCCCGCTTCGCCGCGTGGAAGCCGAAATTCACGGCGGCCAACAGCAAACAGGCGGTGCTGGCCTTCAACGGCGATGTCTATGAGGGCCTGGACGCCGCCAGCCTCAAGCCGTCAGACCTGGACTGGGCGCAAGAGCATGTCGGCATCCTCAGTGGCCTGTACGGCATTCTGCGTCCTCTGGACTGGATGCAGCCCTACCGCCTGGAAATGGGCACCAAGTTGGCCAACCCACGCGGCAAGGACCTCTACGCCTGGTGGGGCGACCGTTTGGCCGAGCACCTCAACGAGCGCCTGGCCGAGCAAGGCGACGACCTTGTCGTCAACTTGGCCTCGCAGGAGTACTTCAAGTCCGTCAAGCGCAAGGCGCTGAAAGCTCGGGTGGTCGAGTGCGTTTTCGAAGACTGGAAGAACGGTCAGTGGAAGGTCATCAGCTTCCATGCCAAGCGTGCCCGTGGCCTCATGGCCCGCCACGCCATCCAGCACCGCGCCAAGACGCTCAAGGCCCTGCTGAGCTTCGATGCCGAAGGCTACGCCCATGATGAAGCGGCGTCCGTGCCCGACCGCCTGGTGTTCCGCCGCCGCCTGACCTCGGCCGTCTGACGGCCATGAGCGCGCAGAACATCACCCCCGAGTTGCGCGCCTGGGTCATTGCTCAGGCCGAAGCAGGCCACAGTCCTCAGTCCGTGTTGGCGGCGATGCGCGCCAGCGGCTGGGAGGAGGATGTGGCACTCGCCGCCATGGAAGACGTGCTGCAGGGCCGAGCCGAGGCGGTGAAGCTGACGGCCAAGCCCATGCCGGACATCGCAGCAGGGCAGCCCAACGTGGTCTGGGCCCACGACCGCGATGTGACCGTGTCGCTGGAGATCCAGCATCCGCGCATCGTGGTGTTCAAGGACTTCCTTTCACCCGAGGAGTGCGCCGAGTTGATGGCGCAAGCCCAGCCGCGCTTGGCGCGATCGGAAACCGTGGTCAACGCCACCGGTGGCAGCGAGGTGAACGCGGCGCGCACAAGCCAGGGCATGTTTTTTGCCAGAGGCGAGAGCGATTTGTGCACACGCATTGAAGCGCGCATCGCAGCCCTGTTGCAATGGCCTGTGGAAAATGGCGAAGGCATACAAATACTGCGTTACACACCGGGCGCCGAGTACCGGCCCCATTACGACTATTTCGATCCTGCCCACGCTGGCACACCGACCATATTGAAGCGCGGCGGGCAGCGCTTGGGTACTTTTTTGATTTACCTCAATACACCTCTGGCTGGTGGTGCAACCACATTCCCCGATGCAGGTGTCACCGTGCATGCCGTGGCTGGCCATGCGGTGTTTTTCGCTTATCCCTTGCCCACCCCTCAGACGAAAACCCTGCACGGCGGCGCACCCGTCACAGCCGGCGAGAAATGGGTGGCCACCAAATGGCTGAGAGAAGGCTTGTTCATTTGAACTCGGTGAATGACTGATCTGCAAGTGTTGTCAAACAGCATCTGCAGACTGACGTTTTGAGCAGGCGAGCTTGCGGGTGTGGACCTGGCGTGCAATCCTTTCAAGGGCAATCACCCGACCCATATGGAGAAACCCATGAAAAAACTGATCGTCGCCTTGATGACATCCCTGTTCGCCATTGGTGCTTTCGCCGCTGACGCGCCTGCTGCGGGCTCTGCCGCCGTCGCAGCTTCGGCCCCGGCCAAGAAGGCCAGCAAGAAGCACCATCACAAGAAGGCCAAAAAGGCGGCTGCCGCCGCCAGTGCTGCATCCAAGTGATCTGAGCCTGAAGCAAAAAACCCGGCCTCAGCCGGGTTTTTTCATGCCAGTGCAAGACGCTCAGCCGCTGCGGGCGCGGCGCGGCGCATTGCCGAAAGGCTGGCCCTGTCGGGTGCGTTCGTCCTGTCGCTGCCCTTGGCGGCCTGTGCCTTGACTTGCGCTGGTGCCAGAGCCCCCACCTGAGCGGCCACCGCTGCCCTGTCCGCCACCCCTCGAGGACGACGGACGCTGGCTGCCTGAGCCCACGCCGCCGTGCAGCACGCGGCGACCCAACTGGATCGGCTCTGGGCGTGCGTTCGGGTCAGGTTCGAAACCGGGTACCACCTCGCGAGGGATGGGCCTCTTGATGAGCTTCTCGATGGCCGAGAGGAAGCCCTCCTCATCGATGCACACCAGCGAAAGTGCCTCGCCTTCAGCACCGGCCCGACCTGTGCGACCGATGCGGTGCACGTAGTCTTCGGGAACGTTCGGCAGTTCGTAGTTCACCACGTGCGGCAGTTGATCGATGTCGATGCCCCGTGCCGCGATGTCGGTGGCTACCAGCACCTGCAGGTCGCCCGACTTGAAGTCGGCCAATGCCCTGGTGCGGGCGCTCTGGCTCTTGTTGCCGTGGATGGCCATGGCCGAGATGCCTTGCTTTTCAAGGAACTCGACCAAGCGGTTGGCCCCGTGTTTCATGCGCGTGAACACCAGCACCTGGTGCCAGTTTTGGGTCTGGATCAGGTGTGCGAGTAAGTCCTTCTTGCGTTCGCGATCCACAGGGTGCACCCGTTGTGCGACGGTGTCTGCGGTGGCGTTGCGGCGTGCAACCTCGATGACCTTCGGTGCATTCAACAGACGCTCTGCCAGGACCTTGATGTCGTCCGAGAAAGTGGCAGAAAACAACAGGCTCTGCTTTTTCGCCGGCAGTATGCCCAGCACACGCTTGATATCGTGGATGAAACCCATGTCCAGCATGCGGTCGGCTTCGTCCAAAACGAAAAACTCGACGTGGCTGAGGTCCAGTGTGCCCTGCTGATGGTGGTCCAGCAGACGGCCCGGCGTGGCCACCAAGATGTCGATGCCGCGGCGCAATGCGTCAATTTGCGGGTTCATGCCCACGCCGCCGAACATCACCATGGATTTCAGCGGCAAATACTTGCCATACACCCTCACAGATTCTTCAACCTGTGCCGCCAATTCTCGGGTGGGCGTCAAAATCAGCGCGCGCACCACACGGCGTCCTGCAGGCACAGGCTTGGCCGCAAGCAGATGGAGCAAGGGCAGTGTGAAACCGGCGGTCTTGCCAGTGCCTGTTTGGGCGCCGGCGAGCAAGTCCCCCCCTGTCAAAACCGCAGGGATGGCCTGCGTCTGAATCGGAGTGGGGGTGTGGTAGCCAGCCTCGTGCACAGCACGCAGCAAAGGCTCAACCAAACCCAAGTTTTCAAACGACATACAACTGGCCCACGTTAAATGAAGCGGCGACTGCACTCGGGGTTCCGGGCCTGGAACGGCGCGAGTCAACCGGCTGTCAAGGTATGCGGCGTCAATGTCCAGTGTGACGCTGGGAATTGCGTCACGTGGTATTTGACAAACCGCGTTAGTCAAATTGTATGCCCCAGCGCCACCCCGTGATAGTACTTATAGGTAAACGGGGGGGTGACTTTCCGAGCCCTGATGTTACAGATTGTATCAAGTGGCGCGCAAGTTTGTACGTTCTGGCCATCGACCACTGAGCGGAGTCGGCAGGGATGCAAGCTGCCAGCCCCTAGAATCGACGCATGACGACAACCGTTCTCGCGCGGAAATACCGGCCTGCCAGCTTCGAGGCCATGGTGGGCCAAGGGCATGTGGTGCAGGCTTTGTCCAATGCGCTCACACAGCAGCGACTCCACCACGCCTACCTGTTCACCGGCACCCGTGGCGTGGGCAAGACCACGGTGTCGCGCATCCTGGCGAAGTCCCTGAATTGCACCGGTCCGGACGGTCAGGGCGGCATCACCGCCACGCCGTGCGGCCAGTGCCAGCCTTGTCGCGACATCGATGCGGGCCGCTTCGTGGATTACGTCGAACTGGACGCTGCTTCCAACCGCGGGGTCGATGAGATCTCTCAGTTGCTGGAGCAGGCGGTCTACAAGCCGGTGGTGGGGCGCTTCAAGGTCTACATGATCGACGAAGTGCACATGCTCTCGAACACGGCCTTCAATGCCATGCTCAAGACCCTGGAAGAGCCGCCCGAGTACCTCAAGTTCGTGCTGGCCACAACGGACCCGCAGAAGGTGCCTGTGACGGTGCTATCGCGCTGTCTGCAATTCAACCTTCGACCCATGGCGGCGCAAACCGTCCAGTTGCACCTCGCGCAGGTGCTGGACCACGAGGGCATTGCCCACGATCCGGGCGCCTTGCGCCTGCTTGCTCGTGCGGCGCGCGGGTCCATGCGGGATGCCATGTCCCTGGCCGACCAGGCCATCGCCTTTGGTGGCGGCGCCTTGCACGAAGATGCCGTGCGACACATGCTGGGCTCGGTGGACCGCCAGCACGTGCAACGCATCATCGAGGCCGTGGCTGCAGGCGACGGTGCGGGCTTGGTCGCTGCGGTGGACGCCTTGCGCGAGTTGGGTCTGTCGGCCTCCGGCACGCTGGAAGACTTGGCCGCTGGCCTGCAGCGCATGGCCGTGGTGCAAGCCGTGCCCGCCATGGCGCAGGTGGCGGACGAGACAGACCCAGACGCGCAGACCTGGACGCAGCTGGCACCCTCGCTGGCACAAGACGAGACCCAGTTGTTCTACAGCCTGTGCCTGCAAGGTCGGGCCGAATTGGCGCTGGCACCCGATGAGTACAGTGGCTTGCTGATGTTGCTGTTGCGCCTGTTGGCTTTCAAGCCGGGAGGGGGTTCAGGCGCCAGCCCAAAAGCTGAGGGCTCGGCGGCACGCCTCACCGCCGTCGAGCCTCGCAACGTGGTGGTGGAGGCTGCCCAGGTCGGCGTGCCCAACAGGCCGATCGCCCCGGAGCAGCGGCCATCTGGCGTGCGTGCTTCGCCGGCAGCATCTGCTGCACCGCCATCGCCTTTGCCTCAAACAGCGTGGCCTTCTGCCGAGACCTCTGGTATGGGCGCTGTCTCGCTGGCGGTGTCCCAGAGCACTCGTGGGGCACCAGCGCCTTGGGACGACGCGCCACCCGAACACCTGGATGTGCCACCAGACACGCGCGACGAAGCGCAGGTGTCGTCTGGCGCTGTGCATGTCGAGGCATGGGAGAGCGGACCTCCGCCAGGCTTTGACGATGGTTGGGGCGACGGGGTTGCAGTGCAGAACCCCGCACCTGCCGAGATGTCATCTGGGGAGGCGCTCGGTACACCGGCCATGACCTTGTCTCGGCAGCTGGCCGAGTTGCCGCCTGACCCTTTGTCTGATCGCTGGGCCGAGCTGGTGTCGCACATGCAGGCGCAGGGTTTGATCACGGCTCTGGTGCGTGAACTGGCCGTGCAGGCGCAGTGCGTGGCTCAGCGGCAAGAAGGCGCGGTGAGCGTTTGGCACCTGCAGGTGCCGCGCGCCAGCCTCTGTGGCGACATGCACAAGGAGCGTCTGACTCAGGCCCTGAGCCAGGTGCTGGGTTGCGCGACTCAGCTCCATGTGGCGCAAGGCGCCGCGGTCAATACGCCAGCGCAGCGCGACTTGGCCGCGCGCGAGGCCAGGCAGCATGCGGCCGAGGCGCTGATCGAAGGCGACGCCTTGGTGCGCAGTCTGTTGGCCCATTACCCGGGTGCGCGGATCGTGCCGGGCTCTGTGGTGCCAATCTGAACCTGCCTTGCAGCGGCCATGCCTGCCGGATCTTGCGGTCGTTACCGGCGACAATCCATCTCAAGGGTGCGCCCATGAGCGCGCCCAGCTTTCCACGTCAGACAAGAAAGGACGAGCCATGCTCAAAGGACAACTTGCCGGCCTGATGAAACAGGCCCAGCAGATGCAGGACAACCTCAAGAAGGCCCAGGATGAACTGGCCAACGTGGAGGTCGAAGGTCAATCGGGTTCCGGCTTGGTCAAGGTCCTGATGACCTGCAAACACGAGGTGCGCCGCGTGACCATTGACCCCAGCCTGCTGGCCGATGACAAGGACATGTTGGAAGACTTGGTGGCGGCAGCCTTCAACGATGCTGCCCGCCGTGCCGAAGCAACCAGCCAGGAAAAGATGGGCCGCCTGACTGCTGGCATGCCGATGCCCCCGGGCATGAAGCTGCCGTTCTGATCCTGCCCTGAACGACGTAACAACCGGACGACACCGAAACGCATGGCCGACGCCGCTCTGGATGCGCTCATCGACAGCCTGCGCTGCCTGCCTGGCGTGGGTCAGAAGTCGGCGCAGCGCATGGCTTATCACCTGTTGCAGCACGACCGTCCCTCTGCCTTGCGCTTGGCTCAGGCGCTGCAGACGGCCGTGTCAGAGGTGAAACATTGCGCGCGTTGCTACACCTTCAGCCATGAGCCGATTTGCGAGGTGTGCCTGGACGAGACACGCGACCGGCAGTTGCTTTGCGTGGTGGAGAGCCCAGCCGATCAGGCTGCGCTGGAACGCACGGGGAGTTATCGCGGCTTGTACTTCGTTCTGATGGGACGGATCAGTCCGCTGGACGGTGTCGGGCCGCGCGACATTGGCATGTCGGCTTTGTTGGAGCGTGCCAACGATGGCCTGGTTCAGGAAGTCATCCTGGCCACAAGCTTCCATGCCGAAGGAGAAGCCACCGCCCATGTCCTGAGCGAGCAACTGCGGGCTCGAGGGCTGAAGGTCACGCGCCTGGCGCGCGGCGTCCCAGTGGGCAGCGAACTGGAATATGTGGACCTGGGCACCATCGCCCACGCGTTCATGGACCGCCGCTGAGGCTGTACACCAGCGTCAGTCAGCAGATCCAATCCCGAATTCGGCTGCTCAGCGCGCGCTGGCCACGCGGATGCGCGTGTTGCGAACGGGTGCTGTGCGCAGCTTGGCGTTGCCATTGCTGCGGGTCACCGACGCAGAGCGAGCGGCCGGTGCCGCACTGGCCACACGGACTGCACCGCGACGCACCGATGCCGTCTTGGCGCTAGCGGGCTCTGTGCGGCGTGCCTGGGTGCCCGTCTGAGCCGCCGATTTGGCGGTCACGGTGTTGCCCGCAGGCACGAACACCACGACGCTCTGGCCTTTGCCAAAGTTGGCCGATGCGGACGTGCGATTCCATTGCGCCACCTGCTGGGCAGAGACGCGGTAGCGCTTGGCCACGCTGGCCACAGAGTCGCGCTTGCCCGCCTTGAAGCTCACGCGGCGCAGGGGCGGCAGGTCGGGGGCCAGGGTCATCATGGCGTTGTCGGCCAGCGCTTCAGAGACATCCTGTTCGCGGTGTTCGGGACGAGGCACCAGCAGCGTCGAACCGGCTTTGACCAGCATCTTCGGCGGGATGTGGTTGAGCTCGCGCAGGCCTGTCTCGCTCATGCCAACCCGTTTGGCGGCATCGCCGGGACGCATCGTGCTGGGCACCTGCCAAGCTGTCCATGAAGCCAGCTGACCCTTGTGCTTGACCAGGTTGTGCACGAAGAGGTTGGCGTTGTCATAGGGCAGCAGCACCTGTGGCGTGCCTGCCGCCAGGATGACGGGCTTGTTCTGCGAGGGGTTGAGTGCCTTGAACTCTTCCTGCGGCAGGCCGGCCAGGCGGGCTGCCAGGGCCAGATCCATGTCGCGCTGGATGGGCACGCTCACGAAATACGGGTGGTTCTCCACCGGCGGCAGGTTCAGCCCAAAGCGCTCAGGCTGCATCACGATGTTGCGCACGGCGTGCAGCTTGGGCACGTAGTTGCGCGTCTCGGGCGGCATGTTGAGGCTGAGGTAGTCGGTGGGCAGGCCCTGGCGCTGATTGCGCGCAATCGCCTTCTGTACATTGCCTTCGCCCCAGTTGTAGGCGGCCAGAGCGAGGTGCCAGTCACCGAACATGCGGTTGAGGCGCTGCAGGTAATCGAGCGCGGCGCGGGTCGATGCCAACACGTCGCGGCGGTCGTCGCGGAACAGGTTCTGTTTGAGCTCGAAGTCCTTGCCGGTGGCGGGCATGAACTGCCACATGCCCGACGCACGCGCCGAGGACATGGCCTGCGGGTTGAACGCGCTTTCGATGAAGGGCAGCAAGGCCAGCTCGGTGGGCATGTTGCGGCGGTTGATTTCCTCGACCACGTGGAAGAGGTAGCGGCTGCCGCGGTCGGTCATGCGCTGCACGTAATCGGGGCGGCTGGCGTACCAGCGCTCGTGGTCAGCGACCAGGTCGGACTGCAACTCGGGCAAGGCGTAGCCCTTGCGGATGCGGCCCCAGAGGTCTTGCGTGGCGGTGGCGTCCGAGAGGTTCAGCGTGGCGTCGGGGCGCAACGGGTCCGTCGGGGTGCCGATGGCGTCCAGCGCTTCCGCGGAAGCGGCGCTGTCCTGGCGGTTGGCGTTGGCCATCGGGGTGTTGATGTCCACGCGCAGGCCGGAGGTCGGGTCCTGGCGGGTCAGGTTGCGGTCAGGGCCCC
>Ga0209617_10001167_pt1:7500-12214 | contig 12214 bp, 9 predicted proteins | sample LakEriepJuly2011_2_FD_187459 | JGI IMG/M metagenome (GOLD analysis project Ga0209617, IMG submission 187459) | Freshwater microbial communities from dead zone in Lake Erie, Canada - CCB epilimnion July 2011 (SPAdes) (version 2) | ecosystem: Environmental > Aquatic > Freshwater >... | reverse complement strand
CGTGTTGAGTCAAATTAAGCCGCAGGCTCCACTCCTGGTGGTGCCCTTCCGTCAATTCCTTTAAGTTTCAGCTTTGCAACCATACTTCCCCCGGAACCCAAACACTTTGGTTTCCCGGAAGCTGCCCGCCGAGTCGTTTTGAGTTGACGCCGGCGGATCGCTAGTTGGCATCGTTTATGGTTTGGACTAGGGCGGTATCTGATCGCCTTCGAAACCCAAACTTTCGTTCTTGATCAATGAAAACATTCTTGGCAAATGCCTTCGCTGTCGTTCGTCTCGCGGCGGTCCAAGAATTTCACCTCTGTCGCCGCGGTACGAATGCCCCCGTCCGTCTCTTTTGACCATTACCTCGGGTCTGCAACGGGAGCGAGCCCGAAGGCCCGCACCCTTTAAAGACCAGCAAAATCAGACCGAGGTCTTTTTCCATTATTCCATGCTGCATCATTCGGGCGACGAGCGCCTGCTTTGAGCACCCTGTTTTGTTCAAAGTAAACTGGGTCGGTGACCCGGGACACCCGGTTAAAGGCACCCCGGATTGCTTATGAACGGGGGCCGAGGGTCGGCCCCGAGAGGCCGTCCCCCCACCGCACCGCTCCCCGACAGATTCGACCGATGGTTAAGGAGAATCGAGTATCGCTACCCGACTCCCCAGAGGAAAACGCCGGGGAGATGACGACCGCAGCCGCTCCACCACCGACACCCCCACCGGTCGTCGCATCCGACTACGAGCTTTTTAACCGCAACAACTTTAATATACGCTATTGGAGCTGGAGTTACCGCGGCTGCTGGCACCAGACTTGCCCTCCAATGGTTCCTCGTTAAAGGATTTAAAGTGTACTCATTCCAATCACGGGGCCTCGGAAGAGTCCCGTATCGTTATTTTTCGTCACTACCTCCCCGTGCCGGGAGTGGGTAATTTGCGCGCCTGCTGCCTTCCTTGGATGTGGTAGCCGTTTCTCAGGCTCCCTCTCCGGAATCGAACCCCGATTCCCCGTTACCCGTTGCAACCATGGTAGGCGCGTAACCTACCATCGACAGTTGATAAGGCAGACATTTGAAAGATACGTCGCCGGCGCGAAGGCCGTGCGATCGGCGTGAAGTTATCCAGAGTCACCAAAATTGGTACGGTTCCGCGACCGACCGGTTTGACCCGGCGGCGATCGTTTCCCCGACTGGTTTTGATCTAATAAAAGCACCTCTTCCGCGACCCCGTTGCCGGGGCCTCGGTCGAGGCTCGAGTGCATGTATTAGCTCTAGAATTACCACAGTTATCCAAGTAGGATGGAGTGGATCTAAGGAACCATAACTGATTTATTGAGCCATTCGCGGTTTCGCCGAACTAGCGGCTTGTACTTAGACATGCATGGCTTAATCTTTGAGACAAGCATATGCTACTGGCAGGATCAACCAGGTATTTCGTTTTTAACGTGCCTAGCCTCTGTCACTCGTGCGACAATCTTTCAGCCAGCTCTCACACAAGAGAGTAGGGAATCCCCTCCACTCCGAGAGCTAGCCTGCCGAAAGCGACGAATCGAGACAAACACCACGGACGCGACTTCGCGTTGCCGCTCAGCGCGCGTCCGTGCGATACACCACACTCGAGCCACTGTCAGAGTTCACTTGTCCGACGGCTCGAGCAAAAACCCAAACACTCTCTCTCTCGATCGAGTGTTTGGTTTTTCAAAGACTTGTCTTTCGGTCACGGAGCCCGAGATTCGGATTCGTTCGACCGGTCTTTTTTGTTTGCTTTCCTACTACGGCACATCATGAGTATATAGAGAGAAAACTTGATAGACTGGGTGATGGTCTACGTCGCGATCGGCCATGGAGATGACTCGACGAAAGCGCGCAACTTTATCAGCTTTCGATAGCGGAAGTTTGAGGGAAAGATTCAATCGTCAACCGTGCAATGCGAACACTCAGTCCACAAGCGTTTGAATCCCCCACCGGGAAAAAAAAAAGATCGAAAACCAAGTCAACGAAAACAAGGAACGGTTCGACTTTCGAAAAGAATCGAAAAGAACACCGTCAAAAAGTGTGTGTGCGTGGTTGGCAAAATGATGCAAGACGGGATATGCTGAAGTGCGGACCGAAAGACGATTCGTAAATTTTTCCTCGTAGATCGAAGGAACACGGAAAACAGAACTGTACACGCGCCGGAAATGACCGAGATCAGGTATGCACGGAATTAGAAACCAAACAACGGGCAGCAGGTCGAAGATAGTCGTTGAGGGATCTTTGCAGTTTGCGATACACCGCGTTTGTTTGGTTGTGGTTCTAATATTGTAGACCGTGTTAGATTCGTTGTTGTCAAGTCAGCGGGAACAGACGTAGACCGAGACCAACGAGTGGGTAAAAAAATCGAAAAGCCTGTAACAGCCTTGAACCGGTCGTCTTTCAAGACGACTGCCTCCACGCGCGCCGGCCGTTACCGGTACGACACGTCATGACAGACCGAGTGTATCTTACCGAGCGCCGAGTTGATCCGGCTTGTTCGATGGACGACGGGGAGGCGTCGAGATGGCTCCCTTTGTACCAGATCGATATAGCCTAAAACCGTAACTCGTTGTAAATGCGCCGGCCGTACTCGGCGAGTGAAATCGAGGGCGGGTTATACGGTGCTCGCTTTCGCGTGCTCCAATCGCGCCTCGGGTTCGACTCATCGGTCCTCGCAATCTAATGCCAACGCAGTCCTCATTCCAAGCAAGTTTAATGCCTTCCCACAACACACACACTCTCTTCGGGGTGTTTTCTCTCATCTCCTCTTTCGTCTTTTATCCAAGTTTCCGAGGAAACAGTTCTCTCTCTTTCTCTCCGATGTGAGGACACGCACACTCGTGAGAACCGAGAGCAAGCAAAGCAAAGAAGGACGTCATCCTCTCTCTCTCTCTCCTCCGCACACCGATCACCGACGAATCGCGCGTTCACCGTGTCAAAACGCAACCGAATCGCCCATCATTTTCATACCCGTCGAAGGTCCATTTTTTCAAGTGAACCTATCGGACGGACCGTCTCGTTCTCTCTCTCACTCTCTCCGTGCCAAGTATCTCTCTTTCTCTGTATATAGAGGTTTTTTCTAAGGACGAGCTTCAGCTCTCTCACCAATCGGTGATGGGTGGTCGGCCCGTTTCACGTCGCGGTCACGAGAAGTTGTTGTTTTTTCAACAGTCAACAACCGCACCATCGGAAAATGTCTTTCGGTTTTCCACGACCGAGTTGAATCGGCCGTTTCGAAGCGAGTTCGTTTTCCTTCCATCACTCACTCGTGTTCGTCAAAAATAATCGCATGGGGCTAAACTGGCGAGAGAAAAGCCGCGATTCAAGCTGTGAAAAAATTGGCGTCAAAGCGCACCGTCTCTCTACTTCCGCGGAGTCCACCACGAAGATCGAGAGTCGGGGCCCGACTGTGCGAGGTGAGCGGTGGAAGTAAACACTTGTTTAGGGTGACTCTCTCTCCGCACCGCCGCCACCTCGCGAGAGCGTCCGTTCTAGGCCGAAGCCCGCAAGAAAACTAGACGCTCTCTCTCTCTCTTTGGATCTCTGGTTCCACCCGTACCATCCGATCCGCGTCTCTTTCTCTATCTGCGTTTCAACGAGTAAAAAGTTATCGTCACTACGAAGCACCACTCGCGTAACCTCGCAGAAGAGAAGAAAAGAGACGGGAGCCACCGTGTTAGCCCCCCTTCACCGATTTAACGTCTCGGCAGTGACCGGGTGAGTCGATCGCAAAAACTCAGCTCTACGAATCGAAAACTCACCCCGAAAGCGCGGGGGCACCTCCGTTAGTACCGGTTTAAATCGTCTCGGAACGGACGAGCAGTTCTTTTCATCGTCGATCGTCGAGGGGGTTTACGAGAGACCTCCCGTCAAATCGACGACGCGACTGCATTTATCTCACGACGGTCTCGTTTGTGTGCCGATTTTTTATTTAACGTGGGTCACTTTCATCGACACGACCCACGGCTCTCTCCATCGACACGACCCACGGTCTCGTTTTTCGTCTTTCCCTTGTCCGATCGCTGCTTTTCGATCGACTCGGTCTCTTTCGTTTTCTTCGGCATAGGTCAAAATTCTCACGACGGTCTTTATTTGCTTTCAGCATAGGTCATATATTAATAATATTTAATTATTATTATTTTTATCCAGAAGAGTGGTCTTCTATACTAGGTAAATGCATAATCCTCCAGAGCCGATGCTTTGTACTTAGAAATTTTTTTGAAAAAATTTTTTTTCAAATTCCAAGTACCGTCGACCGTCTTTCGCGTTCACTCAAAGCGACTCAACGAGTCGAATCAGCCACGCGTCAACAGTCGGACGGACCCCGGTTTACACTCAACTCAAGAAAGAGCACTTTCGCACACAGACTCGTCGATGAGATACCGGTCGGCGGGGCTTTTCGGAAAAAGTCCCGACGGTCATTCGCTTCCAACTCATGAGGTCTTTGTCAGACGGAGAGCGGGCGAGTCGAAAAAACTTTTTCCAACGACCGAGTGCCCACTCACTTAGGCTCTGCGAACCAAGTCAGTCACTCGTCGTATCATCGTTCGGTCACCCAGGACTCTCGACTTTAAGTGAGGAAACGCACAAGTCACTACTCGCGCACACCAACACCCCATCGACAAGATACCGAGGACCGAACTTTTTACTCTCGTTTACCGTGGCTGAGAGAGACGAGGCCAAACCAAGTCGAAACCGGACATTTATTCGAAAATAA
>Ga0209617_10001167_pt1:0-2500 | contig 12214 bp, 9 predicted proteins | sample LakEriepJuly2011_2_FD_187459 | JGI IMG/M metagenome (GOLD analysis project Ga0209617, IMG submission 187459) | Freshwater microbial communities from dead zone in Lake Erie, Canada - CCB epilimnion July 2011 (SPAdes) (version 2) | ecosystem: Environmental > Aquatic > Freshwater > Lentic >... | reverse complement strand
CGACGGGATTCCAGGGTCTCGGTCCCTCAAGCAGAAAAGAAAACTCTTCCCGGGGTTCTCGGCAGCTTCTCCGGTTTGTGTCGCGTTACCGCGACCGTGACATTACGAGGGTTGAAGTCGTTTTATCGCGGACGTAGCCGCAGCCCGGTTCCGGAATCAGGACCGGATTCCCTTTCGCCTTAACCAGGGTGGCGTCTCAATGTGAATATATATAGACTTCGACAAGTGCATCCCCGTCGTCGATCGAACACTCTCTCTCGGTTAAAAAAGAAAAGAAAGACCGATTCAGGGTTCACACCGTCAAAAAATATACAAAAATCACGCCCGTCACTAGGTCGGCTTTCGCCTGCGGCTTAGGATCGACTGACTCATGTCCAACCACTGTTCACATGAAACCCTTCTCCGCGTCAGTCCTCCAGGATCCCTCTGGAGTATTTGCTACTACCACCAAGATCTGCACCGACGGCGGCTCCGGGCAGGCTCACGCCCACAACCCTTCAACGCTCACCGTCGCGACCCCCCTACTCGTCGGGGCCTAAGCGCCGTCGCTCTCTTCGGGCTGACACGGACGTTATTCGCTCTGCCGACCGACGGCCCGGTATAGGCACGACGCTATAGCGCCTCCCATTTTAAGGGCTAGTTGCTTCGGCAGGTGAGTTGTTACACACTCCTGAGCGGATTCCGACCTCCATGGCCACCGTCCTGCTGTCTTTAGCAACCAACTCCTTTTCGTGGGATCCGAAATGTGCGTCGTTTAGGCGCCTTAACCGGGCGTTTGGTTCATCCCACAGCGCCAGTTCTGCTTACCAAAAATGGCCCACTAGGTGCTCAGATTCGATCAAGTTGACGCGGCCTCAGTCAAGAACAAAAGGCCGGTCTTCTCACCCATTGAAAGTTTGAGAATAGGTTGAGGTCGTTTCGACCCCAAGGCCTCTAATCATTCGCTTTACCGGATGAAACTCCGTTCGTTCTCTTTGCGAGCACCAGCTATCCTGAGGGAAACTTCGGGGGGAACCAGCTACTAGATGGTTCGATTAGTCTTTCGCCCCTATACCCAACTCCGACGATCGATTTGCACGTCAGAATCGCTGCGGACCTCCACCAGGGTTTCCCCTGGCTTCGTCCTGGCCAGGCATAGGTCACCATCTTTCGGGTCCCAACGTGTGCGCTCTGGGTTCGTCCGGCCGACTCGGCACACCACCGTTTAACGGGCGATCACCTCGCGAGCATTCGGACGCCCAGGGGTTGCGCCCGCTCTGTTCGAGACGGGATCACCCCTCGCGGATGCACCCTCATCGGGGCCGCTTCACTTTCATTGCGCCTCGCGAGTTTCGTAATAGACTCGACGACTTGCGCACATGTTAGACTCCTTGGTCCGTGTTTCAAGACGGGTCGGGTGGGACCCGACTTCTACTCTCCGCTCTGGGCCTCCACGGGTTAGAACGCGCCTCTCTTTGCAGAAAAAACGCGCTCTCCCGGGAGGAGACAGGTCACGACCGGGCAGTACTGTTGAGAAACGCCGCGCTCGTAAACAACTCGGCGCGAACCGAGAAAGAAAACTCGCTAACGGAACGCCCCGTGTAACAGACACCCAGTCGGTCGCGGAGTCCTACTAGGCCCCCCACTTGCGGACCTTGGCGTGGCTAATGCGGTCCTCGCCAACGAACAGAGCCTCCAAATCAAGTCGGTCTCTTCGCAGCAGAGGGCATACAACCAAGAGAGCGGGAAGCAGGGCGCTTCGACCTTCGAGGGCTCACCCGTTTAACCCCCTGAACGGTTTCACGCACTATTGAACTCTCTCTTCAAAGTTCTTTTCAACTTTCCCTCGCGGTACTTGTTCGCTATCGGTCTCGTGGCGATATTTAGCCTTAGAAGGAGTTTACCTCCCGCTTAGGGCTGCACGCTCAAGCAACCCGACTCTTGGGAAGGGATCCGATGCACGGTCTCGGCTCGTCTAAGCTACGGGACTGACACCCTCTGTGGTTTGCTCGCCTCGTTCATGAAGACTTGGACGATATATACCGGACAGGCGCGCACGATCCTCCCGAACACCACATTCCTCGGCACCCGCTCAACCGGGCGCGAGGTTCGGTGCTGGGCTCATCCCTGTTCGCTCGCCGCTACTAAGGGAATCCTTGTTAGTTTCTTTTCCTCCGCTTACTGATATGCTTAAGTTCAGCGGGTAGTCTCATCTAAACTGAGGTCAGAATGAATATAAAGATAAAAAACGAAATTTTCTGTTTTCTTTAGGTTTTAACGGAGTGACCCTCGCAGGCGTTTCAGATATATTCGCAGCTTTGAGCGATGTTTCGCGGTGGTCGACACTTCGACACGCCCGGCGCACTCAAGCCGCACTGAAACACGCACAAACGCGAACTAAGGCATTCGTATCGGAAAAGGTTCAAAGAAAGGAGACACGGGGACCTCGGAACAACTCTCTCTCAAAAGCGCGGGCGCTCTCACACTCTCACTCCCATGTGATTCCCCTCTCTCTGTTCGC
>Ga0209617_10001164_pt1 | contig 12225 bp, 18 predicted proteins | sample LakEriepJuly2011_2_FD_187459 | JGI IMG/M metagenome (GOLD analysis project Ga0209617, IMG submission 187459) | Freshwater microbial communities from dead zone in Lake Erie, Canada - CCB epilimnion July 2011 (SPAdes) (version 2) | ecosystem: Environmental > Aquatic > Freshwater > Lentic >... | reverse complement strand
TGACTGTTCAATGTGCCTGCGCAACAAGAATGCCAACAGGCCCAATACCAAGTTGGTGATTACCCAACCAATGCCAAACCAAATCAAAAAGTCGCCGAATTCCATGAGAAGCTGTCCTATGTCTGTCATATATTTACTTTCAAGTTGATTGACTTCGACGCTGGGTCAAATAATCTTGCCATTGCACCCACTGATTTTTGACCAAGAATCCCCAGTCACGCTGTTTGATGCCGGGCATGAACAGGGTCCAACAGGTCACTTCAGGATCCAATTCAATTCTGTGATAAGTGCGGGCACTGGCCCAACGAACACTGCCGGCGCCACACCATCGGGCAATTTCACCAATCTTTTGACCTTCTCTATCAAACTGTGGGCGCCATTCATAGTAACCTCCCCGAAGGATTATGGTAAGAAAAGGCCAAGGATGATCATGCACATCATCCGGATCACTCTTGAGGAATTTATGCACAAAGATGTTGAATGGAAAACGTTTGCGGTCTTTCAAGAACACGTAGTAACGTTCCAAATACGGTTCGCCATTCACACGGTCCATGATCACACGGTGCCGATCCCAACGCTTCAGAAGATTCAGTAACATATTGATGTTGTCAGTTAAATGGTTGGCTCAGTGACTGTTTTAGAGCGGCTTGAGCGGATATATTATTGTACAAGGAAAATCCCAATGTGTCAAATAGTTTCCACTTATGGCTGGCTTGACTAGGTTGTGCATTTTGTATCCAGGTGGCCTGACTCCAAGGCATATATTCGCCGAACGCAACGCCGTTGATGTGTGATCTAACTGTGGATCCAAATGCAAACACAGCCGTGATACGAGTTGCCTGCAAAGCATAATCTGCGGTGTTAACTGCATTGGTTATTGTGTTGATGTCTCCAGACATCAATGCGTTCCAGACAATATCTCCAGCATTGGCCATGGATGATGTTGAGATTTTGATTGTGTCTATAGTGATTTTTTTGTTGTATTTGTTGGATATGTTCCGGATAATGTCAGCTGATATACGATCAGGGTCATAACTCATGCTGATATAGTCAACCTTGCCCCATACCACATTGTCACAGGTTGGACACGCAAGATATGTTAGTTTACCCGTGTACACCGATCTTATTTGGCCGATCACACGATCCCAATCGGCACTGTATTGATCAGTGTCAAGGTCCAGTTGCCAGGCACCCACATAAAATATATCTACTCGGTGAGTTTCTGCCATCTGTGCCAGTTGTTTAGTATAAGTTGTCAGGCTGTTGAAAAACTCTTTAGGGCGGTTGCTCGATAAGATTGCATTGTCATTGACATGGTCTACAGGCAGAGCTACAATGCCCACTTTTAATCCTTTTGATTTGGCATAGTCCACAATCTTCCAAAAATCCGAAGGTAGTGGCTTGGACAATTGGAGCATGCCGGTGGCGGGATCTATTGGTGTGTTTGTTTGCAGTATCACAGTGCTGAATCCAACACACTTGATTCGATCAACAAATGTTTTGACTGCATCAACAGAGTTGACCATTTGCCCTTGTGCATTTACATCTGAACTGGGATGGTCAAACCGTAAGTCCACTATGGCGCTTCGATGATCATCAACTGAAAGATACTGAGGAGTTGCACATGTTTCTGCTGATGCAACAGCAGGAGATCTGCCTTCAGGACCTCCGCCTCCGCCTCCGCAGGCAGCCAAAGTCAAAACGGTAATCAGAGCAAGTAAATGTTTCATGTTTGTATTATAACACAATTTGGAATTATCGGTCAAAAAAAAGCCCTACAAGTTGTAGGGCTTTTGTCATGTGTGTTCTGGTTGATCAGAACAGCGAGTTGGTTTAGACCAAACCAAGTGCCATTGCTCGGTAACCGGCAGCAATCAATTTGCGGCTGGGCTTACCAATCACATACTCTGTGACTTTGACGCCATTGCCAGCTTTACGGCTGTTGGCATAAACTGCATAACCGGCTTGGCGAACACGGCTGACTTCAGCCGAAATGTTCTTGATGCCAAAACGCTTTTCAGCTTGACTGGCGGATACTGCTTCGCCGTTGTACAAGGCGTGGAACAGTTTGTAGGTCTTAGTTTCGGGATTGAAATGCATAAAATACTCCTTTAAATAAAATTAGCTGTTGCATCACAGCATTCAACAAGTATACATGGGTTTGTATTACTATGCAACATGTTTTGGGCACGAGTTTTGCCGAACTATGCCACACCTTTGATGTGTTTACAATCACCACGGAATTTGAATCCTGAGCAGGTGCATGAGTATTCACCACGGAGTTCGGTTACTCGGTACACGTCGCCCCGACTGCCCACAACCTCAATCACACGTCCTTCTGGCACTTCAGCCTCAACGTCAACTTGGTACTGTTCAGGATTCACTTTAAACTTGCGCCCACGAATATCAATGCGAATGGGCTTGCTGAATTTTTCAGGACGGCCTGTGCCAAACTTCACGTAGGCAAACATCTTGCTCTTTGAATCATCCAGCAGGTACACATGGTTGGGTGCAGTGACACCAGGCCATTCTGTAGTTTCAGCAAACCATTTCATAGCGCCATGATCCGTTTTAGCACTGCACGAGCCTCGGTCAGGTCCATGAGTTCAGGTTCAGATTGCGGTGTATTGGTGACTTGTACCTGTACACCCAAGGTGGGCACAGTGTAGGGCACCACAGGTTGCCAAACCGTGTATGGCTGGTTGGTATAGATCAGGTTGGGATTTATCTGGTATTTCATGATTATTCCTTATTGGTCAATTCATCAATTTTTTTATCACGTTCCAGGGATGCCAATACCATGCAATACATTTGATAGATCAAAAACACCATTATACCACCTATCACAATATTAAGAAGTGCTTGGGCTCCGTATGCTTCTGCAACCAGTACCAGCGCACCTTGTATTGCAAAACCCGCAACAAAAATGCCTACTACGATTGCGGCTGCTTTGATTTTGAGATTCATAAATTACCTTTGTATGTTTGTATGCCACAATTATAGCATTTGGGGAATTATTGGTCAACCGCCCCAAAAGTAGTGCTAAAGTAGCACTCAGTAGAAACCATGAGATAAATATCATGGCAAATACAAAGGAAAAAAATGTTAGCGAACTTACTAAAACGCCTGGGCCAATTGTTTCCCGGCAACGATTATCAAAGCAGACTGGAACAATACATTACCAACCGCCATCCACAATGCACTGCTGACGTGGAACATTGGGAACGTCGGTACTTTGAGGATCAACGAAAAGGCCTGGTATGAAATATCTCCGAGCCATATATGACGCAATGATCCGAAATCGCGAACACCAGGCCGACGCATATCGCAAGGGCTATCGCTACTACTACTAAGTAGTTGAATGGCCAACAAAAATATATTTTGCAATGCACCCTGGTTTCACATGCAACTTTATCATGACGGCAGTTATGGTCTATGTTGCAGTGAGCGGGCACCGGTGTTTGACGGGTATGCCAAACAGCCCGAACTAATCAAACCCAACATCAAAACTACCAGTATTCGTGAATGGTACCGCAGTGAAAAGATGAAACGGTATCGCCAGCAGATGCTGAGCGATCAACCCTTGGCCGAATGTGCTGGTTGCTATCAAGATGAGCAGTACGGCAACGACAGTTACAGAAAAACCATGAACTGGCGCAGCGTGATTTTCACTCAGCAAAATTTCCAAGAGAGTTTTGAACAAAGTCCGCATCATGACATTTTTGTAAGCGAACAATTAGGCCAGGCCCTGGATGCGCACTATGATGGTATGCCTGTAGATCTACACATTGACATGGGCAACGAATGCAATCTTTACTGCAAACATTGCAACCCCAGTTTCAGCACACAGATTGCTGCCAAATATAAAACCTGGGGCATACTCAGCCGGGAAGACTACCATACCAAAATGAACTGGATGGACGACGACGAGATTTGGGATCGTTTTTTGAATGAATTATTGAGCATGAAAAACCTGCGCAGTATTCACTTCATGGGCGGCGAGCCTACCATGAGTCCTCGACTGGATGATTTTTTGGATTTTTTTATCAAGCATGGTCGCACTGATTTTGCCATGAGCATGGTCACAAATGGAACCAGATACAGTGAAGAACTGGCAGGAAAATTTGCTAAATTTTTCCGTGCAGACATTGACATCAGCATTGAGTCTGTGTCAGACAACAATTTTTACATTCGTCAAGGGCTGGACAAAGAATTATTTTGGAACAATATCAATAAATTCCTATCGCATCAAAGCGAAACATTTTGTATATGTTTGAAGCCCACTATCAATGTGCTGACAGTGCCTACATTTCCTGAATTGATCGAATGGATGTTTGACAACAATGTTGTAACAGAAAACAATGTTTGTTGGAATCCCACGTATTTGCAAGCCGCAGTATTGCCAGTGGAGTTGAGACAATCTTATTTTCCAGAATACGAACGTGTGCTATCCAAGCTGTCCAATGCTGTTAATCACAGTCAGCACACAGATATGTTGCAAAGCAGAGAGCATGGAAAGAATCCAATAAACTTGTACAATGAACTCAACAGTGTGTACAAAATGATTAAGGCTCCTGAAATGCCCAATGCCGAAGAACTTAAAATAGAATTAGTCAAGTGGATGACCAAATGGGATCATCATTGCAATCTAGATGCCAGAGATTACTACCCAGAATGGACTGACTTTTTACAACAGTATGGATATAAAAAAATATCACACTCACATTGAAATAGATGTAGTGCCCACGTATCATCAGGATGCTCCGTGCATTGCTTATGGCAATGATGGCACAGTCATCAACCATCTGACCTTGAGCCAACCTTGTGTGTTGAGATTTGCATTTGATCTAATGCCTGGACCACATTCAGTGTTTGTGGATTTTTTGAACAAAACTGATGCTGATTGCATACCTAATCAGGGATTGGACAAATTTGTTACCATTGGCAACATCACCATCAATAAAATTTGTTTGCCAAAATTTAATTGGGCTGCCACCTATCAACCTGAATATCCCGAACCTTGGTGTAGTCAACAAACGCCACTGCCTCCGGTGGTGCAACAAGGTAACAGTCGCCTGAGCTGGAATGGTAGATGGCAATTGAAGTTTGATACGCCTGTGTTTTCCTGGATACATCAAATTGAAAGCATGGGCTGGATCTGGCCCACCAATTAACGTTTGTCTATTACCTTGTCGGCTAGACCATAGTCAACTGCTTCTTGTGCAGTCATGAAGTTGTCACGTTCCATGTCGTTACGCAAGGTATCAAAGTCCCGGCCAGTATGCCGTACATAGATATCAGTCAGTACCTTCTTCCAACGCAATAACTCACGAGCTTGAATTTCCACATCTGTAGCCTGTCCTGATGCACCGCCCAGGGGTTGATGAATCATGTGTCGGGCATTGGGCAGAATGTAACGATGTCCTTTGGTACCTGCTGTGGCCAATAGACTGCCCATGCTTGCAGCCTGCCCCATCACAATGGTGTGAATGTCAGGTTTAATAAAGTTCATGGTATCGTAGATGGCCATGCCTGCTGTGACTGATCCACCTGGCGAATTGATGTACAGTGAAATGGCTTTGTCCGGATTGTCTGCTTCTAAAAACAACAACTGTGCAGTGATCAGACTGCTGGTGGCCGAGTTGACTTCGCCGTCCATGATGATCACTCGGTCTCGCAACAATCTGCTGTAGATGTCGTAACTGCGTTCACCTTTCTGAGTGTGTTCTAAAACTATGGGTACTAAATTTGGCACAGGATCTCCTTGTTAATTAAGTAAGTGTAACATGTAAAGTGATCATATGCAAGAGATTAAATTTGAAATTTTTCCAGAAGACTATGCGTACTCTCGCGTTCAAACAACCTTTCCTTGGAGCCGTGAAGAACTCATAGCAGACTTTGAGCAGGAAGATTGGAAACCGTACGGGGCCGAGACTGCTGTCAAGCACGATGCCTGGACCGGCAAACGATACAAAGTACACCGGCCACGAAGCCCTAAACTGCAACAAATTTCTCAATTTTTTAAACAAGATGCTGTAAGAGATTATGTAATCAAATGCCTGTATCGAGACAAACCTATACTGCAAGTAAACTGGCAGATGTATCCCTGGCGCATGAGCACCAACACTGAGTTGCATGCAGAATTTACCAAAGACTTGCCTGGCTTTGAAAACGGTATTCACTGCGACATGCGACGACTGGTAGGCACTGGCATGATATATTTGGCTGATGGTGACGACCCAGATTCAGCCAGTTGTTTTTATGATCACCCCAATCGTCACAATCCGCGTCGTGTGACCACTGGATACGGTGCCGGATGGATACACAGCAACGACTGGAACACCTGGCACGATGGTTGGAATCGCACCGACAAAATCCGCTACAGTATCTTGTTGGCGCTTACTTTGAACCTGGAGAATCAACCACAAGCAACCGATCAAGAGATTCAAACCACGGCTTGATCAATGCCGCAAATTCGGGCAAGGCTGTTTCAAAAGTTTGGCCACGGCTGAGATCAAGCCCGCGAGTGTAACGATGGAATTCCCGAAAGTGATGCGGTTGACCTTCTATTGGTGTATTCAAAAAGTTCAGCACAATCTCACAATGATTTTTCCAATATTGTTGCTGCCATGGACCAATGTTGTTGGGCACATACTTTGCCAATTTATCAGTGATTGCGTTTTTAACAGCCTCCGGCAAACTTTTTACACACAGCTGGAACGGCAGGTGCAACATGTTAAAGTTAGTGCTTAGTCCTTTGTTTGCAAAGAAATCAAATATTTCATCCAAGTAATAAACGTTCAAACTGTTGACGGTGATGCATACTTCAAATTGAAAATTCTTGTTTGAGCGTTGTGCTTGTAGGAATCGTTCAAGATTGCTGGCCACCAACTCCCAGCTGCTGGAATAGCGAATGTACCCGCATCTATCTCCAATGTCATCGATGCTGAGATCAAAATAAACTCGTTTGAATTGTTTCAACAAATTTTCTAACTCATCATTCCACACAGTACCATTGGTGCTAAAATGCAAGTCTATATTTTTTGCTGTGCCTTGATCCACAGCGGCCTGAAGCACATCAAAGTTCTTTTTGATCAGCATGGGCTCTGCACCATAGTAGTCAATGTACACTGTGTTGGGCACCCATTTGCTCATGGTGTGCCAGAGGTCGTGATTGTCGTCATGGTAACTGGCCGGAATTCTACGCCAACGTTTGAGATACTCTGAGTACGAAATGCCTTCTGCAGGCTGTGCTGTCAATTCCCAATCTTCTCTGTACCACTGACTGGACACTTCAGGATTGCAGGTTCTACATTTCATGTTGCAGGTATTACCCATTTTTAGGTCCAGTATCTGCGGTTGATCGTCACGGTCAGTCACTGGGTGATTCATGCTGTTGTGCCATTGTCTGCGTGACTTTTTGCCGGAATGTTCATCATCCCAGCAGGCCTGGCAACTGGCATGCTCTTGATTGTTTTCCAATGCTGTTTGTATTTCTTTACGGGTGGGACTAGCCCAGGCCTGTTCCAGGGTGTGAGTGTCTAGATATATCTGGTCTCCTTGTGCATCTTCCAGATATTTTCTGCTGTGACAGCACAGGTAAGTTCTTCCAGAATTGTGCAGTCCAAGACCTTTGTCGGCCAAAATACAATATAAATTACTTTGTTTCACATATTGATTTATGATAAGTAAACAACAACGGAAAAGAATGCACCATGCGTGACCTACTTAATTTATTTGATAACTTGCTGACCGAAAGCGTTGGACTGGCTAACCGTAAACCTGGCACCCTTTTTGCCAATCCCCAAGAAGACCAGTTAACATTCCAAGGACTAGAATTTTACCCCGAAGGCGGTGGCGCTTATGATACTCCAGAAGAGTTTCAAGAAGCACTAACACAAGTATGTCAACAATTAGGCATAGATTCCGGTAAAATTAGATGGACCAACAGTCCACAAAAAGGTGGATTTGGCATTGCACAGTTTGATGATGTTAACAGTCAACGGTATTATCTAGGACGCTATTTCCAAAAGATTTCACCGATTCGTGCAGAAAATAAATTTCCCAACGAGTTACCAGGCGGATTCAAATTGCAAACAAACGTGGCCAAAAAAGAAGCCGCAGGATACAAGCCCACAGATGTACTCACTAGCAACTTGAACGATCTCACTGTTGAAGGTGTGTTGCAAGGCATTCAATCTCATTTTGGCGCCGATAGTGACGAAGCTCGTGCCGCAGAAATATTCATAAGCACCAACTCATACCCAATTCGTATTCCACTGGGTAATATGAACTTTACAGCATTTACCAACTACTTTTGCGAAATGTTGCAACCAGTGGCATTGGTACAAAATAAAAAGACCACAGGAGAAGCTCAACAAGCAGCTAAACAATTTTTAACCCAGGGCGGATATACTACCTGTACTATTACATTTGGTGGTAGTAAAATTGGCGGACTAACTGATAGTACATTGACTAACCCAGCAGGACAGACAATGGGCTTATCAAGCAAAGCCGAGGGCGGAGCAAAAGCATCAGCTGGAAATCTCAAAGACAAAATCACTGACATGACAAAAGATACAGACGGTCAACAGGTATTAAAAAAATACACTAAAGAAATTGAATTGATTAATACTGTGACTGAAGGTAGCACTCCTGGATCACTTAATACTGCGGTACTAGCAAAAATTATTACTCCAGAAGAGCGTGATCAGATTATGGCTATTAGAAAACTTCCACCAGGATCTGAAGTGGTTGGCAAGAAATTATTAAGCCCTGCATTAGAAAAACGTTACTTGTCTCGCAAGGCAAAAGATCCAACAGCAGTTATTCCATTCTTCCATATCCGTGCGGTTATTGCAAACGAAGTAGCTGATTGGGTCAATAAAAATACCAATTTTGGAAAAGCCGCAGCTGAAATTTTAAACTGGGGTGCCTTTATACAAGTAGAAACCTATGCAGATCTTAAAGGTGACGAAATTGTAATGAATCCATTCCACGTTATCTATCCTAGTCTAGCAGTAACTAATGTAGAACTTAGTGCAGACAAGACCTTTTACAGCACAGGAAGCAAAGGTAACTTTACATTTAAAATATTATACAATGGTGCCACTGAAATCACCGAACCCGATGAGGTTGAAATAGATACTGCTCCTGCTGCCGAAATCAGCACTGATGATTTAGACGCAGTCACAGGCAAACGTCTAACCGGTCCAGGTGCACGAGCTGCCAAGGCCCGTTCAGAACCTAAAACTGACACAGCTACCTTGGGTAGAGAACGTCGTTAACGTGTGAGTTCTGAAATGTGGTCGCACACATTCAGGGCCATGGCTTCTGGGGCACTTAACCAAATGTCATGTGGTGGCAACAGGTTCTTTCTAATCTCATCTTCCGATAATCCTGTACACTGTTGATAGTGCGCCAACATGCGTTGTTGTGTTAATTCAAACTCTCGCATGGTGGCAAACAGTTCATGTGCTTTGCCTTCATTGCTCCAAGAGAATTGATGGCTCAGTATCGAAGTATTGGGTGTGAGCACCCTGCGTCCGGGAGTGCCGCTAATGAAGATCAACAGGCCTGCGCTGGCTATCATTCCCAGGCCCACTGTTTTGACGGGTATGAGACTGCTACGCATGACATCTATCAAGGCAAAGGCAGCACCCATGTCCCCACCTTCCGAACAAATCATCAACAGTAATTCTTTGCGTTTCTTTTTGACCACAAAGTTTTCATGCAAAACCCACTCCACAATGGGACAGATGTTTTCGTTGTTGACTTCGCCCATGAAAACATACATGCCATTCTCTTGCAGAGCCTGACTGTGAGTTTGGATTGTTTCGGTTTCTGTGATCATATAAAGTGAGAAAAGCGGCCCGAAAGCCGCTTTTATTTATACGCCGTTTATTACTGGGCTGTGGGATCTGGGGATAACTGCACAATTGGTGAGGATTTTACAGGAGCTGGCTCGGCATTCTTGTCCATTTCTTTGAACACCTCTGTATTGCGTTGTTCAGCACGATCTTTCAGCCGTAGCACATCTTTGCGTTTTTGCAATGCATTGGCGTCGCCTGTGGGCAATGCAACCAACGCATAACTGCGGAATCGTCCGCCCTCAGCAATACGTTTGATCTCTTTGATTTCCACTCCTGTGATGTCCACAGACGGGCACATGCTCTTGATAGCCAGTTCAGAAATTTCCACACTGGCTTCTGTGGTGTCTTGCATAAACACCTTGGCTTGCTGACTGACCTTGCCGCCAGCTGCCATACAGATCTTGCCAAATGCAAACAGTTTGGCCTTGTAGTCCGCCATGCTCATGTCTGAACTCACCGCACTACCGCTGGCATATACTGCACTATTGCTTTCAGGCAATTTGGTCATCCAGTCTGGTGCCTGGGAAATAGATCGGTTAACCTGTGCCTCGCGATTGATCTGTACCACTGCCACACGATTGTCGTATTGCTCCGAGGGCAATACCACTGGAGTACTAACTATCGGACCTTGACCAATGGGCGCAGGCTTGATTGAACTACAGGCCACAAGTGCTACCAAGGGCAAAATCGCAAATACTTTTTTCATGATGTTCCTTTGAACAGTTTACAATAACACAAGTTTAACACAAAATGAATTCATGGTCAACTACCATTTGTCCACCACAACCCATTTTGCATCATGTACTCGGCAGATCACTCCTTGAAAGGTGCGCACATCCGATCGGACGTATGCACTGTCCAAAAAGTATCTGCAGGGCGCACCATTGTGCCAAAATTCTCGGGGAAAGTCTGGATGTGGTCTAAACTGGTGCAGTTCCGCAATGGTTCCTGGATTGGTGCTACGCAATGCATCCAAGTCTGGACGGTCACTGCATATCATGGTCTTTTCACTCACAGTTTGAGTTCTGCCCACTCGAGCACGTACCTCATCTTCGGCACGACTCACAGCCACAGCACAGGCTTCTTCTCGGGGTCGATCTCCGGCCCATTCGTATTCACCGTGAGCACTGTGCCAGTCTGAGCCAATGCGTACACGAAATGTGACCATACATGTTTTGCCGTTATTGATGCTGGGCACAACTTGGGGTGTAATTTTGCTTCGTTCTGCAATGGTCACCGCTGAACGACTCACAGTGCGATCTTGTAGCACACATTCTGATGCCAGCACAGTGACCGGGAGCAGTGCAAGAGCCAGTAATCTTTTCATGGACAGTACCTCAGGTGAAACAAATAGAAGTTGACTTTGGAGTTAACGTCTCCGTATTTTTCTTCAAAAACATTCATTCGGTTAAAGAACACATCTTCTCGAGTGAGTCGCATGCTTTCTAAAAAAGCTCGTTGTTGATCTTTGATTCGGCAATCAACTTGAAAATGATTGAGATCGTCAGCCAGCATGGGTCGCGCCGCTGGTGTGCCTGTGGCACATCCGCTACACAGGCTGGCAATGATAACGCAGACTCCAAATACGCGAGCGAATTTGTCCACGACTTCTTGTGTAGTCTTCATTGGATTCCATGGGTTGTTGTGGGATGGCAGCCTGACGTTCCAGCCAGGCCATGATAGAATTTCTGTTGCCACAGTCATTGGGTATTGTACTGATATCCAATGGTGGGCGATATGGTTGACTTGCACAGCCAACCAAGGTCACAGCCAATAATGCAATCAACAGTTTATTCATCACGACTCCGGTGCTTGACTTTGCGGTTGTACACTGTACGGTTCTGTTCAACCTTGGGTTTGAACGGAGTGTCACGGCTATACAACTCCACTGCACGGCGGCGCTGGCGAGGAAGTTGTATAGTGAAGCTGAGTGTTTTCATGTTGTAATTATAGCAGATTGGCGATTATTGGTCAAGTGTGATCAATAACTTTGGTGGCTGTGCCCAATACGGTACACCACGGTGCCACAGGGGATTTCATCCTCGTCTCCTTCCATGGTGTAGGCTTCGGGCAAGCCCACACGGGCCAACTCACCATAACTGTAATAACCGCTTTCGGTCACTACCAGTCGGGCGTCTGCAGGCAGTTCTCGCAATGCCGCGATCATTTCTGATACTGTTACGAATGTTTCCATATCTCTCTCCTTTTTCTTTGTATGTCCAAATTATAGCAGATCGGCAAATTCTGGTCAACCAAATGCCTTGAACAATCCTGATGCCCCAATGACCAGTGCCACAACATTCACCATAAACTGTGGCTTGTTTGCAACACGAATTGTCCAGGCCATGAACAA
>Ga0209617_10001163_pt1 | contig 12228 bp, 12 predicted proteins | sample LakEriepJuly2011_2_FD_187459 | JGI IMG/M metagenome (GOLD analysis project Ga0209617, IMG submission 187459) | Freshwater microbial communities from dead zone in Lake Erie, Canada - CCB epilimnion July 2011 (SPAdes) (version 2) | ecosystem: Environmental > Aquatic > Freshwater > Lentic >... | reverse complement strand
AGTAGTAAAGGCACTGCGGTCCGTCTGCTTATTTACCTGTATTCCAGGAACAGCAAGAAGGCGCGCCATCGTTTCAAGATCGTTTTGTTTGGTTGCACGCAGTAATGGGAACGCGCCGTCGACCTGTTCCTTATTTACGTCAATACCTGGTGCAGAACAGAGGATGTCGATCATCTTGCGTTTATAAGCGGCTTTATTCCATTTTATGCTTATTGCATGTGCTAGAGGTGTAACACCCGCGTAATCTAGATTTACATCTGCTCCCCATGCTATCAGTTTTTTTGTTAATTTATAATCAAAATTATGTACGGCACCAAAGAGTGGTGTTATACCCTTCGTTTTAGAATTTATATCGGCGCCTTTGCTGAGAAGGAAGATGACAATACTGTCTATATATGCAACGGCATCGTCGTCCTCGAGAGGTAGGCTATATTTGCCAGTTATCAATTTTAGATAGTACTGTAGAGGTGGCATTCCGGTTCTGGGTCTCGGTATATGCCAGTCGATCCCTGACTTGGCAAGATGCTCTAGAATCGGCATGACCAAGGCTTGTTTGGATTTGGGCTCGACCCATAATAATACAGCCTCACTTAATACTGAATGAAGCACAGTACCTGGGTTGGCCTCCACGGCGTCATGACTGTCGTTAATAGTATTTATGTCTACACCTCGTGCTATGAGATCTTTCAGGATTTCCAGACTGCCCGGTCCAACGCCTATATACGTGATATCTAAAGGGTTTAACTTTGCACCCTTCAAGAGGAGCAGATTGTAGTTCTTTTTATTACCTGTATGGATCGCACGTCTGAGAGGGGTTATATCAAGGACACCCTTATTTGGATCGGCTCCTGCATCAATCAATGCTTCAATAATGGCAGGGCCGGTCTTTTCCTTATTTCTGGCTGCCAACAGAAGAGGTGTATCAGAGTATTCAATGCGCTGGGCATTGGGGTCGGCTCCTCGTTCCAAAAGGAGTTTAACGATTGGCAGATCTTTTTTTTCGACTGCTATATTTAGTGGAGGCTCGGTATTTGGGTATTTTGGTTTCACAGGGACACCACGATCCAAAAGAAGGGTGACTATCCGCAGGGCGTGCTTTGTGATAGCCTTCTCAAGCAAAGTAGACCAGCCCGTGGCGCTACTAGGCTGGGCGGTGGTCAGTTGTTCGATAGTCAGACCATCGATAGCAGCCACGAAGGCATCGTAACCATCATTTTTCTGTTTCAGTAGGATCTTGTATGCCGGGGCGACCGTGGGCATTAGTTTGTTCTAATATAAAAAGTGAAAATAATATTTAGATCAGTCTAAGAATTTACAAAATTTTTGGAAATATATTAACAATATCTGATGAATGTGTCTTGTTTATATAAATATTATATTCGTCTTCTGTAAGAGCATATTCTATGATTTCTTTTAGTGATTTGCAAACCATAATACTTATATATTTATTATTAATGTAAATTTTAGCAGAGAAAAAAACATACGTACAAGGACTAATGCTACAAATTAAAAACCAAGGTTCGTAGTTTTTAGTTCCACACGACGACCATATCCATTGCTCTATATTATTTGGAAAATCACCCAATAATTCTAATGCTTTTTCACGTGTTTGTTCAAGAAATGGTATAACAATAGTAGACAAATCTTTAATTTGTTTAAAAGGATATATAAATCCGTTTTTATTATGTTCAAATCGTGGAATTCGTAAATCAACGAAACGACCCATAACTATTATTATAATATATTATAATATATATTATAATATATATTAATATATATATTAATATATATAATATAATAAAAAGCACATTTAATTAACACCACTATTTAGACCACTAACGCTCAGTAAGATATTCCTTAGGGAATACCATGAAGTATCGGAGTTATTTGCTTCCTCAAAAAGAGGGGGCAATTAACTTCGGTATTTTCATACCAGAGGTCGTACAAATTTAGTTGGCCTTAAAGGGCAACTAAATTTCATACTGACCGGTATACAAAAAATATTTCAAACACTATTTTCCAAATTTAGTAGTGCCATATTTGTTAAAACACGGATCTAAACATAATGTGTTCCAATCGGAAAAAAGAATAAATTCCTGATGTACGGAGCAATAAGTGCCCAAAAGGCGATTCCATTTGCCAAAAGAGTTGAACTTGACACCCATTCTCCTTCTAAAGACGGATCCGCTTGTCGTGCCAAATTACAAGCGACAGCAACAATAGTTAAAATACCAGAACCAATAATCAACGGATCGACTAAAATAATAGGTATCAATATACCTATAATCCATAAAATATTAAGATTTAACGGAGATGAATTACGCAAAAACCACCATATCGGTTGTCCATTTTCTCCAGGTGTAGTACACCATGTTGATTTATCACTAAACATTATAGTTATTAAACTCAAAGTAAGAAACGCATAAAGAATACCAGACATTAATAACATTCCGTACGCCATATTTTCGGCAACAACGAATGAACCAAATAAATATCCTGAAAATGCTAATATAGATGGCATTAACCAAAAAAGAGAATATGCCCCGCGGGTGGCCATATCATTTGAACCACCGGGAAAACAATCTTGATTTTTCCAAACACCATATTCAAATAATTGAAACAGCGCTATTACAAACACAATAATAGCCATATGTGAATCATTATGTGTCCCACGCATTAATAACAACAAACTTACAAAAGTAAAAGTCCCCGCAAGCCCAAGACATATTTTTGTTCTCCCTGAATCGGGTCTTTCCATTACTCAAGTTAAAGAATTTTATCATTGCGACCCACCTGTTGTGCTAAATTTGCCCATATAAAAAGGCTATTTGGATCCAAAATTTGTTCTGGCGACATACGCATAAACCATTTATATGTTACATTACGACTAAGTTTATCTATATCAATTGGTAAATAAATGGCCGATTTTGGAGGTTGCCATTCTTTAGACAACGAACGACCTAAAATATCACTAAATTCCAAAGGCCCCCCTTCTTGCGTGCGCGTCCATTCTGCATCTGTAATACATGGCATAAATGAAGCAAGATATTTTGAATGCCAACTAGCCATTTGTTCACGGGCATTAGCCGAAGTCCAACTCAATGGACCGGCGTCAATGAGTTCAGATAACACTTTTGCTAGGGTTTTCCATGCCGAATTTCCAGAAGAAGCAGACCACCCAGCATATGGGCCACACGCTTTAAAATCTGAACCACGATATTCATTATAATCTATACCAAATACACACGCCTTATTATTTTTGATTGCTTGTTTAAAAGATGGCCCCAGACATAAACTAAAGCCGTCAAAATATAATCCTCCTACCGTCCCAAGCAGACTAGCACGGGCCCATGCTCTCCATAAATAATTAGGTACCGACATATGTAAAGTTGGGACATGTCCACCATTTTCAAATATTTTGTTCGCAACAGCCTTACGACCAATTAATTCTACTATATTAAAATCTGCGCCCTGTGTTACAGCACATCGTGTTTTTGTAATTGATAAAAATCCCACATTCGTTTCTTTGCTATTTCGTGATCCAAAATCACTCCATTTGCGTGAATTTGTTCCATTATCATCTACGACGAACCATAAAGGGGATTTACCATTGATTTTGTTAATAATGTCACCAGCAAACCCGTCCATCATTCCACCGGCAAACCCGTCCATCATTCCACCGGCAAACCCGTCCATCATTCCACCGGCAAACCCGTCCATTCCATCTACAAATTTCTCTGCTACAGGTCTTGTATATCCCGTTATTGATAAATAAGAAACTACTATTAATCCAATAAATATAGAAGATATATAGATCGAATCCATCCCTATATCATCTTTAGTATTTTTGTACCATGAAGTGGCGAAAGTTAATTTCCAACAAAAAGAGGGTAATTAACTTTCGGTAGTTTCATAGCAGAGGTCATACAAAATTAGTTGCCTTTAAGAGCAACTAATTTTGTAACTGACCGATAAAAATACAAATTACTGTACAGTTTTTCCTGTTATCAAAAGTCGTTGTTTCAACCTTTCTTGTGCTTTTTGCCCGTCTAAATCTCTTGATGTTAAACGTAATTGTCTATTGCGTTCAGTCATTTCGGCTTGATAACGTAAAGATTCTATGTATTCCATTTCTTCTTTGCTAACAGATTCGGGACTTTTTTCACGTTCGGCTTTGGCCTGAGCAAATGTTTTAGAATCATATTTAACATCTTTAACTTCTTGACTAAAAGTTGTGTTTGTTGAATATGCTGCCTTCAAATCAGTATATTGTGTGCGTGAACCAATAGGGGCGGTATATCCGGCAGGTTTTTCACCCCCTAAAACAACGGCAGTCGGGGTTAAAATTAAAGCATCGGGATGATTATATTTAGCAAGGGTTTTATCATTTAATGTTTTTGTAGAAGTAGATTCCGTTTCAAATGTTTTATTAAAGACATCAATATTGAATTTACCACGCATTTCAACTGTATTTCGTTTTCCTACGTCTTGACTTTGTAACCAATCGCCATAACCATCATCTTTTTCGGGGTCAGGTAGTTTATTTTGTTCAAATAATTGATTAAATACATTCATATCAATATTTTTAGGATTAATTACAACTTGTTTTGATTTGGGTGAACTGGGTTCTTTATATTCGCGTATCTGCCCTTTTACAGAATCATCGCGAACAACTAAATGTATTCCGTTATCTGTAAAATCCTCTACAGAAGGGTCTTTTCTGTATTTTAAAGCTGCCTCCATTGTAACTGTCTCTTTATTCATATCGGGACGAACACCTTTTGGTAATAATTTGTTATATACTTCTTGTAAATATAGAAATGCCTTAGTTAAAGCATCAAAATGTTGCGGATTTCCACCTTTATCCGGATGAGCGACTAAAGCCACACGTTTATACGCATTTTTCAATGCCTCAAGTGTAAGTGGTTCATTGTCGGATAAGCCAAGTATATCATATGCCTCATGTAAATAGTCCATTGCCCGTTTTGCAGGAGCCTGTTTAGTCAGAGTTGTTGTAGTTTGTTGTTGATATTGAGTCTGTGTCTTATTTGTTGATACCGGAGACTTGAGTCTAGGAAATAATACTTGTTCTCCTCTTTTTGTCATAGTCACCCAATTCAGAAGTTCCGTATATATTTCGACCGTTTTCATACTTCGGATATATTCTTGACCATTCAATAAAGTTTCTAATATAGAAATGCGCGTTTTGACATTTTCAATCATGATTAAATCATTCCATATACGAACGTGACTACTTGGTATATTACCCATTAAATTATATTAAGTTGTTCATTTTAAATGGATACCGCGGTTAAAAATTAATTTCGCATGTTAGAAATGTCTGATTTCTCGTTGAATGAAATTATGAAAATATATACTCAAATAAAAAATATATATAACAATGACACAAATAAAGAACAAAATAAATATACAATATTACAAAAAATGGGTAACTATTTTGAACAACAAAAGCCGATGTGTATATATTTGTTAAAGGTTCTCATGGAAACGCGTTTCGTTCGCGATGTATCGTGTCAATATAATTATATATTCACTCCCGATAAATGTGGTTGTGATTTAAGAGAACTCGTCTTTAATTTTTCTACAAAAACGGAAAGAGACAAACTATTAAAAAATATAAGAACAGCCTCAAATAATTTCAACGTACAAATACCACATATTCTCACAGACATAGATGACACACTATTTCCAAATTATAACGGGTTTCTAGAAACAATGGGTTCGGACACATCATGGAAATCACATTCACTATATCCAGGAATTTCTAAATTTTATAAATTGTTTTATAAAAATTTACCGATAAAACAATCGCAATATTCAACTGTTCTAACTGGAACACCGGTATTTCTCAAAAATAAACGATTACACGATAAACAAATTTACAGAGCAATAGGCCATAATTACGGATTTATACAAGGGTTTGATAATAAAAGAGATACGATAAAATCACTTTTATCAGGGATGATCGAACAACCATTCTATAAATTTACAATTTCATCAAAAAATTTAGCAGAAAATAAATTCAATAAATTTATGCAGTACAGACAACTTTTTCCAGAATATAGGCTTTTATTTATCGGCGATAATGGTCAAGGCGATTTATTAACAGGTTTAAAAATGTTAGAAAATGATCCACAATGCCTAGTATTTATACATAATATTTTAAAATATAACACAACATATATATTTTCAGATTCAGATATACAAAAATATAAGCACAAACGGCTCTTTATTTTTAAAAATTATTTAGAGTTGAGTGTAAAATTTGCAAAATTGGGGTATCTTAAATTTACGGATTTATTTGAAATTCAAAAAGAGATAAGAAATGAATTAGAAATTTTGTTCAAAACAGATAAGAGCGTAAATTTCTATAATCATTATAATTCAAATAATATACCCAAAATTTTACGCATCGTGCTTGAATAAATTTAAATTTAGAATATCCTGTAGAAATTCTTTTGCTATCAAAATTTCACCCTTACAAACTGGTAAAAGTGCTAGTTGTTGAATTTCTGCTCCTTTAATAAATTTTCGTTTTAGTAAAACCTCCTCTAAATTTTTCGGAATCACATCATAAATTTTAGAGGTTATATTTAATGAAGAAAGAATTGAAAGAACTTCACATAAATTTTCAAATGTATATATTAAATTCATATAACCCCCATTTTTCTGAAAATGCTGCGGTTTTATATTTTTATGTATTTCTAAACTAATTTTAGATAAAATAGTCGGCTCATATATTCCAAACAACTCTTCAAGCATCTCTCTGTGAGCCGTTTCAATAAAGTGCTCATTCTTGTTAGATTTTCCGCCGATACCGCTTATAACAGGCGTTTTTTTTGAAGGTTGATAACCTGCTAGAATTAGTGAATTATTCGTAAATATACAACCTGCCCCTATAATACAACCATTATTTTTTTTTGATAAAAAACCACCCATTTTGAAATTTACTGAGTAAATTTCAAAATTCAATTTTACACAAACATTACCTCAAAATAAAAATACTGGTACTTTCACAGCAGAGGTAGATCAATTTTAGTTACCCTAAAAGGCAACTAAAATTGATACTGGTCGGTATTGTATTAGACTGATAAAAATTGAATTAATCACCCACAAAATACAAACAAGAAATATGGAATCCATTATAAAGTTTAGTTTCCCCAGTCTAACCTACAAATGCTCGTTAAATCTGAGAGGTCGGCGACGATATGGAACTCTTGAGGAACTTCTTACTACGCAGACAGGTGTCATATCAACCGTCGGTATGCCCGATGGATCACGTGAATTAAATACAGGTGTTCGCAATTCCGTCCGTTATACTTCCTTTGTAGAGTTTGAGTTGGAAACGGATAGCGTTATATATAATCTAAGAAACCTTAACCATCAAGCAGAATGGTTCGGCCTATTGAAATATGATATCATTGAATATAAGACGGGCGGATTCTTCAAAGAACACCAAGATCGACAAATAAAATCCACACATTATGGCACATTGCTCGTCTTTCCACCAGCAGTAGGGGACTTTACACATACAGGAGGTGAACTCATCTTGGATCGTGGTAAGTTTCAGTTTGACAGTAGCAAGAATACGGAATGGACCTTCATTGCCTTTCAGACGAACATATTTCATGAATGTAAGGAAGTTCTATCAGGTCGACGAATTGTTCTTAAAACGGAGCTGTATTCTGGAACGCCGATTGAACAACGTCATTATTTTAATTACGTGGATTAGTTTTCCATATTTATTACTGCTAATAAATTAAATAAATTAAAGTGGTATAATGTCGGTTTGAAATGTTCAGCGGTCTAATAAACTAATAAAATTGAAACAAAACATCCACTTCTATTATAATAAAAGAACCATACAAATGACGGACGAAATAAAATATACGAATAGACATGCCGTTGACGATTATATTGAAAAAACCACCCCTGATTCTCAGTATGATTTTATAGTGGATGACATACTTAGAGATAAAGCGGCAAGATGGAGTTATAATTATTATGGAGATAAGAGAACATATTGGGATAATGTAATTATAGATAAAAATAAAGAACTAAATGAATCTGAGGAGACAATAACAAAAAACAAAAACTTGTTAGAAAAACAAAAAAACAAAATACATAGATCAAGACTAGATAAATCACATTCAGAGTATTTATATGTATCACCGACTCAACACAAGATAATGGAAAAGGAGTATATAAATGCCATTGACACTATTAATTCTACTAAAGAAAAAATACATACACTTAAAATCGCTATAGATGATGCGACTTGGAGCCAATACATAGAATTACATATATTAAATACTATGCATTATTTGCGAACTAAATTTATGTTTGACAATGATATTGATTTTCTGCGTCGCGGTGTAACATGGACACAAGAATATGCAGAAAAATTGCGAAAATATCGTTCAAATACATCAATCCCAACAAAGCGTTTAGAAACAGGTAGTAACAGTTATAGTGCATGGTAACACAACTCTCCCGTTCTACCTCTGCTACTTCATAGTACGAATGAATATAAAAACAGCAATTTAAAATGAGCACTGGTCTAAAATTCTTCATTTAAAACAAGCCCTTTTTCAACTGTAATAGCATTTGTAAGATTATCAATGTGTTTGGTGGTTATTTCAACAATTAATAAATCATTCTTAAATAACCGTACTGTGGGAACCTTACTTGGTGAATTATCCCCAAGTTCATCTGCGTCATATGTAGCAATATCTATACCAAAATCTCTACATATTTTTTCAATAGCCGGTTTTATAGTATGACAAACTTTACACCACGTGGCTCCAATATAATCAACACGCAATGCCATTTTTTAAACAACAAGAGATGAAATTAATAATATTCATTTTTTGTCATTTTTATGAAAATAGATTCCACACGAGTTGGTACCGGTCAGTATCAAAATTAGTTGACTTTAAGGGCAACTAAATTTGTACGACCACTGCTATGAAAGTAGCGAAAGTTAATTGTTACCCCCTCTTGTTGGGGACCAATTGGCTTCGGTATTTCATGAGGGGTTCTATTTCATATTGCGCCTAAAATTTTGTATTACAGAAAATGGTAAAATGGGCAATAAAGGTTCACATTCCCAAAGTTGCCGTCGTCCAGCGCTAAAAAACCCCCATTCTTGTGGGAAATATTCAGGATGTTTAAAAGCGATTTTACGAAAAACCGATTGTAGTAATCCAAACGACTCTACAGGTAAAACCATCAATAATTGCGACTTTGCATCAATTGGATTATCGTCACATTCTTGTTCTATATGTAATGGGGTAACAGAATCTAAACTAGCGCAGACGCGTGAAATATCGCAAAATAATGGTGGTAAATACCAAGGATAATACCAAAGCATATCAACCTTACGACAACCCGTATAATAATCTAAAACCCATTGGATCCCATATAACCATTCTTTAACAGTATTATCCGCTTCACCATCCCAAAGAAATTCTTTATAATATAGTGAAGCCCAATCATTGGAAAGAGACCATCCCGTTTCTTCATCGTATGTCATTAAACAGCGTTCAACTTTCCAATTTAAAGGCAAATTATTGAGAGCCCCAAGTTGCTTGTCCATTTCAGTTGTTTCTGTTTTCCCTCTTGAAAAACCACGTGAAGGCATTTTTAATTTTTTAACAACGCCACGTTTGAACCATTCAACCTCTTTTTTAGCCACTATATCCAACAGTTTATTTAATACAATCATATTATATGTCCATAATCCGTTTATATTAACTAGTAGATTTTCACCAATACATTCTAAGATATCCATTAAGCGTTCTATTCCATCCTCCCTAATACACAGTGTCATTCCATGTGGAACAAAATCATTTCCTAAAAATGTCATTATACCGACAAAATCTTGAATATCAACTTTCCATTTATCAGATAGAACATTACTCAGTTCGTTAATGTCAAAATAAAGCATAGTTTCATCATTCATGGAATCAAGTTTTACACCACCTGTCATTTCTACCTCTTCACGCAACAGTTTAAATGACCAATTATATTGTCGTCTGTGCCATAAACATAGTACAATAAGGTCGGCATCCAAACCATACACAACGATTTCTCCCGTACCAATGTTAGTCATTTTTCGTAAATAACTCATAATTTTCTGTTCACCTTCCCCACTTTCATAAACTCCAGATACAACCGTTTTAAGATCCATTTGATTTTTCGCCCACTCTTCTAATCGTTTTGTTAGCGAATCCATAAAATCAGTACCAGGAGTTATAGAATTCCTGTCCCATCCCGCCCCTACTTCTGTACCCTTTATTTTTGCTTCTTCTGCCCCAACCCAAACAGATTTGAATCGTCGTAGACGTTGTTGTCTTATTTTAGCAATAGGTACGACACCATCTACAGCAATATACAGTAAATCTGTTGGCTGTACATGGTCACGTAACTTCACGATATATTGAATAACACCTTGTATAAGTTTACTTTCAAAATCTAATCGTGACTCTGATTTATACGATGTTTTTTTATTTAATTTAGCCAAACAATGATATATAGCACAGTTTAAATCCAATGCCAATATTGTTGCTTTTCCACTAATATTTTTTTTGATTAACGATGGACTTGTTTTAACAAGATGTCTATAGAAAGAAGGAATACCCATAACAGAGGGGAAATGTCTACACCCAAACTAATAATAGAACGTCTCCAATCTCTAAGTCAATTTGTCGGCAAGGGGTTTCTTTATAATCTTGGTTATTTACCCGATACTACTCTTGGGGGAGTCACTCTTTTCGCATTCCTTTTACAGTCATTGCCGTTGGCGCTTCTTAGTATAATACTTTTTACGGTAGAATTTGTTCATGCCGGTTTATCATCTTTGATAGTTTCTTCTATTCCAGGACTTCAGGAGCCAGGTAAAGATGTGGATAGGTGTTCAGGCCACTTTCCCGGATTTAGTTACGAACGAGTTGTAACATCTATGATTGAAAATGGTACGATGAAGACATTAGGTCTTGGATTTCCCAGTTATTATATGATGTTTTTTGGTTCATTATTCGGCTATATGTATGGTTTATCTGAAATATATAAACGCGAATTGGATGGTATGCCACAGCGACGTGCGGCAGTAATGGCGGGTGTCATAATTATGGGGGTTATGACAGGTCTCTTTATATTGTATCGCACAATAAGTACATGCGACTCAATAATGTCATCTGTTATAGGTTTATTATTTGGATTGGGTTACGGTTATGCTATTCAACTAATTATATCTACTTTGAGTAATCGTACTTTAACAAATATTCTGAATGTACCTTTAATTAGGGATAGGGCTTCCGATGGTAGCCCAATTTATGTTTGTAAGAGTTAGTAGAGGCACAACAAGATGCCAGAAATAGCAAAAAAAATAGATGTAACAACAGATTTCATGTTACGTTTGAGAGAGTTTATACTTTCAACATATGACAATTTACCAAACACCATTTTTGTAAGTACTATGTTAATGGGTCTCATTCAAGGAAATATTGCTATGGTATGGACAGGTGTTGGATTAATAATTAACGCGTTATTAGTGGCAACACTACAAGAATTATTAGGTTTTGTATTTAAGAATGATGATACACATGCAGCATGGTCACAAGTATATCAAAAATCATCTCATATGTGTTCTATCGTAAAAGATATTGAACCTAGTTCCGATTTAAACGTTGTTGTTGCGCCATCGTATTGGTTTTCTTCTGTAGCCTTTTTCTTATCGTTTATATTATACAATGCTATTCAGGTAGCAATTCTACCACCGGCTAAAGGAGCCGATATTAAGAAATATGATGTTCGTTTGGCATTTAGTGGCAGTGTTATATTAATTTCTATATTTTTCTTTGTTCTAATATTATTGAGAGGTTTTTCTCAATGTGAAACATGGTTGGGTTCAAGTCTTGGACTTTTAGTGGGTGCATCAATGGCAATAGGCTATTGGCATGTATTGAATGTATGTAATTCTGGAATACCACCTGATATATTAAATATTGTAAGTGCTATTGCCCCGGCAAGAGATGAAAAAACCACTCCAGTAATATGTTCAGCGTAAATACAATTTAATACAATTTTAACCACATATTATAAATAATCCAAAATATAAATAATCCAAAATATAAATAATCCAAAATATAAATAATCCAAAATATAAATAATCCAAAATATAAATAATCAAAAATATAAATAATC
>Ga0209617_10001161_pt1 | contig 12241 bp, 13 predicted proteins | sample LakEriepJuly2011_2_FD_187459 | JGI IMG/M metagenome (GOLD analysis project Ga0209617, IMG submission 187459) | Freshwater microbial communities from dead zone in Lake Erie, Canada - CCB epilimnion July 2011 (SPAdes) (version 2) | ecosystem: Environmental > Aquatic > Freshwater > Lentic >... | reverse complement strand
TAAATTCATTGACTAAATTCATTGACTAAATTCATTGACTAAATTCATTGACTAAATTCATTGACTAAATTCATTGACTAAATTCATTGACTAAATTCATTGACTAAATTCATTGTGTAAATTTAGTCTGTAAATTTATTGTCTAAACTCATTGACTAAATTCATTGACTAAATTTAATCTGTAAATTTAACTTGTAATTTTCTAAGGATGGCGCCACTCCTCCAGATCCCAAATATGATTGTCAGGTTTATATGTTAACCATCCGAATAAGAACTGTGTATATGTATTGATAAAAAAATACGGAAATATTGGTATGAATCCATAATACACTTGTTTTTTGCCCAACCACCATCTTCTATATATTTGTGAATATACTAAGACAATTGGGAAAAATATTGAACCATATATAGCATAAAATATTCGAAATGCTACATTTTTATAAATATTTAAATTTGTTGCTATACTTCCTCCAATACATGCTAAAAATAATGCAATAAGTATTATACCAATAAATATTCCTGTTGTCATTGCGCTTCTGAGTACACCCCATATGCTAAATGTATCCAAATCTTTATCAGCCTTTAATTTAGCATCGTCTTTTTTTGATTTTATCAATTCTGGCAAGGGTTCAGGATCCGTTGGCAATTCTTTAAAATCAATTAATGTACCATTTTTAACTGTTAGTTTTTCCATCGTCTTTTTATATATGTCCCTCATAACGCCTTTTGGTCCCCATTCATCTTTTTGTTTATTAAATTTTTCACTTACATTCGTATACTTTTTAATTATAGAATCTAGAAGATTCTTATTTATTTCGTCGTCATCTGTATATTTATTTTCATCTAATGATTTTCGCATCTGTTCAATAATATCTTTAGATATATCATAATATTCAGACGGCATATTTGGATAATCATGTATTGCTTGTCGTAATAAGTTAATATATAAACGTAATATAAGTCGCCGAAAAGTTCCTTTTCCCACGTGGTTTGGTTTTTCCGATAATTGTACAGAGTCGCGATATGAATTCTTTGATAAAGCATTATATCTAGTAAGAATTTCTTCTGATTTTTCCGCCAGTGTTTCAATATTTGTTTCAGATTTATTTACTTTATCTAACTCATTTAATACCCCTTTTAGTAATTCGTTATCTTCGTAATATATGACAACTGGTTCATTTGACGATAATTTTTTTGGTATGTTTTGAGCCAATATTTTCTTTTGTGTATCTATAAATGTTTGATTTTTAGCCATAAATTCTTTGAGTTTCGCCTTTTTAGCCTGTATTTGCTTTTCTATCTTTGGATCACTTATAGCATTATCCAAATGAGCAACAACTCTGTCGTATAGAAACGACATTCACCCTATACGATACTATTAAAATAAGATTTAAAAATCTACCGGTCGGTTCCGAATTTAGGTACCTTCAAGACAACTAAATTCAGACACTCTTTGTTGTGAAAGTACTGATGGGAGCAATTAACTTCGGCACTTCATGGTACCGGGCTTGTTTAAATTGCGAATTTCATACCCCCCATACCACTTGCTATTTCTAGAAAGTTAAGTGATTCGGCAAAAACGGCAATGTTATATGTGTAATTTGCATCAGCCGGAAGTTGTTGTACATTGACTTCTAATTCTATTCGTGTTATTTTACTACTATTAAAAGTCCCACTTGCTTGATTAGCAACAGATGATTTCATCGCAAATGAATATACATAAATTGGATATAGAGAAACAGGTTCCAATACACCGCTTAATAAAAAAGGATATCCGTTTCCCAAACATGTTTTATATGGAACTATATCTGAAAAATAACTAGCAGGCTTTTCTTCAAATAATTCGTTGCCACCACATATAATTCGTGCCGTAGTCATTATGTATCTTCCAGTTCCTGGGATTATAACCCCGCTATTTGAATGTCGTGAAGGTGTTCGTGAAATTGGTCTAGTACGGGGATCCGTATATTTCCAATTAGTTAAATTTGTATAATCGTTTCTATAATACCAATCCGAACGTTGACCATACCATACAAAACGGGTAATAAGTGAATGAGCATCTATTTGAAGTAACCGTTTTGCCAATATATTGTTATATGAGAATTCTTGAACCTGTCGTACCATATATTCTAGGCGTTTTGTAGCAAAAATTTGACGTAATTCATCTGTTAAAAAAATATAAGTACATTGTAATCGCGGTTGTAAATTAAATCCATCTGTTGGAGGTATGCTATAACCAACATCCGTGTAGAAAAATCGGGGAGACCCCGATGGATCATAATATTCCATATAATTGTTATTTAAGGTTTCTGGCAATAGGCCGTATGCCGGATTCCAACTTTGATTATATATTGATGTTCCTGATGCTGAATCTAGATGATACCCCCATTGGACACGTACACCGTTTGGGTCTTTAATGGTGAAAATTTGTCTTAGAGGGCGCAAAGTAATTCTGACTTCTACATCGTGATATTGAAGGGCTATAAGTGGCAATGCTAAATCCGGGGAATCTGAGAAGAAAAATCCTAAAGGTATGTTTAAAGTTTGTGCTGGGATAGACGGTGCATTTATTTGATTTGTGACGCCTGGATATGGAATTACATTAGGATAACCACCCGATGGGTCAGAATACGGTCCAGATGCAGGATCATATAATTCTGGTTTGTCACCAATCATTGCTGACCATTTTTCAAAGGCATCTAGGGGTTGATCTAGTTGAAATTTCATGGCTAACCATTCGCTTGAGTATTCTTGTATTTTAGAACCACCGATATAAAGTCCAATACGATCTATCATCCGTATTCCTACTTGACGAACCCACGCAAATTCGTGACTGACTCTTCCCGGCCATAGTTTGTTATATATGGCTGGTAATTGAACCGTTAAATACATATCGGAAATGAGATCGCCGTGACGGGGGATCTTTGCTCTTAACTGAATCGGCGCTCCAAGAGATAATTCATTTGGTCCCTCCAACGGCACTGTGATGTTTTCTTTACTAAAATGAGTATAACGTGTCCATGTTTTATAAAAATAAGTGGTCTGTGGATTACCACTTATAAGCCTATTCATGTTTCCATAGGCTACAAGACCTAATAAACCTCCTGGCATCTCCTACATTTGTTTTGTTTTTATGTTTTAAATATTAATCACAAAATAGGAAATATGAATCATCACCCGGAATCTATTGTATTGTCATCTGAATTATCAACAAATCGTTCATATTTTTCTATATATGTGATATTCGCTATCACTATTATTTTAATGATCGGTGGCGGTATGTTATATTATGCGCCGGACATATTAACCATTGATAAAGAGTGGTTATCTAACAATGTATATTTGCCGATTTTTGATATGTATGAAAGAGTTGTTTCTTGGTTTACTGGTAAAAATAGAGTTCAACCTAATGAAAATAATACTAATTACGGACCGGCTTCTATCACAAATAAAGACCTACAACCTACAGAAGCAACAAATACGTTTAAGCAAACTTGGTGTTTAGTAGGGGAAGATATGACTGGTCGTTGGTGTATACAGGTTCCTGGTGAAGGAGCATGTGATGCTGAGAGGTCATTTCCTACTAAAAATGATTGTGAAATGAGTTCTAAATAGATTGTACCATGAAGTACCAAAGTTAATTACTCCTCATATTGGGGAAGCAATTAACTTTCGCTACTTTCATAGCAGATGTCAGTAACAAATAATTAATATTATATTTCTGTAATATTATATTAATCATATTATAATTTTATTTTATATATTTATTGGGGTCCATAACCTGCCAAGTGGTTAGGGCCGGTTCCAGACATTCCGTTGTCTGTGGTCCACCAAGCATCTGTCTGGTATCCAGGCAAGTTATTATCAAATGCCGCCGAATTAGGTACATATATAGGTGAACTATTCAAAGATAAGTTCAAACCGACACCAAGAGTAGGGGACATAGAGACTGGAGGCTCATTGCTAGGCCTAAATCTATTTGTATTAGGTCCCTCTTTCACAAGTTTATCAATTTGAGAGAATGAAAGAGCGAAAGCGAAATATTTTACTCTTGATATGTAACCATTTATGCGCCCATTACATTTTATAGGAAGTTTTTCTGTTTCTTTGGATCTATCTGTCTCAGTTGTTGTTGTTGAACTACCTCCCATAATATTACTTCCTAATAGTGATAATTTAGCCGCTTCTGCCTGGCTTTCTGCCGTTTCTGCCAGGAATCCTCCAACCATTGACGCTTGAGATTTTATTTCGCCAAACGCCCCTTTTAATGCCCCCCAACCAATACTCTTATTAGAAAGATCGGCTTGAAGACCGCCGGCGGCGGCACCCTGAACTATGCCTGTAGAACTTAACGCCACCAACTTATCGGCATCTTTCAATCCTGCAGTTAACAGTTTCCTATCCGCTTCGGCCTTATCCTGAGCGTTCTTAATTTGTGTGATACGTTTCGCCTTCTGTTCAGAAATTTCGTCACATGATAAATCGCGGGTTGACGTGTTTACAACTGCCGGTAAAAATACATAAAATGCCCCATAGTTTAGTTTAGGTAAGTCGTTAAACCTTAATCTGTTTGCCAAATTGCCGTTAATATATACATCTAAGGCCCTTCCCTTTAACATTACAACAAGATGGAACCATTTTTTCATAGGAATATTTGGTATCTCTATACGATTATTCCAGTTCATTGTAGAATTCGCAATAACAACCAATGTATTTGTATCTGCTTTGAAAAATACACCGGGTGCCATTAAAGGGAAAACATTTGCCGAGCCTTTGTGAAATACATGTTTTAAATGTCCTGCCTGACCAGTAAATGTTTCTGGTTGTACCGAAATAAATGCGGCATAAGAATATTCTGCACCATTTCGCTCATCTTTAGAAGGCTCTAAAATTTTAAAATCGGAATAAGGATCCTGTGGCCAAGTTTGAGGACTATCGTATGTCATAGGAAACATATCCACAGCCATTTTCTCATACTTTTTTAATGAACTAATAGTCTTCTCTATTATTTGCATCGTAATGGAAAATATAATGGTTATTACAAAAGTTTCAATAAGTTGTCTTCCAACAGGAACATTTGCTCCTACACCAGGGGTTACCGCAGCAGCCCCCCCTTTCATAACACTAAGAAAAGGGGCAAATGATTCATGTAGTGTTCTTAAATTTCCAAGATTGAATTTAGAACCGCTATTCATTCTCTCTAACGAAGTATTCTAATATTTATTTGCGAATAATGTGATATTTTACATTTTCCTGATTTTTTATAAAATAGGCTACTTTATAAACAGTATTTTTAGTACCGGGAAATATTCTATCCGTTTATAAAATTAAACAAGTATAACTAATACAATTAACAATTATTGTTAATACAAATAATATCGTGATATATTAAATAGTTCGCGATATTATAATTAATAATTATTTTAGTTTAAGGATTTAGTTTAAGGATTTAGTTTAAGGAGGCAATGGTTTTTGTGTAGTCTCGCTATTCAAACCTTGGTAATCAATACGGATTCCAATTCTTTCAAGAAGAAATCCTAAGAAGCCATATTTGCCGTCAAGACCAGTTCCATCTGCAGGACCAACTTGATATAGTTGATAAATCTGTGCCGGGGTCAAAGCATAGCCGAAAACACGGGTTGTGCTAATGCTACCTCCCCATCCACCACTTTGGCCTAATACGACATATTGGTGGTGAGAATTTACTACAGTTGGTATATTAGGGCATACACAGCTTCTGGCTAATTTACCATCAACATATACATCAACAACACGTCCATTTACGGTAATAGCAAGATTAATCCATTTTTGTAAATCAAGATCCATGATATCGCAAATAGGGAAATCAGAAGCATTACCATACATCTGTCCGTCTATTTGACCAGTACTGAAAAGATTGCTTATGTTTGATAATAGCGTCATATCGGGGCCAGTTGTAGGCACAGTTCCATTTGGATCCTGGTGTACGCGAATCATCATTTTATTTTCATTGGGGTATAAAATACCTACCATAGTCACATGGTCGTTTGATGTACCAGATTTGTTGGAACCGGCAATACTGAAAATATGTTTTGGCATACCTGCACGATGTGTCCAATCACTTATATATATCCAAGTCTGGAAACTGTATTCGCCACCCGTGGTAATCGGCACATTTATTCTTTTCTGAAATCCTCCTAACTCGGTTGCATGTCGTGCGTTTGTCAATATTATTTGCTCAAATCTGTCAGGGGGAGGAAACAACATCACGTAAATAGAATATACTACGCTAACAATCACAAATACATATAATCCAAGTTTAATTTGTTCAGTATAAGGGCTCAAACGCGCTTTCATTGAATTAAATGTACTCATTGCTTTCTACTTTGAATATATTGTTTTTTTTAAGGAGCCGGGGCAAAATATAAAATGTCCTCAAGCATATGTATATTCAACTGTTGTTAAGGCAGTTTCTTTTGTTACAGATGGGCTAAAACACGCATTGCCAAGACAAAAATCGAATTTCGGGATTTTTAAAATATTAGTAATTTCGGGGAATGTCGGGGTACCTTGAGCATCCGTATCTATCCGATATTCTTGAATCAAGTCCTTTTCTAACAATCTGAAAGGCCAGGCTTTAACTAAATTTATTTTAGCATACATATTAGAATTCATTATTACATACGGATTACCTGGAGATTTGTTGATTACATTTGGTAACGGTACAGATTTTACCAGAATTCCATTTTGATATATATCTGCTATACGTCCTTCTATAGATATGGCTATTTGATGCCATCTCTGAACACTTAATGTTGGTACTTCAATTATATACGGGTTTGTTCCATAGGAATTAAAAACAACCTCCATTTTTTCATAAATAGGATCAATGTTAATTGTAAATGCACCGGGAACAACAATTAATTTTTGATACATACCATTTTTATGTTTTAAATCTTCACCACGCATTAATTCTATAGAAGATTTATCAATACTTACGAAAAATGAAAATGTAAATACTTCCGCTAAAAATGTTTTTGCATCCGAATCGCTAAATAAATTTACTAGTCCCCCCTCTTTACTGGTTTTTCCATCCAGCGTTATTTCACTAGTATTTTTGTCGGGTGTTATAGACCATGTGCCGTTAACCGTCGCGTGTGTTTTTTTATATGTGAAATATCTAACTGCTAATAAAATTATAAATAAACATACATATATTATTATAACTAAGGCTGTTGTACTCATACGACCAGTTGTTTTATCATATAATACAAACATATCAGGAAACAAATAGTACGCAATGATAAAAAGAATACTAATTATTTTCATCGCATTAAATACCGTATTCCAGGTTTCTTCTCTCATTATAGTGAAGTCTCTATCGGTTCTCACGTTTTAAAATATTTATTAAAAATATTTTGAGAAACACAAAAGTATATATTTCTCAAAATAATATATGAAACTATATGAAACTATAACAATCCTTATTTTAAGTCGCATTTTTTTGGTATTACAGTGTTATCTATTTTAATATCACCACACATCTTACGTATTTCTTGAGCATATAATTGTGTGTCCCATAATTTCATATTTTGAATTTGTGCCATTGCAGGTATAAATCCTGTTAAGCCGTACCAATTATTTGGCACTGCTCTTGGAATACCATGAAGTATCTTCGAACCTGCAAGACGACAATTTATATATACTTCTAACATTTGATCGTGTAGAGTTAAATGAATTGAAAACGGCCTTTTAAGGGGGATATCCGTTACTCGTACAGATTCACGAAATCCATATTCACCTTGTTTTACAGAATCTGTATCAATAAAAATTATCAAATCGTTGGTAAATCTATCTATAAAAATACCTGGGTTCATTTCTGTAGGCAATCCATCGTTTAATCCCCCTCTTCCTTTTGGGATAGAACCGGGAGAATCACGCTTGAAATCTTTTATATCTTTAGAACCTCTATGAAGAATATGTCTAAAAGGCCCATATTTATCATCCGAACGTGTATCTAATACGTTCATTTCTAAACTCACACTATATGTATCGGGTGTTGTCATATGAAATTCGTCCGAATTTACCTCATATAATTGTATTAAATCATTTTTTTGATCCTCTTTTTTAGTGGATTTTCCGGGTTTCCAAAATAAACTAAAACCTGGAGTTGAACGATCAATTCCTATTTTGTTTCTTTTTTGAAAATATAATTCATAACGACTATTAAATAATACAAATAATACCGATAGTGCTAAAATACCGCCAAAAATATATAACAGAGTTTTCATTGGAATATGCTCAAGTGGTCCTATTTTACTTGTATCAACAGAGTACCAAAATATCATAAGACTTATTACTGCCACTATTACAAAGACCACTATTAGAATAATAATTATAATATAAGCCGCATTGGCATGGGATGTAGAATTCCTATTTTTCTTTTGAAGTTGTTCCATTCTATGGAAATCAGTGGTTTTAAATAATTAAAATAATTAAAATATTTCAAATTATTATTAAATAAAAAGGTATTTTTGATTTAATATTATATACCATGAAGTACCGAAGTTATTTGTGTCCTCTTTTTGGGGGAGCAAATAACTTCGGTACTTTCATAGCAGATGTCGTACAAATTTTGTTGCCTTGTAGGGCAACTAATTTTGATACTGACCGGTATGTATTAATGTTTTGATTCACAATATTTAGAATAAGTCGGGATTCTGTAAGCGAAATGGATCATCGGGTTTAAACAAAACGGCACCTGCCTTTGCCGGTATATTAGAGATACTCTGTGAAGAATTTTTTGGAATCGGTTGATTTGCCAACTTGCGTTTTTTTTCAGCTATATACATAAGTTTTTGTTTCATTATTGAAAGTCTCATAGAGGAATCCATTCTGTTTTATATACATAAAAAATTGAAATCAATATTATTTACTATTTTTTATCAAAATATAGTGAATAAAATGAACGAAACACATATGCCTGTTTATACTCGTAGGGTTACCTTTGAACAAATGAATGAAGAATCAAAGAAGGCTACCGCTGAAGGTATGAGACAATTGGCCGAAGTAATTGCAAAACAAAAAAAATACCCAGAAAAATGCTCAGAATTCGATCCTAAGTCTGATTCTAATTTTGAGTCTGAGTCCGATTCTGACTCAGAATCAACACACGAATATTATAATAAATCTAAACGGCGTAAGAGGAGTCGTTCTCCCCAATCTACTCAAACCATAGATAAACTAGAAAACAAAATACGCTTTATGGGTTTAGATCTTATGAATGCTCATGTGGAAATAGAAGAAAATAAAGAGAAAGTGGAAACATTGACTGCTCAGTTAATGCCATTGAAAAGGGTTAATGATGAAATAGGCTATTTGAAATCTAGTATGAATCGTGCTTTGAAGGGTATAGAGATTATGAATAAACTTCAATTAGAAGCCAGACATAAATTAATATTAGAAGAGGCGAATGAACATGCCACAATGTGTAATGTCGCATGTTTAAAAATAGATATAGAGGAAGTGAAAAACGGTATGCTACGTGTATTGAACGCAGAACGCAAAAGACTTTCACATCTTGATGCTAATTTTAAATTACTTATATTTAAAACATATATAAAAGAAACGACGATTTATATGGCCTCATGGTCCTCTGTTATACTTGCGTTTATTGCAATTCTATATGGTTGTATTATATATTTTATATCATAATATTCACACTATTTCTTATATTTTCAGAGCCTCTCATTCACTGTTTTTTTTCCATGGCAATTTCTACATAAGGCAATAAGATTTGTTTCGTCATTTGTACCGCCTCTAAATAGTGCTATAATATGGTCTACTTCATAAGAAGCATCTAATATAGAATTACAGTGACCGCATTTCCATTGTTGATTCGCGGCAATTTTTTTTTTCATAAGATTTGTAACACTTCGCGACTCTTTTTTCTGCGTTTTGATAGGAATATTTATTGTGTTATTTAATAAATACTCTTTTATTAATTCCAATACTGTAAAATATTCGGGTGGGTTATACAAATATAAATATATTATATAAGAAATAATTCCAATTACAGTGGCAATCTGCCCATATACGTATATCTGTGCCATTTTGGGTTTAATAAATGTATTGTACATAATAAATAAACTTATGAGTGCTATAGCACTCAATCCTATTTTCATGTATTCTTTCTATGTTCTTTGTATAAATAAAATATGCCGTAACCCATTAGTAGTGTCAAACCTGTACCCAATAAAAGACTGTCAACGACTGTAAAATGTTGATATGACGGTAATTTAATATGTTTTTCAGATATTCTATTATTGTGTGATGGAGGGTGTGCATATTGCGATTTTTCTAAATTTTTCATTGTTTCTATAAATTCTTCAAATGTATATTCTCTTTTACCTAATTGTACATTAATGCGATTGTGCATAGACCACACCCATTTTATTAAATCAGAGCGCGAATTAACAGCATCTTTAACAGGAATTTCTTCCAAATTTGCTTCGTAATGTTTACGACATATTGGGCAGGGTAAAACATCAATTAAAGATTCATAAAAAGCTATAATATTTTGTTTTTGACGTTCTGTTGGCTTATCAGAATAACCCAACGAAGTAATATGTAAGGTTGACCAAAATATAGGACCCCATATATTTGGAGGCATGCGTATTGAATCCGGGGTTGGCATTTTATATAGATTATATTTTTTACTTTTTAAATAACCTTTTAATTAGTTACCGGTCAGTATCAAATTTAGTTACCTTTAAGGCAACTAAATTTGATACTGATCGATAATATAATTTATACAAAGGGTCTAAACCTTTAAAACTGATATAATATCAGAATGATACGTAAAAATCAACCAACACATTGTAGTAATTGTAATAAATTGGGCCATTATTTTCGCGAATGTAGAGATCCTGTAACATCTTATGGAATAATTGCGTTTCGTGTTAATGACGGGGATATAACAGTAGAACCCGCTGTTTTAAATAATGTTTATAATTCTGAAAATATATCAGCAATAAATCCTGAAAAAATAGAAATTTTGATGATTAGAAGAAAGGATACACTTGGTTATATAGAATTTATGCGCGGTAAATATAATATTGTTAATACTGATTATATACAATCTTTATTTAATCAAATGACAACTGCAGAACTTGAAAAAATAACAAATACCGATTTTGAATCTCTTTGGAATTCTTTATGGGATTATCAAATTTCACGCCAGTATAAACAAGAATATGAACATGCGCTTGAAAAATATAATTTATTAAAATTAGGCATTATAGAAGAATCTACGTCAATTAAAAAACTTTCTGAATACATTGAAAGTGCCAGTCGTGAATGGACTACACCAGAATGGGGGTTTCCTAAAGGGCGAAGAAGTTTGCGCGAATCAGAAATAAGTTGTGCGTTACGTGAATTTAGTGAAGAAACGGGTTTGAATGAATCACAATGTATTTTAATTAAAAATTTAATGCCTCTAGAAGAGAATTTTTTGGGAGGAAATAGAATACAATACAGACATCGTTATTTCTTAGCATATTGTCGTCAATCAACTCATGTAAAGTTTGATTCAATGAACAAAATAATGAATCGTGAAATAAGCGACATTAAATGGATGTCATATAAAGACGCTATGGATTTAATTCGCCCATATAATATTGAAAAACGACAAATACTTTCTGTTGTAAATGAAATACTATCCAATTATATTATTTTACCTGGTCGCGAATATTTAAAATTAGGTAGCGCTTCTCCAAAAAAAGGAACATCTAATCAGATAATAGAAAGAGATGTCAACAAAACAAATAGAGATAAAGGAGGTAATTCGCTCCAAAATAATTAAACCTACTAAAACCACAAAGGAAATTATTAAAAAGATATCTGAAAAAAAAGATGACGAAATTGTGAATGATTGGTTTTTAAAATATGATGAAAATTCGGAACAAACCCCAACTATTCGCGACGCTATTAGTTTAACTATGACCGATAAGAAAATTTATCCTACAAAATGGGCTTCACAGAGGGAAAATAAATCTGGATTATACCCCGACATTCAAGATCCAAATTTTGCTAGTCGCCTATATAACAAACAAGAATTTTATGAAGCCAGAGCCGCTGCAATTGCTGCATTACAAGGAACAGACCCATGCAATGAAAAAGTTGAATCGGTTTTTGAAATTTCACCTATACAAAGACTTGTGTCACGATTTTTAAATCCGACTACTCCTTACAAGTAAGGAGT
>Ga0209617_10001160_pt1 | contig 12243 bp, 12 predicted proteins | sample LakEriepJuly2011_2_FD_187459 | JGI IMG/M metagenome (GOLD analysis project Ga0209617, IMG submission 187459) | Freshwater microbial communities from dead zone in Lake Erie, Canada - CCB epilimnion July 2011 (SPAdes) (version 2) | ecosystem: Environmental > Aquatic > Freshwater > Lentic >... | reverse complement strand
CCGCTCAGGCTTGCCGTCGAAGCGGGGGTAGTCGGGCGGAACTTCCCGGCGCTGCAGGATTGCCAAGTAGAGGCGGCCATCGTGCAACAGCGGGCTGGCTCCGTAGATCCACATGAGACCCAGGCTCCCGAAGTCTTTACTGAGATTGCGCGACCAAAGGGGCTTTCCATCGAGATCGAAGGCCGCGAAGTCGCCCGTGCCGAACAGCGCGTAAACCCGTTTGCCATCGGTCACGGGCGAGGGGGCACAGGTATTGTTGCGGCCCACTTCCTTGTCGCCCAAGCCGACATTTCGGCTCCAGAGAGCTTTGCCCGAGGTTCGATCCAGACAAATGAGTTGCAGGTTCTTCTGCTCGTCGGGCGAGGTGAGAAAAACCCGATGGCCGCTGACCACAGGAGTGGAACCGGCCTTTCCGGGCAAGGGCGCGCTCCAGCGAAGGCTTTCTGGACCGAGAGCGCTGGGCAGGCCACTCATGCGGATCGAGCCATCCTGGTTGGGGCCTCGCCACTGGGGCCAGTCCGCCGTCGAGGCCGCCGACAGGCACAGGGTGAGAGTGGAAGAGAGGACGAGAAGAGACCGGAGGTTCATGGCTTCAACGAGGTGCTGGTGGGGATCATCGGTTTCAGGATCGCGGATGGCTCTTTCAAAGATGACGAATGTGGGCCTTGTACTTCTTCAACAAACGATCGTTGTGGTCGTCTCCCTGGGTGTTGCTGCTGATATAAATCTCGGGTTCCACGCCACGCCGGACCAACTGCTCAATCGCGTGAACCACGATGAGGTTGATGATCAGAATGCCGGTGATGGTTGAGGGGGGGCCGATACGGTGAGGGAAGCCTTCGATGCCCATGGCGGCATCGCCATCGACCCCGCAATTGTCGATCACCAAGTCTGCGACATCCGCCAGGCGCTTTCCGGAAGGGTGCCGCGAGGGCCAGCGCCGGGTTTGATCCAAATTGGTGATGGCCACGGTCTTCAAACCGCGAGACTTGGCTTCCAGCACCATTTCGATTGGAACCGCATTACGCCCCCCGTTGGAGGCCACGACCAACAAATCGCCGGCAGCGACGGGGTACTGGTCTAGGATCGTCTTGGCTCGCCCCTGTTCCCGCTCCAGATAGGTCGCCTCGGTGGCGTTGAGGTGCATCATGAGGGTTTCCTCCAAAATCGGAACAGCCCTCGCCAGATGGCCGGCGCGGTAAAAGATTTCCTCCGCGACCATGTGGGAATGACCGGTGCCAAAGGCGTACAGAAAACCATTGGTAGCGAGCGAGTCCGCCAGCCAGTCACCGGCGGTCGTGATGGGCGACCGTTGAGTATCTGCGACACGGTCGAACTGGTTGCGGGCGACGGAGACGAATTGATCGTAAGCGGACATCTTCTGCTGTTGAACGCCTTTGGCCGGGGCGGGGCAATGCAAAATTCCAACCAGTTGGAATGAGTGTCTGAAAAGGTCGCCAAAACCGGCTTCTAAGTCTCCCAAATGAGGTTCGGATTCGGATCCGATGCACGATGTCGGCCCGATGCGGAGTTTGACCCCTGTCAATGTGCACCCATAGTGTTTACAACGATGTTGGTCGCACTTGAAACGCAGTCTGGGGTCCCCGAGGCAATTTCGGTTGCCGATTGGGAGCCTGTGATCGCCCCTGCTCGGGAATTTCTGAGTCGGGTATCGGCCATGATGGAGGCTCAGGTCGACGAGTTCGATTCGGAGATCGCCGAGTACGCCCGTTACGCGTTGGAAAACCAGGGGAAGCAATTGCGTCCCACCCTCGTGGCGTTGGCGGGCGGGACTGTAGGTCCACTGACCGACGATTCTGTGGCCGTGGCCGTGATCATCGAAATGATCCACTTGGCCACCTTGGTCCACGACGATATCATGGACGAGGCCAGTATGCGTCGCCGCAAAGCGACCCTTGCCGCCAAGTGGGGCAATCAGGTGGCCGTCTTGTTGGGTGACTGCCTCTTCGCTCACGCTCTCAAACTGGCTGCCAATCTACCGAGTGCGGAAGTCTCGCGATTGGTGGCATCCTCCAGCGGTCGTGTTTGTGCTGGTGAAATTCTTCAGAGTCACCGGCGTCGCCGTTGGGCGGTGGATCGTGCCGATTATTTCAAGGTCATCGAAATGAAGACGGCCGAACTGTTCGCGCTGTCTTGCGATCTCGGGGCTCGTCTCTCCGGCGGAACTCCCGAAGAAATCGTCGCACTGCGAAGCTACGGGATGTCTTTGGGGACCGCTTACCAGATTTACGACGACTGCCTCGATCTCTACGGCGCCGAATCCTCCGCCGGTAAATCTCTGGGCACCGACCTCGCCAGCGGTAAGGTGACCCTTCCGCTCATCATGGGTCTGGATCATTCCAAGCCAGCAGACCGCGAAGCCTTGATCGGATGGTTGGAGGATTGGCGGCCTGAATATTTTCCGCAGGTGCGAGACCTCCTAGAGAAGTATCAAGCTTTGGAGCGATCCCGGGAGGTGATCGGAAATATTTTGAACGATTCGGATGCTGCGTTGTCGACTCTCAAGTCCGGACCGCAGGTCAAAGCCTTGTATGCGCTCAGCCGTTTTCTGGCGCGACAAACCGACTTGCTCGCCGGCTCTTGAGCCGTGAGCGTCGCAGTATTGATGGATCCAATCGCCGAGTCGACCCCGTCGACCCCGTCGACCCTATTGGCCCGACCTGCCCTGAATGCCGAAGAGGCGTCCGAGGTGGTGCAGCGTGTCCGTAGGGCTCAGGCGGGTGATCTCGCGGCCTACGACCAACTGGTTCATCAGTTCCAGGAGCGGATCTACGGGCTTTGTTACCACATGACCTCCCATCATGAGGATGCCCACGACCTGGCTCAGGACACCTTCGTGAAGGCATGGCAGGCCCTCAAGAATTTCAAGGGCGACTCCAGTTTCTATACCTGGATCTACCGGATAGCGGTCAACACCTGCCTCAACCACCTCAAGCTCCGCCGGAATCGCACCCAGCATCTCAGTCTCAATGATTTGGATCTCCAGCCAGAGAACCATCCCGACTTGGTGGCTCTGGTCTCGGACAAGACTCCTCGGCGTGAAGCCAATCTTGCAGAACTTCAGCGTCGGTTGAACGAAGCCATACTCAAGCTGTCAGAAGATCATCGAGTCGTGGTGACACTGCATGATATCCAAGGTTTGCCCCACGATCAGATCGCCAAGATTCTCGGGGTGAACCCAGGCACGGTTCGATCGAGGCTTTTCTATGCTCACCAACAGCTTCAAGGGTGGTTGGCGGATTGGGCTAAGTAACTCATTTTTCAAGTGTAACGCAGGCTATGATCGACGACGAATCCTCCAAAAGACTGCAACAGTTGCTTCGTTTGAAGCGTCACGAGACACCGCCTCCGGGTTATTTCAATGAGTTCTCGGACACGGTGTTGGATCGTATCCGTGCCCTCGAATCCGAACGAGCCATCCCCAAATGGCGTCGCTGGTTTTCTCGCGGATCGCAATCCTCCCATGGCCCGGTCACCGAACGCGGTCTCTGGTCTGTAGGGGGTTGGAATACCGCCATCGGTTTGTCGATGTTGGTCGCTGTCGTCGGTGGGCTCTACTGGGCCTCCCATCTGACAAATCCAGAAGGCATGTCCGGCAATGGACCGCTACAGGCTGCCAGCTTGGGCAATCCGTCAGCGGTCGCGCCAGCGGCTTCCACAGTGGGAACAGGGCAGGCGGCGGGAACAGGGCTAGCGGCCAAATCGATGTTCGAATTAGCTGAACCCCGAAGCGTTCAATTTCACCCCGTGACGGTTTCGATCTCGGGTTCTTCGCCCGAATTGTCTTCAACCAATCCCTTGCCTCCGGGCTTGTTCCAGTTGCCTGGGTCCTCAGGGGGTGGTTCCGAGGCTTACCGGGTTCGTTTCGGTAACAGTCCTCGATAGCCGTCGTTGGCTTTCGGGAGAGCCTACGGTGCAGTGGCCGGCTGGCGTCTCTTGAAACACCGTTGCGACCGAAGATTTGCGCAGGGGTGGGCGGGAGTTTTCTGGCCCCCTGTTTGTCTTCGAAAAACCAAAGGGCCGCCTGCGATCTCACAGACGGCCCGTGGATAAAGTCCCGAATTCGGCGACTCGAGCCGTAGATCAGCTCGTGCGGACGAAGAAGACGGTGAACTTCTGGTTTCCACTGCCGAAGGTCCAAGTCAGGCGCCCCGTTTCATTGACCAATGCATCAACCGATTGTTTGGAACCTTGAAGTTCTGTCCCCAGCACATAACGCCCATCGGTCCGCGTCCAGCTGCCGTCGAAGGACTTGAGTCCCTGGATGAAGTCGATGCCGGGTGGCAGCTTGGCCGCCTTGGCCGCTCTGGGTTGGGTTGCCTGGGCCGCCGGGGTTCCGGCCGACGAGGGGCGCAGACCATATCGGGCCATGTAGGCGTTCTGGGTCGTGGTCGGGTTAGGAGCTGAGGGATCGCCGCCCTCAGGGTTGGCTGCGGCGACAGGGGCGGCTGGTGGGTTGATCTTGATAGAAAAACGGCCGTCCGTATAAGCCACCAGAGTGGCTCCTGTAAGAATCGGGCCCAAAGCCGCGCGAACGCTCCGCATCTCCGCTGGGCTCAGGTTCAGACGGTCGCGCTTGAGTTGGGTGAAGACGGTGCCCGGATCCATCCGCCAACGGCCAAGGATCTTCTCGTCTTCATAGCGGGGCGAAATCCCAGTTTCGAGGTACTTGCGGAAGTCCTTCAGGTCCACCTTGGCGAAGGTTTCCCGCAGGGTCGGGCTGAACATCACCGCCGCCGCCTTCGGGTGGTTGACCATGGCGGACAAGGCGGGCTTGCTTTGGATCAGCTTGAGGAATTCGGCATCAGAACCGATTTCTGCAAATTCTTGCTGGGCGCCGAGGGCCAGGAAAGGGGGGTAGTTTTCAGCGCGGCCCTGGACAAGCGGGTTGGCATGTAGAATGCCCAAGATATCCGAGACCTCGTAGTATTTAGCTGGCGAATTGTCCATCGCAGCAAAGGTTCGGGCCCAACCCGTTGAGTCCATTTCAGAGCGCAACTGGGCAATATAGCGAACCGGGGTCGCCTCACCGCTGTCGCTGGTGACCTGAGAGATCAGATAGCCCTGCCGGTAGACGAAGTTGCCCACGCTAAAGAAAACGCAAATGCCGGAGATGAGTCCCACGAAGAGTCCGATGGCTTGGTTCATTCGTTCGAAGCCAGCCCGCGTCTGCTCATCGGTGCGGTACTTGAAGAACAGTTCAACGGGACGATGGGCCGCGACTCCGATCACCAAGAAGATGATGGTCAAGAGGCTGAAGACAATCACCCCGGGCAGGAGTGTGAGGTCGATGAAGTCCTTGACCCCCATCATGGCGAGGCCGGCACCCACCAGGCCACTGACAACACCTGCCAGCATCAAGCCCAGCGCAGCGCCAATGAAGCCGACGCCCCAACGAATAGCGCCTGCCTGATGGCCCAACAGGCCAAACCCGCCCACTAAAGCGATTGCTACGACCCAGATAAGCATGCCCTTAGGCTAGAAAGTTCTATGCCAACGCGCACGCTGAAAATCCAGTTCCTGCAAGTCTTGCGAAACAGGGAGTTGGTTTCCATGGTTTGTCAGCATGAGTCTTTTGCCCTTTGGAGAATTGCCGCCCTATCGCCCTCGACGCTTTGTGCCGGCAGTCTTGGCTTTGGGAGATTGGGAGGCTGTGGCTCCATTCTTTGATCAACTCGAAGCCCGAGCGGCCGGTTGCGCCACTGTGGCCGAGTTGGAACGGTGGTTGTTGGATGCCGGTGAATTGGCCGCCGCTCTCGATGAAGAACGGGCCCGTCGGTACATCGCCAAGACCTGCCACACCGACAATGCCGAGGCTGAGAAGGCCTACCTGCATTTCGTGGAGGTGATGGATCCGGCGCTCAAGCCGCGCCAGTTTGCTATGGCTGAGTTGTTCCTGAAGCACCCGCTTCGGTCTCAGTTGCCTCGGGCAAAGTATGAGGTCTTTGATCGCGCTACGGCCCTCCAGGTAGAATTGTATCGTCCGCAAAATATCCCCCTGGAGACCGAAGACGCCAAGGTGGGCAACGAATACAACAAGCTCAGCGGCAGCCTGACGGTAGAATTTCGGGGGGAGGAAAAAACGCTCGTGGCCATGGGTCGCTTTCAGGAAGACCCCGATCGAGCCGTGCGTGAAGAGGCCTGGAAATCGGTGGCCGGTCGCCGAGTCCAGGAAGCGGATCGTTTCGACGCGTTCCTCGATGAGTTGATCCGCATCCGACACCAAATCGCCCTCAATGCCGGGTTCCCGGACTATGTGGCCTATGCCTACCGGATGCGCGGACGCTTCGACTACGGGCCGGAGGATTGCCGCAAGTTTCACGACGCCATAGAAACCGAGGTCATGCCCATCTTCCGGCGGTTGCAATCGGAGCGTTGCCACAAGCTCGGGGTGGAGCGCTTGCGTCCGTGGGACACGCAAGTAGATCCCTTGAACCGTCCGCCGCTGAAGCCCTTTTCCACCTCAGCGGAAATGGAGACCGGGGTTCAGAGTGTTTTCGATCGCATGAACCCTGAGTTGGCGGCCGGATTCCGTGGGATGCGGGAGAAGCGCTTGCTCGATTTGGACAACCGCAAAGGCAAGGCCCCGGGTGGCTACCAATACACGCTGAGCGAGGCCCGCTTACCGTTCATCTTCATGAACTCGGTGGGCCTCCAGCGCGATTTGGAGACCGTGCTTCACGAGGCCGGTCATGCCTTTCATGCACTGGCCTGTCGGGAGCAGGATTTGCCGCTCTATCGGGAGGCTCCCATCGAGTTTTGCGAGGTGGCCTCCATGGCCATGGAACTTCTCGGGGCGGAGCATCTGGAGGTGTTCTATAGCCCGACGGACGCGCTTCGGGCACGGACGGTCCACTTGGAAGGGGTGATTGGCGTGTTCCCATGGATCGCCACCATTGATGCGTTCCAGCACTGGCTTTATTCCCATCCCAACCACAGCCGCGACGAACGTCGGGCTGCCTGGTTGACACTCATGGACCGGTTTGGGGGCGACGTCGACTGGTCTGGGTGCGAATCGGCCCGGGCCAACCTCTGGCACAAGCAACTCCACGTCTTCCTGTACCCCTTCTACTACGTCGAGTACGGCATCGCCCAATTGGGTGCGTTGCAAGTTTGGGTCAATGCCCAGCAGGATCCGGTGAAGGCTCTGGCCGATTATCAGGCGGGATTGGCTCTCGGTGGTAGTCGCCCATTGCCGGAACTCTTCGCCAAGGCGGGTTGCCGCTTTGACTTCGGCTGCGAAACGGTCCGACCGCTCGTGGCCCGGGTTTCGGAAGCCTTGGATCGACTGGCGGCCCATTGATCGATCGCTCGAAGGGCGGCTTCTTCAGTAGGCCTCGGCGAGGACTTGGCTCAGCACCTCATTGGTGAGTCGGATGGGGTTGCCCTTCATGCTGCTGGAGGCCTGGGCGGCTCGGATCAGTTCAGGAAAATCCGAGACGCGGAGTCCATACTGGGCCAGTCGAGGGATTTGCCATCCGTGCACCGATTCGGTGATCCAGCGCAGTCCCTCGTCGATCGAGGCCCCCGGGATGCCTGTCAGCCAATGGGCGGCCTGTCGGTAGCGTTCGAGGGCGAAATGTCCGGGCGTCGTCCGGGACAAAGTTTCGACATTGGCCCGCCAGACGGGACCCAACAACGCCGCACAAATCGCGCCATGGGGTGCCAGAAAGCGCCCGCCGATGGGCCCGGCCAGCCCGTGGACCGCACCGAGGCCGGAATGCGCCAGCGCCAACCCGCTGAGGAAGGCCCCCAAAGCCAAATCAGTCCGGGCTTCGAGGTTCTGTCCATCGGTAATGGCTTGGCCCAACGCACGCACCATCCGGGGGATTCCCTCGCGGCAACAGGCGTCGGTCATGCCGTTGGCCTTGCAACTCACCCAGGGCTCCAGCAGTTGGGTGAGTGCATCGAGACCCGTGCTGGCCGTGAGACCGGGTGGAAGCCCGAGGGACAGGCTGGGGTCGATTAGGGCGATGCGAGGCACCATGTTCGGGCTTCGCAAACTGACTTTGAGAGAGTGCTCAGGCGAAGTAAGGACCGCGTTCCGCGTGGCCTCGGCTCCAGTCCCGGCGGTGGTCGGCATCGCCAGGAAGGGCAAGGGCTGGTTTTCGAGCGGAAGCCCGAGCCCGATGATCTCCAAAAATCGGAACACATCGCCCGTTTGAGGGGTCAGCGCTGAGATGGCCTTGCCGGCATCGAGAACCGATCCGCCACCGCAAGCCACCACACAGTCGACACCGAGGCTTCGGGCTGCTTCGGCCCCGGCCCGCACCTCGGACACCGTGGGTTCGCCCGCCACCGCCCATTCCACCCAGTTCAACCCGGCTGATCGAAAAGACTCCCGCACGGGTTCGGCTCGGCGCACATCGCGGCCCGTGACCAGAAGCGCCGAATTGCCGAGCGAGGCGGTCAGCGTCCCGGCCTGAGTGACCCTCCCGGGACCGAAGACGATGCGCTCGGGTTGGGCAAATTCGAAGGCGCTGGCCGGAGAGGGCATTAGTCCGGAAGGTGAATGGAGTGGTAGCGCACGCTCTGCCGAGGCGCGGCCATCATGGGAGCCACCGTGTCGCGCCAGGTGGCGTAATGCGGGGTGGCTTTGTGATCGGCGGGCGCCGATTCGGTGCGGTAGGCCTCCACGAGCACGAACCGGCAGGGGTTGTCCTGCTGTTGCACCACGTCAAAGCGGGCCACTCCCGGTTCCCGCAGCGAGGCTTCGGCATTGGCGCGGGTGGCGGCGATGAAGTCGGCCACTGATTCGGGTTTCACCTCGACCAACACATGAACAACGAGCATGGGCTTTTAATTTCGGGGTGGTGATCAGATGGAAATGCGGCGGCTGCGGGCCTGGACCGTCCAAGCCCTCGTGGCCCGACCGTTCTCGGCCAGCCAGACTTCCTGATGCAAGGCCACGGTCGGGCACACATGCCAGGGCAGGGAGTAGACCGCATCGCCCAAACGCACTGCGTCGGCCGCCGGCGATTCCACCACCAAATGTTCTTCGCTGTGGCTGAGGGCGGTGGCGTCCGGGAGGTTCAGGAACAGGGTCCGCGGGTGGGGCATTTCCGAGGCCACGGCCTTGTGTCCGAGGTCTAGGCACACTTGCCGGGGGGTAGGACGGCTGATGACGCGCGACAGGAGCACGGCCGCGGGCTCGAAGGGCAGGTCGGGCAGCTTGTGGGCGTAACCGGCGTCCCAGAGAACAGTGGTTCCCGGGCTCAGCGAGACATCGGCGCGCATCGCATGGATGGCGAAGGTCGGGGAACCGCCGGCGATGACTCCCAGGGGCCGGCCCAGTTCGGCTTCGATCCGACTTCTCAAGGCGGCCACGGGCGCGAAGGCCTCATCGCAAGTGCGGGTGCGCTCAGCCAGATCGGTAATGCCCAAATGGCCGTCGTAGGCGTGCAGGCCCTCGAGGCGCAACGTGGGGGCGGCGGCCTGAAGGGATCGGAGCAACTCGCTGCCGAGGACTCGATCGGGTGCGATGCCGGTTCGGTGTTGGCCGACGTCGAGGTCGATCCAAATTCCGAGGGGGTTTGCGATGGATCGCGCGGCGGCGGCAGCCCGAAGCGATTCCACCACCCCGTGGTCGTCGACGACCGCTGACCATTGGATGTCTTGGAAGTGGGAGGACAGACGAATCCAACGCTCGATTTGCGGGCCCACGGGTTGGACCGCGAGCAGGATGCTCCGGACACCGCTGACCCCGGCCACCATCTCGGCCTCGGCGATGGTGGCGCATTTAAATTGAACGATGCCCAGACCCACTTGCCAGGCGATCAGCTCGGGCAGCTTGTGGGTTTTTACATGGGGCCACAACCGGAGCGGATCTCCAGCGATGGCCACCATGCGTCTCAAATTGGCCTCGATCCGGTCCCGGTGCAGGACCAGCGTCGGCGACGGGATTTCCGCCGCATTCTCCAGAACGTACCAGGGGTTTGGGGACATCGGATCGCGGGGATCAGTGAAGTTCGAAAATTACCTCGATCTCGACGGAAATATTTCCGGGCAGCGGTCCCATGCCGACGGCGCTGCGGGCTCCGATACCATTTTCAGGTCCCCAGATTTCCGCGAAGAGCTCGCTGCAGCCGTTGATGACCTTCGGGTGATCGTAGAAATCAGCGGCCGAATTGACCATGCCCAGGGTCTTCACCACGCGTTTCACCTTGTCGAGGGATCCCAATTGGGAACGCAGCGTGGCCAAGATGGCTAGGCCCACTTGTCGGGCGGCCACCTTGCCAGCCTCCAAGTCGAGGTCTTTGCCCACGACGCCGGTGATCAGCGTGCCGTCGGTACGTAACGGACCGTGACCCGACACGTAGGCAGCGTTACCGAAGACCACCAGGGGTTTGTAGACCGCCACAGGTTTCGGGGCAGAGGGAAGGACGAGTGAAAGGGCAGCGAGTTGGGATTCGGCACTCATGATTTTGAAAGGATTGGAGGATCCGCCTTTTGCAGCAAACCCTCAATTCCGAAGTCCACGGATCGAAAGATGTTTTGATGCTCCGAAGGTGATCGTGACTCGCGGGTGGGTGCCGGAGAATTGGAGGGTGAAGATTGCCTGGGGATCAAGGTGCACAAATCCAACACAGGCGCTTGACTTGGGAGAACTTCAGGCAGTAGCTAGATTTACTCCACTTGGCCGAATCAGCTCTGTCTGATCCATCATGGAAGGATTGGGTCGAGCAACGGTGAGTGATGGTTAAACGGCAACGCCTGTTGAAAGGAAATTTTATGAAAACTCAGAGACAAATCGTGGGTAAACGGAGGGGTTTCACTTTGATCGAGCTGTTGGTCGTCATTGCCATCATCGCCATTCTCGCAGGCATGCTGCTACCGGCGCTCTCCAAGGCCAAATCCAAGGCGCTGTCCATCTCCTGCCTGTCGAACACCAAACAGCTCTGCCTGGCATGGATTCTCTACACGGGTGACAATCAAGAAAAGCTGGTTCCAAATTACCTAGGTACGCCGGAGGCTTGGATTCTCGGGGACGTCAACTCCGCCCCGGGCCACACCAACCGCAACAACATCATTACGGGCAAGCTGTACCCGTACAATTCATCCGAGGCGATCTACGTCTGCCCCGCCGATGATTACAAGTTTCAGGGTAGGCGCTTTCGTCGCGTCCGCAGTTACTCCATGTCGGGTCAGATGAACAGCAACGTCGATTGGGTGAATCCGCGCTACCCGGTGCGCAGGAAGACCTCAGACATTATAGACCCCGATCCTTCAGGAGCCTTGGTGTTGATCGATGAGAGCACGAAGACCCTTGAGGACGGGTATTTCGCTATCCAAGTGGACAACCGGGTTTGGCAGAACGATCCCTCCGATCGCCACAACAAGGGTGCCAACCTCACTTTTGCCGACGGCCATTCTGAAATCTACAAGTGGCTCGAGCCGATGACGGGCAAGCACAGTTGGGATGCCCCGGCGCAGAGGCCCGTCGACCGCGACTTCGACCGCTTGGCCGCCACGGTTGCGACCAAGAAATAAATCGAGCCTGCTGTTTGTCGGTCTGAACCTCGTTCAGTCCATGCTCATCACTCCAGAAGTGATGAGTTTCAATTTGCCCATCTCTGGCCGGGAGAAAACAGGGTTTGTACTTCAAATATCTCGGGGCTCCAAAGGTTGACTACTGTCCGCTCGATCGGACCAACCATGTCTCGTTCATTCAGTGTGGCCAACGGGTCTCGAGTCACATCACGAACGGTGCGGTCTGCCGATTCGGTCAGAATGATCACCCAAAGTACAAGATCACCCAGGTCAATCCGGCGGCCGATGTTCATGGGGAACCCGACATCAAACTGTTTTGGGTCGTTTGGGATACCCACCGGGGACATGATGCCAGTCAGTATTCCGGCCTCGAGGAAGGCATCGGTCGCTGGCACAAAAAGGGCTCGGTGATCACGGGCTTCAGCGGCCAAGTTCACTTCATTCGTTTCGAATATTTCCAACGGGAGCAGAATCTCAACAAGCTAGGGTTGCTTTGGTGCGTTCCAGACTCCGCAACCAGGCAATGATCTATCGAGGTCGGCAGACCGGCACTGGGGGAGGGGTGATCGCGAGTTACGCTCCGTTGAGGCCCCAAGAATGAACCGCGGGGGAACGTTTCTTAGGTTCGCACATCCACGGATGCCTCGGCTTTTTTCGGGAATTCGGTTCCGAAGAAAACCTCAGGCTCGGCGATGCCGGTCAAACAGCACAGCAGCCTGGGTGCGCGAGTTC
>Ga0209617_10001157_pt1 | contig 12263 bp, 7 predicted proteins | sample LakEriepJuly2011_2_FD_187459 | JGI IMG/M metagenome (GOLD analysis project Ga0209617, IMG submission 187459) | Freshwater microbial communities from dead zone in Lake Erie, Canada - CCB epilimnion July 2011 (SPAdes) (version 2) | ecosystem: Environmental > Aquatic > Freshwater > Lentic >... | reverse complement strand
AATGGCCCATCGCAGCGCAAAGCCCACCACAATCAGCCCAGCGAACCACGCGATCGTGCCCAGATGCGCGACGCCCGGCGGTCCACCGCGCCCGCGCATGCCACCCGGCCCACCCATGCCACCCGGTCCACCCATGCCACCCGGCATCGGCGGCATCGCGCCCACACCGCCGCCCGGCCCGCCGCTGCCGAACAGCTTCATCGGCGCCTGCATCAGCGCGTTCGCCTTGGTTGGAGCCAGCAGCCACACCGCGCCAAGCATGAGCACGCCAAGCGCCAGTGCCGCCACGGTTGCGCGCACCAATTGCACGCGCGACACGCCGCCGCGCATGGCCCACGCCATCATTGTCAACGCAACGCCCAATGCGGCCGCACCGAACGTGCCTGCATGCGAGAGCGCGGTCAGGGCCAGCAGCGCCAGCGCCACCGCGCCGTTTCGAAGCGCTTCGCTGCGTGTGGTCGATGCCAGCGCGCGCGTCGTCGCCACCCACGCACCAGCCATGAACACCATCGCCATCGACTGCTTCTCGAAATCGCCCGTCATGCGCAGGATGGGTGCGCTGAGCGTGGCCACGGCGGCAGCCGCGATGGCGGCCGGCAGCGCATTGCGGCGACCGCCACTCCACCTGAATGTGGCCACGAAGATCACCACCGCCACAAATGGCTGCGCCACGCTGTCCACCACGCGCGTCGACCACATGGTGGCCTGATCCACCGACCAGCCGCAGGTCACCATGGCCACCTTGGCCAGCGCCGCATCCAGCGCAAACACCAGCGGCACATCGCTCCACTGCAGTCGCCCATGTTCAAGCAGGCTGCGCGCCTGCACCGCGTAGTAGCCCGCATCCATGCCCGGCGGCACGGCGGATCCAAAGTTGATCCAGGCTCGTGCGGTGATTGCCGCGCCCATCAGCAGCGCCAACGCAGCCAGCCACAGCGGTTGGCGCCACAGTGTCGATGCGGGATTGTCGTGAGGTTGCGCCATGCGGTTTCTGGTCAGCGCACCCGTTTGTCGAAGGTGCCGCGTTGGGGACGCGCCATGCGTGAACCTGCCGCCGATCGCGAGCCGGTCACTTCGCCGGCGCCTGATGCTCCAGCACGCTCTCCTCGCTGCCGCGCGACACGAACCCCGACACCATCACGGCGTGCGACTGGATCAGCTTCGCCACCCAGGGGTCATCCGATGTCTCCTGCACGCGCACGCCCTTGGGGGTCTCCACGATCTCCATGCGGATCTTGCCGGCGTTGTCGAAGATGGCCACGAAGATCGGATCCCACTGGCGGATGCGCGCATCCTTCTCCAGCCGCACCTTCATCGCGCGCACATGGTTCTGGATCAGCGCGGCCACTTCGGCGTTGTCCGATTCGGTGGTGGCCTCGATGCCGTTTGGCAGCTGCTTCACCTCGCGCCGGATCAGTTCATGATTGCCGAGCAGCGTCTCGAACACGTCCTTGTCGTACTGGGCCGTGCCGGGCTCTGCCTCAGACACTGGCGTGGGTTCGGGTGCGGCTTGTGGCGTGGTGCAGGCGGCAACAGCCGAGGCCAGGCAGGCTATGAGCGACCAGACAGGGTGTTGAAGCGACCGGCACATGCGCGGCAGCGTATCCATGCGCTTGAGTTGTTCGCGCAACTTGGTGGTGTCGCATCACGGGAGTCGTTGAGATTGTTGGCGCGCCACGGGACGCGCAACGGGCAAATTCACCGTATTTGGTGGTGATAGCCGCGTTACAAGCCGCTCAGCCGATCAGCCCAATGGCCCGGGCCGCCAGCATCACCAGCACCGCCATGGCGATCGCCACCTGCAACATCATGCCGATCTGGATCGGGCCACGCAGGGGCACCGGCAGCGTGGGGCCGAAGGTGCTGGATGTGTTGAACGACAGGAACAGGTAGTCCACGAAGCCCGGGCACCAGCCCTGCAGCGACTTGAACGACATCGTGTTGTGCGGGAACAGGATGCCCGGATGCGTCGCCTCGCCGGCCGCCACACGATGCTGATGCGCATGGTCGAAGCGCCAGTAGAAGGCCGCGAACACCGCGATGTTCTCCAGATACACCAGCGCCGATGACAGCAGCAGGAATCCGGGATTGTCCTGCTTGTCGAACAGGCACACGACCAGTCCCACCACGTTGTCCATCAGCGCGACGATGGCCAGCACCAGCGTCACGTCGAACACGAGGCGCATCGATCGTTGCGCACGCTGCCACCACAGCAGCAGCCCCATGATGGCGGTGATCAGCGCCAACGGGCTGGCGTATGCGTCGGCCAGACGAAACATCACCACGGCCGTCGATGGTGCGTGATCCGTCAGACTGAGTGACTGCGAGGTGGCGATGTCGAGCAGCGAGGCAACGGCAAGTGAGCCAAGCGTTGCACCCATGGTGCGACGATGGTGAGGGTCACCTGTGATGAATTGGTCGTCAGCCATGCCAATGCAAGCATAGTCCTGCAGCCAGACGCATCAGCGCTGCATCGGCTGCAGCACGATCGCGTCCACCGCCTCGTACGCATCCTCGCCCCACTGGGGCGCCGCGGTGATTGTGCCTCCCGGCACGGCGGGTCGCGCCATCATCACGGGGGCATGCCAGCAGGTCCACGCCGCCACGGCGAGAAGTCCTGCCATCGCCGCACCAACGCATAGTCGCATAGCGATTGCCGGCGCACGCCATTGCATACGCGCGCGCATCGCCATCCACGCCGCGTCCAGTGCCAGCGCCATCAGCGCGCACAGCGCCGGCGCGATCGCCACCGCATGTCGGGCATAGCCGTAGAAGGCCACGATCACCGCAACGCGATAGCCAAGCACCACCAGCCACACCCATCCGCCGTGGCGAACCCACGCCACCGCCACGCCACCTGCAAGCAGTGCAAGCACCAGTGCATTCCACGCGGGCGCATCGCCGCGCATTGGTGTGGCCATGTCCACGGATTGACGCACATGCTGCGCCGCATGCGGCCAATCGTTGGCGAACAGCCCCAGCGTGATGCCGTCCTGAAATCGCCGCAGCTTCTCGCCCACCAGACGCAGCCAGCGCGCAGGGTCGGCACGGATGAATCGCCATCCCACCTCGTATCCGTGGTTCACCAGCCGCGTGTGACTTGGCCGCGCAAGCGACAGTGGCGGCTCGCGATCGTGGCTGTCGCTCAGGCCAACCTTGGAGAATCCACCATCCGAACCCGGATGATTCGAAAGCGCGAAGTCGAGCGAGCCCTTGAAGGACACCAGTGCCCAGGTCGGCAGCGGCTCCGGCACGGATTTCCATTCGCGCTCGAAGAATGCACGCACATCGGGTTCATCCACCACCTTCAGTCCGGCCTGCCGGGCCTGCGCGCTCAGAAACGCGAAGTTGCCCTCGCGCGCGAATGCCGGCAGGCCATCCATGAACGCCTGCGCCGCGGGCGTCCATGGCGGTTGCGCCATCGCGTACGGCAGCGGTGCTGCCTGCGTGTTGAACCGCTCGGCCGCGGCGTGCGCGCGCAACGACCATGGCGCACACACGGCAACCGCCGCCAGCAGCACCCACAGCGTCTGCATGGCGATGCGCCTACCCGCCACGCGTCCGCGCCACAGCCGCCACGCACCTGCCGCGCACAGCATCTCCATCAGCAGCAGATGCTCGGCACGAAGCAGCATGGCCACGCCGTGCATCACACCAAGCATCACGCCCAGTTTCCAGGTGGGTCGATCCACCCACGCCAGCGTGGCACCGGCGATGCACACCACCAGCAGCGCGTAGGGCGCCTCGTTGTTCAGCGACATTGCCATCACGAACGATCCGAATCCAAGCGCGCACAGCAGCGCCGCCAACACGGCCGCCGTGCGCGTGAACCAGCGCGCCATCACCAGGTACAGCGCCGCCGGCGTGACCGCCGACAAGCCGCACCACACCACCTTGGCCATGGTGAATGGCGGCGCCACCGCGCCCATCCAGTGCAGCAGCCACGCCACGCCCGGCGTGCGGAAGGCCAGGTCGCTCTCGAAGGGCTGTCCTGCGTGCAGCAGCGCCGCCCACTGCGCCCACACCGTGGCATCGCCCTCGTACAGCATGGTGTGGGGCCACGCGGCATCCACCGAGCGGTACAGGTAGAGAAGGCGCAGTCCAAGGGTTGCCAGTGCAATCGCCGCCGCAATCAGCAGGTCGCGTCGATCAAGCGCAGAGCGCGAAGTCGCGGTGGCCGCCATCGCACGATCGTATCGACGTACCCCAGGCGTTCACGGTCGCAGGGCTTCCAGGCCGCCAGGGCCGTTCGCCAACTGCCCAACGTGGGCAAATGGTGTTTGGATTCAGCCGGTGTTGCGGGTAGGTTGGCTCACCCGGCCCACCGCACGGAGGGTCGCCTCGCTCCGCCCCATCACGTCCAACCCGAAAGCAGTTCTGCCAATGACGACTCCATCTGTTCCGTTCGCCAGCTTTGTCATGTTGATCAGTGGCGCCATCGCTGCGCAGGGCGCTCAGGCAGCGGGGGCCGACGCGCGTGTTCACGCGAGCCATGACAGCTTCCTGCTTGCAGAGGTACCTCAGGACAACGGTCCCACCCTCGACGCAGGCGACTTCGTCACCACATCAGCCTTCACCACCTCCACCTTCGGCTTCTATCGCGGCGTGAACATGTCGGGCATGGAGCAGGGTGACCAGAGCGGCATCACCATCGTGCCGGGCGTGGCGGGTCCGACATCGACCAACACCGAGGACTACACCATTCCCACGCCCTCCGAGATCAGCTACTTCGCGGGCAAGAACATGCAGATCGTGCGCCTGCCGTTCGCGTGGGAGCGATTGCAGACCACGCTCGGTGGCAGCCTGGATCCCACCTATCTCGGTTACCTGCACACCACCGTCTCCAGCATCCGCGCGCAGGGCATGTCCGTGCTGCTCGATGTGCACAACTACGGTTGCTACAACCAGCAGCACATCTGCCTCACGGCCAACCCAAGCAGCAAGCCCATCCTGGTCACCTCCGCGCAGTTCAGCGATCTGTGGACCAAGCTGGCCAACGAGTTCAAGGGCGACAGTGGCGTGATGTTCGGCCTGATGAACGAGCCGAAGCAGTGGGACTACAGCGGCGAGGAACTGCAGTGCGCGGAGTGGGTGAGCATCGCCAACGCGGCCATCGCAGCCATCCGCGCCACCGGTGCCACCAACTGGATCACGGTGCCCGGCAATTTCTACACCGGTGCCTGGTCGTGGAGCTCGACCACCGACACCGTGGGTGCCTCGAATGCCACCACCATGACCGCCATCACCGACTCGGCGGGCAAGTTCGTGATCGAGGTGCACCAGTATCTGGACAGCGATGATTCCGGCACCAGCGACAACTGCTCCAGCAGCACCTGCGGCGCCGAGCGGCTGGAGACATTCACCGACTGGCTGCGCACGAATGGCAAGCAGGGCTTCCTGGGTGAATTCGCCGGCGGCTACAACACCACCTGCAACGAGGCGGTGGAAGGCATGCTGAACTACATCGTGAACAACGCCGATGTCTGGGGCGGCTGGACCTACTGGGGTCAGAGCAATCGTTACCTGCAATACAGCATCCAGCCCACCAACTGGGGTTACATGGAGAACAGCAAGCAGGCAACCATCACGCCGGCTGACGCGCCCGAGCTCACCTATGTGCTCACGCCGTTCCTTGGCTCGGCCGCCGCATGTGGCTCCGATCTCGACGGTGACCTGGAAGTGGGGCCCGCCGACATCTCGCTGCTGCTGATGGAGTTCGGTGATTGCGTGCTTGGCAATCGCATGGATCTCGACTCCAATCGTCGCATCGACTTCGCCGACCTCGGCAAGTTGCTGCTGTTTGGCGGCATGTGCAACTGAATCGACCGGTGCATCGGCTCGCGGGCGTGGCGGTAGGGCCACGCCTGCGAGCCTGATGCGGTCGCGGGTCGCAGCAACCGTGGGGCATGCCGTACCCTCGCCGCGCCATGCCCACGAAGAACGCCCGTCGCGCCACGCGCCCGAAGCACAACCCGCTGCCCGCAACCATCGTGCCCGCCGGCTTCGACCCCGATGCCGCCGCCACCGGTGACGGCCTGTTCGGTCTCGACACCACGCCCGACCACGCGCGCGTGGTGGTGATCCCCGTTCCCTTCGACGCAACCACCAGCTATCGCCCCGGCACCGCCGCGGGCCCCGAGCATGTGCTGCAGGCCAGCAAGCAGGTGGATCTGCAGGACATCCAGTTCGGCCCCATCTGGCAGGCGGGCATCGCCATGCTTCCCATTCCCAAGATGATCGCCGCGCTGTCGAAGAAGGCGCGCGCCACCGCCGAACCCATCATTCACGCGGGTGGCGCTGAGCCCGGCAACGCGAAGCACACCAAGGCGCTTGCAACCGTGAACGCCGCCAGCGAGCGCGTGCACGCGTTCGTGGCTGCCGAAACGCGGCGCATTCTTGATCGCGGCGCCATCCCCGCACTGCTGGGCGGTGATCACGCAAGCCCCTTCGGCCTCATCGACGAACTGTCCAAGCGCCATCCTGGCCTGGGAATCCTGCAGATCGACGCGCACGCCGACCTGCGTCAGGCGTTCGAGGGCTTCGCGTGGAGCCACGCCAGCATCTTCCACAACGTGATGACGCGTCTGCCCAAGGTGGGCAAGCTGGTGCAGGTGGGCATCCGCGACGTGGGTTCGCGCGAGGTGGCATTCGCCGAGCGATCGAAGGGCCGCGTGCACACCTTCTACGACCAGCGCCTGCGCGACATGCAGTTTGGCGGTGCCACCTGGACCGCGGTGTGCAAGCGCATCATCGCCGCGCTGCCGAAGACCGTGTACATCTCCTTCGACATCGACGGCCTCACCAGCGAGCATTGCCCGCACACGGGCACGCCGGTGCCCGGCGGCATCACCTTTCCCGAGATCTGCCATCTGCTCGAGCTGCTGGCGCACAGCGGCAAGCGCGTAGTGGGCTTCGATCTGTGCGAAGTGGCGCCGGGCGCCAAGGGCGACGAGTGGAACGGCACGGTGGGTGCGCGCGTGCTCTACAAGTTGCTGGGCTGCACGCTGCGCAGTCAGCGACTGATCTGAGTTCCGGCGCGTGTGCTGCCGCGCCGACCGGAGGCCCGTCTGGCCGCTACTCTCGGTATCGTGAAGCAGGTGTTGCAACGAGCGTTGCTTCTGCATTGGCCCGTGCGTGAGCGGAGTGCGCTCATCGGCGCGGCGCTCGCGCTGTTTGGAAGCTTCCTTCTCAACGCCACGTGGGGCATGGTCATCCTGCCGATCCAGCGAGCCTTCGAACTGGGCGTGGATGGCGAGGTGCTGCTCCGCCAGCTTCCCGACGTGGTGGGCCTGCTCGCCATCGCGGTGGTGGGCGCGCTCTGCACGGGCATCAGCGCGTTCCGCATCGCCGTGGCCGCCACCGCATGCATGCTCGCGGGCAGCATCATGATGACCTTCGCGCCATCGTTGCTGTGGGTCGTGTCGGGCATGAGCCTGGTCAGCATCGGTCGAAGCATGGTCGGGGTGATCGCCTTCGCGGTGGTGGGCGACCTGATCGCGGACGAGGGTCGGCGCACCACCAGCTTCGCCACGCTCGGCGCCGTCATGCCGGCCGCGTACATCATCTCGCCGGTGATCGCGGGCGCGCTGATCGACATGGGTGGCTGGCGATGGGTGGGAGCCGTGTGGATCTGCGGCGGGCTGGTGCTGGCATTCGCGTCATGGTGGTTTCGAAACCTGCCATCGAGCACCGAGCGAACCGGCCGTCCGGAGCCGTGGACCCCGATCCTGGCGGGTGTCGCGTTGGTTGCGCTTGTGCAGGCGATCGGCGCCATCGCGCTGCACGGCGTGCTGTCGAGTTGGGCGCTTCTCTGGGTCGGTGCAACGGTCGCCGCGGCTGGCGCGTGGTTCGGCCTCGTGCGCGTGCTGCCGAACCCCAGCCTCGATGGCACCACGCTTCGGATCCCGGGTCTGGTTCCACTGCTCGTGGTCTCGATGGTTGCGCAGTGTGGCGACCTGTGGTTCTACGTCGGGGCGGTTGCGCGATTCGTGCATGGCCTCACGCCGTTGCAGATCTCGCTGGTGCTGCTGGTGGCACAGTTCGCCGCGCTTGGTGGTGCCTGCCTGGCTGGCTGGCTCACCCGGCGCATCGGCCTGCGGGCAACCGGCACGCTGCTGATCGGATTGTTCGCGACGTCCATGTTCGTCTCGTGCGTGCAGTCGACCGCGCTGCCGCTCGCCGTCACGGTGGCCATCCTCAGCGTGTCCGCGGTAGCCGAGATCGGCGCCGGCGTGTGCCTTTCGGAGGCGATCATGTCGTGCGCACCGAAGGGTCTCGATCGACAGGTGTCCTCGTACCGCAGCGCGGCCAGCGGCGTGGGCAACGCGCTGGCGCTGCTGCTGATCGCTTCCACCGTCAGCAATGTCATGGCGGCGTCGATGCGGGAACACGCCGAGGCAGCCAAGCCTGCCCATCCGGAAAAGATCGAGTCGCTCGTCAAGGCGGTGAAGGACAATGCGCCGATCGCCACGATCGGTCGTCAACTCGGGCTCAGCCCGGACCGCATGGAGGAACTTCGTGTCGCGCGGCGCGAGGTCATCGTCGATGGATTCCGCGCGCACGGCCTCCTGAGCGGCGTGGTGCTCTCGATCGCGGCAGTCGGGTTCTGGTTCGTGCGGCGTGATGCTGCACCACCAAGCGCGGCGGCCTGACCGTACTCTCCCTTCTTCGTCACGAAAGAACTCCAAATGCAGAACCGATTCAGCATGCTGATCCTGGCGCTCGCGCCGTGTCTGTTCGCTCCCATCGCCTGCGTGCAGGCACCAAGCACCGCGCCCACCGCAGCCGCGCTCGAAGTGCGCCATGTGCAGCCACCCGATCTGTCGGCCGCGCACCTTGGCAAGCAGATGCTTTGCGAACGCCCCATGCGTCACGGCGCCCCGCGCCTGTGCGTGGAGCAGGTGGGTGACAAGGTGGTCGCGCACGACTACGGCCACGGCGGCAGCGGCTGGACGCTGGCCCCGGGCAGCGCCGACTACGTGAACAACCTGCTCATCGCCTCGCCGCTGTCCAAGGACCTGCGCAAGGACACGCCCATCACCGTCATCGGTGCGGGCGTCATCGGCCTGTTCAGCGCCTACGACCTCTCGCAGAAGGGCTACACCAACATCACCGTCGTGGCCGAGCGCTTCGACAACCTCACCTCGCACAACGCGGGTGGTCTGCTGGCGCCCGTGTCCATGGACAACGATCCGGCCATGCAGCCCGTCATCGAACGCATCGGCCTGGATGCCTACCGCTTCTACGCGCAGGTGGCGCGCGGCGAGCATCCGCACTTCAAGTCGGGGGCCTTGATCGTGCCCAGCTACTTCGACGACCGCAAGGAGTCGGGCCTGGAACCCTATGTGGGCAAGGTCATGCAGCCCGCCAAGGATGTCACGCTCGATTTCGGCACCGGCACCACGCGCCGCATGGTGGTGTACGACGACGGCATCTTCATGGACACCGCCGTCATGATGCAGTCGCTCACCGACTGGCTGAAGCCGCGCGTGAAGTTCGTGCAGCGCAAGGTGAACAGCCTCTCCGAAGTGGACACGCGCTTCATCGTGGATTGCGCGGGCCTGGGCGCCGGCGCGCTGAACGGCGACAAGGCGGTGGTGCCCGTGCAGGGCCACCTGATCATGCTCAAGGATCAGCAGCCCAAGCAGCTGCAGTACATGATCCTGGTGTATTTCGGCGAGGCCAAGACGGCCAGCGGCATGAAGGTGAAGCGATCCTTCTACCAGTTCCCCAAGCACCTGCCCGGCACCGGCCCGAACGACGTGGGCGTGGTGGGCGGCACCTTCATCGAGGGTGCCGGCATGGACATGCCCAACGAGGACGAGTTCCGCATCATGCTCGAGAACGCGCGCAAGTTCTACGGCTTGAAGAATTGACGGCGGTTGCCAACCCCAAAAACCACGAAGCCGAAGGCGTTCACCTTCGGCTTCGTTGCAGTGGGCGATAAAGGACTCGAACCTTCGACCTCACGGGTGTGATCCGTGCGCTCTAGCCAGCTGAGCTAATCGCCCTGGCAAGGCGGAGGATTGTACAGGGGTGGCCACCCCATGTCACCACGAGGCAAACACCGCCCGCAGCCCGGAAATATCCGGGATTTGGCCGCACCCCGTGCGGTGCCTTACGGCGTGATGCACAGCGAAGCCTGGAACCGCGCGCCCTCGGGCGTGAGCAGGGGCAGCCATGTCGCGCCGCCATCCGGCGTGTACTCGGCACTCGCGCCGGCCTCGCCCGCGGCCATCGGTCGGCCACCCCACCTGATCTCGCGCATGGACGAGATGCAGTCGATGCCCTCAGGCATGGCCTGCACCGAGATCGACAGCACCTCGCGACTCGATGGCGCAAGAATGTCGCTGACGGTGATCAGCCTCGAGGGAGGCGGCACACCCATCTGGTCACCAGCGGGTCCATACGGCTGACTCACGGCTTCGCGGTCCACCACCAACGGCGCGCCACCGTCGCGGAAGCGCACCGTCACGCGAACCGCAAGTTCCGCGGCCGGCATCAGCCGCCCCTGGCGTTCAACCGTGGACCAGCCGAACAGCTTGATGGAGGATGAGCCCGCGATGTTTGCCGGGAAGCCCACCACGCGAAGGCTGCTGATCGAATGGATGCCCGGATCCAACTGCTGACGCACGATGGTCACCGTCGGGTCGGCGGCACCTGGCTGCGAGCCCGCCACCGGAAGTCCATAGCCAACATCGCCGGCCTCGCAGGTCACCAGCGTGGTCAGCGGCGCCAGACCCGGCACCGCTTCGCAGGCAACGCCTCGGCCCCAGAAGTAGCCCTGCGCCTGATCGCACTGCACCTTGCTGCCGATTGCGCAAGTGCCGTTGGGAAGCGTGCACGCACCAGGGCGCGTGTCGGCGTAGGTGAACACGTTCTGGTTGCCCTCATCCGAGTCCCAGCCCAGTGCCGGGCAGTCAAGTGACACGGGATACACCACGCCTGGCGCGTTGATTGGATCGGGTCGCACTGGCCGCGGGTAGAAGTCCGGAGCATCGCGCAGCGCGTCGCCGTAGTAGCTGCGAAGCACCGGATTGCCGCTGCAGTCGGCCACATAGCCCGGCGTCATCGTGGCGATGCAGGGGCCCCACATCATCAGCAGGTCGGCGATGTCGCCGTTGTCCACCACGCCGTCCCAGTTCATGTCGCTCACGCACGGCGACGGCGATGATGGGCACATGCCGAAATCCATCAGCACCAGCGACAGGTCGCCGGTGTCCACCGAGCCACTGCCATCCAGATCGCCGCCACAGCCACCGCCGATCGATGCCGTCATGGCGTAGCCGTAGCCCACGCTGCCCGACGTGGCCACGGGCTGCCAATTCACGTACACGCCGGCCAGACTGCTGGCGCGCACCGTGCGTCGAGCCATGATCTCGTATGCCTCACCCTTGAGCACCGCGTTGCTGTCCCACAGCAAGGCCTGCGTGGCGGCATCGAAGATCGCCAGTCGCGCCTTGGCCTTCGGGGGCGATCCATCCTGAAACTGGATGCCAATACTGACGGTGTTCACCGTCACGCTCACCGGCCCCGCCGTGCTGCGCACATTGCGCACGCACTGAAACGACGCGTCGATGGGGGTGATGCCGTTGCCCAGGATCACCGACTTCGAATCGCCGATCCAAGCTTCGTCATCTTCGCAGGTGATGCCGCTCGCGCCGTCGCATGCCTGCAGCAGTCGATTCGCGGATCCGGCCAGCGTGCCGTTGCCGCCGGGCGCCACCTTCCCCGGATCCGTCTGGTCGCTCAACTTGCCGCGCGCGGCCGAGGCCATCAGCGCCAGATTTGCGCGCGTGGCGATCGTGAACGGCGATTCCAGTTCCTCCGCGGTCGGCGGATGCCGCTGCAGATACAGCGCCGCAGCTCCGGCCACGATCGGCGAAGCCATCGAGGTGCCGTTACTGAGTTTCAGGCCACCTGCCGCGCGCGTCCAGTCCGCCGCCAGAATGCCCGTGCCCGGTGCCCAGATGCCCACCGACGGTCCGAAGTTGGAGAACACGGCAGGGTGGTCATCGGCATCGGTCGCACCAACGGTCAACGCAAACGCGGAGGCGGCGGGGTACATCCAGTTTGCTGGCCATGACTCGTTGCCCGCCGCCACGATCACCGGGATGCCCGCCAGCGTCACGTAGCTGATGGCCTCTTCAAACACGGCCGACTGCGCGCCGCTGTGCTGGCCACTCAGCGACATGTTCACCACCGCTGGCAGCTGCACGTTGCCCGGCATCAGCACCCAGTTCAGCGCGGCCACGATGTTGGAG
>Ga0209617_10001151_pt1 | contig 12290 bp, 8 predicted proteins | sample LakEriepJuly2011_2_FD_187459 | JGI IMG/M metagenome (GOLD analysis project Ga0209617, IMG submission 187459) | Freshwater microbial communities from dead zone in Lake Erie, Canada - CCB epilimnion July 2011 (SPAdes) (version 2) | ecosystem: Environmental > Aquatic > Freshwater > Lentic >... | reverse complement strand
TGGGTGGCCACCTCGCGCATCACGGCATCCACCTCGGGATCCTGCTCGAAGAACAGCGCGGGCACGCCCTTCTTGAAGATCCCGGCCTTCTCGCGGGCGATCTGCCCCTTCGTGGTGCCGAGCAGCTTGGTGTGGTCGAGGTCGATGGCGGTGACGATGCTCACGAGCGGCGTGATCACGTTCGTCGAGTCGAGGCGGCCGCCCAGGCCCACCTCCACCACCGCGATGTCCACGGCCTGCTCCGCGAAGTGCGCGAACGCCATCGCGGTCATCAGCTCGAAGAACGTCGCCTGCTCGCCGAGCTTCTCCGCAGCCTTGGCCACGGTGCGGGTCATCTCGACGAAGTCGGTCTTGCCGATCTGGTTGCCGTCGATGGTGACGCGCTCGCGGATGTCGATGAGGTGCGGGCTGGTGTAGGTGCCCACCGCGTAGCCGGCGCTGCGCAGCATCGACGAGATCATCGCCACCGTGCTGCCCTTGCCGTTGGTGCCGGCGACGTGCACGGTCTTGATCTTCTGGTGCGGGTTGCCGAGGAGCTCAAGCAGCTTGCGCATGCGGTCGAGCTTGAAGGTCTGCTCGCCGTACTTCGGGGAACGCAGGCGCTCGAAGTCCGGGCGCGCCATCAGGTAGCGCGTGGCCAGCGTGATGGTGGTGATGTCGTTGGGCTTCGGGCACTCGAGCGGCGCAGCGGGCTTCGGCTCCACCGTCGCGGCAGCCTTGGGAGCCGGGGCCTTGGCCGGCGCGGCCTTGGCGGCGGGGCCGCTCATCGTGGCCGCGGTTGTCGCGATGGTCTTGGTGGCAGCCGCCTTGGTGGGCGTGCCCTTCGCAGCAACCGCCGCAGGCGCCGCCTTCGGCGCGGGCTTGGCGGCAACCGGTGCCGGCGACGAAACCTTCACGCCGGCCTTGGGGGCCGCGGCAGTCACGATCGTGGTCTTCGTTGTCGCGGCGGGCTTCGAAGTCGTTGCCGGCTTGGAGGCTGTCTTCGTCGTGCCGTTGCCACTGGTCCTTGCGGTGGCGCTCTTGACGGGTGCGAGTCGGGAAACCGTCTTGGAGCCGGCGCGCTTGGCGCTAGCGGAGGTCACCTTTGGCATAGCGCACCGATTCTACTGAAACCATGCACAAAACGCGAATTCTTCGACGTTAAGTGCTGCTGAGCAAGCACTTGCGTCATCGCCACTCGTGACGTGGATAGCGCCTCTTGAGTTCCTTCTTCACCTCGGGATAGAGGCGCTCCCAGAAGCCAGGCAGGTCCTCCGTCACCTGCACCGGCCGGTAGTTGGGGCCGAGCAACTCGAGCACCAGCTTCACGCGCCCGCCCGCCACCGAAGGATGCCCTGCAAAGTCATAGAAGTCCTGGATCTTCGCCATGCCGCGCGGCGGCTTGCCTTCGGCGTACTCCACCTTCATCCGCCAGCCGCGGTAGGGCAGCACGATCCCCGACGGCGCCATCTTCTCGACGAACTGCTGCTCGTCCCACGAGAGCGCGCCGCGCAGGATGTCGAGGACCGGTCGCGTATCCAGGTCCGACGCGCGCGCGCACCCGTGCGCAATCTCGCCGGCAAGCACGCCAATGTCGTCCGCGTCGTACGTGATCAGCTTGCGATCCGGGAACCACGCCGCCACGCAACGCACACGCGCGATCCACTGGTCCACGGACTCGTCCCACGACGCGGGCTTCAGCTCACCGCTCGCCACGCGCGCCGCCAGCTCCTCGTGCGCCGCGGCCTTCGCCTCGCGACCACGCAGCGGGCGTACCACCTGCGCGAACACGATGCCGTCGAACACCCGCTCCTCGAACTCGGCCGGCGCGCCGAGCGCCTCGCTGAAGCGCACCTCCGTGACGGTCGACACGCGCTCCGGCATGGCGTGCTCCACCCATTCCGCCTCGAGCGGCGTCACCATGCCGAGCGACTGGTGCACCTGGTCGCCGCGCCCGCCCTCGCGAACCTCAAGCGCCAGCACGAAGCCAGCACCGCGCTGCACGCTGGTGGGGTCGATGCTCACCTTGCGGCGTCCGGGCATGGCCACGTGCGGCCGCTGCGCGTCCATCCGCCAGCCGACGTGGTCGCCGAAACCGGCGAGCAACGCCCGGGAAACGCGCGCAAACGAATCGCCTTCGAACGCAGGCCCGGCATCGGTCGCCGCACCCAACGCCTCCCCCTCATCCCCACCCTGCGCCGCCCGCATGAGTTCGCGCGCCGCCGCGGCCACCTCGCGGCACGCACCGAGCGAGGCGTCCACGCCTTCGTGGCGCGCGTTGCGGAACCCGCCCGACTCCACGCGGCGCAGCAATTCCTCGCGCACGCCCAGGTCGCTCGGCGGCTCGCCGTCCGGCGTCAGGCGCACCAGCTGCGCCGGCCCGCCCACGTGCACCACGTCGCGCTCGGCGACGATCGCGCACCAGCGCGCCGCACGCTCGAGCACGCCGAGCGATGATGCCTCGAGCAGCACGCGGCCCAAGCGCGGATGCGCCGGAATGCGCGCCAGCCGCCGCCCGAGCGCCGTGAGTGCGCCGCCGGCATCCACCGCGCCGATCGCCACCAGCGTTCCGCGCGCACGCTCCACCGCGTCCGCTTCCGGCGGGTCGAGCCACGGAAAGCGCTCGAAGGGGCCGAAGCCCATCGAGAGCACCATGAGCATCGATTCCGCCAGGTCGATCCGACGTACCTCGGGCGTCTCCGCGGCGGGCCGCTGCGCGTGTTCCCAGTCGGTCCAGAGGCGCACGCACACGCCGGGGGCGGTGCGTCCGGCGCGGCCCGCGCGCTGGTCGGCGCTGGCGCGGCTGATGGCCTCGGTGCGCAGCGCGTTGAGCCCGCGCCGCGGATCCACGCGGAAGATGCGCGCCAGGCCGCTGTCGACCACCATGCGAACGCCGGGGATGGTGATCGACGTCTCCGCCACGTTGGTGGCCACGATCACCTTGCGCCGGCCGCGCGCGGCCGGTGCCACCGCGGCATCCTGGCGGTCGGGCGGCATGCTGCCGTGGAGCGGCACCACGTCGAACGACGCTCCGCCGGCCACGCCGCGCAGCTCGGCGCGCACGGCGTCCACGGTGCGGTCGATCTCGAACGCGCCGGGCATGAAGACGAGCGCATCGCCCTCGTGGCCTTCCTCCACCAATCGCCGCACCGCGCGCGCCGCGCGATCCCAGACGGGAACACCCTGCTCGCCGGCGTCGTTGCGCACGGCCACCGGGTACGCACGGCCCTCGGCGGTGACCACCGGCGCGGCCAGGTAGGCAGCCGCCTGCGCGGCGTCCATCGTCGCGCTCATGGCGGCCACCATCAGGTCGGCGCGGCGCTCGCGCGCGGCGCGCACCACGCCGAGCGCGAGATCCGCGAACACGCTGCGCTCGTGGAATTCATCGAGCAGCACGCAGCCGATGCCCTTGAGCGACGGATCGCGCTGCGCCTGGCGCAGGAACACGCCCTCGGTCACGAAGCGGATCCGCGTGCGCGCACTCACCACGCGCTCGAAGCGCGTCTGGAAGCCCACGTCCTCGCCGAGCGCGCAGCCCATCTCCTCGGCCACGCGGCGCGCGGTCATGCGCGCGGCCAGGCGTCGCGGCTCGAGCACCACGATCTGCCCCTGCACGCACCCCGCGCGCGACAATATCTGCGGCACCTGCGTGGTCTTGCCGCTGCCGGTGGCCGCGGTCAGCACCATGCCGCGCGAACCCTGCATGCAGCGCACGATCTCCTCCGCGGCACGGAGCACCGGGAGCGGCTCGCCGGCCTCGCTCGTCCGCTCGCGGGTCACTGCGCGGTCAGCATGCGGGTGCGCACCGCATCCATGAAGCGCGAGATCTGCGCCTGTTCCTTCGGGCTCGACGCCGGCTCCACCTCGGACTGCCAGAAGCCCAGGAAGCGGTCCGCGCCCTTCTCGCCGAGGGTCTTCCCCTTCATGCGCTCCTGGGTGCGCTGCTCGCCGCGCCGTGCCTCGGCGCGCGCGCCCTTCAGGATCTCCTGGTCGCTGCGCGTCGACTCCTTGCCGGTGGCGGTCTCCTCGGCCATGCGGAACCACTCGGCCACCCACTTGTCGATGAACGCGTCGCGCTCGGCGGCGGGCAGGTTCACGAACGTGCCGGCGCCCTCGATGAGGATGTCCTTCGCCAGGATGCGCACGTTCTGCGTCATCTGCTCGCGCACCTTGCCGGTGACGCCGGAGAGGAACGCCGCGGCCACCACGCTGTCCTGCTGGTTCATGCCGCGGAAGCGGCCGATGAAGTCGCGCACGTACTTGACGCGCTCCTGCACCGGCAGGCGGTTGAAGTCGTCGGTGGTGAAATAGCCCAGCACGTTGTTGACCGGCGCATCGAAGATCGACGGCGGCGCCTTCCAGCGCACGGCAAACCACCACCATGCCCCGCTCGCGAGCGCCAGTGCCACCAATGCGGCGGCGAGCGACGCCAGGATGCGGCCCTGGTGCTCCTGCCAGAGTTCGCCCAGGTCCATGTCGCGGGAGCGGATCGAGTCCATCAGGTTCATGGGTTTCCTCCGGTGGCGGCTTCGTCCATCGGCTTGGCGATGCGTGCGCCGCCATCCAGGTAGACGCCGTTGCGCTCCACGCCCACGCGGCGGTGGCGGTCCTGGCTGTCGGTGAGCAGCGGGTAGTCCTCGCCCGCGCGTTCGTAGAACTCGGTCATGGCGCGCGACTCGGCATCCAGGCGGATCTCGTTGAGGCGCTGCAGCGTCATGGATCCGGGCTGGAAGCTCATGAGGAGCCCGGTCACGTCCACCTGCACCGCGGGCGCGTAGCGGAGGAGCCCCGGCAGGTACGTGTAGCTGGTGCCGGTGGCGAGCGACTCCTCGTCGATGTCGGCGGGGCACTTCCACGTCACCGAGTCGGCGGGGATGAAGCCCTTCAGGAAGTTCGGCAGCCCGCCCTCCACGCCTGCCTCGGTGACCACCGGCAGGAACTCGCACATGGGCAGCTTGCCGGAGTTCTGCTGGCGGTACGAGTCGATGGCGATGAAGTCCTGGCGGAGGTTCGACATGCAGCCGGCGTTCTGGCTCTCGCGCTGGATGGCGCGCGCGCTGGGCACGATCAGGCCGATGAGGAGCGCGACGATGGCAACCACCACCATCAGCTCGACAAGCGTGAATGCTCTCCGTGACGCGCGGGACATGCGGCCATTCTAGGCCCGCACGCTCACTCCGCGAACATGGCCTCGACGAAGCGATCCGGGTCGAACGACTGGACGTCGTCGGGGGTCTCGCCCACGCCCACCAGCTTCACGGGCACGTCCAGCGCATCCCGGATGGCCACCACGATGCCGCCCTTGGCGGTGCCGTCGAGCTTGGCCAGGAAGATGCCGCTCACGTCGCACGCGGCCTTGAACGCCGTGGCCTGCTGCACCGCGTTCTGGCCGCTGGTGGCATCGAGCACCAGGAGGATCTCGTGCGGCGCGCCCGGAATCTTCTTGGCGATCACGTTCCTGATCTTGGTGAGCTGCCGCATCAGGTTGTCCTGCGTGTGGAGCCGGCCCGCGGTGTCCACGAGCAGCACGTCCACGCCGCGCGCGAGCGCCGCTTCCGCGGCATCGAACGCCACCGCCGCGGGGTCGGCGCCCTGCGCGCCCTTGACGATGTCGACGCCGAGGCGCCTCGACCACGTCTCGAGCTGCGCCACGGCACCCGCGCGGAACGTGTCCGCCGCGCCGAGGAGCACGGTGCGGCCGTCGTCGCGCAGGCTCTTGGCGATCTTGGCGACGCTCGTCGTCTTGCCGGCGCCGTTGATTCCCACCACCAGCACCACGGTGGGCTTCTGCGCCGCCACCGCGATGCCGCGCTCGCCGCCGCCGAGGCGCTGCTTGAGGCGCGCCTTCAGGAATTCCACCGCGTCCTCGCCGCGCGGCACGCGCCCGGAGCGGAACTCCGCGCGCAGCTCCGCGGCGATCTCGCGCGCCGCGCGCACGCCGACGTCCGCCGAGACGAGCGTGCGCTCGACCTCGTCGATCAGCTCCTCGCTGAGGGTGCGCCCGTGCAGGATGGAACGGAAGCCCGCGCCGAACACCTCGGCGGTCTTCTGCAGCCCGCGCTTGATGGCTTCGACGGCCGCGCGGAAGAACATGTCAGCCGGCCTCCGCGGCCCCGGCCGCGCCTGCGTCGGCAGCCGTCGGGCCGTTCAGGACCTTGTCGAGCACGCCGTTCACGAACTTGCCGCTGTCGGCGGTGCCGAATTCCTTGGCCAGTTCCACGGCATCGTGCAGCACCTTGCGCGGCGGCTCGCCGGACTGGCGAAGCTCGTACCAGCCCATGCGCAGCAGGTTCCGGTCGACCAGCGGCTGCCGGTGCGGGGGCCATTCGCGTGCCAGCGTGGCGATCTCGCGGTCCGCCTCGTTGCGGAACTCCCAGACCAGCGCGGCGAGCGCCATGCCGCGCTCGATGTCGTTCGCGGGCGTCTCCTCGTGCTCGCCGTCGTCGCGCAGCGTGCCCACCAGCGCGACATCGTCGCTCTGGCCGGCGTCCAGCTGGTACAGCGCCTGCAGCGCGCAGCGTCGCATGGCCAGGGTGGCGGCGCCTTCGGGAAGCCGCTCGTCGGTACTCATCGGCGGATCTCCTCGCAGCGCCGGACGCAGGCGAGCGCGGCGCGCATCGCATCGGTGCCCTTGTTCCCAACCTCGCCGCCGGCGCGGGCGCGCGCCTGGGCCATGTTCTCCACCGTCAGCACGGCCAGGCCAACCGGCTTGCCGCGCGCCACGGAGATGCGCGAGAGCTCGCAGGTGACGGCCATGCCAAGGTGACGGTCGTGCGTGGTCTCGCCGCGCACGATGCAGCCGATGGCGACCGCCGCGTGCACGTCGGCGCGCGCAAGCGCCGCGTCCACCAGGAGCGGCACCTCGAACGCGCCAGGCGCCTCGATGCGCATCACGTGCGATGCCTCGCCGCCGGCGCGGACGAACTCGGCCACCGCGTCGCGCTCCATGGCGTGCGTCACCTCGGCGTGGTACGCGCTGGTGACGATCGCCACGCGCAGGCCGCGGGCATCGGCGGAGATGTTCGTGTCTGCCTTCATGGTCGGTTTCCGCGCCCGGCCTCGGGGCCAGTCGCGGACGGAGGATCCTAGCAGCGGCCCCGATACGATGGCCGCATGCGACCCGTGGCCGAGCGCATCCTCGACGCGTTCCAGCTGACGAGGCTGTCGCTCGCGTTCGGCGCCGTCTGCGAGCTGTGGCTGGTGACGCTCCTGACGCGGGCGGACCCGCGCTACGTGCACCTGCCCGTCTACCACATGCCGCTCTGGAAGGCGCTCATCTGCACCGGAGTCGTTTCGGTGGGGCTCTTCGCCTTCGCGGCCAGCCTGAACGACCTGCTCGACATCCGCCACGACAAGCGCTTCAGCCCCGACCGACCGCTGGCCGCGGGGCGCATCCGCACCTCGAGCGCGGCGCTCCTCTCCTTCGGCGCGCTGATGGCGGCGGTGATCTGCGCAAGCGCGCTCGGCGAGCCGGCCCTGGTGCTCACGGTGGGCGTGGCTGCGGCCGTGATGTTCTACGACGTGGTCGGCAAGCACATCCCGTCGCTCGGGATCGTCACCATCGGCCTGGCGCACGCGGCCAACATGTTCATCCCGAACTGGTCGCTCGCGTTCACGCTGCCGGTGTGGTGGTCCATGTCGCACGCGGTGGCCATCGCCGCCAGCGTGCACCGCTACGAGGACAAGCGTCCCTACTTCGGCACCAAGCGCATCCTGTCGCTGGTGGCCGCGTGGCTCTTCTGGTCCATCGTGCTCCTCGGCGGCGGCGTCATGATGGCGCGCGACTCCGCCGGCGGCTACTGGCCGCAGGTGGCGCACGGCGACGAGGTGATCGGCGCCGGGCCGATCGGCATCATCTGGCCGGTGCTTGCCTTGGTGGCGTTCCTCCTCCTGGTGCGCGCCAAGGTGGCGGGCTCGCGCGGGCCCGTGGGAAGCGAGAAGCTGCGCCGCTACGGTGCGATGTGGCAGGCGGTCTACGCGGCGGCATGGCTGATGGCCTCCGGGCTGCGTGCCGAGGCGCTCGGCATGGCGGTGCTGGCCGTTGCCGGGCTGGTGGCCATGACGCTCCTCAAGGAGATCAACGGCCTCAGCGGACGCCCGATCAGCTGGCGCTGAACGACCGGCAACCACGCGCGCGAACCCCACGCCGGGAGCGGCGCAAGTAGCCTCCGCGCCGTGCCGAGCGACACCTGGAAGACCATGCGAACGCTCCGAGCCCTGGTGGGCGCGGCGACGCTCGCGTGCACCGCGCCGGCGCTTGCGCAATCCGAGCGCGTCCCCGTCACCGGCGACCGCCTCGGCGGGTTCGTGATCCCCACCGAGCCGGGCACGTGGTCGGTGCAGCTCTCGTCCACGTCGGCACACGTCTGGAAGGTCGACAGCACGCAGCGCGTCTACCTCACCGGCAAGGTGCGCGTGATCATGGGCACGTACGACTTCACCGCCGAGCGCGCGGTGTTCTGGATCGAACGCATCCCGAGCGCCAAGGGACTCATCACGCAGCTGGCCATCTGGTACCCCGAGACCATCGAGCCCACCAAGGCCGCGGGCCTGGGTGCGGGTGGCACCAACCTCTTCGTGACTGCCAGCACCTACGGCGACGTCTCGCTCTCCGCCGTGCTCTTCGAGCCCACCGCGCCCGCCCCCAACGAGGACCTCGCGCGCGCGCAGCAGCGGCTGGCCGCGTACCTCTCCGACCTCCAGGCATCGCCGCCGCCGCTGCGGATCCTGCCGGAAGTGATCCGCCCTCCCAAGCCGCCGCCGCCCGAACCCATCGTGGTGGGCGGCATCGCGCCCATCGACCCGAGCGTTGCCGCCAGGATCGAGGCCGCTTCGCAGCCTTCCGCGGTGCGAATCGCCGCGGAACTGCCGCCCGCCCCGGTGCGCGCCAAGGTTGCCGGCGAGGAGTTCGACCCCAACGCTCCCCGGCCGATCGTGGCCCCCGACAGCATGGTCTCGTGGTCCGCCGAGCAGCTCGATGCCGATGCCGCCACCGACGAGATCACGCTCACGAAGGGCGCCACCGTGGACGTGCTGCCGCGCTTCGCGGGCGGCAACACGCGCGCGCTCCAGCTGCGCGCCGACCGCGGCGTGGTGTTCCTCAAGAAGGGCACGCTCGCCAACCTGAAGTCGGGCGGAACCGAGTCGCAGGCCGATGCCATCGTGGGCGTCTACCTCGAGGGCGACGTCTTCGCCACGGACTTCACCTACACCATCCGCGCCCGGCGCGCCTACTACGACTTCGCCACCAACCGCGCCAGCATGGTGGACGGCGTGCTGCGCACCAAGGACCGCCGCGGCGTGCCGCTCAGCGCCCGCGCCAAGGAGCTTCGCCAGTACTCGCAGCGGCAGTTCGAGGGCGAGGAAGTGCGCATCTCGATGAGCGAGTTCTTCGAGCCGCACCTCTCGATCGGCGCCGACCGCGCCACCATCACCGAGGTGGACACCGAGGGCGGCGGCACGATCAACCAGATCAACGCGCACGACGTCACGTTCCGCTCCGGCGCCGTGCCGTTCTTCTGGCTGCCCGAGTTCGAGGGCAGCGGCGAGGTGATGCCGCCGATCCGGCGCATCGGCGCCAACTACAGCGAGCGAACGGGCGTGCAGATCAATTCCGAATGGGACCTCTTCGGCCTCATGGGGCTTGCCAAGCCCAAGGACACCGACATCAACCTCGTGCAGGAGGCGCTCTCCAACTACGGCACGGGCGGCGGCCTGAGGGGGAACATCGGGCAGACGAAGATCGACATGCTCGGCATGTACGACTTCGGCAACAGGGAGCAGACCTCCGCCGGCCGCGACGTGCGGTCCAAGGAGGAGTTGCGCGGCGTGATCGACGTCGAGCGGAAGTTCACGCTCTCCGACACCGCCAGGGCCGAGATCCGCACGTCCTACGTGTCCGACGAGAGCTTCCTGCAGGTCTACCGCCAGCAGCAGTTCACCACCATGCCGCAGCGCGAGACCAGCGCGTACCTCGTGGACGGCGGGGACCGTTCCGAGGCCTCGATGCTGATTTCCGCGCCCACCAACGACGTCATCACCAACAGCTCGCAGCTGGCATCGCGCCCGTACCAGGTGCGCAAGTACCCGGAAGTGGCGTACAAGCGCTGGGGCGACGGGCTGTTCGGCGACAGCATCACCTGGCAGCAGGAATACAGCGCCAACCTGATGTCGCTCGAGTTCGGCCGCGGCTCCACGGCCTCCACCGGCGTGCAGGCCAACACGTTCAACCTGAACGGGCAGGCGTTCGCCCCCGGGAAGACCTTCGACGGCTCCACCACGCTCACGGACCTCTACGGCTCCGAGGGCTACAACCAGGACACCCTCAGCCGCATCTTCACCCGCCAGGAGCTCTCGAGCACCTTCGGCGAGAGCGGCTGGAAGGTCACGCCGTTCACCTCGGCCAACGTGTACGGCTACGTCGGCGGCGACCAGGAGTCGTACAGCCAGAACGCCGACGCCTTCCGCGCGATCGTCGCCACCGGCTTCCGCTCCAACGCGGAATTCGTCTCCAACTACGACAGGTTCGAGGCCTCCACGCTGGACCTCCACCGCATGCGCCACGTGGTGACGCCCTACGTCAACACGTGGGCCGGCTGGAACACCGCGGAGAACCTCTCCTACGCCATCTATGACCAGGAGATGGAAGGAGCCACCGGCGGCGCGGTCGTGCAGGCCGGCGTCAAGCAGCGCTTCCAGACCATGCGCGGCGGCGCCGGCAACTGGCAGTCCGTGGACTGGATCGTGTTCGACGCCGGCATCATGTGGAACGAGAGCGGCGACGACCTGGCGCGCAACTACACCGACGGCGCCAAGTACAAGCAGAGCCCGTTCCCGCAGTACTTCTCGTGGCGGCCGGAACTCAGCCAGTGGGGCCGCAACGCCTACACCAGCTTCCAGATGGCGGCCAGCAGCTCGCTCACCTTCATGGGCAGCCTCACCTACCTGCTCGACGAGAACCTCCCGAACTACGGCGACGGCGCCTTCGGCCTCGCGAGCGCCGGACGCGGCATGATCGGCGCCAGCATGCAGCACTCGCCGGACGTGGCCACGTTCATCGAGTACCGCGGCATCAACAACTTCTCGCCGGACGACGTGTACATCTCCGACTCGCTGCTCGCCGGCGGCGTCAACTACCAGATCAGCAAGACGTACAGCGCGTCGTTCGTGCCCACGTACGACCTCAAGGAACAGGATTTCCGCCTGTTCACGCTGAACATCCAGCGCGAGATGCCGGACTTCACGCTCTTCGGCACGTTCGGCTACGACGCCGTCCAGAACCAGTACTTCGGCGGACTGAACATCAGCATCGGCGGCCAGGGGCCGTCGTCCATGCCGTTCAGCACGCAGGCGATCAATCGCTGAACGCTGCGCGCCGGACGCGCCGCCGCAGGCACGCGCGGGCACCGCGCGAAACACTCAATCGAACAGTTCCTCGGCGCGCGCCGGCGGCTCCATGCCCAGGTGGCGGAACGCAGCCACGGTGAGCCGTCGTCCCTGCCGCGTGCGCGCCAGGAATCCCACCTGCAGGAGGTAGGGCTCCACCACGTCCTCGAGCGTGAGCGCGTCCTCGCCGATGCTCGCCGCGATGGCCTCGAGCCCCGCGGGGCCGCCGCCGTAGGTGGTGGCAAGCGTGCGCAGGTAGCGCCGGTCCAGCTCGTCCAGGCCGAGCGCGTCGATCCCCTCGAGCGCCAGCGCATCGTCCACGGTGCGCCCGTCGAGGCGGCCGCCCGCGCGCACGGCCGCGAAGTCGCGCACGCGGCGCAGGAGCCGGAGCGCGACGCGCGGCGTGCCGCGGCTGCGCTCGGCGATCGCCTGGAGCGTGGCGGCCGGGATGCCGTCCATCCGCAGGAGCCCCGCGGCGCGTCCCAGGATGCGGACGATGTCCTCCACCGGATAGAAGCCCAGGTTGTGCACGATGCCGAAGCGCGTGCGCAGCGCCTGCGTCAGCAATCCGGCGCGCGTGGTGGCGCCGATCAGCGTGAACGGGCGCAGGCCGATCGTCACCACCTTGGAGTGCATGCCGCTGTCGACCGTGAAGTCGATGCGGAAGTCCTCCATGGCGGGATAGATGTATTCCTCCACCGCGGTGGGGAGCCGGTGGATCTCGTCGATGAAGAGGACGTCGTGCGCCTCCATCTTGGTGAGCGTGCCGATCAGGTCCGCGGCCTTGGTGAGCGCGGGGCCGCTCGTCACGTACGCGCGCGTTCCCATCTCCGCGGCGATCACGTGCGCCAGCGTGGTCTTGCCGAGCCCCGGCGGGCCGTGCAGCAGGACGTGCTCCATCGGCTCGCCGCGGCCCTTCGCCGCCT
>Ga0209617_10001146_pt1 | contig 12307 bp, 9 predicted proteins | sample LakEriepJuly2011_2_FD_187459 | JGI IMG/M metagenome (GOLD analysis project Ga0209617, IMG submission 187459) | Freshwater microbial communities from dead zone in Lake Erie, Canada - CCB epilimnion July 2011 (SPAdes) (version 2) | ecosystem: Environmental > Aquatic > Freshwater > Lentic >... | reverse complement strand
GGTGGAGAGAGCTGGGCGGCGCAACTCTTGGAAAAAGCGGGGGGAAGCTATGTCTTTGGGAAAGAAGGCACAGCGGGTAGCCTCCAGCTCAATTACGAAGTGGTGCTCGACCAAGGCACTACAGCTCCGATTTGGATTGGGGCAGCAGACTTTGCCTCCCTAACAGAGATGGGAAAAATTGAGCCCCGCTACCAAGCCTTTGCCGCTTGGAAAACAGGGGAAGTCTATACCTACACCGCCAAAAAAGGAGAAACTGGGGGCTTGGAATACTTTGAATTGGGGTATTTGCGCCCCGATCTCATCCTCAAAGACTTGATAAAAATTCTTCACCCCGAGCTATTGCCCGGCTACGAACCCTATTTTTACCAAAAATTAAAGAAGTAATAAGGCCAAAATGGCAATTCCTCCCTTAATTTTAGCCCATTGCAGATCCCCAAAAACTAGTACCCCCCTTCATGTCCTTTAGCCCCTTTCTTTTTCCCCTTGTCCTCCTCGCCCTTGGCTTGAGCATTTTGCTCAACCTGAGCATGGGTTCCGTCTGGATCCCTCCTAGCGAGATTATTTTGGGTTTGTGGTCTGGAGAATGGGGGAAGGATTCTTGGCAGCAGATCATCCTCCACTACCGGGCTCCAAAAGCTTTTGTAGCTATTATTGCAGGGATGGGATTGAGTGTAAGTGGCTTGCAGATGCAGACCTTTTTCAGAAACCCACTTGCAGGCCCCTATGTGCTGGGAGTCAGTTCCGGAGCCGGTTTGGGTGTGGCCTTGCTAATGCTGTCGGGAACTGCTTTGGGAATTTCAGCTTTGGGGCTCAATTCTTGGATGATTGCTTTGGCAGGAATTATGGGTGCTGGAGCCATGCTCCTGGTTGTAAGCCTAGTGGCTTGGCGAGTTCGGGATTCGATGACCCTATTGATCGTAGGCTTGATGGTCGGTAGCGCCGTCTCTGCTTTGGTGTCCGTGCTGTCTTTTTTCTCTGGAGCCGAGGCCTTGAAAATGTATACCGTCTGGTCCATGGGTAGCCTTGGTGCTTTGAATTGGTCCCAGGTAGGCTTGCTGGGGCTGGTGTTGGGGATCGGGTTAGTGCCCGTGGTTTTTTCCATCAAATCCTTCAATGCCTTCCTTTTAGGGGAAAGCTATGCCCGAAGTATGGGCATTCGCACCGAGCGTTTGCGCTGGATCATGATTGGCAGTACAGGCATTTTGGCGGGAGGAATTACCGCTTTTTGTGGCCCCATTGCCTTTTTGGGCATCGCCGTACCGCATCTGGCACGCATGCTTTGGAAAACTGCCGACCACCGTATTTTATTCCCTGGCTCCGCTTTGTTGGGGGCGATTTTGCTGTTGCTCTGCGATGCCTTGGGGCATCTTCCAGGTTGGTCGAGTACACTACCCATCAATGCTGTCACGTCTTTAGTCGGAGCGCCTTTGGTGATCTCCTTGATCCTACGGAAAAATTTAAGCAAGGATTTTTAGCCATGGCGAACCAACACATCACCTTAGAAGGAATCGGGCTGAGTTTGGGCTACAGCCAACAGGGCAAGCGGAAGGAGCTCCTCCAAGATCTTTCCTTCCAATTGTACTCGGGAGAGCTTACCTGCTTATTGGGACCGAATGGAGTAGGCAAATCCACGCTGATCAAAGCGATTCTTGGTGACCTCAAGCCTTGGGAAGGGAAGTTGCTGTTGGATCAGCAAGAACTGAGTAGCTATGGAATCGAGGAGCGTGCCAAACGCATCGCCGTGGTACTGACCGAACCGAGTTACCCGGGAAACCTCACCGTAGGGCAGCTGGTGGCACTGGGCCGAACGCCGCATATGGGCTGGATGGGGAAGCTTGGTACCGAAGACCGAAAGTGGGTAGACCAAGCACTATCCGACACGCGACTAACCGCACTACAGGACGAGCGGCTAGGCGAACTAAGTGATGGGCAGCGGCAAAAGGCCATGATTGCCAGAGCACTGGCTCAGGATGGTAACGTGCTGGTTTTGGATGAGCCTACCGCTCATTTGGACCTGATCAACCGTCTGGAAATCATGACGCTCCTACGAGAAATCAGCCAAAAGAAAGAGAAGGCCGTGTTGGTCGTGACGCATGATTTGGACATTGCCTTGGAAACTGCAGACCGGTTTTGGCTGATGAATTGTGGCAGCCCCTTGCACATGGGAAGGCCTGAGGACATCCTCCTTTCTGGAAAAATTCAGGACCTTTTCCCTGGAGAAAAGTACCGTTTTGAGTTGGAGCGAGGCAAGGTGGAGCTTGTGCAAGATCCGGACCACCTCTCCATCGAGGGCCCTGCTGCGGGAGTGTATTGGGTGAAAAAAGCGCTCCAGAAAGCTAGGGTACGGGAGTTGCCTGAGCCGATCGTCATTGAACCTGATTTTAGGTTGACCTATGGGGAAAAAACATTTACTTCAATTGAGGCGCTTCTCCGGGTGATTCAAGCTTAAAAAAACTTAAATCAGAAATGAAGCTTTAGGCTCATTCCTTCAATAATTAGTGTTTCGAAACATTTATTTTTTATAAGAAAAGACACAAAAAAAAAGCTGCCTTCTACTGAAGGCAGCTTTTCAAATTATGGGGCAATATTCTTAATCGAATAGATCAAATTTCAAGCCAAAGTTGTAACGCGCGTTGTAAAATTCAGACTGCATCGTTCTTGACTGTATGCCTTGGTAGTAACGAAGAGGTTGATTGGTTAAGTTATTGGCTTCCAAAAACAATCTCCACTTCGGTGTAAACGCATACGAAGCATTGATATCCAAGAAAGTTTGCTTGTCGTAATAGCGATCCTCAAAATTCTCTCCGCCGATTTCGTCAAGGTAATCCGAAGCATAGTTTAGGGATACGCGAACAACCAATTTCTTATTTTCAAAAGAAAGTGAGGCATTAAACATGTTTTCAGCAGTACCAGGTAGTTGCAAATCATCTCCTTCTCTTCCTTCAATACCAGTGGTAGAAGACTTGGTGAAGGTATGGTTCAAGTAAATACCGAAGTATTTGCCCAACTGTCTTTGAATGGAAGTTTCAAATCCATAAACAGAAGCAGTACCTCCGTTTTCAGGTCTAGAATACTCCAAATTTGAACCAAACTGTGGTTCGGAATATCCTTGAGTGGTGATGGTGTAAACAAAATTGTCTAGGTTTTTGTAGAAACCTCCGAAGGAAAGTAAACCTACATTCTCATAGTAGCGCTCCGCCATTAAATCAAAGTTCATGGCTGTAGTTGCTTTCAAGTTAGGATTTCCTCTTTCGAGTACTGCATCTTGTACACTAAACAAGGCATAAGGAACCAAATCAAAATAGTTTGGTCTAGCAATGGTATTGGTCCAAGCAAATCGAACCACAGAGTTGGAATTGGCATCGTACTTCAAATGCAAGCCTGGCATAAAATTGGAATAGCTTTGCTCTCCTGTATCAGGAGTAACGCTATTTTTTGCTACATCATACACGTTGCCAGTGTAGTCAATTGAAGTCGATTCCAATCTCAAGCCAGCAATGGCAGAAAATTTTTCAGTGAGCTGATGGTCTGCCATCACGTAGGCCCCAACGATGGATTCTTTCGCGAGGTAGTTCCCTGGAGCATAATCCGCCAAGCGATCTGACTCTTTAAATTGAGCTGCATTTTTAAAATTTAGGCCTCCCAAAAACTCAGGAGTTACAAAATTTCCTGCCGGGTATTGGGCGCCTGCTAGGAAGTTGGGATCACTGTAATCACGATTGGAAACAGCCCCTAGAGTAGCTCCAAATGCATTTTTGTCTATCGGATCATAGCGAAATAAATTATTATCCCTTTCCTTGTCCTTGCCTCTGTAACGAAGTCCAAACTGGAGCAATCCTTTTTCAGAGTAGGGAAGTTTAAAATCCATTTTTGCATTCAAATCCTGGTCAAAAGTGTAGCCATACTGCTCAGTGATTGTGTTTAATCCTAAACCCTGTGCATCGCTCAATTTGCTTAGAATGGCCAAAGGCTTCTCTGGATTGGAGACATTCACTCTCACATCACGGCTGGAAGACCGATAGGAAATGTATCGCTCGTTTGGTCTTTCTTCAGAAGCTTTTGCATAAGTCACATTCCAATCCATCTTCAATTTATTGAAGAGGTGGCTACCTCCAAGAGTTGTGTTGTAAACCCGCTGGTCTTCCAATCGTCCCGCTTTCACTCGGTCGTTGTCAATGCCCCCTTTGGTTTGCATTTCTACCCTAGCTTTAAGATCATACACTCCTGGGCTAGTTTGCGTAAACTTTCCAGTATCAAACGGACTGGTCAAGCTACTTACACGCATTCTAAATCGGTTTTCCCAATCATCTCTATGGTTGTACATTCCAGAAAGAAACAACGTATGGTTTGCATTGATCTGGTAATCCAAAGCCAAGCTGGCAGAACGTCTTACGCGCTGTACTCGGTACTCCCGGATATCAAATTCTTCCAACACCACTCCATTTGTTGATTCGTACCAAACAGCTTCTACGTTGTCTGATCCAAAGTTGTGGTTGTTATACGAACCAGAAAAAATCACTCCTAACTTGTCGTTGGCCAATCTATTTCCAATCACCAAACCACCCGTCCATATGGGTTTGTTGGAGAGCATATTTACCCCAGAAGCTGCAGTACCGGATATACGAAGTGCATTTGGAGCCTGTCTAGTAACCAAGTTTACAGATCCACCAATTGCATCCGCATCCATATTTGGAAGTACAGCTTTATTCACCTCTATGGTTTGAATCATATCCGAAGGAATCAAATCCATCTGCACGTTTCTATTGTCTCCTTCAGCAGAAGGAAGACGCTCACCATTGAGCGTTACAGAGTTGAGCTGTGGCGCAATGCCTCGGATGATGATGTTTCTCGCTTCGCCCTGGTCATTCTGCATGGTAATACCTGGAATTCGCTTTAACGCATCTCCAATATTTGCATCTGGGAATCGACCGATTTGATCCGAAGAGACCACATTGGTAATGTTGGCATTGTTTTTTTGTTGGTTCAGAGCTTTTGCCTGACCTTTCAAACGATCGCCAAAGATCACCACCTCTTGGCCTTCAATCGCCGTTTCACTCATCGTGAATTTAACCGAAATGGTTTGTCCTGCATTCACCTCAACACTTTGAGCAGTAGAAGCATACCCGAGGTATGAAACTTCTACTTCATACGATCCAGATGCCAAATTGAGGAAAGAAAATTCACCTTTTTGGTTGGTAACCGTTCCATTAGCTGTTCCCTTCAACACCACACTTGCGCCCGGCAAGGAGAGATTTTGGGAGTCAATCACTTTGCCTTTAAGCACACCTTGTGCAAAAACCTGTGCACTGAAAAGCAACAGGAAGACAAAAGAAAGAGAGAATTGTACTGTTTTTTTCATGTATTAGTCGTTTGAATTGTTTCTAGATTTAAGTTGTTTTCCTGCTAAATCTTCCCATCGGTAGATTTGGAAGGTTTTGTTGTCAGACATGGCTACAAAAACCCCTTTCGGGAATAGACTCCCTAGCGATGTGCTACTTGCTTCAGAGCCATCGCTTTGGTTGGTACTGAGCGCAATTTTTGTAAGTAAGGGATGGTCGTGTGGGTTTTCGGCAGTACCCTCCCGAGGGAAAACCTGAAATTGATTTGCCTGTTGGTCAGATACTAAAATGTATCCAGTCTTTCCGTCAAGGGTGTAGATGGAAATTCCTTCGTGGTCTTCGGTAAATCCGGTGGTCCCAAAAAGCGCCAATTCTGCATTGCCTTGGCTAGGTTCAGCGTAGTACTTTCGAATTCCAACCCCTTCATCCGAGTAATAGACATAGCCAAGCTCCGCATCTACTGCAATGGCTTCGATTTCATTTTTGCTGGAAAAATTCCCAAACTTTCGAACCAAACTGAGTTGTGGCCCCGTTTCGGTTAGCTGCAGCTCGTACTGCCAGAGGTAGGTTCCATCTGTTGGGCCATTTTTTCGCCCTGCGATTACGTATTGTTTTCCCGTGCTTGGGCTTTTGTAGAGTGCAATGCCCATCAAATCTCGAAACTCGGAACCAACTTCTCCTTCAAAAATTTCGATACCACCTGGCACCAACTCCCGCATGTCGGGAAGAGAAAAAAAGCGGAGCTTGGAGGTGAGGCGCTCTCCTGTAACCGCAAAATCCATTTTAGACGCCCCCAAGGCAAGTCCATAGCCCACATCCACATTATTAGGCCGCTGAATGCCTCTTCGTACAAGGGAATCAATAACTTTTCCTTGCAGGTTGAACACGTAGAGGGCACCAATAGAATCCTTGTCTGTACCCAGGATCAAACTTTGGCTTGGTTCAGTCAGATGTACCCAGATGGCCGGATCATCCGAGTCAAAGTTGACGGTATCTGTTACAAAAGTTGGGGATATACTACCAATTGTCTCTTGCTTTGGAGCTGAGCATGAAAAAAAACTAGCTGCTAGAAGAAAAATAAATAATCGAATAAGCATATTAAGTCATCAAATAACAAATTTAAATTCCAAGAAAATCACAAGCGGAAACCTAGAGTTATTAAATCTTTACGATTAGTTGAACTTGTATGATATTTTCTAAACTTGAGGTAATCTTCAGAGTGCCCGTCGAGTCCAAAAAATCAAAAAATAGCATTTAGAGGCGCTAAAGGACTAAAAATCAACAGACTGACTTTACCAATGGTTAACAAATGAATCTTTTCAACTCCACAAGCCTAGATTCCATTCGCGCGCTTCGAGCTTTTTGACTCGGCTAAGGGAGGCATGCTCACTTTCTTTTTTAAAATCGCTACCAAAGAAAGAGCCCAACCTGTAACTTGCAGAACTTAACTTATTTCACGCTATGCGACTTGCAATTCTCGCTTCCGGCTCTGGCAGCAATGCCGAAAAAATTATGGAACACTTTGCGCATTCCTCCAAGGGAGTCATTGCTTTGGTGGCCAGCAACAAGGCAGATGCAGGGGTTTTGGCGCGAGCAGCCAAGTTTGGGGTGCCCACCTTTACCTTTACCCGCAAGGAAATGGATGCTGGGGTACTTTTGGCCAAGTTGCAGCAGGAGCAGATCGATTGGGTGATTTTGGCTGGATTTTTACTCAAGGTGCCGGATGAATTGATCCGTGCCTTCCCAGACCGGATGGTCAATATCCATCCGGCTTTATTGCCGAATTACGGAGGTAAGGGCATGTTTGGACACCACGTGCACGAGGCGGTGAAAGCAGCGGGTGACCCTGTTTCTGGGATCACCATCCATTTGGTCAACGAGCACTTCGACGAGGGAAAGATTATTTTTCAGGCAGCCACAGCCATCGCTCCCGAAGACAGCGCGGAGACTATTGGACAAAAAGTACTCGCCTTGGAGCACAAGTACTTTGCGGAAGTGCTAGAGGGCTTGTTGTAGGTATAAAAGCTTGAAATTGGATTAGTAAAAGCTGGTAATAGCGGGGTTGTCCTAGTAGGAAATTTACGGGACTAGACCTCTTTTTTGTTACTTTAACTACAGATTTAGCTTTTCTTGGTTTGGAACTTTAGAAAATAAACTAACTGAAAATCAAAGATTTTAGTGGCAAAAAAATGTTTTGCGGTGTAAAGGTTGTATTTTTACCGCATATTTTGCGGTGGTAATTATGTACATACACGAAAGAGAAAATTGGACAAACTTTTTATGGGATAACGAAAAGTTAGCCCCCACCTTGGCTTCGGTAAGGCATTTACAAGGCCGTTTATTGGGACGGATGGAAAGTTTAGGTTTCGATTTTATAGCGCGTGCTACTTTGGAATCGCTTATCTTAGATGTTGTAGATACCTCAAGAATTGAAGGTGAATTTTTAAATCCCGAACTTGTTCGCTCGTCTATCGCACGAAAATTAGGTATTGAAAATGCTGATTTTATAAAGACACCCCGAAACATTGAAGGAATTGTTGACGTCATTTTAGATGCTACACAAAATTTCGACAAACCACTCTCAGAAATACGCCTTTTGGGTTGGCATAATTCACTTTTTCAAACAGGTTTTAGTGGTTATCAGCAAATAGAGGTCGCCAAATATCGTTCAGGTGGCATGAAGGTGGTTTCAGGCAATTTTGGTAGGGAAAAAATACATTTTGAAGCACCATCAGCCGGCAGGGTTCCGCAGGAAATGGAACAATTTTTAAATTGGTTGAATAGTGATTCAAGTCTAGATTTAGTTCTGAAATCTATCATTGCCCACTTTTGGTTTGTTACAATTCACCCGTTTGATGATGGAAATGGACGAATAGCAAGAGCAATTTTAGATATGTGGTTAGCAAAAAGCGATACGAGCAAAATTCGTTTTTACAGCTTATCAAACCAAATCTTTAAGGAGCATAAGCACTATAACAGCATTATTGAAGAAACACAAAAAGGCACATCGGACATCACAAAATATGTAGAATGGTTTCTCGGTTGTTTTGAAAGAGCGTTGATAGCAAGTGAACAAAATTTGGGAATCATTTTGGATAAAGCACACTTTTGGGACAGACACAAGTCAACAAACATTAACGAAAGGCAACGTCTTGTAATTAATTATCTTTATGACAATCACAGTAAAGAACTGGGATTTTTACGAACATCAACCTACGCGAAACTTACCAAATGCTCGACGGACACAGCTTTGCGGGATCTGCAAGATTTAGTCGCAAAAGTAATGTTGAAAGCAGAAGACAGCGGAAAGAAAACGAACTATGTTATTGTAAGCCCAAAAAAATAAAAATACCGAAAATAAATAACGCAGAAACTCCAGCACCCAAGACCGGTTTGGCGTAATGGCGGGTGACATGGTTAATTGAGCATTCTACCTCGCATCAGCTTTTAAGCTGGGATGACAGTTTTGTTCTCCGAAATCCGCCACTGCGCCAAGCGCCAAACCGTTATGCCTAATGCTAAAAAGACACCGTGAGTAGACAGCAATTGACAGAAAAACACAGTTTCGTTAACGACACAATATTTCGACTGAAAACGGTTGTGTTGACAGGAAATCGTATTTTCAAAAATTTGCTTTATCCGACACAAAAATTCAAAGACAAAAGACAGTTAATCAAAGAGCCAGTAATCGCATACTCTGAAAGTGACCTTTGGAACCCATCTGACAACAAAGACAATTGGATTTTAACTGCCGGAAAAATTGAAAACTTAAGAATTTCAGCTAAAAAATTACACGGACTAGAAATTGAAGCAAACGAAGTTTTTAGCTTTTGGAAACATATTGGCAATCCGAACTTTGGACAAGGCTACGTAATTGGTAGAGAAATTAGAGAAGGTTGTATCGTTCCGACCATTGCGGGTGGACTTTGCCAACTCTCAAATGCTTTGTATGACGCTGCTCTTAATGCAAATTTTGACATAGTTGAAAGGCACAAACACACCAAAGTAATCAAAGGCTCACTTGCCGAACAAGACCGAGATGCAACAGTAAAATGGAATTACATTGATTTACGTTTCAAATCTTCCTTTGACTTTAGAATTGAAATAGAGTTAACTTCGGATAAGTTGGTTGTGTGCTTTAGAAGTAATCAGAAGAATGTTAAAACAACTGACGACAAATTTGACTTGAGACATTCTAACAAACTTAATGACTGCTACTCTTGCGGAAATTTTGCTTGTTTTAAACACCCCGACAAAACTTCTTTAAAACAGGAAATTGCCACGACCACTTTTATTCTCGATGAAAAATGGCCTGAGTATGACAAGTATATAACAGAAACTGCAACAGCCTCCGACAATTTCATTTTACCGCTTAAGAAAAACAGATTTATAAAAACAGACCGATATTATTGGACTTCTGCAAATCCAGAAAAAACCAAAACGACAAATTTTCAAGGACTTTATAGAGCGATAAAACTCAGATTTGCCCCAAAGAAAAAGAACAATGTTTTTGAACTTGGTTTACAACTAGACAAGAAAATAGCAATTGCAGCTGCAAGACAAATTCCAATTGACTCAACGCATTTAGTCATTTCTCAAAACTTGCTTCCTTTTATTTATGAAACAGGAGTTTTGGGCGGAAGGACATTTGATGTTTTAATGACAAGACTACCATTTGAAAAACTTCACGAAAGACTTGATTTTGCATTTAATATCCATTCAGAAAGTCCAACACTAAAAGATTTTAGAGCCGATAAAGAATTGATTGAAACTGAAAATAAGGCGTTGACTAAAGCAAGAAAAATAATTACACCACATTCAGAAATTGCTGAAATATTTAAGAATAAGGTTGTTAAATTAAATTGGCAAACTCCTCTTTCAACAAACGGACAAACAAATGGAATTAAGGTACTTTTTCCTGCTTCTGCGGTTGGAAGAAAAGGCGCATATGAAATCAGAAGACTAGCAAAAGAATTAAATCTTAACTTGACCATTTCGGGCAGGACAATAGAAAACGACAATTTTTGGGAAGGCTTAAAGACCGAAAAGTTTAATGGAACTTTTGACCAAATTGGACTTATAGTTTACCCGACATTTGTAGAACACCAACCAAGACAAATTTTGAAAGCAATTTCTAAAGGAGTTAAGGTTGTTACAACAACTGCTTGTGGACTTGACGGTTCAGACCTTGTTGAAATAGTAGAAATAAATAATTTTGAACAACTAAAAAATGCAGTTGAAAAGCGGAGAGAAAAGAAGCACTAGGCATAACACGGGTTTGGCAAAAGTGGCGGTTCAGTGCTCCGTAGACACATTTGTGGTTAATCAAAGTTTGGTTCTCCGCATCAACATTTGTGGTGAAAATCGCCACCTTCGCCAAGCCCGAAAACGTTGGTGTACGCTTCCACTATCCAAAATGCGAACCTTTTGAAAAGGCTCGCACCTAAAAAAAATGATCTATGAGTTCAAAACTAACAATTAGAAAAATAATTTCAGTTTTTGCAATCACGGTAACCTTGTTATCATGTACGAAACCTGCGACTCAAGAACCAACTGTCGTAGAAAAGACGAATTTACAGGACTGGAAATCGGAGGTGGAGAGAACCTTACAGCTATATGGCCATAGAAATTGGATCGTAATAGCAGACGCAGCCTACCCACAACAAAGCAATCAGGCAATCAAAACGCTGGTTATTAATGCCGATCAATTAGAAGTAGTCGAATTTGTAACTCAATCAATTGAAAAAGCTAAACATGTAAACGCTACTATATTTATTGATAAAGAAATGGAATTTGTTCCGGAAAAGGCAGCAGAAGGGATCGGAAACTATAGAGTTAAACTCGATAATCTATTGGAAGGAAAGCAGGTAAAAACTATGATTCATGATGCTATTATTCAGAAAATTGATTCATCTGCAAGATTTTTTAATGTTCTGATCATTAAAACGGATTTGGCAATTCCATATACATCCGTATTTTTTGAGTTAGAATGTGGCTATTGGAATGCTGATGACGAGGAAAACTTAAGGGCAATTATAGCAGGAAGTGAAAAAATAAATAAAAAAAGATCATGGATGAAAAATCAGACCAAAAATCTTGCAATCCGAATTCCGGATGTTGTTCACCGATCGAAGCTTCCTGTGCTATCGAGGGAAGTATTGTAAGGAGAGATTTTTTTTTAAATTTTTAGGGATTGACTATATCTATTCTTTGACATCCCGACCTGAAGGACGTTTGGATTGGCGACAAGCTTTATTCTTAAAATTGGTAGGTGACAATGATCAACAAATAGGGTTACTCAAAAAAATGACAGTTCAGCAACGTTGCCATTTTACGGATGCAGTACCAATTAATGCCGCAGGTTTGGATATTGGACGCTTTTCGATTTTATAATTCTTATCCTGTGGAATTCCCAAGGCGTGATAACCCGTCTGAATAGGGTATCGAACACTAACAATCTTTAGAAGTGCTACATAATTCTAACATGCTGGCATAGATCTAGATTATCAGTACCTAGAGGACAGAATCAAATTTTCAAACCCTCTCTAATTTTATGGGATAGGATTTTTTGGATGCCCACTGTGGTACATATATATTCTCATCATTATCCACACAAACATCATGAGGATGCATGAATCCTAGGTAAGAACGATTTTTCTGTTGTTCCTGCAATTTTCCATCAATAAATTCTGGAGCTGAACCTCCTGGAGTAGAGACGACTTTATTTTTATCATCCAATACAGTGATGTAGCCAGAATTTGGATATTCTTGGTTAGTGCTTCTAAAAACTGCTGCGTAAATATGCTTTCCCTTAAGTACCGGTCTACATACAAATGATCCAGGCATTGGAATGGTATCTATATATTTACCCTCCAATGTAAACTGTTTGAACTGCATATTAGCTCGATCTGTAATCATCAATATAGGATTGCTGCTATTACGAGTATCTACTAAAATCCCATGGCAAC
>Ga0209617_10001144_pt1 | contig 12313 bp, 4 predicted proteins | sample LakEriepJuly2011_2_FD_187459 | JGI IMG/M metagenome (GOLD analysis project Ga0209617, IMG submission 187459) | Freshwater microbial communities from dead zone in Lake Erie, Canada - CCB epilimnion July 2011 (SPAdes) (version 2) | ecosystem: Environmental > Aquatic > Freshwater > Lentic >... | reverse complement strand
GAAAAACATGCAGCGATGCACAAAGAATCAGAACAACCTCGCGCGCCTGAAAAAGTTGTTGAGAAGGACAATTATGTAAAGGGGCCTGAAAAATTTCCTCTAGACATTGGAAGATGGGGTTACCTGCAATTTGGAATTCAAAATTTTTTCCAGGAAGCAAGTTCAACGTGTCAGATTAGTAAAACAAATACAAATGTTAAACCAAATCACACGTGTTTGCTAAGACATGGGGTGGAATTTAGTGAAAAACAGTCATTTTTAGCTTGCATTGCAGATGCAAAATATTATGGAGACACGCAAAAAATACCCAGCATAAAAGAAATGAAGCAAATTATAATAAATTCTTTAAATATTGATGATTATATAACTTATCAAAATGGAAACAATGTTACTAGTTTTATGGTTCAGGATTTCTCTCACATTAAAGATGTTTCAAAATACAAAGGCTATGCATTGTATAAAAAAATTTACAACAAATCAAATAATAAAACAGAACCTTATGAAGAAGATTATTTTAAAGGGGTAGTTGCGTCATACGAAAATTTTTTAGCGTATTTAAATGATGACACTCAAGTTATAGATTATACATATTTGTGGGACATTATATGCAGACCTAATCCTGCATTATTTCCACAGGGTATCAACTTAATAATTATGGATATTGTTAACAATGATGCAACTAACAACATTGAATTAATATGCCCAACAAACCATTATTCAAATGAGTTTTACAATCCCTCAAAACAATCTTTATTTATTGTTAAAATGGATGACATGTATGAACCAATCTATTCTTATGAAAATAAGGTGAAGTCAACAAAAGTAGTAAAAACTTTCAGCGAGTTAAGTTTGACTTTGCAAGCAAACATTAGAGCCATATTTAAAAAAATTATTAAGCCGGTTTTGCACGACACGTGTGGTCCACTTCCAAGCATGCCAAACATTTACAAATATAAAGCGCCCATTTTATTGTCAAAGTTAATAGCCATTTTACACAAGAAGAAGTATGACATTGAAAAGCAAATTTTAAATTATCAAAGCAAAGTTATTGGACTTTACATTAGAAAGGGAGACGGAAACGGAGACGGTATTTCTGGGTACGTTCCTTGTTATCCATCATCTGCTGATCAAACGTATCCAAATTTGGTTTTTATGAATGACGCAACTCTTTACTCAGAGTATGACAAAACATTATTATTTTTAAACGCGGTTTATAGAGATACCAAAGGAGCCGTTCCAATTAAACCAGAATTTAAAATTGTTGAAGATGATCACGTTGTGGGAATACTAACGGAAACGAATCAGTTCATTCAATTGTCCGAGCCAATGCCTGTGTCAAATATAAAAGACTCTATGCCAATAATGAACGACAACAATTATGTTGTGAATGCAAACAAAACGCCGTTGGTTTCTAGCGATTATGCAATTGCAACTTCCGAAGAAAATGATTCCGAGAGAACCGCGTATATTAAAAAAATTAAATTGGAAACAAATTTTTACAATGTTTTCAGAAACACTATTAGAATTTTATTAAATGATTATGAGAACATCAAGATGAGAGAAACCATTGAATCCGTTTTAAATAAACCATATATATTATATTCTGCAAAACTACACGATGTGGTTTCACTCTTGAAAAAGTTAGTGAATGACACAAGCACAGTTATTTTTGATGATAGTTATGATTATAGCTTGATAAATTCAGTGTCATCTTGCATTGTTTTACCAAAGGATAAGTGCGAAGCAAAACGTCCTGTGTGCGCAGTTGCAACTAATAATAAATGCAAAATAATTATACCTAGAAACAATTTATTATCAAGCAAATATGACAATGAAACGCTTTATTTTGGCAAGATGGCTGATGAATTAATAAGATATAGCAGAATAAAATCTTTCATATTCCAACCACAAACATATCTATCTTTTGGGTCTATTGGATACAATTTGCGAGAGAACGAAATTATTGTTATTCAATCACTTTTAACAAAAGATTATTTTGACGGCCTTGTTCCTGAGGTAAAAAACAAATATGTTACTTATAATACATATGATACCGCGGAACCAAAGCAATCGCAAGTATATGATAATACAATCGTTATTAACGAAACGCCAAAATTAGAATTAGAAACTGAACGCAAAAAATGTTTTCCAGTAGAAACACATATATCATCAAAAATTTGGAAGGATAGTTTTCCTTCCGACTTTAAAGAAATGTATTATGAAGATGCAAACTGTGGGTTTTATTTGCTCATTGACATTATACTTGAATTCACGAAAAATAAATTAAAGTTAAATGAACTTAAAGCCGAACTATTGGAGGAATACAATAAATATTTGGGAGCATATGGAGATCAAATTATAGATATTTTGATTTTAGAAGGAAAGAAGACGCAAGGTTTACGCGTTAAACAAAAAACGTTGTCATTTCAACACTTTATTTATTCGGAGGATTATTATATTACAAACTTGGATATTTGGATGATAATGAGCAAATATAAGATTCCTTCTATTATTATTTCAACCAAGCCTATTCTTCTAACGAAAAAGGAGAAAAATGTTCTACCACTTTACGGAGACTTGGCAAGAAAATTTGTATTTATTTTTAGCCCAGCAATGCGAGCCGAAATTATTCCAAAGTATAGTATCATATTATCAGTGCCGGAACATGTATTATTTCACTCATTAGATGTTATTAAAAGCGAAGAAACCTTGGAGGAAGTGAATGAATCAGTTGAAAATATTACAACTGTAGAAGAGTTTTTGCAATCGTTTACTAAAAAAGCATTACTTAAAAAAACTGTTAAAAAACCATCCGTTAAACTTGTTCTAGAAGAAGATGAACCGATTGTAGCTCCTGCTTTTCCAATAGTGGTGCAAACCAAGAAACAAAAAACAACCGTTGTCGTAGCAAAACCAAAACAAAGAAGCAAAAAAAATATTAAATTTGTTGTAGAGGAATAAAACATTATTTTATTATAATTTAATAATGTTTTATGAAATAGAATCATCGTCCTTGGTTTCTTCGTCATCGTCAGGTTCCTCTTCGTTAACTTCGTTATTTGCATCAAAATTATAAACTAAACCAGGAACATCCTCATTGTCGGATTCTAATACAGAAGTTACTTCAGAGGACGAAAAGTCGCGTTGATTGTCTTGATAATTATAAAAAACGCTTGGACTTCTTCCACTATAAACTATATTTTCTCCTTCCAACGCATCATCTTCCACATATACATAAATTCGTCTTGAAGGACGAATTGCCGGTTTATTTAAAATGCTTGGGTTATATTCTTTATAAAAATTCATGCGCTTTTCTTCAAAATAATGCTCAACCTTTCTCTTATTAAACATTGATCGTTTAACGTTATACATCTTTCTTCCAAACATTGGGTTAAAATTAACAAATAATCTCAGTTTTCTTTTTAGAGCATATTCTGCGTTGCATTGTTTATATGTTCCACTCGTCGCATGAATCCAGCTATAATACAAGTGCAAATATGGTTTCATTATATTCATTAATTTGTCCTTTGGAAATTCCTTATCAATGCATAGTTTTTTTGTAATGTGTCTGCAATCTGAAAACATATCTTCAAATATTGGATATAACGTGTCATGATGAGCATTATAAATGTAGTTTTTAATGAAACTGTTAATAATGGTAAACTCGTAGTTATAACGAAAATTTTTCATATTAAAATTAGTCATAAAATAACCCTGAAACAATTCTGGAATAACGCGGTCATTCCATCTCATAAAAAAATAAATATTATATAAATCAGCATCACTCAACATTACATTATTATAAGGATTTTTTGTAATGATTGGTTCAGGAGCAAAATCTATGCAATTAGATAAATTGCGGTTTAACATATTTGTAAGGTCCTTTATAGAAAAGTAGTATTTTGATTTATTCTGATACAATACAAATACGTTTGAGTTTTTTGGATCCAAATCATTCATGCATAAATCTGTAGTTACTTGCACTGTCGCCTTTTTAAATTTATATAGTTGCGCCAATTTTACAAACCCATAATATACTCTTTGAATCTTTGAAAATGTGTCCAAAAACTTATTTATTTGTGGTTCTAAAACAAACATGTTTGTAATAATGCTGTTTGCGCAATTAAATTTTTTAATTATATTATCATACATGTCAAAATTGTACTCATCGCAAGTTGTATTAAAAAAATAATAATAAAAAAGATTATTTATTGGATTATTTCTGAAACTATTTGCATGAATATATTCACAAAATTCGTATTTATTATTTTTGTCAAGGATGAAAATTCTATCCTGATTAAAAAATTTTTGAATAATTATACGAAGTGCATTCATTGAAACTTGCCTTACATAAATTTACTGGTATTTATTTAATATTTAATTTTTGTAAATATTAAATGCATGTTATTTTACTTGTTAATTTTATTTTTTATTTTTTTAGAATCCAGGGTTATAATCATTGTCGTCACCCAAATCACTTGTCTTGATGCTTGACACATTGTTCTGAATAACCAATTTATTGTTACTACATGCATCATCTGGATCCTCTAGACCACCCATCAATTTCTCAATTGTCTCAGCATCTGCAGCCTTTTCATAAACGGTAGTTTCTTCCAGCTTCTTCATTTCTTCCAAATCTAGAACCACTTGGAATGCATTTGTTCCATACATACCCTCTTGACCGCACATAACATTTGCAGAAACGCCGCGCATGGTATCCAGTTCAGCGTGTCTGGCCGCCTTCAAGAACATCTCAGGCGTCTCCTCAAAAGAGGCCTTTGCAATTGGACCAATGTTGTCATTGTTGATTCCGTGTCTGAAGATGGAAATCAATTTATTGGTAAACGTCATTCTGTCGCATAACATGCACAAGTGATGGTAATTGATGTATGTGCCATCAAACTCAATCACTTCTGCTAACTCGTTGTAAATTGTCTGTCTGGCAGCCTCAATACCAAAGACCTCAAACACCTCAATAATATTGTTACTAAACGTTCTCTTTGAATCAATATAATCAAGCGCAAGAATGTCCAACATGTTAGTTCCAATTGTATCAAGAACCCAAATATCTTGCTTTTTATAAGCACCAAGCGTCTCCACAACATTGTCCTTGATTTTTCGGAGAATCACCTTGTTGATGTTCTTTATTCCGCGAATAACAATGTTTTGCAAAAGTTGCTCTTGGAAATTCTTCAACAAGTAAATTTGGTCAGATTGATCTAGAGGGTTTACCTTGGCCTTTTTAGCAGCACCCTTTCCGGAACCTTGCTTCAAAATATTATTCATCCGAATTCTGAACACAAGCTTGTCTGCGTTATAATCGGAATACACACACGAAATATCGTCTCCGTAACTATTCTTGAGAACAAAGTTGACGTCATCCATGGTAAGGTTTTTTTCTAACATAATCTCAGGATTCATTTCCATTCTGATAATCCACTTTGATTTCTCGTTGGTATCATCGGAAATGGAAGTCTCCATGCACTCATCAACCATATTTTCAAACGCGCGATATTGTTGCATGGTTGACTCATCTCCATCAATCAACGTGTTCAAATCATCTGGATCAAAACAAATCTCAATAGAGCTTACCAACTCTTGAAGCTTAGTGTGCTCCAACATATACATAATGCCTTGCGCCTTCTCACGGTCTTTCTCATCCTCTGGCTTCAAGAAGACAGTGAGCGAAGGGTTCTTGGGTTCAGCAGACAAGGACAATATTTCCTCAATTCTTGGAACACCGCGAGTAACGTTTGACTTGGACGCCACACCAGCAAAATGGAAAGTGTTGAGAGTCATCTGAGTAGTAGGTTCTCCAATGCTCTGCGCCGCGATCATACCAACCATCTCACCAGGTGCAACAATGGCGCGCTTATACATTAAACTAATTGTCTCTAAAAGTAAAGTCAAAGACGCTCTGTTAAATCGCTTTACAATAAGCAAATCCTTTGGCGACAAGTTGAAGAAATACAAGGTCTTAAACAACTCGGTAGGAGGAGCGCAGCGAATCTTTTCCAAGTTGTCGTAATTTTCTTCAATCATTTGAAATGCCTCTAAAGGAGTAATATCAACAATAGAGTTTCCATTAATGTTTTGCTGACCAATAATGTTATTCACAATATAAGCAAATGCAACTGGACAATTGACAACGCTATCTCCCTTATTTTTAAAGACGTTCTTAATAATTGCATCGCGATTATCAATCATCATATCCGTGTATTTCTTGAATTTTTCTTGAGTCTCTTGGAGCTGCTTTTTAAAACGCGTCATAGCATTTTTCAAGAAGAATTGCGACAACATTTTCATTCCACCAGTTTCGTTTGGAATGTTGAAATGAGCATAAATCTCTTGCACGCTCATGGAAACCAGTGGCATGGGTTGATTCTCAACCTTGATTGGGTCAATACCATCGTCTCCATATGAAAACTCTACTAGCTTTCCCTTGTTTGTTCTCACTGTCATATCGTAAGAGACCATCAAATCTTCCATTCCCTTAATCAACCTACGTTGGATGTAACCAGTGGTTGAAGTCTTAACTGCAGTATCAATAAGACCAACACGACCACCCATTGCGTGGAAGAAGAGTTCTTGAGGGGAAAGCCCATTGGTGTAAGAACTCTCCACAAATCCGCGAGCGCCTGGAGTATCGTCAAACTTGGTAAAGTGAGGCAATGTTCTGTGATCAAATCCATAAGGAATGCGCTTTCCATCCACGTTCTGTTGTCCCAAGCAGGAAATCATAAACGAAATGTTCAAATCACTACCCTTTGATCCAGCATTAACCATGGTAACGAAGCGGTTGTCCCTGTCTAAGCTCTTAAGACCTATCTTGCCTGATTCCGAAGTGGCTTGGTTCAGAATATTGTTGACTTGTGTCTCAAACTCCTCCTCGTTTGTCTTTCCAGTATTATTCTCAAAAACGCCAATCTGAGTTTGGTCAATGAGATTCTTCACATCATTCTTCTTCTTATCAATTACTGCAATAATTTCCTTGTTAGTTTTCTCATCCGAAAGCAAATCACTAATGCCAACACTGAAAGAACTGGTCTTCAAATACTCTGTAATAATGTTTTGCAAATCATCAATAAAATTGGCTGAGGCCATGTTACCATAGTCATTGCAGACGCGATGAATGAGTCCCTTGGTTCCTGCACCTAGGACACTCTTCTCCATTTGACCGCGAACGTATTTTCCATTGACAATCTCCAAAATGTTGTTTGAATCACTAGGCTTTTCGCTGTCATTAAACAACTTAGTCTTATACTTCAATGAAATGGGAGGAAGAATCTGCGACATGACCTCAAAGTTGCTAATTAAATCACCTTCTGCCTTGCTTGTAAACAATGATTCATTCACGCGTGGAAACATCATGAGCAAATTCATTGCCTCGCGAGGAGTAAAACGGATATTTTCTCTTGTAAAACGATAGCACCCTAGCAGAGAATCCTGGAAAATACCAATGATAGACGAGTTGTTTGCAGGACTAATAATCTGATATGGCACAGCAGCCAAGTTCTTCAACTCGGAATCAGACTCGGTGTCTTGAGGCATGTGAAGATTCATCTCATCGCCATCAAAATCAGCATTGTAAGGCTTGGTGTCTGCAACGTTCATGCGGAACGTGTCGCCAATTTTCATTACCTTGGCAATATGACACATCATACTCATTCTGTGAAGAGTGGGTTGACGATTAAAGAGAATTGGGTCTCCATCCATCATGTGACGATGAACCGTGTCACCGTTTTCCAAAACGATGGATTTCTTATCCACATATCGCAATGTTATTGAATCACCATTTTTCTTCTCAAGAATCTTTGCGCCAGGCCAGATTTCCGGACCATTTTGAACAAGCTTGGTCAAAAACGCGCGATTAACGTCGTTCACAACTACAGGCTTAGTAATGTTCTTGGCGATCTTCATCGGAATGCCTAATTGGCGGATGGAAATATTGGGATCGGCAGTAATAACTGAACGAGCACTAAAATCCACACGCTTAGCCATCAAGTTTCCTCTCATGCGCCCTCCCTTTCCGTTCAAGCGGTCCTTGATGGATTTGAGGGGACGACCAGAACGCTGAGCAACAGACGCAACGCCAGGAATCTTGTTATCAACTTGAGTTGCAACATAATATTGCAAAACGGTTGACCAATCATCAATTACATTGGCTGCAGCATTGTTTTGAATTTTTTCTTGCAACGTCTTATTAGTCTTGATAATGTTAACTAAGATATGACTCAAATCATCCTCTGAGCGCTGTTGAGCATCATGCTTAACCGATGGGCGAACCGCCGGAGGAGGGACAGCCATCACTTGACAAACCATCCAATCAGGTCTAGACCAAATAGGACTGAATCCCATAAACGAGACATCTTCGTCAGAAATTCTCTTAAATATCTTGAGAACAATCTCCGGAGTAAGTTTAATCACAATATTTTGGCTCTGTTCAGATGATGCGGCTGCGTCATTTTTCCATTCAGCGTAGATTGTAGCAAGGCCTTCCTTTCTGATTTTGTGTGGCTGCATGCATCCACATCCATCGTCAGTATCTTCACCGCAGCGCTTGATTTTGCTTGCAAGTGAAAACACATACTTCCATCTAGCGTCTCCGGTTAGCTTGAGCGCTTGGCTATACTTTTCCTTACTGACCAAAAGTTTGCTACACTTAAAGCAAGAGCATCGGAGAATCTTGAGAACGGTGCTTAAATACTGAATGTAAAAGACTGGTTTAGCCAACTCAATGTGTCCAAAATATCCAGGAGTTTGCATATAATCCAAACCATCTGTTGGGCAAATAAGACCAGGCTCCAAAACGCCCATTCTTGGATCAAATAAACCTCCAATAATTGGCTTATTATTAATATATGTGTCCCTACTGGTAATCTCCGCAACAGAACCCTTTCTGATTTCATCTGGCGACAAAATACTAAATTGGATTCCAATAATTTTGGAGGGATTAATATTGGTGGGTTTCATACTCTTAGACATCTTCCTTATATTAACAAAATAATATTTAGATTGTTTATAATCAATTTTATTTTATTAGAATAATTTAAAAGTTTGTTGTTGTTGAGTTTTGTGGTTCGCTGATAATTTTATATTAATAATTATAATACTTGTCCATTTTATAAATAATATATTCCTTTATTAATATATAGTATTTATTATGCAGCACAAACACATACGTGCACACACAATAAAACATAGCGCAAATTCATCTCTTGTTATTCAAGCAATAACAGCAGTAATAGATTTGTATGTTTTAACATTAAATATTCCAAAACCATATTTTATTTTAAAACAGTTGCTTTGGTTGGAATTTATTGTTCAACTTGTGGAAGGCACCTTTTACGTTTGGTTGGCCAATTCATTTAACACAATTGAAAACATAACTCCATATAGATATTATGATTGGTATATTACTACACCCACTATGCTCATTACACTTTCAATATATCTAATTTACTTGAAAAAACAAGAAGAAACTGAAAATAAATCGCACGATAAAGATGGAAACGTTGAAAATAATATTGAAAAAAATGATGGATTATTTATAACTATTCAAAAAAATGCAAAAACTATTTTAAGCATAATAGTATTAAACGCGATTATGTTGACCTTTGGCTTGCTAAATGAGAATCAAATTTTAAATAAATATGTTGCAGTTTTTCTTGGGTTTATTCCATTTTTTATGTTATTTTATATTATCTATGACAATTATGCAAAATACTCTAAATTGGGAACAACTATATTTATATATTTTTCTTTTATATGGTCTATCTATGGAATTGCCGCATTAATGCCATACCATTGGAAAAATATTTTTTATAATATTTTAGATTTGTTTGCCAAAAACTTTTTTGGCTTATATTTGGCTTATATATTATGGATAACCACTTATTAATATCGCAATTTTTTATTTTCCGACTTAAATAAAAAATTGATTCCGATTTAAAAAAATAAAAATAGTGTAATATACAGAAATGGCACGTGATACTCAAAGTAAGTCAAATAAGAAGGAAATTTCCAAAAAGAATAAGAAGCAAGAAGAGCTTGCAAAAAAGAGGAAATCCAATGAACAATCCGACGACGATGGTGGAGATTATATCACTAGCGACGACGAGGATGGAGAAATGGATGTTCAGGAATACCGCAAGTTTCTCAAAAAGATGTTTCCTTCCAAATACATGGACAAAAAAGTAAAAATGGGAGAAAAAGTTAAGAAATTATTGAAAACTCTTCCTGCTAGCGAAGAAGATGAAGAGGATGAAGAAGATGATGAAGATTTTGAACCAGTTAAGAAATCCAGAAAGCCTTCCAAAAAGTTGGTGAAGACTAAGAAAATTTATAAGGCAAAGAAGTCTAAGAAAGTTGTAAAAGAGGAATCTTCTGATGAAGAGGATGATGACGAAGAAGATGATGACGAGGAGGATAGCGAGGAACAAGATGATGAACGAGCCGGCAAGTTTAACATTATCTTTACCATTGGTCAAAAGTCAGGTGACGAAGATGAATGGGAAGATGATGATGAAGAGGAGTGGGAGGATTGTGATGAAGACGACATTACTGAGAACGAGGATGAGAGTGTGTCAAGCGATGAAGACAGTGAAGATGAAGATGAAGATGAAGATGACGACGACTGCGAGGAAGAAAACATGAAGATTGTTTCCAAACGCAAACAAAAGTCGTCAAAATCTTCTGGAGTTGAACTTGTTATTGACGAGTCTACAAAAACGACTGGTGACAATGACGAGGAAACTCTTAAACAGTTAAAGGAGCTTTATGATAAAAATAAAAGTGCAATGGTTGAGCAATTCATTAAGGAATGCGAAGACCGAATCAAGGAAAAGAATAAAAAGAACGAGAAAAAGGCTAACAAGCAAAAGGCAAAGAATGGCCGCATTTTCAAGCGAATTGTTCGCGACAAGAACACCATGAATGATTTCAAGTTCTTTGAAACTCTCACTCAGGGTGAGCAAATTAAAATTATCAAGGAAGTTCGCGAAATCAACAAGATTACTCGCGTTGAAGTGCCTTACAGAATGTCGCTTCTTGAGGCAAACATCCCTGCAACATTCAAGGCTTCTGCGATGAAGAAGATTAATTCTTTGAAATACATGGAGCCTGGAAGCGGCGAATACTACAAAATTAAAAACTGGGTTGACACGTTTATGCGAATTCCATTCAACAATTACGAGCAGTTGCCAATCAACATTTCCGATGGAGTTGAGGCTTGTCACGAGTTCATGGCGAACGCCCAGCAGACTCTTGACAACGCAGTTTATGGTCTAAACGATGCAAAAATGCAAATCATGCAGATGCTCGGTCAACTTGTTACCAACCCTTCGGCTCTTGGAACCGCTATTGCAATCAAGGGTCCCATGGGAACCGGCAAGACCACTCTTGTCAAGGAAGGCATTAGCAAGATTTTGAACCGACCTTTTGCATTCATTGCTCTGGGAGGCGCAACTGATAGCAGTTTCTTGGAAGGTCATTCCTACACTTATGAAGGCAGTGTTTGGGGCAAGATTGTCCAGATTCTCATTGATAGCAAATGTATGAACCCTGTCATTTACTTTGATGAGTTGGACAAAATTAGCGACACACCAAAGGGCGAGGAAATCGCCGGCATCTTGACGCACTTGACAGACACTTCTCAGAACAGTCAGTTCCATGACAAGTATTTCGCGGAGATTGATTTTGATTTGAGCAAGTGCTTGTTCATATTCAGTTACAACGACGAGAGCAAGGTAAATCCCATCTTGCGCGACCGTATGTATAGAATTATGACCAAGGGTTACGACAAGAAGCAGAAGACAGTCATTTCCAACAGCTATTTGCTTCCCAAGATTCGCGAACAGGTAAAGTTTTCCACAGAAGACATTATTATTCCTGAGGAGGCGTTGCATCACATCATTGACACTGACTGTGACAAGGAGGATGGCGTTCGTAATTTGAAGCGTTGTTTGGAGATCATTTACACAAAGCTCAACTTGTATAGACTGATGCGCCCTGGTTCCAACTTGTTTGAGGGTGAAATGGCTCTTAATGTGGAGTTCCCATTCACTGTGACAAAGGACGTTGTGGACAAGCTCATTAAAAGGGATCGTAATGATAATATGGCCATTCGTGGAATGTATGTCTAAGTAGGGAACCAATGGTTCCCCTACGACCCCTCCTTTTGACTTAGCAAAATATGTATTTAATGCAACCCATATAAACAGTTCATTACAATTATACTAATCACAATGAATAATGACAATTCAATTGATTCTCTTGTTTTATTACGTCATACATTAATTAGTTCTAAAAATTT
>Ga0209617_10001143_pt1 | contig 12315 bp, 6 predicted proteins | sample LakEriepJuly2011_2_FD_187459 | JGI IMG/M metagenome (GOLD analysis project Ga0209617, IMG submission 187459) | Freshwater microbial communities from dead zone in Lake Erie, Canada - CCB epilimnion July 2011 (SPAdes) (version 2) | ecosystem: Environmental > Aquatic > Freshwater > Lentic >... | reverse complement strand
ATCCTCGACAAAGCCAAGCGACTGGAAAAGAGCTCCGATGCGCAGGACCGCGCCCGTCTCGACCAATACTTCCAGAGCGTGCGCGAGCTCGAAGGACGCCTCGAACGCAGCATCGCCTGGGAGAACCGCCCCAAGCCGAAGGTCGATTATCCGATGCCCAAGGACATCGCAGACGCCAACGAGGTCGTCGCCCGCTCGCGCCTGATGTTCGACCTCGTCCGCCTCGCGCTCCAGACCGACAGCACCCGCGTCGTCACGCTTTCGCTCAGCACCTTCTCCGTCGTACCGCACGTGCCCGGCGTAAAGAACGAGACCCACGGCCTGACGCACCACGGCAACGAGCCGGATAAGATCGCCGAGCTCCGTAAGATTGAGGAAGCCCAACTTGCCGTCTTCGGCGAGATGCTCTCTAGCTTCCGCGACACCCGCGAGACCGGCGGCAACCTCCTCGATCGCACCCAGGTCCTCTACGGTAGCTGCCTCGGCAACGCCAACTCGCACAGCAACCAGAACCTGCCGCTGATCCTCGCTGGGGGTGGCTTCCGCCACGGCCAGAACCTAAGTTTCGACACCGTCAACAACACCCCCTTGGCCAATCTCTTCGTCAGCATGCTCCAGAATCTCGGGGTCGAGGCCGATAAGTTCGCCACCAGTACCGGCACCCTGCGCGGGCTCCGCTCTTAAGGAACGGGATTGCAGGCTGGAGGGATTCGGCTGACATCAGCCCATCCCCATGCGCACCCTGCTGCTGTCCCTTCTCGGCCTGACCGCCGTCCTCCCCGCCCAGGACATCGTCATCTACGGCGGTACCTCCGGCGGCATCACCGCAGCCATCCAAGCGGCCCGCGAAGGCCGCACAGCCGTACTCATCGAGCCGACCAAGTTCCTCGGTGGCCTGACCACCGGCGGACTCGGCGCCACGGACATCGGCAACAAGAAGGCGATCGGCGGGATCTCCCGCGAATTTTACACGGCCATTGGTTCGCATTACGCGGACGAGAAGAAGTGGGTCCACCAGACCCGCGAAGCCTACTTCTCGAAGCGCCCCAACGGAAATATCGCCGACGAGGGTACGATGTGGACCTTCGAGCCACACGTGGCCTCCGCCATCTACGACCGGATGCTCAAGGCCGCCGGCGATAAGGTGACGGTAGTCTTTGGCGAACGTCTCGACCTCAAGAAGGGCGTGGTCAAGGACGGCACGCGCATCGTGAAGATCGTCATGGAGAGCGGCCGCGAGTTTTCCGGCAAGATGTTCATCGACGCGACCTATGAAGGCGACCTGATGGCCAAAGCCGGCGTCAGCTACCACGTCGGCCGCGAAGCCAACGCCACCTACGGCGAGACGCTCAACGGCGTGCAGGTCGGCCACGCGCGCTCCCACCAATTCAAGGTCGAGGTCGACCCTTACGTCAAGAAAGGCGACCCTACCAGCGGACTGCTACCCGGCATTGAAAAAGAAATTCCCGGTCCCGATGGCTCCGGCGACCGCAAAATCCAGGCCTACAACTTCCGCATGTGCACGACCGACGTGCCGGAGAACCGTCGCGACTGGGAAAAGCCGGCGAACTACGACGAACGCTGGTACGAGCTCGCCCTCCGCAACGTCGAAGCCGGCGAAGACCGCATCTCCTGGGCCCCGACGCCGATGCCCAACCGCAAGACGGATACGAACAACAACTTCGCGATCAGCACCGACTTCATCGGCCAGAATTGGGATTACGCTGATGCCGATTACGCCACCCGCGCCAAGATCTGGCAGGCCCACGAAGACTGGCAGAAGGGCCTGATGTGGACCTACGCTTATCACCCGCGCGTGCCGGAGAAGATGCGCCTGGCCTTCCAAAAGCTCGGCCTCGCGAAGGATGAGTTCAACGACAACGGCAACTGGCCCCGCCAGCTCTACGTCCGCGAAGCCCGCCGTATGATCGCCGACTACGTGATGTCCGAGAAGAACTGCCGCCGCGTCGAAGTCATCGAGGACTCCGTCGGCATGGGCGCCTACCAGATGGACTCGCACCACATCCAGCGCTTCGTGACCAAGGAAGGTTTCGTGCGCAACGAGGGCGACATCCAAGTCGGCAGCAAACCCTACCCCGTCAGCTACCGGAGCATCCGCCCGCGCGCCTCCGAATGCACCAACCTGCTCGTGCCGGTCTGCCTGAGCGCAAGCCACATCGCCTACGGATCTATCCGCATGGAGCCCGTCTTCATGGTCATGGGTCAGTCTGCCGCCACCGCCGCCGGTCTCGCCATCGAAGGCAATACCTCCGTGCAGGCTGTCGATTACGGCGCGCTCAAGGAACGCCTCCTCGCCAACGGCCAGATGCTCGACTTCGTGACGACCGCCGCAGCCGGCCACGGCGTGGATAAGGCGAAACTCGCCGGGGTCGTCGTCGATGACGCCGCCGCCACGCTCAAAGGGTTCGAATCCACCGGCCACACTTCCCCAGGCTATGTCGGCGATGGCTATCGCCACGATGGCAACGCCGAGAAAGGTGCCATGACGGCCCGCTACGTCCCCACCCTCCCCGCCGCCGGCTCCTACCGCGTCGCAGTCTCCTACAGCATCAACGGCAATCGTGCCACGAACGTCCCGGTGACGATCCGCCATGCCAACGGCGAGACCAAGGTCCTCGTGAACCAGAAGCTCAAGCCCACCGTCGACGGCCTCTTCCACGTCGTCGGCACCTTCGAATTCAGCGCCGGTCAGGCCGGCTGGGTCGAGATCTCCAACGTCGGCACCGACGGACACGTCATCGTCGACGCCGTGCAGTGGCTACCGGTAAAGCGCTGACAATCTGCCCCCTGCCAATTGCCGAAAATCAGAACCTGCGCGCCTGAATAAAGCGTAGCAAAGCGAGGACCTACGTCGATAGTGTCGGCTCGTATCCCGATGAAGCCACTCACCTTCTTCAGCCTGTTGCTCACTTCCTTAGCACCGCTTCTGGCGGCGGAAACGAAGAAGCCCAACGTCTTGTTCATCGTCGCAGATGACCTCGGCTACCGAGAACTAGGTTGCTATGGCGGCAATGGCATCCCGACACCGAATATCGACCGGCTCATCGCCAAGGGCGCACGCTTCACGGATGGCTACGTCACCGCTCCTTTCTGCGCCGCCTCTCGGGCCGCCCTGCTGACTGGCCGTTACCAGACGAGCTTTGGTTTCGAATTCAACCCGATCGGCAGCAAGAACCTGGAACCTGGCATCGGCCTGCCCGTCGGCGTACCGACCATCGCCGATCGCCTGCGCACCGCGGGGTATCACACGGGTCTGGTCGGCAAATGGCATCTGGGCGGCACCGCCCCCTTCCACCCGCAGCAGCGAGGCTTCGCTGACTTCTTCGGCTTCCTCCACGAAGGCCGCTACTTCGAACCCGCAATCGGCAAGGGCAATACCACCTGGCTACGCCGGAAGAACTTGCCTGATGGCGCTATGGGGCGCTGGACCTCGCCAGATGGCCGCCTGATCGAGAGCGACCACCTGAAATCCGACGAACCGGAATACAACAAAGACAACCCCATGATGCGCGGCGACAAGGCCATCGAAGAACCTCGCAACCTCACGGATGCGTTCACGCACGAGGCGATGGACTTCTTCGACCGCACGAAAGAGAAACCTTTCTTCCTCTATCTCGCTTACAACGCCGTCCATAGCCCGATGCAGGGAACCGACGCCCACATGGCGCGCTTCAAGGATATCCCCGACGTGCAACGACGCATCTTCGCCGCGATGCTCACGCACCTCGACGAATCCGTAGGCAAACTCATGGCCAAGCTCGACGCCAATGGGCAGACCGAGAATACGATCATCGTCTTCCTCAGCGACAACGGCGGCCCCACGCGCGAGCTTACCTCCAGCAACCATCCCCTCCGCGGCGAAAAAGGCCAGCTGCTCGAAGGCGGTATCCGCGTGCCCTTTACGGTGACTTGGCCCGGCGTGACGAAGCCCGGAACGGTCATCAAGACCCCCGTCATCTCCACCGATCTCACCGCTATGGCACTCGCCGCCGCCGGCGTCGCGACTCCGGCCGATGCCGACGGCAAAGACCTGCGCAAACTCTTCGTGAATCCTGACGTCGGCCCCCTCCACGAGACGCTCTTCTGGCGCGTCGGCAAGAGTGGCGCCTTGCGATCCGGGAAGTGGAAACTCTTCAAGGGTGGCCCCCGCTGGGAACTCTACGACCTGGAAGTTGACCCTTCCGAAAAGAGGGAAGTGTCCGCGAGCCACCAAGAGTTGACCAAGACCCTGATTGCTCGATGGGAAGCGTGGAGCAAGACGCAGGCCGAACCGCTCTGGCGTTAAGCCTTTTGACAACTTAGAGCGTCAGGGGTAAGCCCTCCCTGCCCCATGCGTTACGCCCTGCTCATTTCTTGGCTTTGCTTCAGCCTTTGCGCCCAAGCAGACCGCCAGCCTAACTTCGTCTTCGTGCTCATTGACGACATGGGCTGGGGCGACTTCTCGTGCTTCGGTAACAAGGAAGCAAAGACGCCTAACATCGACCGGCTGGCGGCCGAAGGTCTCCGCTTCTCCCAGTTCTACGTCAACTCGCCGATCTGCTCGCCTTCCCGCTGCGCGTTCGTGACAGGCCAATACCCGCAGCGCTGGCGCATCAACTCCTTCCTCGGTAACCGCGCCGATAACAACCGTAACGGTAACGCCCAGTGGCTCGACCAAAAGGCCCCTACGCTCGCCCGCACGCTGAAGGACGTCGGCTACGCAACGGGGCATTTTGGAAAGTGGCACCTCGGCGGCCAACGCGACGTCGACGATGCCCCCGCGATCACGGCCTACGGTTATGACGTCTCGCTGACCAATTTTGAAGGGATGGGACCTAAGCTCCTCCCGCTCACGCTCAAGCCCGGCGACACGGAGCCGAAGAAGATCTGGGCCGACGCCGAACGCCTTGGGGGCCCGGTCACCTGGATGAACCGCACCGACATCACCGCCGGCTTCGCCGACGCGGCCCTGAAGTTCATCGACCAAGCCGCGTCCAAGCAGCAGCCGTTCTACGTCGATCTCTGGCCCGACGACGTCCACAGCCCCTACTTCCCTCCGCTCGAGAAATGGTCGCCAGAGAAACACCGGATCTACCTCGCCGTGCTAGAGGAGATGGACCGACAGCTCGGACGCCTCTTCGACCGCATCCGCGGCGATGCCGCCTTACGCGATAACACGGTCTTCGTGATCTGCTCCGATAACGGACCCGAACCTGGCGCCGGCAGCGCAGGCCCGTTCCGCGGCAAGAAATCACAACTCTTCGAAGGAGGTCTCCGCTCCTCGCTCGTCGTCTGGGCGCCCGGACTCATGGACAAAGCCAAGGTCGGCACACTCGATGCTTCCTCGGTCTTTGCCGCGATGGACCTCGCGCCCTCGCTGGCCCATCTCGCCGGGACGAAGTCGCCCGTGGGGCTCGATGGGGCGAATCTATCGTCAACGCTACTCGGACGCGCCCCAGCATCGCATCCAGGCGCGATCTTCTGGCGCCGTCCGCCGGAACGAAAGGTCTGGCTCCCCGCCCTGGCGGTTCCACAGCCCGACCTCGCCGTCCGCGAAGGCGATTGGAAACTGTTGTGCGAATATGACGGCTCTAAGCCGCTCCTCTATGACCTCTCCAAAGATGTCGGAGAGATGACGAACCTTGCTGCTAAGGAATCCGCCGTCACCGAACGCCTCACGGCCGCGGTGCTCGCCTGGCATCGCTCCCTGCCGGCTGACAACGGCCCAGCGCTCGGCGCGGAAGCCGGCAAAGCCGGCGCGAAGAAGAAAAAGAAGTGAGCGCCTACTTGGCGGACTTCGCTTGTTCGCGGGCCAGCTGGTCGAGATACGCGAAATCAGGCGCGGGCATGTCCATCCGCCGAGCCAGCCAGACATAGGCGGCCTTCAAGGACGGCCAGGTGGGCTGGTGTCCGGTGTGATGGTCAAACATCTCGATAGAGTCGTCCTTGCCGTAGAGCAGGTGCACCTTGCGCGCCGCATCTAGGATCGGTCCGCTGGCAGCCTGGCTGTCGTATTGCCCGGCAATGAGGAAGAAGGACGTCGGCGCGGCAGAGGCGAGCAGCTGCTCATGAGACAGCCCATCCGCGCGCATTGCCTTGAGCTTGGAGCCGAAATACCAGGCGTCACCCCAGTTGGTCGAATCCCACGCGATACCAAAGTCGCTCGCGACGACCGCCTTGAAACGAGGATCCAGGCAGCCCGCATAGAAGGCCATCTTGCCGCCGAGCGAATGGCCCATCACTGCGATGCGAGTTGGGCCGACCCCTTTATGTCCGCGCAAAGCATCGGCCGCGAGACGCGTATCGTGAGCCAGCTTACCCATGCCCGTCCATCTGGACTCCTGCCGGGCGAGCTTGGCGGCGGCGTCACGCCAGACGCCCATCCCGCCTTTGCTCGCCGCCTGCTCGGCCGGAGTGAGTATGTTGAACGGATACGCCTCGACCGCAGCGACGACGTAACCCTGCTGCACGAGATGGAGCCCGAAGAAAGCCGTGTTCCGTTCCGGACCAAGTTTCGCCTTCGTCTTGAGGTCGTAGCCGCACATCCGGTCGGGATCATAGAACGGCACGACGACACCCGCGGTACGTCCCTTCAACTTAAGTGGCTCCATGAGCAGGATGCGCTGCCAAGAATCCGGCCCAGTACACTGGCGCAATACCGTGCCCTTGAACTCGGGCGTCATGAAGACCTCTAAGACCTCGACTTGATTGACCTCCAAGTGACTGGACTTCGTCGGTGCACCGAGCGCCTGCTCCCAGCGAGCGATCAACCCTACCCTCTTTTCCTTCCATGCGACGAGACCCTCGCCGGGAGCCAATAACGGCTGCGGGGCCTCGGCGGCCCAAAGGCTGGAGACCAAAAGAAAGTAAATGAAGGCGAAGGGGCGCACCAGAGGCCTAAGCTAGCCGGGCAGCCGACGGTCGCAACCGCGAACCCCGGCCTGCTAATTGCTCGCAACCTTCAGTGATTTTCGCTGTTTGAAAGGTATGCGTACCCCTCGCTTCCTCACCATCCTACTGGCTGTACTAGCTGGCTGCTCCTCCCTCTTCGCCGCCGGCTTCCGCCTGGCCGCCCCGATCGCCGACCACATGGTCCTGCAACGCGAAAAGCCTGTGGCCGTCTGGGGCTGGGCCGATGCAGGTGAATCCGTCACCGTCGCCTTCGCTGGCCAGTCCAAGTCCGCCACCGCGGATGCCGACGGCAAGTGGATGCTCAAGCTCGATGCCCTCAAGGCCTCCGCCGAACCGCGGACACTCGTCGTGACCGGCAAGGAAGGACATAAGCTCGAAGTAAAAGACGTACTCGTGGGCGAAGTCTGGCTCGGCTCTGGCCAGTCGAACATGGCGATGACCGTCCAGTCCTCGAATCACTTCGACGCCGAGAAGGCCGCTGCGAACTACCCGCTGATCCGTCATTACCAGGAATCCTCGACCCACTCCGCCACCCCTGCCGCCGAAGGCAAAGGTGCATGGAGCGCTTGCACGCCCGACAACGTCGGTCGCTTCTCCGCCATCCTCTATTTCTTTGGTCGCGAGATCCATCAGGAAGTCGGCGTCCCCGTCGGCCTGATCAACACCTCCGTCGGCGGCACGCCCATCGAATCCTGGGTCTCCGCCGAGGCGCAGTCCTCCGATCCGGAGACGAAAGCCAACTTCGACGCTAAGATGAAGGACTACCTCGCCTTCGATGAAAAGAAGGCGCCCGAACTCTTCCAGAAGCAGATGGCTACCTGGAAAGCCGCCGTCGCCAAAGCCAAGGCCAACGGCACCCCCTTCGTAACCCCTGCGCCCCGCGATCCGCTGGCGATGCGCAAACTCAAGGGCGGACCAGCTGGCCTCTTCAACGGCAAGGTGGTCAACCTCGTCCCCTACACCCTGCGCGGCATGCTCTGGTATCAGGGCGAAGGCAACGCCGGCAACCCCGGACTCTACCACAAGCAGCTCTCCCAACTCGTCACGAGCTGGCGCACCCTGTGGAAGGACGAAGTTCCTTTCGCTTGGGTGCAGCTTCCGAACTACACCTCGCCCGGCGAAGGCTGGCCCCGCGTCCGCGAGTCGATGATGAAGACGCTGGAACTCCCGAAGACCGGCATGGCCATCACAATTGACCTCGGCGACGCCAAGGACATCCACCCGAAGAATAAGCAGGACGTCGGCAAGCGCCTCTCCTTCTGGGCCCTTGGCACGGTCTATGGTAAGAACGTCGCCGCTATCAGCGGCCCGCTCCCGGCCGGCTCTTCGATCAGCGGCAACGCGATCACGGTCTCCTTCAAGCACACGAACGGCGGACTGAAGTCCATGCAGGGCGGCGCCCTCACAGGCTTCCAGATCGCCGGCGAAGATAAGCAATGGAAGGCCGCCGAAGCGAAGATCGTCGGCGAGACGGTCGTCGTCAGCAGCGCCGAAGTCGCCCAGCCTGCCGCGGTCCGCTATGCTTGGAAGGATTGGCCGGAATACAGCCTCGCCAACGGCGCCGGCCTGCCTGCCTCCCCCTTCCGGACCGACGACTGGCCGATCTCGGCAGCCGCCGCACCTAAGGGCAAGAAGTAAGCCATCGGCCCCGGCTTTATCTAGGGTGAAAACGGGGGGTTCGCCTTGCAACCCCCGGGAGTTTGGACTGTCTTAAAAACCAGCATGAAGACCCCGCTTGCCGTCTTAGCTCTGCTCGTCGGAGCTGCGTCCGCTTTCGCCCTCAACAAGGGCAACGCCGGTCCTAAGGACGTCACCCTTAAATTCAACCTGCCCGCCCCGGCTCCCCTCTCTCCCGAAGAAGCCCTGAAGAGCTTCCGCCTTCCGCCCGGCTTCCGCATCGAGCTCGTCGCCAGCGAACCGATGATCGAAGCCCCGGTCGCCATCAGCTTTGACGAACAAGGCCGAATGTTCGTCGTCGAGATGCGCGGCTACATGCGCGACATGGAAGGTACCACGGAGAAAGAACCGCTCGGACGCATCGCGCTCCTCACCGATACGAACGGCGACGGCCGCATGGACAAGGCCTCTGCCTTCCTCGACAACCTCGTGATGCCTCGCGGCGTGATGGCCGTCAAAGGCGGCGCCTTCGTCGCCGAACCTCCGAACCTTTTCTTCTGCCGCGATACGAAGGGCAACGGCATCGCCGACGAGAAGACTCTGGTCGCCACCGACTTCGGGACCTTCGGCGGCCAACCTGAACACATGGCCAACACGCCGACCTGGGCGATGGACAACCGCGTCTACGCGGCGGGTTACAGCACGAGCTTCAAGCTCACCAACGGAGCTTGGCAGAAAGGACCAGGACTCGGCCGTGGCCAATGGGGTCTGAGCCAGGACGACGCCGGCCGCCTGTTCTATAACTACAATTCGGACCTGCTCCGCACCGACCTCCTCCCGGCCGCGGCCTATGCCCGCAATCCGCTCCTCCGCGACGCCCTCGGCATCAACAACAAGGTGATCAAGGAACAGTCGGTCTACCCTTCGCACCCGACTCCCGGCGTGAATCGCGGCTATGACACCAAGACGCTGCGGGCCGACGGCACGCTCGCCAATGCCACCTCCACTTGCGGCGCGTCGATTTATCGTGGCGACGCCTTTCCCGCCGAGTTCCGCGGCAACGCCTTCATCCCGGAGCCTTCTTCAAATCTGGTGAAGCGCGTGATCATCACCGAAAAAGATGGCCTGCTCACCGGCACCAACGCCTACGAAGAAAAAGAATTCCTGACCTCGACCGACGAACGCTTCCGCCCCGTCATGACCGCCACCGGACCGGATGGCGCCCTCTACATCGTCGATCTCTACCGCGGGATGCTGCAGCACCCGGGCTTTCTCACGCATTACCTGATCGCCAACATCAAGGCCCGCAAACTGGAGACCCCAATCAACCAAGGCCGCATCTGGCGGATTGTCCGCGACGACCAAGCCGCGCCCAAGACCACGAAGATTCCGGTCGACGCCGCCGCCCGCGTGAAGCTCCTCACGCACCCCAACGGCTGGGTGCGCGATTCGGCCCAGCGCCTGTTGGTCGAGTCGGCCGACGTCGCTGCCGCTGCCCCGCTCCGCACGCTGCTCGCCGACGCCCAAGCACCCGCCACCGCCCGCCTGCAAGCGCTCTGGTCCCTTGACGGCCTCGCGTCCGCCCGCGCTGAAGACGTGCGTCTCGCCCTTAAGGATCCCGACGCCCAAGTCCGTGCGGCCGCGATCCGCATCGCCCCGGCCGAGATGCTACCCGAACTCTGCACCATCAAAGACGAGAAGGAGATCCTCGTACTCGCGCACCTGGCGATTCGTCTTTCCGGAGCGCACCTTCCTGACGCCGACAAGGCCGTCGCCGAACTCCTCGCCGCCCACGGTGACAACGCGCTCGTGCGCGAAGGCGCCCTGACCGGTGCCCGCGGCCGTGAAGTCGCCCTGGCCAAGGCCGTCGCCGCGCTGGGGTCCGTCGCCAATCTCAAGCAGACCGGCCCGGTCCTCGATGGCTTCGCCACCCTCATCTCCCAAGCCGGCAAAGCCGGACCGTTCGAAGGCATGCTCGAGATCGCCGCCAGCCTCGGCGACCGCACCAATCTCCGCGCCGCCATCCTCCGTGGCCTCGATCAATCCACCCGCGACCCGAAGACGAAAAAGCCCGCTCCCCTCAAGACGATCTGGCTCAACGCGGAACCCGCTTCGCTCGCGAAGCTGAAGAAGACGGTCACCGATGCCAATGCCCTCAAGAACTTGGTGAGCGTCACCGCCCGCCTCGCTTGGATCGGCAAGCCCGGCGCCCCCGCCCCGCCCAAGGTCGTCGCGCTTACGAATGCCCAACAGGCACTCTTAGAAAAAGGCAAGGTCACCTATGCCAACCTGTGCGCCGCCTGCCATCAGCCGCACGGTTACGGCCTCGACGGCCTCGCCCCTCCGCTCGTCGACAGCGATTGGGTCCTCGGCAAGCCCGACGTGACCACCCGTATCATTCTCCACGGACTCGGGGGCCCGATCAAGGTCGGCAACCGGATCTGGGACCTCTCCATGCCGCCAATGGGCATGTTGAGCGACGAAGAGGTGGCCGGCGTCCTCACGTACATCCGTCGTGAATGGGAGCATAACGGCTCGCCCGTCGACGCCAAGTTCGTCACCGGCATCCGCAAGCAGTACGCCGATCATTCGAATTCCTGGACCGCCGACGAACTCCGCCCGCCGACTAAGAAGACCGCCAAATAAATCTATATGAAGACGCTCCGCCTGCTGCTGGCCCTCCTCGCCTTCGGCGCCGGTGCCTCAGCTGCCACCAAGCCCAACATCGTCGTCATCCTTGTCGACGACATGGGCTTCTCTGATATCGGCTGTTACGGCAGCGAAATCCCGACGCCAAACCTCGACGGGCTCGCCCAGAACGGCCTGCGCTTCACCCAGTTCTATAACACCGCCCGTTGCTGCCCGACGCGTGCTGCCCTGCTCACCGGCGTCTACTCCCACCAGGCAGGCATCGGCCACATGACCGAGGACCAGAAACTCCCCGGCTACGTCGGCCGCCTCAACGACAGCTGCGTGACGATGGCCGAAGTGCTTCGTCCTGCAGGCTATCTCACCGCCATGACGGGTAAGTGGCATGTCGGCCAAAACCACGGCGTCACCCCGAAGTCCCGCGGCTTTGAGCGTAGCCTCAATGCCGTCGCCGGCGGCTTCTTCTTCTCCGACGCCCCGCGAGCGGAACTCTTCCTCGACGGAGAAAAACTCGCTAAGGATGACCCGCGCCTGCCCAAAGACTGGTACAGCACCGACCTCTGGACGACCTTCGGCCTAAAGTTCATCGACGAAGCGCTCGCCAACAAGAAGCCCTTCTACCTTCACCTCTGCCACAACGCCCCGCACTTCCCGCTCCAGGCCCCTAAGGCCGACATCGAGAAGTTCCTCGGCAAATATCAGCTCGGCTGGGAAGAAGTCCGTGCCCGCCGCTACGCACGCCAGCTGGAGATGGGTCTCATCGACAAGCAGTGGGCGAGCTCGCCGATGCCGAACGCGATCAAGGCCTGGAAGGATGTGCCCGCTGAAGAGAAGAAGCGCTTCGATCACCTCATGGCCACCTACGCCGCCGTGATGTCCCGGATGGATAAAGCCATCGGCGACCTCGTGGACGGGCTCCGGAAGCGCGGCGTGCTGGACAATACCCTCATCCTCTTCATGAGCGACAACGGCGGCAATGCCGAGGCCGGTGCCAAGGGACGGACCGAAGGCGACCCTAGCACGGGCAAGTCGAACTGGTTTTCCGGCGAAAGTTGGGCCTATGCGCAAAACACCCCCTTCCGTCTCTACAAGCACTTCAATCACGAAGGCGGCATCAGCACGCCGCTCATCGCCCAC
>Ga0209617_10001141_pt1 | contig 12320 bp, 5 predicted proteins | sample LakEriepJuly2011_2_FD_187459 | JGI IMG/M metagenome (GOLD analysis project Ga0209617, IMG submission 187459) | Freshwater microbial communities from dead zone in Lake Erie, Canada - CCB epilimnion July 2011 (SPAdes) (version 2) | ecosystem: Environmental > Aquatic > Freshwater > Lentic >... | reverse complement strand
CCCCGAAGCCGCCAACCTCACCCTGGAATGGGTCGGCACCATCCCCGGCAAACGCGAGAGCCGCCGCTTCGAGGGCGATTTTATGGTTTCGCAGCGCGACCTCATCGAGCAACGCCCGCAACCCGACGCCGTTTCCTTCGGCGGTTGGTCGATCGACCTGCATCCCTCCGCCGGCGTTTACAGCGAAAAACCCGGCTGCCAGCAGTGGCACGCGAAAGGCGTTTTCCCGATTCCCTATCGCAGCCTCTACTCGCGCAACCTCACCAATCTCTTCCTCGCCGGCCGCATCACCAGCGCGACCCACATCGCGTTCGGCTCCACCCGCGTCATGGCCACCTGCGCCCACAGCGGCCAAGCCGTCGGCCTCGCCGCTGCCCTGTGCGTGCGCGACAGTCTCTCCCCGCGCGATCTCGCCGCCCCCGCGCGCATGGCGGAACTGCAACGCCGTCTCATCCGTGCCGGTCAGTTCATCCCTGAGGTCCCGCTCCGCGATAGCGCCGACCTCGCCGCCCGCGCGATCGTCACCGCTTCTTCCACCTATCAACTCTCCGAATTGCCCGCCGGTCCCGACCGTCTCCCGCTCACCGACGCCTGGGCGATGCTGCTCCCCGTCGCCCCCGGCCCGATGCCCGCTGTCACGTTCACCCTCGACGTCGCCACCGCCACCGAGCTCGTCGCCGAACTCCGCGTGAGTTCAAAACTCAACAACCACACGCCCGACGTCACCCTCGCCACGCTCCGCGTCCCGCTCCTTGCCGGCTCCACGCAGGCCGTCACGCTCCGCTTCCCGCAAAAAATCGACGCACCGCGCTACGCCTTCGTGTGCCTCGCCGCCAATCCCGCGCTCACCGCGCACCTCAGCGACCAACGCCTCACCGGCGTCCTCGCCGTCACGCAAAAATTTAACCGCGCCGTCGCCAAATCCCCGCGCCAGGAACCACCGCCCGGCACCGGCATCGAGAGCTTTGAATTCTGGATACCTCAGCGTCGCCCCGGCGGCAAAAACTTCGCGCTCCGCGTCGAGCCTCCGATCGCGCTCTTCGCTCCAGAAAACCTCCGTAACGGTTTCAGCCGCCCCACGAACCAGCCCAACGTCTGGCTCGCCGCGCTCACCGATACCGCGCCTACGCTCACGCTCGAGTGGCCTGAGCCCGTCGAAATTTCCCGCCTCGAATTCGACCTCGACGCCGATTTTGACCATCCGCTCGAAACCGTGCTGATGTTGAACCCCGAAACCGTCGCGCCTTTCTGCGTCCCCGCGCTCCGCATCCTCGACGACACCGGCCGCGTCGTCGGCGAGCTGCGCGAGCAACACCTCAGCCAAGCCGCGTTCACGCTCGCCGCGCCAGTACGCACGCGTCGCCTCACCGTCCAGCTTACGCGCCCCGCCAGCGGCGCCCCCGCCGCCCTCTTCCGCGTCTCCGCCTATTGATTCCGCTCAATCCGGCACGTGATCGCGCGGCAGATGCTCGCCGATTCTATTCATTCGTTCCTTCGCTTCCGCTTCGCTTGGTCGCTTTGAGCAGGGAGTGAACGTGACCAAAAGTCGTCGCCGTCACGTGGAGGGTGGCTTTTGTGGCCGCCGTTCACCCTCCGATCTAGTCCATCCCTGGGTTTGGCAGCGTGCTCTCGCCGACGGCTGCGGTGAACGTGTTCACCAAATTGGGGATTGTTCGGCGGTGGTCCGGGCTGTTGCGTCTGGCCTCTTCACCGGACGTCCGTCGCCTGTTACCACCGCTCACCCCATCTGTCTCGTTTGACCCCGGCCCGTTTTGACCATGCAACTACCCTCGTCTCAGCGCGTCCCCGTTTCGATCCTCGTGCTGGCCGCCGCCCTCGCCGCATCCGCCTCGCTCTCCGCCCAAGTCGCGCCCGCCGCGGGTGCTAAAACGGCGACAACCCCCGTCGCTCCGAAAGAGGAGGCGATCACGTTAAACACGTTCCAGGTCACCGCCGACGCCAACGATACCTACGACGCCACCAACACCAACTCCGTCACCGGCACCAACACGCCCCTGAGCAAGACGCCCCTCGACGCCAAAGTTTTCAACCGCCAGTTGATGGACGAGCTCGGGATCGTCGATGCCACCGAAATGCTCGCCAAATTCGGCGGCCTCGGCCCCGCCATCATTGGCTCGGGCAACGAGGACGTGCGCGGCAATCTCGAGGGCGACCGGCAGGACCCGAAGAGCATGTCGATGCGCGGTCTCCAGATTAACAATCCCCGCCGCGACGGATTTCTCCGCTCCGATACCACCTTGCTCGACTCCTTCGATATCGAGCGCGTCGAAGCCATCGGCGGTTCCAACTCCCTCCTCTTCGGCTCCGGTGACGCCGGCGGCGTGGTGACCAGCAACTCCAAACGCGCTTACCTCAACCGCCGCTCGCTAGCCCTCAACGCGACCTCCGACTCCGAGGGCTCGCTGCGCTACACCGTCGACGCCAACGCGGGCAACCGCATGTTCGCCGTGCGCCTCAACGCCGTAAAGGGCGACACCAAATACTTCCGCCCCAACATCAGCCAGGCGACCAAGGGCCTTCACGTCACCGCCACGTTTCGCCCATTGAAGTGGCTCGAGTTCCGCGGCGAATACCGCGACTACCGGCGCGATTCCATTTTGGCCCAAGCCGTGGTTGTCCGCGCTCCACTGACGCTCCTCCTGCCCACCGGCGAGCGCGTGGATAACCAAAACTCTCGTTACCTCGCCGCCTTCCCCGAGTCTCGCAATCTCACCGACGGCAAGTTCGATCTGACCACGGTGGACTCCGCGATCGGGCCCTACCGCCGCGACGCTTATTTTAACGAGCTCAAGTCCGTCGTCGCCGAGGCAACGCTCGCTCCCGGCCTCGCCGTCCAGCTGCGCTACGGCCACGATGCCCGCGTCAACCAGAGCCTGAACCCCAGCTCAACGAGCGTTTTCGCCCCCGGCGCACTGGGCAATCTCTACACCGATCCCGCCACCGGCGCCATCGGCACCAAATGGGCCATGAACCAAACGCTCAACGACGCGCCGTTTTGGACCGGCGCCCGCGGCTACCGCGGTTCAGTCGTCTACCAAAAAAACCTCGGTCGCTGGGGCGCGCATCAGGCGAGCGCCTTCTACCAAGATATGTTTTCGTGGGTGAATTCCGAGGCGTGGCGCTTCTACGAGACCGACAGCAGCGGCAAGATCATCCAAGACCCCGCCCGCATCACCAACACCGATTCCGGTCGCAACGCGATGCCTTCCGTCTGGGTCGAAGCGTTCCCCAAAAATCTCTTCGGCAACATCTCTTGGTTTGCCGATTCCCTCGTCCACCCGAACGGCAAGAACTATAAGCTCTCGCCCATGATCTATCCCAGCGCCGTACCCAAGACCACCGGCAATCCCCTCGGGCTTTCCGGCCCCATCAACGCCACCACCGGCCAAACTTCGGTCAGCACCAGTGTCTACGGCTACGACGATACCCGCGAGACCAGCTTCGGCTTCAGCGCCTTCAGCTCTTGGTGGAAAGAACGCATCGACACCATGGTCGGCTACCGCTCCGAAGAGGCCGTCGCCAAGCGCGTGCAGACCGGCCTTCTGCGCGGGCCCATCACCTACGACAGCCTCACGACCGGCGCGGTTTTCGACACGGGCATCAAGGGCCTGCGCGGCTCCGTGAACTATTCCACCAACGCCAAGATCAATTTCGACACCACCCGCGACATCTACAACCAACCGCTCCCTCCCGGCAAAGGCACCAGCAAGGACATCGGCCTAAAATTCGGCCTCTTCGACAACCGGATCTCGGGTAATTTTAATTACTACGTCTCCGAAGCGCTCAACTTCACCGCCGGCCTGCCCAGCCGCAACGACGTGGACCCCGACGGCATCAACGGCCGCTTCGGCGGCAACGCCTACACCTTCAGCAAGACCTCCGACGGCTACAATCTTACCCTCTCCACCCGGCCGCTCAAGGGCTGGGAGGTGCGCCTCAACTTCGCCACCGCCAACGGCAGCGAGCGGTCCAACGTCACCGTCCCCCAGTTTTACAACGACCAGTTCAACACCACCACCGTCGGCGGCCAGCAGGTCGTCGCGATCAAGACCGGCACCAGCCTCGCGCCGCTGCTCGTTCCCTCCGACCCTTTAAATCCCGCTTCGGCCCAGATCCCGCTCTCGATCGCGATGCTCAAGGACCCGACCAGTCTCTACTTCGCCCAACTCGACATCGAATCCGGCCAGATTCTCAACGCCCAAACCCTCGGCCTCCTGACCCCCGGCGTCGGCACGACCGCAAACGGCCTGCCCATCACGGATCATCAACTCGGCTTCGTCTCACCTTCGGGCGGCACCCTCATCGTGCGCCGCGCCGGCGAAGCGACGGTCGGCTACGCCGAACGCGCCTACAGCGTCATCAACCGCTACCAATTTGATCGCGGCATGTTGCGCGGCCTCGTCGTCGGTCTCAGCACGAGCTACCAGCAGAATTACCGCGCCTACATGTACAACGACCTCGCCGACGGAAATAAGCGGAAGATGTTTTATTTCCCCGACCGCACGCTCCACGACGCGTTCGCCGTTTACCGTTTCCGCCCCACCAAATGGGTGAGCGCCTCGATCCAACTCAACGTCGCCAACGTGCTCGACACCAACCGCACCCTCTTCCTCATTCGCAGCACCAACGGGACTCTTCGCTACGCTCAATGGTTCAACGCCCCGCGCAAATATTCCGTCACCACGACCCTGCGCTTCTAACCTAGGATACGGAGGCATCTCCGAGGCGTCCGTGTCGTTTTCGACGTTCGTCAAATTGCCGGTTCCTTGCCCTGAAATTTGAGCGCTTTCGCCTCATTCATCTGACGTCTCTCTCTTCCGTATGCGCCGCCTGCTCACCCTAGCCTTCACCTCCGTAATCGCCGCCGCCGCACCCGTCCCGCCGCCCGCCTCCCTCAGCGGTATCTACCCGCACCTCGCGATGTTCAACTCCCAGGGCGAATGCGGCACCGGCGCCGTCGTCCCGTGGGCCGATAAACTCTGGGTCGTCACTTACTCACCGCACCAGCCGCGAGGCTCCGACGACAAACTCTACTCCATCGACTCCGCCCTCCGCCAAACCATCCACCCCGAGAGTATCGGTGGCACCCCCGCCAACCGCTTCATCCACCGCGAATCCAACCAGCTCTTCATCGGCCCCTACGCCGTCGATGCCCAAGGTAAAGTCCGCGCGATTCCCTACGAAAAAATGTTCGGCCGCCCCACCGGCAACGCCCGGCACCTCACCGATCCCGCCAACAAGATTTACAACGCCTCCATGGAGGAAGGTTTTTACGAGATCGATGTCCACACCCTCGCCGTAACGGAATTATTCCGCGACGAGCAGGTGAAGGAACCGTTTCGCCGCGCCGCTTTGCCCGGCTATCACGGCAAGGGCCTCTACTCTGGCCAAGGCGTCCTCGTCTACGCCAATAACGGCGAAAGCTCTCCGCTCGCCCGCAGCAAACCCGACATCCCCAGCGGTGCGCTCGCCGAGTGGGACGGCAAATCCGACACGTGGACCGTCATCCGGCGCAATCAGTTCACCGAGGTCACCGGCCCCGGCGGCCTCGCCGGCAATCCGAATCCCGCCACCGATCCCATTTGGTCCATCGGCTGGGACCACCGCTCGCTCATTCTCATGGTTCGCGACGCCTCTCCTGTAGGAGCGGCTTTACGCCGCGATTCCGCCTGGCACACCTACCGCCTCCCAAAATCCAGCCACAGCTACGACGGTGCGCACGGCTGGAACACCGAGTGGCCGCGCATCCGCGACATCGGCGAAACCGATCTACTCATGACGATGCACGGCGCCTTCTGGCGTTTCCCGAAAAACTTCGATTCGACGCACTCCGCCGGCATCGCCCCGCGCTCCAATTACCTAAAGGTTGTCGGCGACTTCGCCCGCTGGGGCGACAAGCTCGTGCTCGGCACCGACGACACCGCCAAAAGCGAATTCCTCAACAAACGCCGCGCCAAAGGTAAGCTCGCCGCCCCCGGCCAATCCCAGTCCAACCTGTGGTTTATCGACCCCGCTCAGCTTGATCGTTTCGGCCCGCCCATCGGCCGCGGTGCCGTCTGGCAGGACGAGCCCGTGACCGCCAACGCCCCTTCCGATGCCTTCCTCTTTTCGGGCTTTGATCACCGCCTCCTCCACCTCGCCCACGATGCGCCCGAGCCCGTCACCTTCACCCTCGAGGTGGACCGCGCCGGCAATAACACCTGGACCCCGCTCCGCCGCATCGAAGTTCCCGCCGCCGGCTACGTCGCCACCGCATTCACCGCCGCCGAGACCGGCGCCTGGGTCCGCGTCCGCGCCTCCCGCGACTGCGCTCACGCCACCGCCACCTTCTCCTTCCGCAACGCCGACCCGCGCTCCGAAAGTGGCACGGGCGTCCCGTCCACGCCCGCCGACGCTCAACTCTCAGCTCTCAACACTCAACCTTCTCCATCCTCGTCCGCCCCTGGCGGCCTCCTCCACGCCCGCGGCGCCGGGAAGAAAACCCTCGGCCTCGCCGTCGGCGACGCGTTTTACGAAATGGGTCCGGACCTCATCCTCCGCGCCAGTGCCGAACCCGAAGCCGCCGCCTGGATGCAGGCCAACGTCGCCATCCCTCGCGACGCCGTCACCTTCGACACGGCTTCCATCATCTACACCGACGAGCAAAACCGCCGCTGGCGGCTCCCGCGCGGCCGCGCCGACGTCGCCCCGACCGGCCCCCACGGCTTCGAACGCACCGTCCGCGAGGTCTGCACCGAACGCGACCTCCTCAACACCGGCGGCACGTTCTTCGAACTGCCCGCCGAAAACGCCGGCGGCATCGCCAAGGTCCGCGCCGTCGCCACGCACAACCGTCATATCCACGACTACGCCACGTGGCGCGGGCTCTTTGTTATGACCGGCCTCGACGCCGACGCCCCCGCGACCAACGCCCACGTCATCCGCTCCACCGACGGCAAAGCCGCCGTCTGGGCCGGTTCCGTCGACGATCTCTGGAGCCTCGGCAAACCCGTCGGCATCGGTGGCCCATGGAAAGAGACTGCGGTCCAAGCCGGGACGCCCTCCGATCCCTATCTTCTCACCGGCTACGATCGGAAAAAGATCTCGCTCTCGCACACCTCGACCGAGCCCGTCCGGATCCGCGTCGAGGTCGATCTCACGGGCAACGGCCAATGGGTCACGTATCGCAGTTTCGAAGTCGCCGCCGGCCAAACGATCACCCATCCTTTCCCCGCTGCTTATCAAGCCTACTGGCTCCGCACCCTCGCCGATACCGCCACCACCGCCACCGCCCAACTCACCTACGATTAGACCGTCCGGATTCGTGTTCATTCGCGTCCATTCGTGGTCAAAAAATTCTTCCTCTCTCCTTCTTCCTTTCTCCCCCCACATGAAACTTCGCCTCGCCTTCGCCGCCCTCCCCGCCCTCCTCCTCGCCCTCGCCCCCGCCACCCGCGCTGCCGACCAACTCTTCGTCGAAGCCGAAAGCTTCGCTTCCTCCGGGGGTTGGTCCCTCGACACGCAGTTCATCCACATTATGGGCTCGCCTTACCTCATCGCCCATGGCCTCGGCCAACCGGTGCAGGATGCCACTACTTCCGTCACGTTTCCTTCCGCCGGCACTTACCGCGCCTGGGTCCGCACTAAAGATTGGGTCGCCGAGTGGAAGGCTCCCGGCGCCCCCGGCAAATTCCAACTTCTCATCAACGGCACCGCGCTCCCCGAGACCTTCGGCACGAAGAGCGCCGCGTGGTTCTGGCACGACGGCGGCACCGTCGAGATCAAGTCCCCCACCGCGACCCTCGCGCTCCGCGATCTCTCCGGCTTCAACGGCCGGTGCGACGCGATCTTCTTCACCAAGGACCTCGTCTCACCTCCACCGCCGAGCGATTCCGCCCCGCTCTCCGCCTGGCGACTCGCCGCCCTCAATCTCCCCGCCGCGCCCGAGTCCGCCGGTGATTTCGACCTCGTCGTCGTCGGCGGCGGCTACGGCGGCATGGGCAGCGCACTCTCCGCCGCTCGCATGGGCCTGAAAGTAGCCCTCATCCAAAACCGCCCGGTCCTCGGCGGCAACGGCTCCTCCGAAATCCGCGTCTGGGCCATGGGCCTCGTCCGCCGCGGCAAATATCCGCTCATCGGCGAAATGGTCGAAGAATTCGCCGACCGCGCCAAAAATTCCCCGGGTACATTCGAGGAATTCGGCGACGCCAAAAAGGAAGCACTCATCCGCTCCGAGAAAAATATCTCCCTGTTCCTCAACGAACACGTCTACGCCGCCAGCACCATCGGCGGTCGCATCGACTCCGTCACCGCCCTCAACACCCGCGACAGCCACCGCAAAAACTTCCGCGGCAAATTCTTTGTTGATTGCACCGGCCACGGCACGCTCGCCGCCCTCGCCGGCGCCAAATACGAAATCGAACTCAAAGACCTCCTCGGCATGTCCAACATGTGGGTCTGGTCCCACGACACCGCTCCCCGCGCCTTCCCCGAGACGCCCTGGGCCCTCGATCTTACCATGGACGACTTTCCTTACACGAAAACCGGCAAGAGCGACATGGCTCAGAAAAACAAAGGCGAGTGGTTTTGGGAAAGCGGCTTCAACAAACACCCGATCAACGATCTTGAACTGATCCGCGATTGGAATCTCCGCGCCGTCTTCGGGGCCTTCAACGCGATGAAGAACCGCGACGGCAAGGCCGAGCACCCCAACGCCAAACTCGACTGGGTCGCCTACATCGGCGGCACCCGCGAATCCCGCCGCATCATGGGCGACGTCGTCCTCACCCACGATGACCTCATCACCAAACGCGAGTTTCCCGACGGCTGCGTCCCCAGCACCTGGAGCATCGACCTCCACTTCCCGCGCAAAGAATACGCGGCCAAATTCCCTGAAAATCCCTTCATCGCCGTCGCCGAGCACGACCGCCGCATCGACCGCGATTTCGGCTATCCGATTCCCTACCGCTGCCTCTACTCGGTAAACATCGAGAATCTCTTCATGGCCGGCCGCAATATCAGCGTCACCGACCAAGCCCTCGGCACCGTCCGCGTCATGAAGACCATCGGCATGATGGGCGAAGTCGTCGGCAAAGCCGCCGCCATCGCCGTCCAGCGCGGCGCCACCCCCCGTGAGGTGTATTCGAAATACTGGAGCGAGCTCGACAGCCTGCTCCAACTCCCCGGCCGCGCCCGCCGCGCCAGCCTCGAAGCCCCGTTCCAGATCTCCGGTGCAGCTCCCGGCGCCGTGATCGACGTCGGCGGTGGCAACTTCGGCGTCAGTATCCCTTCCCTCAAGGGCATCGTCGTCGATAACAAAGCCGCCACCCTCAGCGGCAAATGGACCGCCTCGGCCAACCTCGATCACATCGGCCCCGACTATGTGCACGCCCGCGGCACCGGCCAAAAAGCTACGTTCCCGTTCACCGTCCCCGCGGACGGTCGCTACGAAGTCCGCTTTGCCACCGCCCCGCACGAGAACCGCGCGAGCAACACCGCCCTCGTCGTCCGCCACGCCGGCGGCACCGCCTCCGTCACCGTGAATCAACGCAAACCCGCCTCGATCGAAAACTACTGGGTTTCGCTCGGCACGTTTAACTTCAAAGCCGGGCAACCCGCCGCCGTCGAAGTCGACGCCGCGACCGCCGACGGCCAAGTCCACCTCGACGCCATCCAAGTCCTCTCCACCAAGTAGGGTCTTCGCCCGCCCTAGCGCACGAGGGTGCCATAACGAACTCCTGAGCTTTTACCGAAGGGTCACCCGTCGCTGCTAAACCAGGGCGGAGTGACGCCCTCGATTCAGTTTTCCATCGAGGGCAGGTCAAAGATCCACCCTACTGGGCGTCTCCCTTGCGCGCCTTCGCCCTCCAGTTCTACCGCTTCGCCATCGTCGCCACCATCGCCTGGCTCATCCGCGATGTCGCCGTGCGCCAGCGCATCCAGGGCGACTCACCGGTCACCACCGCCGAGATTGTTTCCTTCCTGCCTGCCGCCGCTTCGCTCCGGCCCGATGACTCCGCGCGCGACGGCCTCTTTGTCCTCGACCGCGAAGGCCGCGAACTCGGCTACGTCGTCCGCACTCAGCCCGCGTGCCGCGATATTATCGGCTACGCCGGCACGACCGACGCGCTCGTCGTCCTCGACCGCGATTGGAAAATCCTCGGCCTAAAGACCCACGCCTCGGAAGACACCGAGAGCTATCTCAAGGACATCGCCCTCGACCGCCGTTTCCTGAAAAAATGGAACGGTCTCACCTGGGACGCCGCCGCCGCGCTCGACTTGAAGGCCGCCGGCATCGAGGGCGTCTCCGGCTCCACCATGACGAGCATGGCCATCGCGCAGAGCGTCAAGGCCCGCCTCCAACTCAGCCGCGACCAACTCGCCGAGCGCGCCCCGCTTCGCTTCGCGTGGCGCGACTACGCCCTGTTCGCCGTGATCGCCGCCGCCGGCCTCATGGCGTTCGGCCCGCCCGCCGTTCGCCACCGCTGGAAGCGTCCCTACCAGTGGGCGCTCATCGTCTACGTCGGCCTCATCGCCGGCGATCTCCTCGCCCAAAAAATCCTCGTCGGTTGGACTCGCTCCGGCATCCCTTGGACCACTGCCCCCGGCCTCGTGCTCCTCGCCGCCGCCGCCCTGCTCGTGCCTCTCACCACCGGCAAGCCGCTCTACTGTCATCACATCTGCCCCCACGGCGCGGCCCAAGAACTCCTCAGCCACTACCGCCCCGCCCGCTTTCAAATTACCCTTTCCGCGCCCGTCATCCGCGGACTCGAATATCTGCCCTTCGCCCTCGTGTTCTTCACCCTCACCGTCGCGCTGCTCGCTCTCCCCTTCGATCTCGCCGGACTCGAACCGTTCGCCGCCTACGTCATCCGTTCCGCCGGCGTCGCCACTTTGGCCGTCGCCGCCGTCGGCCTAATCGCCTCGTTTTTCGTGCCCCAAGCCTACTGCCGCTTCGGCTGCCCCACCGGCGCGCTGTTAAACTTCGTGCGGGCCCGCGGCCCCACCGACACGTTCTCCCGCCGCGATTTTTCCGCGCTCACCCTCGTCGCCCTCGCCGTCGCGCTCCACGCGCACTACCTCACCGTCCTCCGCTGGGTTCAAGTCGGCCTATGATCCTCCGCGTCTTCGCCGCCGTTGTGCTCTTTGCCGCCACGCACGCGTTTGCCGCCGAACCGGTCGCCCTCACCGGCCGCGCCCTCGGCACGACGTGGACCGTGAAATTCCTCCAACCCGTTCCCCCGCTCAATCCCGCCACCCTCACCGCCCGCATCTCGGCAACGCTCGAACGTCTCGAACAACAGTTCTCAACTTACCGACCCAACTCCGAACTCTCGCGCTTCAACCTAGCCCGCACCACCGATTGGATCACCGTCTCGCCCGAGCTTGCCCGCGTCGCCACCGATTCCCGCGCTCTCTCGGTCCTCACCGGCGGAGCCTTCGACGCCACGATTTTCCCGCTCGTCGATCTCTGGGGCTTCGGGCCGCAACGCCGCTCCGGCCCACCGCCCTCCGCCGCAGAAATCTCCGCCGCCCGCGCCCGCACCGACTTTCGTCGCCTTGAAAGTCGCGCAGCCCCACCCGCGCTGCGCAAAACATCCGCCGACCTCGCCGCTGATTTTTCCTCGATGGCCAAGGGCTTCGCCGCCGACACCGTCGCCGCCCAACTCTCTGCGCTCGGCTCCACCGACCACTACGTCCAAATCGGCGGCGACATCGCCACCGTAGGCACCCGGCCTTGGCGCGTCGCCATCGAGCAACCCGCCGCATCCGCTCCGCTAGCCCAAACCTTCGATCTCACCGGCCAAGCTGTCTCCACGTCCGGCGACGCCCATAATTCCTTCACGCACGCCGGCCGGCACTACGGCCACATCCTCGATCCCCGCACCGGCGAACCCGTTAACTCTCCGCTCGCCTCCGTCAGCGTGATCGCCCCGACCTGCGCCCAATCCAGCGCGCGGGCCACCGCCCTCTTCGTCCTCGGCCCCGCTGCCGGCTTCGCCCTCGCCGTCCGCGAGCGATGGTCCGCGCTCTTCCTCATCCGCGAGGGTCCGTCTCTCACCGCGCGCCCCACCCCCGAATTCAGCCGTCTCGCCCGCTAATCAATCTGGCTCAACGGCAAAATCTCCCTAGACCTGCGCCACTCGGTTCCCTTCACTTCGACCTGCGTTCGCCCTCCCCGCGCTCCCCCGCCGTGAATTCCCCTTTTCTCCGTCTTCCGTTTTTCTACGCGCTCGCTCTCGTCACCATCGCCCGCGCCGCCGCCGAGCCCGTCTCCTACAACGAGCACATCCGCCCCATCCTCGCGGATAACTGCTTCG
>Ga0209617_10001140_pt1 | contig 12327 bp, 8 predicted proteins | sample LakEriepJuly2011_2_FD_187459 | JGI IMG/M metagenome (GOLD analysis project Ga0209617, IMG submission 187459) | Freshwater microbial communities from dead zone in Lake Erie, Canada - CCB epilimnion July 2011 (SPAdes) (version 2) | ecosystem: Environmental > Aquatic > Freshwater > Lentic >... | reverse complement strand
GCACGGACATCCTCGTGCCCGATGCCCTGGAGCGCAAGCTCTTCGTCATCCGCAAGACGGCGTCCAGCAAGATCCAGAGCCTGAACCTGACCCACGGTTCCGAGTACTACGTGCCCAGCATGTCGTGCCGCACCATCATCTACAAGGGTCTGCTGCTGGCCGACCAGGTGGGCAAGTACTACCTGGACCTGGCCGATGAGCGCGTCACCTCGGCCCTGGCCCTGGTGCACCAGCGCTTCTCGACCAACACCTTCCCCGAGTGGCCGCTGGCCCACCCGTACCGCATGGTCGCCCACAACGGTGAAATCAACACCGTCAAGGGCAACTTCAACTGGATGCGCGCCCGCGAAGGCGTGATGAAGTCGCCCGTGCTGGGCGAAGACTTGGCCAAGCTGTACCCGATCAGCCTGGACGGCCAGTCCGACACCGCCACGTTCGACAACGCGCTCGAACTGCTGACGATGGCCGGCTACCCCCTGGCCCACGCCGCCATGATGATGATCCCGGAAGCCTGGGAGCAGCACAGCACCATGGACGAGCGCCGCCGCGCCTTCTACGAATACCACGCCGCCATGATGGAGCCGTGGGACGGCCCCGCCGCCATGGTCTTCACCGACGGTCGCCAGATCGGCGCCACCCTCGACCGCAACGGCCTGCGCCCCGCTCGTTTCATCATCACCGATGACGACCTGATCGTGCTGGCCTCGGAGTCCGGCGTGCTGCCCATCCCCGAGAACAAGATCGTCAAGAAGTGGCGCCTGCAGCCCGGCAAGATGCTGCTGATCGACTTCGAGCAAGGCCGCATCATCGACGACGAAGAGCTCAAGGCCCAGTACGCTTCGGCCAAGCCCTACCGTCAGTGGATCGAGAACGTCCGCATCAAGCTGGACGGCATCGATGGCAAGGGCGTGGCCGGCGAATTCGCTGAGTCGCTGCTGGACCGCCAACAAGCTTTCGGCTTCACCCAGGAAGACCTCAAGTTCCTGATGGCCCCGATGGCCACCAACGGCGAGGAAGCCACCGGCTCCATGGGCAACGACTCGCCCCTGGCCGTGCTGTCCGACAAGAACAAGCCGCTGTACAACTACTTCAAGCAGCTGTTCGCCCAGGTCACTAACCCGCCGATCGACCCGATCCGCGAAGCCGTGGTGATGTCGCTGGTGTCCTTCATCGGCCCCAAGCCGAACCTGTTGGACATCAACGCTGTCAACCCGCCGATGCGCCTGGAAGTCAGCCAGCCCGTGCTGGACTTCAGCGACATGGCCCGCCTGCGCAACATCGAGAAGCACACCGGCGGCAAGTTCAAGCCTTACGAAGTCGACATCACCTACCCCGCCCAGTGGGGCCATGAGGGCGTCGAAGCCCGCCTGGCGTCGCTGTGCGCGGAAGCCGTGGAAGCCATCCAGTCCGGTCACAACATCCTGATCATCACCGATCGCAAGATGGACCGCGCCAACATCGCCATCCCCGCGCTGCTGGCCCTGTCTGCCATCCACCATCACCTGGTCCGCAAGGGTCTGCGCACCTCGGCCGGTCTGGTCGTGGAAACCGGCACCGCCCGCGAAGTGCACCACTTTGCCGTGCTGGCTGGTTATGGCGCCGAAGCCGTCCACCCCTACCTGGCGATGGAAACCCTGGCCCAGATGGCCAAGGACCTGCCGGGCGAGTTGTCGGCCGACAAGGCCATCTACAACTACATCAAGGCGATCGGCAAGGGTCTGTCCAAGATCATGTCGAAGATGGGCGTGTCCACCTACATGTCCTACTGTGGCGCCCAGTTGTTCGAGGCCATCGGCCTGAACAAGCCGCTGATCGACAAGTACTTCCGCGGCACCCCGACCCAGGTCGGCGGCATCGGCGTGTTCGAAGTGGCCGAAGAAGCCATCCGCAACCACACCGCGGCCTTCGGCGAAGACCCCGTGCTGGCCAACATGCTGGACGCTGGCGGCGAGTACGCCTGGCGCGCCCGTGGCGAAGAGCACATGTGGACGCCGGACGCCATCGCCAAGCTGCAGCACGCCACGCGCTCGGGCAAGTTCGACACCTACAAGGAATACGCCCAGCTGATCAACGACCAGTCGCGCCGTCACCTGACGCTGCGCGGCCTGTTCGAGTTCAAGATCGACCCGGCCAAGGCCATCCCTGTTGAGGAAGTCGAATCGGCCGCCGAGATCGTCAAGCGTTTCGCCACTGGCGCCATGTCGCTGGGCTCCATCTCCACGGAAGCCCACTCGACCCTGGCCCTGGCCATGAACCGCATCGGCGGCAAGTCCAACACCGGCGAAGGCGGCGAAGACGAGAACCGTTATCGCAACGAGCTCAAGGGCATCGCGATCAAGGCCGGCACCAAGGTGTCCGACGTGATCGGTGCCTCGCGCATCGAAGCCGACTACGAGATGAAAGAAGGCGACAGCCTGCGCTCGAAGATCAAGCAGGTGGCTTCCGGCCGCTTTGGCGTGACGACCGAGTACCTGGTGTCGGCCGACCAGATCCAGATCAAGATGGCCCAGGGCGCCAAGCCCGGTGAAGGCGGCCAGCTGCCTGGCGGCAAGGTGTCCGAGTACATCGGCAAGCTGCGCCACTCTGTGCCGGGTGTGGGCCTGATCTCGCCCCCGCCGCACCACGACATCTACTCGATCGAAGACCTGGCCCAGCTCATCCACGACCTCAAGAACGTCAACCCGAAGGCCGACGTGTCGGTCAAGCTGGTGTCGGAAGTCGGCGTGGGCACGGTGGCTGCCGGTGTGGCCAAGGCCAAGGCCGACCACATCGTGATCGCCGGCCACGACGGTGGCACGGGCGCATCGCCCTGGTCGTCCATCAAGCACTGCGGCACGCCGTGGGAACTCGGCCTGGCCGAAACCCAGCAGACCCTGGTGCTGAACCGCCTGCGCGGCCGCGTGCGCGTGCAGACCGACGGCCAGATGAAGACCGGCCGTGACGTCGTCATTGGCGCCCTGCTGGGTGCCGACGAGTTCGGCTTCGCCACCGCACCGCTGGTGGTCGAAGGCTGCATCATGATGCGCAAGTGCCACCTGAACACCTGCCCGGTGGGCGTGGCCACGCAAGACCCGGTGCTGCGCAAGAAGTTCTCCGGCAAGCCCGAGCACGTCGTGAACTACTTCTTCTTCGTCGCCGAAGAAGCGCGTCAGATCATGGCCCAGCTGGGCGTGCGCAAGTTCGACGACCTGATCGGCCGTGCCGACCTGTTGGACACCAAGAAGGGCGTGGCCCACTGGAAGGCCAAGGGCCTGGACTTCGGCCGCGTCTTCGCGCTGCCCCCGGTGCCTGCCGACGTGCCTCGTCTGCACACCAGCACGCAAGACCACGGCCTGGACAAGGCCCTGGACCTGCGCCTCATCGAGAAGGCCCAGCCCGCCATCCAGCGCGGCGAGAAGGTCCAGTTCATGGAGCAGGCCCGCAACGTCAACCGCACCGTGGGCGCCATGCTCTCGGGCGAGCTGATCAAGCACCATCCGGACGGCCTGCCCGACCAGACCGTGTACATCCAGATGGAAGGCACGGGCGGCCAGTCCTTCGGCGCCTTCCTGGCCAAGGGCATCACGCTGTACCTGATCGGTGAAGCCAACGACTACACCGGCAAGGGCCTGAGCGGCGGCCGCGTGGTGGTGCGTCCGAGCATCGACTTCCGCGGTTCGTCCACTGACAACATCATCGTGGGCAACACCGTGCTGTACGGGGCCACCGAGGGTGAGGCCTTCTTCCGCGGCGTGGGCGGCGAGCGCTTTGGCGTGCGCCTGTCCGGTGCCACGGCGGTGGTCGAGGGCACGGGTGACCACGGCTGCGAGTACATGACCGGCGGCACCGTCGTTGTCCTGGGTCGCACCGGCCGCAACTTCGCTGCCGGCATGTCCGGTGGCATCGCCTACGTCTTCGACGAAGACGGTCAGTTCGCCAAGCGCGTCAACACCGCCCAGGTCAGCCTGGAGAAGGTGCTGCCCGCCGCCGAGCAAGCCGACGCTGGCATCCCCATGCACAAGGGACAAGCCGACGAAGCGCTGCTGAAGAAGCTGGTCGAAGACCACCACCGTTGGACGGGCTCCCTGCGTGCCCGCGAGATCCTCGACAACTGGGCGGCCATGTGCCCCAAGTTCGTCAAGGTCTTCCCGAACGAGTACCGCCGCGCCCTCTCTGAGATGGGTGCCAAGGCCGAAACCGCCACGACCATCGCGAAGGCGAAGGGCGACAAGGGCGATGACGGCAAGGCAAAGTCTGGCAAGGCCAAGGCCTGAGCCACACACCAGGAGTGAATTGAAATGGGAAAAGTCACTGGCTTTCTGGAATTCGAGCGTCTGGAAGAGGGCTATGAGCCCGTCGAGAAGCGCGTCAAGAACTACAAGGAGTTCGTCATCGGCCTGAGCGCCGAAGAGGCGAAGGTCCAAGGCGCGCGCTGCATGGACTGCGGCACGCCGTTTTGCAACAACGGCTGCCCGGTCAACAACATCATCCCGGACTTCAACGACCTGGTGTACCAGGGCGACTGGAAGAACGCGATCGAGGTGCTGCACTCGACCAACAACTTCCCCGACTTCACCGGCCGCGTCTGCCCGGCGCCCTGTGAAGCGGCTTGCGTGCTCAACATCAACAACGATGCCGTGGGCATCAAGTCGATCGAGCACGCGATCATCGATCGCGCCTGGGCCGAGGGTTGGGTCACGCCGCAACCAGCCAAGGTGAAGACCGGCAAAAAGGTTGCGATCGTGGGCTCCGGTCCTGCCGGCATGGCCGCGGCCCAGCAACTGGCCCGCGTCGGCCATGACGTGACCGTCTTCGAGAAGAACGACACCATCGGTGGCCTGCTGCGTTTCGGCATCCCCGATTTCAAGTTCGACAAGGCTCACATCGACCGCCGCGTCAAGCAGATGGAAGCCGAAGGCGTGGTCTTCAAGACCAACACCATCGTGGGCGAACTGCCCAAGTCCGGTGCGGCCGCCAAGGTCACCAACTGGGCTCAGACGACGGTCACGCCCGAGCAACTGCAGAAGGATTTCGACGCAGTCATCCTGACCGGCGGCTCCGAGCAGTCGCGTGACCTGCCCGTGCCCGGCCGCGATCTGGCTGGCATCCACTTCGCCATGGAGTTCCTGCCCCAGCAGAACCGCGTGAATGCCGGCGGCAAGGTCAAGGAGCAGATCCGCGCCGATGGCAAGAACGTCATCGTGATCGGCGGCGGCGACACCGGCTCCGACTGCGTGGGCACCTCCAACCGCCACGGCGCCAAGAGCGTGGTGCAGTTCGAAGTCATGCCGCGTCCGCCCGAAGAGGAAGACGGTCCTCTGACCTGGCCTTACTGGCCAATCAAGCTGCGCACCTCGTCCAGCCACGAAGAGGGTTGCGACCGCGAATTCGCGATTGCCACCAAGGAATTCATCGGCGAAGGTGGCAAGGTCACCGGCGTAAAGACCGTGCGCGTCGAGTTCAAGAACGGCAAGTTCGAAGAAGTCGCCGGCTCCGAGCAGACCCTCAAGGCCGACCTGGTGCTGCTGGCCATGGGCTTCACCAACCCGGTGGACACCCTGCTCAACGGCTTCGGCGTCGAGAAAGACGCCCGCGGCAACGCCAAGGCCGGCACCGATGCCGACACGGGTTACAAGACCAATGTCGCCAAGGTGTTTGCTGCTGGCGACGTGCGCCGCGGTCAGTCCCTGGTGGTGTGGGCCATCCGCGAAGGCCGCCAGGCCGCCCGCGAGGTCGATGCCTACCTGATGGGTGCCAGCACCTTGCCGCGCTGAGTCAATCCCTGACACCCTTCGTCTGTTGCGTCCACCCCGCGGTGGGTCGGCAGGCGTTCGGTGAATCCCCTATGATCAAGGAGCCGGTGCTGTCACCGGCTCTTTTTTCATGGCCATGTCACCCTCTGCCCCCGTGCCGCCCGACGCTGCTGGCGATGCCAGCCGCCCTTTCATCGAACTCCGTTCGGTGACCTGCGGCTATGGCCATCGCGTCATCCTGGAAGACATCAGCCTCACCGTGCCGCGGGGCAAGGTCGTGGCCCTGATGGGCACCTCGGGCGGTGGCAAGACCACGGTCCTGCGCCTCATTGGCCGCCAGATCCAGCCCATGAAGGGCCAGGTGCTGATCGACGGTCAAGACATCGCCGAGCTCGATGCCGACGGCTTGATGGCCATGCGCCGTCGCATGGGCATGCTGTTCCAGCAAGGCGCGCTGTTCACCGACCTGACAGTGTTCGAGAACGTGGCCTTCCCGCTGCGCGAGCACACCCGCTTGCCCGAAGCCATCCTGCGCGACCTGGTGCTCATGAAGCTCAACGCCGTGGGCTTGCGTGGCGCCCGCGAGCTCCTGCCCAGCCAGGTCTCGGGTGGCATGGCGCGGCGCGTGGCCCTTGCGCGCGCCATGGCGCTGGACCCGGAGCTCATGCTCTACGACGAGCCCTTCGCCGGCCTGGACCCCATCTCCATGGGCGTGGCCGCGCGGCTCATCCGCGAACTCAACGACACCATGGGCCTGACCTCGGTCCTCGTTTCGCACGATGTGCACGAGACCTTCGTCATTGCCGACCACGTCGTGCTGCTGGCCAATGGCCGCATCGTGGCCCAGGGCACGCCGGCCGAGATGAGCGCCAGCGACGACCCGCTCGTCAAGCAGTTCGTGCACGCCGAGCCCGATGGCCCGGTGCGTTTCCACCATCCGGCCGTGGACGCCGGGCACGATTTCGGAGTGCGCGGATGATGCAGTGGCTCAACCCTGCCAACGTCGGTTTTGCCGTGCGCAGCAAGCTGGCCGACCTGGGCTATGCCGCGCGCTTGTTCCTGCGGCTGTTGGGCCTGCTGGGCACGACGCTGCGCCGGCCGCACCTGCTGACCGAGCAGATCTTCTTCTTGGGCAATTACTCGCTGGCCATCATTTTGGTGTCCGGCTTGTTCGTGGGCTTCGTGCTCGGTCTGCAGGGCTACTACATCCTGCAGCGCTACGGTTCCAGCGAGGCCTTGGGCCTGATGGTCGCGCTGTCGCTGGTGCGCGAGCTCGGGCCCGTGGTGGCAGCGCTGCTGTTTGCGGGTCGCGCTGGCACGGCCTTGACCGCCGGCATCGGCCTGATGAAGGCGGGCGAGCAACTCGCCGCCATGGAAATGATGGGCGTGGACCCGATCGCCCGTGTGCTGGCACCGCGCTTTTGGGGTGGTGTGATTGCCATGCCTTTGCTGGCCGCGGTGTTTTCTGCGGTGGGCATCATGGGCGGCTGGCTGGTCGGCGTTGTGATGATCGGGGTGGACCCGGGCGCCTTCTGGTCGCAGATGCAGGGTGGGGTGGAGGTCTTTGCCGACGTCGGCAACGGCATCCTCAAAAGCCTGGTGTTCGGTCTGACCGTCACTTTCGTGGCGCTGTTGCAAGGCCACGAATGCCAGCCCACGCCCGAGGGCGTCTCGCTGGCCACCACCCGCACCGTCGTGATGGCCTCGCTGGCTGTGCTCGGTTTGGATTTCGTGATGACGGCCATGATGTTCTCGATCTGAACCTGGCCAACTGGAAAGAACAACGATGCAAAAATGGAAACATGATGTCTGGGTGGGGCTGTTCGTGCTGCTGGGTGCCGCGGCCATCCTGTTCCTGGCGCTGAAGGCGGGCAACCTGCTCACGCTGAACTTCGACCAGGGCTACGCCGTGGTCGCGCGCTTTGACAACATCGGTGGCTTGAAGCCCAAGGCCGCGGTGCGCAGCGCTGGTGTGGTCGTGGGTCGCGTGGGCAGCATCACCTTTGACACCAAGGGTTATCAGGCCCAGGTCGAGCTCAAGCTCAACAAGGACGTGGTCTTCCCGAAAGACACCTCGGCCAAGATCCTGACCTCCGGCCTGCTGGGCGAGCAGTACATCGGCCTGGAGCCGGGCTATGGCGAGACCAATCTGACCCAGGGCGACACCATCAAGTCCACGCAATCGGCCATCGTGCTCGAAAACCTGATTTCGCAGTTCCTCTTCAGCAAGGCGGCAGACGACACTGGTGCCAAGGGGGGCAGCAAATGATGCCTTTCGTTTTGTCCACGTTGCAGCGGCGCCGCGGGGCCTCGCTGGGGGCATTGTTGCTGCTGACCGTTGCCTTGCAGGGCTGTGCGACCCGCCAGAACCCGGATCCGATCGAGTCTTGGAACCGTCAGGTGTTCGCCTTCAACGAGTCTCTGGATGCCAATGTGCTGCGTCCGGTGGCCACGGGCTACAACCAGGTCACGCCCGAGCCGGTGCGCAACAGCGTGCGCAACGTGTTCAACAACATCCGTGACGTCTGGTCCACGGTCAACCTGTTCCTGCAAGGGCGTTTCCGCGATGGCACGGTCTCGGTGATGCGCGTCACCATCAACACGACCCTGGGCATCGGCGGTCTGGTGGACTGGGCCACGCCCATGCGCCTGGACCGCCCGAACGAGGACTTCGGGCAGACCCTGGGTGTCTGGGGCGTCAAGCCGGGGGCCTACATCGTCTGGCCTTTGCTCGGTTCCTCGACCTTGCGCGACTCGGCCAGCATCCCGGGGGACCTCTACTTCTCGGCGTCCACCTTCGGCGACACCGACGCTGCGAGTTTCGGCCTGGCCGGCCTGCAACTCATCAGCGTGCGCGCCGGTTTGCTGGGCGCCACGGACCTGCTGGACGATGTGGCCCTCGACAAGTACGCCTTCACCCGCGACGCTTACCTGCAGCGCCGCCAGAACCTGATCTACGAGGGCAACCCGCCGGAAGAAGACGAGCCTTTGGAAGATGCCGAGGACGAGGCGCCTGTCGCCGAAGCGGCATCGGCCACTGCCGGCGCTGCAGCGTCGGCCCCAGCGCCTGGCCCAGCGCCATCGGCGCCTCCGAAACCCTGAGTGAGGCACGGGCCGGGTGCGGCACCGCAGCAAACTTGCGGCGGTCGAGGCATACTGTGACCCAGATCACTGCCCAGGCAAGGGTTGTCGTCCCCACGGCCACCTTGCGCGTTGAGCGACAGAAGGCAGTGACATTCAAGGAGCTCTCCATGCACACATTCCGCCACGTTTTGCAGCAATCGGTGCTGGCCAGCGCCCTCACCCTGGGTGTGGCTGTGCCGCTGACCGCGCTGTCTGCACAGACCGCTGCTGCCGCCGATGCCACCACGGCCATGGCGCCCGATGCATTCATCAAGTCGATCACCGACGAGGTGTTTGCCACCGTCAAGTCCGACAAGGCCATCCAGCAGGGCGACCTGCGCAAGGTGCAGGCCATGGTGGACAGCAAGATCATGCCCAACGTCGACCTGCAGCGCATGACGGCCACGGCCGTGGGCCGCAGCTGGCGCCAGGCCACGCCCGAGCAGCAAAAGCGCTTGCAGGAAGAGTTCAAGACCCTGCTGGTCTACACCTACGCAGGTGCTGCTGCCCAGATCAAGGACCAGACCATCGAGTACAAGCCCATGCGCAGCCGCCCGGATGATGCCGAGGTGGTCGTGCGCACGCTGGTGCGCAACAAAGGCGACACCATCCAGCTGGACTACCGCCTGGAGAAGGTCGATGGCGGCTGGAAAATCTACGACGTCAACGTGCTGGGCGCCTGGCTGGTGCAGACCTACCAGAGCAGCTTCGCGCAGGAAGTCACTGCCTCGGGTGTGGACGGTCTGATTGGCAAGCTGGTCGAGCGCAACAAGCAGCTCGCCGCCAAGAAGGTGGCCGGCTGATGCTGTTGCTGCCTTCGGTCATCACGCACGCGGAGGTGCCGCATGTGCTCAGCCTGTTCACGCAGACGCTGAGCCAGGCGGCGGCTGCCGGGGGCTCGGAGGCCGCCATGCTGACGGTCGATGGCTCTGACCTGCGAGAGTTCGACTCCAGCGCGCTGGCGGTGTTGCTGGAGTGCCAGCGCATGGCGCGTGCGAAGGGCCGTGCATTTTCTGTGCGCTCGCTGCCGCCGAAGCTCACCGAGCTGGCACGCCTGTACGGCGTGGACGGTTTGCTGCAATCGGCTTGAGGCGGGCTGGCAGAGCCTGAGCGGCGACAGCCTCAGGCCTCCTCCGACCAGGCCACGCCGTCGCGTGCCACCAGGGCGCTGGCCGCGGCCGGGCCCCAGGTGCCTGCGGCATAGGGGCGAGGGCCTGCCGCGTCGTCCCGCCAGGCTTGCAGGATGGGTTCCACCCAACGCCAGGCCTGCTCCTGCTCGTCGGAGCGCACGAAGAGGTTGAGCCGGCCCGCCAGGGCGTCGAGCAGCATGCGCTCGTAGGCGCCCACGCGCTCGCTGGCGAAGGCCTTGTGGAAATCCAGGTCCAGCGAGACGGGGGTCAGTGACTCCTGCACCGCACCCGCGCCAGCCGCGTTCAAGCCGCCTTGTGCGGCCATCAGGCGCAGCTCCAGGCCGTCTTCCGGCTGCAGGCGGATCACCAGCTGGTTGGCTTGCTGTGCCCCAGGGAAGATGGTGTGCGGTGTCGGGCGGAAGCTCACGACGATTTCGGCCTGGTATTGACCCATGCGCTTGCCGGTCCGCAGGTAGAAAGGCACACCGGCCCAGCGCCAGTTCTGCACCTCACAGCGCAGTGCCACGAAGGTTTCGGTCTGGCTGCCTGCGGGCACCTTGTCTTCTTCGAGGTAGCCCTTGACGGCCGCGCCCTGCACGGTGCCGGCGCGGTACTGGCCGCGCACCACGTCGCGCGCCACCGAGGCCGCATCGAAGGGTTTGAGCGAGCGCAGCACCTTGAGCTTCTCGTCGCGGATGGCGTCGGCATCGGCGCTCGAGGGCGGCTCCATGGCGATCATGGTGAGCAACTGCAGCGCGTGGTTCTGCACCATGTCGCGCAGGGCGCCGGTGCGGTCGTAGAAGTCGCCGCGCGTGCCCACGCCCAGGCACTCGGCCAGGGTGATCTGGATGTTGGCGATGCTTTCGCGGCGCCACAGCGGCTCGAACAGGGCGTTGCCGAAACGCAGCGCCATGAGGTTCTGCACCGAAGGTTTGCCGAGGTAGTGGTCGATGCGCAGGGCTTGGCGCTCGCTGAAGACGGCACCCACGGCGCGGTTGATGGCCTGTGCGCTGGCCAGGTCGTGGCCCAACGGTTTTTCCAGCACCACGCGCACGCGCTCGCCATTGAGCCCGCTGGCGCCCAGCTGCTCGCAAATCATCGGGAACAGGTGGGGGCTGGTCGCCAGGTACATGACCACGGTGCCGGCCGGCGGGCCTCCGTCGCGTGCGTTCAGCCAGGCGCTCAGGCGGGTGTAGTCGGCGGGCTGGGAGAGGTCCATGCGCAGGTAGTGCACGCGCTGCGCGAACTGCGCGTACTCCTCGTCGCTGGGGCGCTTGGCGCTTTCAGCGGCCTGCAGGCGTTCGTGCAACCAGGCGCGGTAGCTGGCGTCGGTTTGATCGTCGCGGGCCACGGCCAGGATGCGCCCGTCGGCCGGCAGCTTGCCGTGGCGCCAGGCCTGGAAGAGGGCGGGCATGAGCTTGCGCCAGGTGAGGTCGCCGGTGCCGCCAAAGAGAACGAGGTCGAAGGACATTCCACCACTGTGTCATCGTTTTGGCTTCAAAATCGCAGGATCAAACCGCTTTTTCCTGACATGACGTCTCAACTCGAGCAGCTCAAGGCCCACACCACCGTGGTGGCCGACACCGGCGACTTCCGCTTGATGGCCCAGTTCGCCCCGCAAGATGCCACGACCAACCCGTCGCTCATCCTCAAGGCGGTGCAAAAGCCCGAGTACGCGCCCCTGCTGGCCGACACCGTGGCGGCCCACCGCGGCGCGGCGCACGTCGACATCGTTGACGAGGTGCTGGTGCGCTTCGGTCTGGAAATCCTCAAGGTCGTGCCGGGGCGGGTCTCCACCGAGGTCGATGCCCGCCTGAGCTTCGACACCGCCGCCACGCTGGTGCGCGCCCGCCACATCATGGGCCTGTACGAGGCCGCGGGTGTGCCGCGTTCGCGCGTGCTGATCAAGGTCGCAGCCACCTGGGAGGGCATCCAGGCCGCCCGCGTGCTGGAGGCCGAGGGCATCCACACCAACCTGACCTTGCTGTTCGCCTTCGCCCAGGCACGCGCCTGTGCCGATGCCGGCGTGCGGCTCATTTCGCCCTTCGTGGGCCGCATCTACGACTGGCACAAGAAGTCGGCCGGCGCCCAGTGGGACGAGGCCGCGCGCGCCGGTGAGAACGACCCCGGCGTGCAGTCGGTGGCGCGCATCTGGCGCTATTACAAGCAGCATGGCGTGCGCACCGAGGTGATGGGCGCGAGCTTCCGCAACGTGGGCCAGATCACCGCCCTGGCGGGTTGCGACCTGCTGACCATCAGCCCCGAGCTGCTGGCGCAACTGCAGGCGTCCGATGCGGCCTTGCCTCGCCTGCTGACACCGCCGACTTCGACCGAGGCGCCCG
>Ga0209617_10001138_pt1 | contig 12333 bp, 15 predicted proteins | sample LakEriepJuly2011_2_FD_187459 | JGI IMG/M metagenome (GOLD analysis project Ga0209617, IMG submission 187459) | Freshwater microbial communities from dead zone in Lake Erie, Canada - CCB epilimnion July 2011 (SPAdes) (version 2) | ecosystem: Environmental > Aquatic > Freshwater > Lentic >... | reverse complement strand
CAAAGATGCTGAACGCTTCGCCCCTGGTGTACCCATCTATGAAATTTGGATCGGAGATGGTGAAGGACAAGTGCCTCTTCGTAAATTACAGAAGCATGTTGGCAAGTTTAAGAAGACTCTCTCTGCTCATCAAATGAGAGAAGTGCGTGCACGCCTTAAGGCTGTTGGTGGAATGTCTCTACCAATGCCAAAGGGGCCAATGCCAAAGAACGTTCGCGTTCCTAAGCGATAATTTCTTAGCGAGTTCTTACAAGAACTGTATTACTCAACCGTTCATTAATTCCGCGACCATTCTGGTCAAAGGTGATTGCAGTCAAAATAATGACGAGAAGGCTTGTCCTAATCAGAGCTTGAAGCGGGGTAGGCATTCCACCATCTGAAAAACGGACAATCTTGAGCCCAACAATTCGATGTCCTGGGGTCGCTCCTCCGAGGGCTGCGAAGATCAGGTACTGAGCTGTGAAGATTAGAAAAACCACCGCCCCCATAGAGGACTCCCCGAATTCGACAAAGAAGCCGATTGCGATGGCATACGACATCAACCAGTCGATCAGCACGCCCATCATCCGACGCCCTTGGCTCACTCGCGGGTATCTCAGATCAATATCGGACATGACATAAGCCTAGCCGAGCTCCACCCGAGGAGCCGATCGAAGTCATTTAACAAGGATGTAACACGGCGATGATGCCTTTTTTACCTAGTGGATCTAGGGTTAAGCCATCTCAAAGAGCCTCAGAGCCGAGCGTCTCGCAGCGATCATAAGAAAAATCGGAGTACTCCATGTTTAAGAATGCGCAAGAAATTTTTGCATACATCAAGAAGGAAGATGTAAAACTTGTTGATGTTCGCTTTACCGATCTCCCAGGAATTCAACATCACTTCAACGTTCCTGTTGAGTCATTTGATGAAGCAGTCTTCACCGATGGTTTGATGTTCGACGGCTCTTCAATCCGTGGATTCCAATCAATTCACGAGTCAGATATGAAACTACTTCCAGTTCCAGAATCTGCCTACCTAGACCCTTTCCGCTTGGAAAAAACTCTTATTATTATTTTCTCCGTTCACAACCCAACAGATAACACTCCTTACTCACGCGATCCTCGCGGAGTTGTGAAGAAGGCTGTTGATTACCTCAAGTCAACTGGTATTGCAGATCAGGCATTCTTTGCCCCAGAAGCTGAGTTCTACGTCTTTGATGCCGTTCGATTTAAGACAGGTATCAATGAGGCCTACCACCACATCGATTCATATGAAGGTGCATGGAATACAGGCATCGTTGCAGATCCAGATGGAACACCAAACCGTGGTTATCGCACACGCATTAAGGGTGGATATTTCCCAGTTTCACCAACAGATCAATTCGCAGATCTTCGCGATGAAATGGTGATGGAGCTCGGTCGTTCTGGATTGCTCGTAGAGCGTTCACACCACGAAGTGGGAACTGCTGGACAGATGGAGATCAACTACCGCTTTACAGATATTCTCACTGCAGGTGATGAACTTATGAAGTTCAAGTACATCGTCCGTAACGTTGCATGGGAAGGTGGCAAGACAGCTACCTTTATGCCAAAGCCACTCTTCGGAGATAACGGTTCAGGTATGCACGTGCACCAATCACTCTGGAAAGATGGCAAGCCACTCTTCTTCGAAGCAGGAACATACGGAGATCTTTCAGATATGGCTCGTTGGTATATCGGTGGACTCTTAAAGCATGCTCCATCACTTCTTGCATTTACCAACCCAACAGTGAACTCATATCGCCGTTTGGTTCCAGGTTATGAAGCGCCTGTAAACCTTGTTTACTCAGCGCGTAACCGTTCTGCCTGTATCCGTATCCCAATTACAGGATCAAGCCCAAAGGCAAAGCGCATCGAATTCCGTTGCCCAGATCCTTCATCAAATCCATACCTAGCTTTCGCAGCAATGTTGATGGCCGGTATCGATGGAATCTTGAACAAGATCGAGCCACCTGCCCCAGTAGATAAGGATCTTTACGAACTTGAGGGTGAAGAAGCTCGCGCCATTCCACAAGTTCCAGGTTCTCTGGATGCTGTTCTTGATAGTCTTGAAAAAGATCATGCATTCCTCACAACAGGTGGAGTCTTCAGCGAAGATCTCATCTCAACATGGATTGAATGGAAGCGTAAGCAAGAAGTTGATTACGTACGTTTGCGTCCACATCCAGCAGAGTTTGAGCTCTACTACGACCTCTAAAAAGTAGTTGATAAAACCCCCGTCAGTAATGTGGCGGGGGTTTTACTCTTGCCGAATAACCTCTCCGATAGACTCGCACTATGGCGCGCAAAATCTCACCTTTAAGAGAGTTCCTTCATAGGGAATCATCCTCGGGGGTACTCCTCATCGTTGCAGCCGTACTCGGTCTAATAATTGCAAACTCCCCGATCTCTGATCGCTACTTTGATTTTCTAGCTCTTGGCTTTACCGTGGAAAGCGGAATCTTTTATTTACAGTTAACGGTACTCAAGATTGTTAATTATGGATTAATGACAATTTTCTTCTTCGTAGTCGGTCTCGAAATAAAGCGTGAGCTCGTCTCCGGTCATCTCGCCTCGGTGAAGAAAGCTGCCATGCCCTTTATCGCAGCTCTTGGCGGTATGGCACTTCCTGCTGGAATTTATCTTGCAATCGCAGGTGATGTAGCTCCTGAAGGATGGGCAGTTCCTGTAGCAACCGATATTGCGCTAGCTGTCGGCCTACTTGCAATGATGGGGCCGGTTGTCACACTATCGCTGAGATCTTTTCTCCTAGCCCTTGCCGTCATTGATGACATAGGTGCAATCTTAATTATCGCTCTCGTTTACTCAACTGGAATCGCATACTCCTGGGTGCTCGCCTCGATTGGTTCGATTCTTCTCATCCTTACCCTAAAGAAGATGAATGTGAATTCGATTTTTATCTACATCCTCTGCGGGCTTCTGCTTTGGTATGGGCTCTATCGCACAGGCGTACACCCAACTTTGGCGGGAGTGATTTTGGGTCTTCTCGCACCTTCGAAAGAGAAAGCAGATACAGATCTTGAAGATATAGATGATGGATCTATCTCTTATATTGAATACTTGGAAGCCAAATTGCATCCATATTCATCTCTGATCATCGTTCCGATATTCGCGTTGGCAAATACTGGGGTCGTCATCACAGAAAAATCCTTATCTGCTGCAACTTCTTCAGTAATCGCCTGGGGAATCTTCATTGGACTCGTGGTCGGAAAGCCACTCGGTGTCTTGATCTCCGCAATTGCTGCGTCAAAGGCTCGGATTGCTCAGCTTCCTGAAGGTGCCTCTATCGGCAAACTCGCTGCAACCGGAAGCGCAGCTGGAATCGGCTTTACCGTTGCTCTCTTTATTGCGGATCTGGCCTTTGAGAATCAGGAGCTACAGAACATTGCCGTTGTTGCAATCATCGCAGCCTCGGTAGTGAGCGCTCTATTGAGCTCACTCATATTTACAATTTATCGATCCAGCCCCACACAGAGCTAGCGCCTGAGTGGCCAACGAGAAAAATCATTACAAGACTTGTCAGGCTTGCAATCACTAAAGCAACAGAGGTAAGCCGACGAATCGCAACGCTACCGGTGGATGATCCGGCTCGATCCATTCTCCAACGCAGGTAAATCAGCGCAACCATTGGAATTGTTACAAATGGGGCTATCTCACCAAGTTCTGCATGCTTCTCAACATCTTTATTAAGGATTTCTGAAAAGGCTTCCCCGCTCAGCTTTGCAAGAAATACGCTTCCCTGCGCGACTAAGGCCAGAATGAGAATCAACTTGCCGTGGCGACGAGAGAAACTTGGAAGGTATGACATGACTAGTGCGCCGATTGCAACGAGAGGAACTAGAACTACTGCTGAATGCACAAGAAGTGGATGTAGCGGTAAACCCGCAAACATTCCAAAAGGTTCAGCTGCTATGAACATATGCCGATTTTAATCTAGGAAGAAATCTAGGAGGAAGTCTGTAGTCCCAGGCACCACTGAATACTTCTCAAGATCTGTGATTCCGACGCTTGCGAGGACCTCATCGTCAACGTAGAAATTGCCAGAGTGTTCCTTTGAGTCACGATTTAAAATCACGTAGGCAGCATCTGAGAGAATTTCAGGAGTTCTACAGGTAGCGGTATCGATACCCGGAATCATCTGTAATGCAGCTGTATCGATAGCTGTGCGTGGCCAGAGTGCGTTAACGGCTATACCTTCAGGTTTGAATTCTTCTGCCATACCGAGGACGCACATCGACATTCCATACTTTGCCATTGTGTAGGCAACGTGATTCTTAAACCACTTCGCCTTCATTGAAAGTGGAGGTGACAAGGTGAGAATGTGAGGATTTCTGCCAGCCTTAGCGCTCTCCTTGAGGTGCGGAAGTGCAGCCTGTGAGGTCAAGAATGTTCCACGCACATTGACATCAAACATGAGGTCAAAACGCTTAGCTGGAGTTGCCAGCGTTGGTGTGAGATTGATGGCACTTGCATTGTTAATCAAAATATCGATGCCACCAAATTCTGTAGCAGTCTTTTCGATTGCTGCAGCAATCTGCTCTTCATCACGAATATCGCATTGGATGGGCAGAGCCACTCCCCCAGCAGCTTCAATCTCCTTGGCTGCGGTAAAGATTGTGCCAGGGAGCTTAGGATTTGGATCAGCAGTCTTTGCAGCTATCGCAACCGATGCCCCATCAGCTGCGGCACGAAGAGCGATCGCAAGACCGATACCTCGAGAACCACCAGTGATAAAGATTCTCTTTCCTTGAAGGTTTCCTGAGATTGTCATTACTTTCCACCCTTTTCTTTATCCGCAGCTTTTTTTGCCATAAAATTCATAAACGCTTCCATTGCTTCATCCGATGTCAACGCCATGGCGAAGAGTTCGAACTCTGCCTTCATCACCGCTGCAACCGCATCATGTTTACTCGCCTTGATTAACGCCTTGGTATTGATGATCGCGGTAGGAGGTTGGGCGGCGATCTGCTTCGCGATTGTAAGAGCAGTCGTATAACTATCTTCAGAGATCTCGGCTACGAGGCCCATCTCCTTGGCACTCTCTGCCGAGAAAGACTCTCCTGTCATAAATATCTTTGCCGCGCGCTGATATCCAACTAGAGCTGGAAAGAGAAGGCTGGATCCAGCCTCTGGAACTAATCCCAGCGAAACAAACGGCATAGAAAAGCTGGTCTTTGGATCTGCAACTACAACATCACAGTGCAGCAGCATCGTTGTTCCAACTCCAATTGCATTTCCCTTCACCGCAGCCAAGAGCGGCTTCGGGAATTCCAAGATTGCACCCAGAAATGCAGCAACAGTCGAATCTTGCGATGTCGGAGGATGGTCCATGAAATCTTTAATGTCATTGCCTGCGGTGAAGTGATCACCTGCACTGGTCAAGATCACAGCCCGAACGCCAAAGTCACCTGCTGCCTCATTAAGGGACCGGGCAAGGTCTGCATACATATCCCGAGTCAGTGCATTCATCTTCTCGGGGCGATCGAGAGAGATGGTCAGGACGCCATCTACGCGTGTGGTGGAGATGTTACTCATGGGTAGAGGTTACTACGCCGTAGGCCATAAAAAAAGAGGACACTCAATACCACGACCGACCGAAGAGGGAGGTGAACCCTAGATGCTTACTCACATCACAATTGCTTTTCGTGAGCTCACACCTTTTGAGCAGTTAATCCTTAGTCATCTCTGTCAAGGCAAATCCAATGTCGCTATCGCGCGCGAGACTTCACATACCGAGAAGGTAATTGAAAATACTGTCAGCCGCTCAGCCCGTGTCTTTGGAATCAAAGCCGATGAGGATATCAATGTGCGAGTTCTTCTAGCCCTGGCCTTTAGAACGCATTACGGCGATGCCGCCTTTGATCGTCTTGATGTTGCATGCACGCATCACGAAGTTGATGGTGGCGGGATCTCTCTCTGTAGCCTCCATATCCATTAAAACTCTCTGAGAAGAATTAAAAAACGCCCGGTCTGCCTAAGCAGGCCGGGCGTTTTTATTACCGAGAGAGTGTGTTTTTAGCGATCGAGAGTTCCAGCGATAAACGCTTCGGTCTTGACGTGTGCCTGCTCATCTGTGTACTGAACAGGTGGAGTCTTCATAAAGTATGACGATGGTGAAAGTAGCGCTCCACCAATCTTGCGATCCATACCGATCTTGGCACAACGAAGTGCATCAATGATGACGCCAGCTGAGTTTGGTGAATCCCATACTTCGAGCTTGTACTCAAGGTTCAATGGAACGTCACCGAATGCGCGTCCTTCAAGACGAACATATGCCCACTTACGATCATCGAGCCATGGAATGTAATCAGAAGGTCCGATATGAACATTCTTTGCACCCATGTCGTGATCGAGCTGTGATGTCACAGAGTTTGTCTTTGAGATCTTCTTGGATTCAAGACGATCGCGCTCAAGCATGTTCTTAAAGTCCATATTTCCACCAACATTGAGCTGGTAGGTACGCTCCAAGAAGACACCGCGATCTTGGAATAACTTGGCCATGATGCGGTGAGTAATTGTCGCACCGACCTGGCTCTTGATGTCATCTCCAACAATTGGAAGGCCGGCATCTTCAAACTTCTTCGCCCAGACTGGATCTGATGCGATAAAGACTGGAAGTGCGTTTACGAAGGCACATCCTGCATCAAGTGCGCACTGTGCGTAGAACTTTGCTGCAACTTCTGATCCAACTGGAAGGTAGCAGATGAGAACATCTACTTGCTCTGCCTTAAGAGTTGCCACTACATCAACGGCAGCTGCAGTCGACTCTGTGATTGTCTCGCGATAGTAGCGACCGAGACCGTCGTGAGTTACTCCACGAAGAACCTCTACGCCAGTCTTTGCGACATCGCTAAATTTAATTGTGTTGTTCTCGCTCGCCCAGATTGCATCTGCGAGGTCAAGTCCGACCTTCTTCGAATCAACATCAAAGGCCGCTACGAATTTGACATTGCTGATGTGGTAGGCACCGACTGTTGCATGCATGAGACCTGGGATCTCTTGATCTGCAGCGGCATCCTTGTAATAGGTAACACCTTGAACCAATGAGTTGGCGCAGTTTCCTACTCCAACTATGGCGACGCGGATGTCACCTTTTCCAGTTGTGATTTTCACTCTATTTCCTCTCGGTTTTAATCATGTCTTCAAGCCATGCAACTTCACGCATGGCCGATTCCAACGAATGGCGGCGCCACTCTTCTAGATATTTATCGATACCCGAAGGCGAGCGCTCGAGTTCAACTCGAAGCATCTCTGCCTTCTCTTGAAGTCGACGGTGACGCCCTTCAAGAATTCTGATTCTGTTCTTTGATGATGTTGGGCTAAAGAATGCGAAGCGAATTTCAAAGCCATCGTCTTCCCATGCTTCAGAATTCACGCTCTCGGCCAGCTCAACGAAGCGATCATCTCCAGCCTTGGTTATTGCGTAGACAATTCGTGAACGACGTGATCCCGCCTCGCCTGTCGTCTCTTTGATCAACCCGGCCTCGAGCATTCTGCGTAGCTGTGGGTAGAGGACTGAAAATGAGAGGGCTCTAAATGGACCAAAGATTGCGCTGATGCGTTTGCGGAGTTCATAGCCATGGAGCGGGCTCTGCGAGAGCAGGCCAAGGAGTGCGAACTCCAAAGACTCTGCACGTGAGCGCATCGCATCCTCCTCGTTACTCATGGCTATATATCCAGCGGTATATATCGAATCGATATATCGGACGCTATTCAATCCGAAATAGCCTATGAAGGCAACTCTGAGGGGATTTAGACTCGCCGAGGCCCTCAGGAGGGTTCCCTAGGAGTTAGTTCTACGCTCATTACCGGTCATCCTGACCTCCCGCGTCGGCAATAGTGGTATTCGAGGAAGGATTTGGACATGGATTTTTTGGGATTAGTCATACCGACTCGCATCGGTGAATATCTCATCGCAACCGTTGTTATTGTTTTAGCTCCTGGACCAAGCGTTCTCTTTGTTATCGCTCGAGCAATCTCTTGGGGTCGCAGAGTCGCCGTACTTACCGTTCTTGGAAATGCATCGGGGGCTCTCACGCTCTCAGTTGTTGTAGCCCTTGGCTTTGGCCCACTGCTCTCGCGTTCAGATCTTCTCTATGCCGCAGTGCAATGGGGTGGTGGCCTCTACCTGCTCTACCTAGGAATTGATGCATGGCGCAAACGCGCATCACATGCTGCTGATATGAACGCAGCTGCAGAAACTTCTGAACCCACACTGTGGCACTGCATCAGAGATGGTTTCTGGGTGGGTGCTCTTAATCCAAAAGGCATTGTCTTTTTTGCAGCGGTCTTGCCTCCATTTGTAGATAAAGAACAAGGCCATATCTCTCAGCAACTAGTTTTGATGGGTGTCATCTTTGCGGTTGTTGCATTCTTCCTTGATTCAACGTGGGGTTTATTGGCGGGCACTGCCCGTAATTGGTTAGCTCATGACACCCAGCGCTTGATATTTCTACGCGCTATGGGTGGAATCGTCATCATGATTCTAGGAATTCTTGTCATTGCAACTGCTGCTCGTGATTTAATCGCGCCATGAGCCAGAAGAAAATTACTCGTCCCGATAAACCAGCCAGAGATACGATTGCGCCTTCGGATCTCACCTTCGGTCTATCCACCTGTAAAAGATGTCTCTGGATTAAGTATTGGTTTAAAATCACGATGCCTGGACAATTTCCACTTGTTAAGCCACTCGCTGATGCACAGGAAGAGCACTTTCGCAGAGCATCGATGCAAGATCTTGATCCATCTCTACCTGCTGGTGTTGTTAAACAATGGGGGCAATGGGTTAAGTCAGCCCCACTTACTATTGGCGGGCGTCAGACAACATGGAAGATTCTCGGAATTTATGACCTTCTCGCCCATTATGAAGATGGCTCTGTGGGAATCATCGATTGCAAAGTCTCAGATTCAGATCGTGACAACGGCGCTTTCTACGCACCACAGTTGGAGGCATATGCCCATGCCTTAGAAAATCCAGATCGCGGAAAGCCTTTTCCAGTCTCGACTATGGGCCTCCTAGTATGGAAACTCAATGGCATTGCAGAGACTGCAGATGGAGCGCATGGATTTGGCGTGACTCAGCACTATCTGCCGGTAGAAAGAGATAGTAAGAAGTTTCAAGAACTGCTCGTTGAATTACTCGATGTGATCGAGGGAGAATTTCCTGAAGCTGGTCCTGAATGTCAGACATGCAACTATTTGATTCAACGCGAAGAGTTGGAATCGCGCTGATTATTCAGACTCTTCCTCTGACTCACTTTTACCTAGCTTTTTTGCCTTGACTGCGTATTGATCCACATACTCTTGACCGGATAGCTCTTGAATTCGATTCATGATCTGATCTGTTACTACGCGCAGGTAGGCCAGATCTGTGGAGTCTCCGTCGAAGTACATCGGTTCGCCGAAAGTCATGCCCACTCGCGCAATATTTGGAATGACCTTGCCTGTGGGCTGAATCTTTTCAGTGTTAAACATGGCAACTGGAACTATTGGCGCTCCAGATTCAATGGCTAGGCGTGCAATGCCAGTTCGCCCTTTATAGAGACGACCATCTGGAGAACGCGTTCCCTCAGGATAAATGCCGAGACACTTACCCTCAGATAAGACCTGCAGACCGGTAATGATGGCTGCCTCACTACGACGACCACCAGAACGATCGACAGGAACCTGACCGAGAGCGATAAAAGTTAACTTCTTCAATAAACCTTTAGGGCCAGGTGAAGTGAAGTACTCGCTCTTTGCAAGAAAAGTCACTTTGCGAGGGACAACAAGTGGCATAAAGATTGAATCGCTAAATGAAAGATGGTTTGAAGCGATGATTAGTGGTCCCGTTGCAGGAACATTGCGAAGGCCCTTCACCTTGGGGCGAAAGAGGATCATTAAGAAAGGCGTCAAAAAGGCGCGCAAAGTGCCGTAGGGCAGATTGTTCATGCTCATAATTTAACCCCTTTTCTACTCAATTGGCGAAGTTTATGCGAATATAAAGCATGACATCTGCCCCCGATGACGCCCAGAATCCGGGTGAAGATGAGAAAGATCTCATTGATGAGAAGTTCCAGGCACTTGTCTCAGGATTATCACTAGATGAGAGTTCACCAACAACCTATCTTGACGAGTTAGATCGAAGTGTAGATGACGAGCACTTTACTCCCCCAGTGCCTGCAAAAATGAATCTGAAAAAATTCTTCGCAGATGGCATTAGCGCCTTCAAGAGGTGGAAGGATAACCCGCGTTCGGATAACTCGGACCTAGATGATGATGGAGCACAAGTATGAGTACAGATTTTCGTTGGGGAATTTTAGCAAGCGGTGGAATTGCACAAGCATTTGCAAGAGATCTCTCATACTTTAACAACCACATTGTTGCAGCAGTTGGGTCACGGTCGAAAGAAAGCGCCGATTCTTTTGCAACTGAATTTCCTGGATGCCTCGCATACGGCAGCTATGAAGAGTTAGTTAATGATCCGACTCTTGATGCGATATATGTAGCCACACCTCATCCCTACCACGTGAGCAATACAGTCCTTGCACTCAATGCCGGAAAGCCCGTCTTATGTGAAAAGCCATTTACTATCAATGCTACTGAAGCCAAGCAGATGAAGGCGGCAGCAGATAAAAATGGTGTTGCACTCATGGAAGCTATGTGGGCACGATTCTTGCCGCACATGCATCGAGTGCGCGAGATCTTGGCATCTGGAGTTCTCGGCGAAATTTTGGCAGTTGAAGCAGATCATGGACAACGTCTTTCAGATTACGCCAATCCGCGCCACTGGGAACCTTCACTTGGCGGCGGCGCGCTCCTTGATCTTGGCATCTATCCAATTTCATTTGCTCATATGGTCTTAGGAAAGCCAGAGTCAATAACATCATCTGCAACTTTTACAGATAAGGGCGTTGATTCCAGCTCTACTGCGATTTTTAATTACAAGAGCGGTGCGCAAGCAGTACTGACCTCAAATATGATGGTCTCGACTCCATGCCGAGCGACGATTAGTGGAACGTTGGGCAAGATTGAAATTGATCGTACCTTCTACACTCCAACTTCCATGCGAGTGATCATGCACGATGGCACCACTACGGAATATCCCACCGACTACAAGGGCCATGGTCTTCGCGAACAAGCGAGAGAATTCGAACGCGTTGTTCGCTCTGGTGCAATGTATTCACCAATACTCACTCCCGATGAGAGTATTGAAATTATGGGTTCACTCGATGAGGTACGTCGCCAGATTGGTCTTATCTATCCCAGCGAAAAGTAGGTAGAACTACAAACGGGCTAAATCTGCAACGCCGACCAGGCCTGCTTCGTTGCCAAGTTCTGCAGGAACGATATCTGGATATGGGTGCTTACCTGCAAAAGGCATATGCCGAACCATTGATTCACGGGTTGGTGCAAGCAAAATCTCTCCTGCTTCAACAACACCACCGCCGATGACCACACGAGTTGGATCTAAAATTACGCATAGGGATGCAATCCCTGCGCCAAGAAAATGCGCCGTCGTATTAAACGCTGCCAGTGCAACAGGATCACCGCTCTGGGCGGCCTCTGTAATGTGTTTACCCGTAAGACCATCAAGTGTTCCGTTACCTAGCGCAAGTAAATTTCGTGCGAGTTCAGGTGTTGCACTTATCGCTTCGCGAGCATGACGCATGAGGGCACTGCCACTTGCATATTGCTCAAAACAGCCACGAGCACCGCATCCACAGAGATGACCTTCAGGAACAACGCGCATATGCCCAATCTCTGCCGCCGTTCCAAAACCACCACGGTAGAGATTTCCGTTAACAACAATTCCACCACCGATACCAGTACCGACAGTAACGATGAGGAGATGATCATGGCCACGACCTGCACCGAAGGCTGCTTCTCCCCACGCTGCAGCGTTGGCATCATTTTCAATCACAACTGGCAAACCAAGGAGAGCCGTTAACTGTGCGTCAAGATCTACACCGTTCCATCCTGCGATATTTGGTGTTGCGAGCATTGTTTTGCGATCGGATGAGACAAAACCGGCTGCAGATATTCCTACCGACTCAACTGAATATGAAGCCATTAATTCACGTGCAACATCGGCGATGGTTTGAGTTAAAGCGGTGCCGCCCTCGCGAGGAGTGTCACGGCGTGCATCGATGAGAATCTTTCCAGATTCGTCAACAACACCGCCGAGGACTTTGGTTCCACCGACATCAATACCAATTGTGTAGCTCACTAGTGCAATTAACCTTCGCAGTGCTCTTTAAGCTGAGCAAGTGCTTGATCAATTGTGGTCTTCTCCTGCTTTATAATCATCATTTGAGGGATCGGCATTGATAGGCC
>Ga0209617_10001134_pt1 | contig 12358 bp, 9 predicted proteins | sample LakEriepJuly2011_2_FD_187459 | JGI IMG/M metagenome (GOLD analysis project Ga0209617, IMG submission 187459) | Freshwater microbial communities from dead zone in Lake Erie, Canada - CCB epilimnion July 2011 (SPAdes) (version 2) | ecosystem: Environmental > Aquatic > Freshwater > Lentic >... | reverse complement strand
CATGGCATTGGTGCGCGCGCCAGAGATCTCGGCTCCCTTGAGCGCGCCGTAGTTCAAGGCAAATCCAGTACCACGCACAGCGAGCACGCTCGACGGCGTGGCCACCTTGAAGTCCGCGCCAAGTCCCGTGTTCTCCACCTTGAAGTCAGCACGGCCGCTCTTCAATCCCGCGAGCGTGCGCAGCTGGTCGCCGTCCTTCACGCTCATGGGAATCGAGAAGACCGAGCCTGAGTCGATCAGCACCGTGGCGTTCAGCCCCACGCGCAGCGTGGTGCGACTGCCATTCAGGCCCGTGCGCACTTCGCCGCCGACGGGCAGGCGATCGTCAACCTTCGCATCCTGCCACGGCGCATCGGCGTTGGCGCGCCACTTGACCTTGCCCTTGACATCGATGAAGAGCGCGTAGACCTCGCCATCGGGTGCGGCCTGCGCAGCAGCCTTGACGTGCTCTGGCGCTTCGTCGGCATGCGCGGCGCAGGCCATGCCCAACGCCAGCATCGGGATCGCAACGAGGGTAAGGATCCGCATGGCAACTCTCCTAGCCGCCACGCGCGGGCGTGGGCGGCAACGGCATCGTGGTGTCAGGCCCGGCCTCTTGCTTGGTCGGGTCCGCAAACCGTGGACGCTGTGAGAGTAGGTTCTGGTCCAGCCGATTCAAGAAATCCCTGAACTCAGGGCCCGAAAGGGACTGATAGTCGGTCCGGGTCGGCATGATTCCACGCGATTCCAGTTCGCGCAGGCAGTACCGACCGCTTTGGCCGAAGACCCGCATCGTCAAGCCGCCCTCGATGCCGCCAAGACGGCAGCCCGCCATGGCGATGTCACCCGACGAGGCGCTGTCGTTGGCGGGCTTGTCCCAGTCCTTGGGGACCCACCCCTTCTGGCGGGCCAGGAGCACGCGCTCCTCATAGTCCCGCGCCGGGTCAACCCCGTTCGCGACCAGGAGCAGCGCATGCAACATGTCGTTGTTCGTGACGGCGCTCATGGACTCGACCTTCTCCATGAACTCGATGTCCTGATCGGCGCCCGGGAACTGATCGACTGCGCTCGACTCCGCCGCCTGGCGGCTCACGCAACCAGTCATGGCAACGAGACCGAGCACGAGCACGAGGCCCACGCGCACCGACGATGCCCAGCGATCCATGCGCTCAGAACGCATAGGTCACCCCTCCGTAGATGAACTGGCGCAGGTCTTCCTGGTTGTCCGGGAAGATCTCCTCGTTGGGGAAGAACGCGCCGTAGAGGAACTGCAGGTTCACGTCGCTCAGGATCCGCCAGTCGATCGAGGCATCGATTTCCCAACCGACCCAGCTCGATCCGCCCTTGTCGACGAACGCCGTAATGGGTGCTTCCGAATCGAGCCGCATGTAGGTAAAGCCCGTCACGCCAAGACGCATGTCGCGGAACGCGCGCCACTGGCTCAGCCAGTTGCCGCTCAAGCCGAGGCTGTTGGTCCACAGGTTGGCCGGTGACGGCGCGAACACATAGCCCGTGTAGAGAAAGCCGTTGCTGTTGAACTCCTTGTCGACTTGGCCCGGCTGCGGGCCGCCGAAGGTGTTGCCCGAGTCAAGTCGGCCGGCATCGCCCGAGCCGAGGATCGCCTGAAGGTCGAACCGAGTCTGCGCGCGGTCATCGAATCCGCGCTGCAGGCCGACCACGCCAGCCCACGCGCTGATGTCATCTTCGACCTGCGGCAGCACGGTCCCCGTCGGGCTGATCGAGCTGCTGAGCGTGGTGCCGGTCTCGTACACGCCCTCGGCGCGCCACTGCCAGTTGCGACCGAGCGAGCCGGTCGCTCCAAGGCCGTAGTACTGGCTCTCGTAGTCGAACTCCGTCGGGTATCCGCCGCCACCGGGCGCAAATCCCTCGAGCAAGTCGTCGGTCTGGCCCGCGTTGCCATCCTGCTGCAGCAGCGCGAAGGCATAGGGAACCAAGTCCTGACCGCGCCGCCATTCAGCCTTGAGCCCGTAGTACGCGCGATCGGTATCGGTGTCGTAGCCGGGGCGCGACGTGTCGTAGTCGATCGTGTCGTTGCCGCTGGTCACGCCGGCCAGGCCCTGGATGTTCACCTGGCCGATGTTCCAGTCAAACGTGCCCGCGTACATGTAGGTCGAGAGCGTGAGCCCCTGCCCCCACACGATGTACTGGCGGCCGCCGCGCAGCTTCAGGTCAAGATCGCTGCGCTTGCCGCCGCCGTTGACCATCGCCCCGCCCAGGTCGAGTTCGTACCAGTAGAGCTCACCGATCGGCACGGTCCAACCGTCTTCGTTGGGCGGCGCGGGCACGTTGTTCGAGTCCCACTCGTTGTACCAGAGGCGGATGCGGCCATAGAACCGGTGGACGCCATCGAGCTCGGCACGCGCATACCACCGGGAGTCGTACTGCTGGAGCTGCGACGTGTTGCCGAAGGTGTCGTCGATGTAGTTGAAGCCGAACCGGAACGAGCCACCCACATCCAGCAGCACGCGCTCGGAGATCGGCGTACCAGCCAGGAACTCCTGGCGCTGGATCGCGTCCTGCTGGTTGAACAGCTCGACGAGCGCCTGCGTTGGCTCGGGGCGTGCCGCAGGTGGCAATTGTGCATATGCCGCCGTGGCGACGACGGCACTCAGTGAAGCAGGCGCGAGCATGGTGATTCGGGCGGTCATCGAGCGATCCGTCCACAAGGATCGGGCAATCGGACCACCCACTTCCGCTTTTGTCTACTCTTCCGCTTATGAGCCTCCGGATCCTGCCGCTCGGCGTAGGCAGCGCCTTCTCGAGCCGGTACTACGGCACCTCCTGCGTGATCCAGGGGCCGGGCGGGCACATCCTGCTGGATTGCCCCGATCCGATCCGCAAGGTGATCCGGGAGGCGACCGAACGCAGCGGATGGAGCGTGCGCGCGGAAGACCTGAGCGAGGTCATCCTCACCCACCTGCACGGCGACCACAGCAACGGTCTCGAGGCGCTCGGATTCCTGCACTGGCTTCAGCGCCAGCAGCACGGCACGCCCCTACCGCGGGTCCACTGCGGCAAGGAGGTCGCCGACCGGCTCTGGCCCAAGCTCGCACCCGCCATGGACCAGGATGGCCGTGGCGGCATCGGCGACTACCTCGACATCTGCCCACTGCCCGAATCGGGCCAGCGCATCGTCGCCGGCGTCACGATCGAGTGGCGGCGCACCACGCACATGATCCCGACGTGGGCGTTCCGCTTCCGCGTCAAGGGCGCGAGCTTCGGCTGGTCGAGCGACACGGGGTTCGACCGGTCGCTCATCGACTGGCTCGCCGAGTGCGACGCATTCGCGCACGAGACCACACCGCCGCCCTACCACACGCCGCTCGCGGAGCTCAATGCACTGCCGGACGACATTCGCCGCAAGATGGTGCTCATGCACCTGACCGACACCTTCGACCCATCGATGACCGACATCCGCGTGATGCAGGAAGGCGTGGCGATGGAGATCTGCAGCGGCAAGCTCGAGTTCATGCCGAGCCTGCAGGGCTGAGCACGCACCCGAAGGCGCACTGCCAACACGGCGACCCGGGGACGCTCAGCGGCGCTCGGCCATCGGCACGTACGGCACGCCGTGCGGCCCGATGTAGTCGGCCATCGGACGGATCAGGCGGTTGCCCTTGAGCTGCTCGATGCAGTGCCCGCACCAGCCGCTGTTGCGGCTCAGCGCGAACATGCAGGTGAAGAGGTCAAGGTCCAGGCCCAGCGAGTAGTAGGTCGTGGCGCTGTAGAAGTCGACGTTGGGGAAGATCCCCTTCGCCGCCACGGCCTTGTCCATGATCTCCTCGATGCGACGGCTCATCTCATAGAGGTTCAGGTTGCCGGTGTCGGCCGCGACCTGCTTGGCGAAGGTCTTCAGGTAGGTCGCGCGCGGGTCGTACGCCTTGTAGACGCGGTGGCCGAAGCCCATGATGAGCTCCTTGCGCTCGAGCTTGCCCGCCATGTAGGCATCGACCTTGTCGATCGTGCCGATCTCGTTGAGCATGTGCATCACTTCCTCGTTGGCGCCGCCATGGAGCGGGCCCTTGAGGGTGCCGACGGCCGTCGTGATGGCGCTGTACATGTCGCTCAGCGTGGCGATGGTGACGCGCGCGGCGAAGGTGCTCGCGTTGAGCCCGTGGTCGGCGTGCAGGATCAGGCAGACGTCCAGCGCCTTGGCCATGGCATCGGTCGGCAGCTCGCCGTTGAGCATGAGCAGGAAGTTCTGCGCGATGGTCAGGTCAGGCTGGGGATCGACGAAGGGCTTGCCCTTGCGGTGGCGATCGAAGCGCGCGATGAGCGCCGGGGTCTTGGCCACGATGCGCAGCGCCTTGCGGCGGTTGGCTTCGGGGGTGTTGACGTCGGCTTCGCGGTCGAACATCGCCAGCGAGCTGATCATCGTGCGCAGCGCGTGCATCGGCGGCGTGGAGCGCGGGAACTGGCGGATCAGCGCGTCCATCTCCGCGGGCAGCATGTACTCGGCGCGCAGCTCGCGGCAGAAGGCATCGAGCTCGGCCTTGGTCGGCAGCTTGAGGTTCCACAGCAAGTAGACCGTCTCCTCGAAGGTGCTGTTGCGCGCCAGCGAGTCGATGTCGATGCCGACGTACTCGAGCACGCCCTTGCCACCGTCGATGAACGACATCTGCGTCTCGGCGGCGACGGTGTTGGCGAGGCCCTTGTCGAAGGTCGGTGCGGTGGCGGTGGCCATGTTTCAGTCTCCCAATGCGGTTCGTTGATGCGAGTCCCGGACTATAGTGCGGCCGGGTCCCGAATCACTCCGCATGCGGGCCCATCCCCATGATTCCGCTCGGCACTGACCGCCCCTCTGCCGTCGTCCCGCGCGTCACCGTCGGGATCCTGGCCATCAACACGTTCGTCTGGATCGCCTGCATCCGGTCGCCCTGGGCGGATGGGATTTATCGATCCCTGGCCCTGTCTGGGTTCGACCCGCACTGGTGGCAGTACGCCACCTACCAGTTCGTGCACGATCGCGGCAGTATCTGGCATCTTCTGGGCAATGCGATCTTCTTCTGGGCCTTCGGCTCGGCCCTCGAGCGGCGATTCGGATCCCTGCTCTTCGCCACGGTCTATCTGGCGCTGGGCACAGCGGTCGGCGCGCTCTACCCCATGGTCTCGGGGCCGTTCGGCATGCTGGTCGGCGCCAGTGGCACCGTCTGTGCCTGTGCCGCAGCGTTCGCCGTCTTCTACCCGCGGGCCCGGGTGCTCCTGCTCTTCTGGGGGTTCTGGCGGGTGCCGGCACTCTGGTTCGTCGCGATCTTCGCGGCCCTCGACTTCATCGGCTTCACGCGCGGGCGCGGCGACGGCGTGGCCTACGAGGCCCATCTGCTCGGTTTCGCGCTCGGCGGGCTCTCGGCGTTCATCATGCTCTGGCTGAAGGTCCTGCCGCGCGATGACTTCGACCTCTTCTTCATCATCAGGCAGTGGAAGCGTCGCGCCGAGATGCGTGCTGCCCTTGCCGATCGGCCCGGCGGAGCGTTCGAGAGTGCCAGTCGCGACACGGCCCAGCGATTCGCCGCCACCGCCAAGCCCACCGACGACCGCATCCCGCATGCGCGGGCTGCGTTGAGTGCCGCGATGCGCGCTGGCGACTGGACCAAGGTGGTCGAGGGCGTGCGCACGCTCACCACGCTCACACCGCACTGGTCACTGGCCGAACCTGCGCAGCTGCAGCTGGCGAACGGCCTCCACGAGCACGGCCAGCACAGCCTGGCCGCTGATGCCTACGCCAACCTGCTGCGCGTGCACCCCAAGTCTGCACAGCGCGAGGCCGTGCAGCTCATGCTTGCCACGATCTGCGTGCGCTACCTGCGTGACCTTAATCGCGCACGGGCCACGATCGCCCTGCTGCGCGCGAGCCCGCTGTCGGTGCCGGCGGCGGAAGTGCTCACTCAGCTCGAACGGGAACTCGCGTGATGGCCGGCTGCAGGGTCAAGATCTGCGGTGTCCGCGATGCCGCCACGGCGCTGGCCGCCGCACGCGCGGGCGCCGACTTCGTGGGCGTGATCTTCGCGGCGGCGAGCCCACGCACCGTCGACGAGGCCGTGGCGCGGTCGATCGTCGCCGCGCTCGAGTCGGGAGCGCCCGAGTGCACGCCGGTTGCGCTCTTCGTGGACCAACCGCGTCACCCTGCGCTCGGTTGGTGGCCCGGCATCGTGCAGCTGCACGGCAGCGAGCGACTCGATGAGGTGCGGTCGCTCACCGACCGCGGCATGCGGACCTGGAAGGCGATTCCCTGGGACGAGGAGCGCGTGCGCCTGTGGTCGGGTGCCACCGAACCCGAGGCGATCGTCGTCGACGGCCCCAAGGCAGGCAGCGGCATCAGCTTCGACCACGAAGCGCTCGCGCTGATGCGCGGTCTCATCGCACCGCACTTGGTGCTCGCGGGCGGACTCACCCCCGCCACCGTGGGCGGCGCGATCCGCACCGTACGACCATGGTGCGTCGATGTCTCCAGCGGCGTCGAGCGCGAGCGCGGCGTGAAAGACATCCATCTGATCGAGGCGTTCATCGCGGCCTCGCGACAGGCTGCCCGACCCTAGACTGCGCCCCCGTACGGCCAACCCGTGCCGCGCCAACGGCGGCGCGCCCCATCCCGGAGACACGACGCATGGCGCTTCCCCAGCTGAACGACGAGCAGGTCCGCACGATGTCCCGCGAGGAGAAGGACCGCTGGTGGCTGGAGAATGTCTTCCGCGGCGACATGCCGCAGCTCACCCTGCGGGCGGCCCTGACGGGGTTCCTGCTCGGCGGCGTGCTGAGCGCGACCAACCTCTACGTCGGTGCCAAGACCGGCTGGACGCTCGGTGTGGGCGTGACGAGCGTCATCCTGAGCTTCGTCATCTTCCGCACCTTCGCGCGCATCGGCTTCAAGGACCTGACGATCCTCGAGAACAACGCCGTGCAATCGATCGCGACGGCGGCGGGCTACATGACCGGGCCGCTCATCAGCGCGCTGATGGCCTACATGTTCATCGAGAACAAGGCCATGCCGGCCTTCCAGATGATGGTGTGGAACATCCTGGCGAGCATTCTCGGCGTGCTGGTCGCGTTCCCGATGAAGCGGCGCTTCATCAACGATGAGCAGCAGCCCTTCCCAGAAGGACGCGCCGCTGCGGTCGTGATGGATTCGCTCTATCCCGATGCGCCCGCAGGCGGCACCAAGAACATGGTCGACGGCATGCCCGTGGCACGTCCGGCGAGCGCCGCCGACAGCGAGGGCACGCGCGCCGGCATGTTCAAGGCCAAGGCCCTTGCGATCGCCGCGGGCCTGGCGGCCCTGATCCACTCCATGGTTGCCACGGGCATCATGGGCTTGCTGCAGATCAAGTCCGGCATTGCCCGGCACATGGGCGAGGTCTGGCACCTGCCCGAGCACCTCACCACGACCTTCTTCGCATGGATGGCCGCGCGCGGCAGCGACATCATGCCGCGGCTGGGCGGGATCCCCGCCGAGCAGCTGGGCCTGCGCCTGGGCCTTGAGCTCACCATGTTCGGCGCCGGCGGCCTGATGGGCATGCGGCTGACCAACAGCCTGATGGTCGGCATGGCCCTGGGCTTCGGCGTGCTCGCCCCCGTGATGATCGGCGCCGGCGAGATCAACCCCAAGAACTACAAGGCGATCGTCGATGCAGCCGGTGCGTTCGACCCGTCGAAGGCGATCTACGACGAGCGCCACATCATGAACAACTGGACGCTCTGGCTGGGCGTGTCCATGATGGTCACCGCCAGCATGGTCGGGCTCTTCGCCAAGCCGAAGATGCTCATCAGCGCCTTCACCGGCATGTTCTCCAAGCGCTCGGCCGGCAACGACTGCCTTCGGGATGTCGAGTTCCCGCTATGGATCACGCTCGTCGGCGTGCCGGTCATGGTCGGCATCACCGTCTGGATGAACTGGGCGTGGTTCGATGTCGATCCGTGGCTGGGCCTCCTCTCGATCCCGCTGATCATCATCCTCACGCTGATCGCGGCCAACGCCACGGCGCTCACGAGCATCACGCCCACGGGCTCGCTCTCGAAAATCACGCAGTTCACCTTTGGCGCCGCGAACCCCACCCACGCCGGCACGAACCTGATCACCGCGGGCATGACGACCGAGGTCGCCAGCAACGCCAGCAACCTGCTCATGGACATCAAGCCCGGCTACATGCTCGGCGCGAAGCCCCGCCAGCAGGCCTGGGGCCACATCATCGGCATCGTCGCCGGCGCGCTGGCGAGCACGCCGCTCTTCTTCATCCTCTTCCTGAGCAAGTGGAACCCCGAGAGCGGCCAGACGCTGCGCGAGGCCGCCACCGAGAAGTTCGCGATGATCGGTGCGGTGCAGTGGTCGGCGATCGCCGAAGTCATCCGCGGCATGGCCAGCGAGGGCGAGACGATCCAGCGCGTGCAAGGCATCGACAAGCTCTGGGGCGTCATGCCGGTCAGCGCCGCGTGGGGCATGATGTGGGGCGCGATCGCCGCCCTCGTGATCGAAGTCACGCGCATCGCCACCAAGGGCAGGTTCCCCCTCAGCGGGGTGGGCATCGGCCTGGGCATCGTGCTGCCGCCTGAGTACACGATCATGATGTGGATCGGCTCGGCGTTCTTCACCTTCATGGAAGGCCGCTACCACGAGCGCATCGGGTCGTTCGGCCACAAGCTCTGGGTCGATGGCAAGGAAGCCGTCTGCGCTGGGATCATCGCGGGCTGGGCGCTCTTGGGCGTCTTCAACGGCGTGATCGAGGCATTCACGTCGCTGCCGGCCGATGAGAAGCAGGCAGCGGCCATGGAAGCGGCGGCCGTGAAGGAAGCCGAAGGCGAACGCGACACGATCCTGGGCCCAGACGGCGCGCCGGTGAAGTGAGCAGGCTAGGCGCCGCGTGAACGCGTCGACCCGTCCATGCGGCTCCGTGCGTGATCGTCACGCGCCTGCTGCGCCGGCCATTGCGGCCGCGCGCGGTGCACCCGCCCGTGCGATCCACTCACGCATGGCGTTGCTCGTGGCGGACCAGCGGCGGCCCAGGCGCTCGTCCAGGAACGCGCGGTACATCGCCACCAGCGTGCGATCGAAGGTCAGCATGCTGTCCACCCGGCGCTCGATCGCAGCGCGTTCGTGTTCATCCGGCTCCTCGGGCTGCGGGATCACGAGCCCGCTGACGGCCAGCGACTCGCCTTGCAGCGAGAGCATCCACTGCTGGCCGCTGGCGACGACGACCAGCCCGCAGCGGCGCGGCCACTTGCCCGCCTGCAGCGCCTTGCGCGCCTCGGCGCTTGATGCGGGGCCATCTCCGCGCAGGTTCTGACTGCCGCCGATCCCCCACGCGCAGGTCATGTCGAGCACGCGGTCGATCATCACGTGCACGGTCTCGCCCGGGGTCTCGATCTCGCCGCGGTGCTCGCTTGAGCGCCACCACAGCCAGAGCAGAAAGAGATTGCCAAGGAAATCCAGCGGCTCATGCGCGCACCACGGCACCTCGGGGCGGCCATCGCCCATGGGCTTCTCGCCCTCGCCGTCATCACGCGCCTGGCCGCTCGGCCGCGTCGTGAACGCATCGGGCCGGATGTCCTCGAGCTCGCCGCCGCGGCCTTCGGCATCAAGGAGCTTGGCCGCCAGCCCTGCCGCACCGAGCCGGTCGATCCGCACCTCGAAGGCCGCCTCGCAGAGCGAGCGCAGTTCCTTCGAGAGCGCATCGCTCGACGCGGGCGCGAAGAGCGTGCCGCCGGGGATGTCCCAGAGCACGGGCACCTGCTTCACGCGGCGCCACATGCCGGCCGAGATCTCATCCATGCACCGGCGCTCGGCGTGTTCCTTCGCCTGCAGGCGCTCGTTGCGCGAGAGCCGGCGCTGCTCGCCATCGGCCGTCGCGGGACCGCGGGCCTCGTCCTCGGCCATCGCCCGGTACGCGCGACGGATGTCAGCCGGCACCTTGGCCGTGTCCACGCGCATGGCCACGGCCAGGCTCATGCCGAAGCCGCACGACCCGTAGCCGAACTCGGTGTCGAACACATGCCGGCCAGTGATCCAACCACTCACGCTCTCCGTGCCGTTGCCGGCGCCGTCGGGGCGGATGCGGTGGTCATGCAGCGACTCGTAGAGCCCCCCATCGGCCACGCTCGGCGCGGAACCACTGACGGCGAAGCGGGAATAGGCGATGGAACCCTGGCGAAAACCCATGCCGGGAGTCTGCGACCGCAGCGCGCCGGACGCGACGCCCGGACAGGTTGTCCACACGGCTGACGGCCCACAGCGAGGCGATTCGTGGCGGTTCCCTGTCGGAAGCCGCCGATCTGCAGCCGTACCCTGCACGGCATGACGCCAGCCAGTGCTCCACGACCCCGGCGTGAACTGATGGGGCCATCCTTGGCACGGTGTGCGCTGCTCGCGGCGGCACTGCTGCTGCCCATCGCTGGATCTGCCGCGCATGCCGAAAAGGCACCGCTCTCGATGGACGAGCTCCAGCAGTCCGACCTGTGCCTGGTCGGCGTCGTCACCGCGCGCACGGAATCCACCAGCGGCATCCCGCTCGTGGGTGAGCGCACCACGGCCATCGCGCTCACCGTGCAGGTCGAGCAAGTCCAGTTCGATCGCATGGCCTCGGGCGCGAAGTCCGGAGCCCCGATCACGATCGGCGCGTGGACCCGCAGCATGGGCGTGCTCGGCGGCACCGGTGCATCAGGGCACTTCGTCATACCACCGATCGGTCAGCGCGTGCGTGTCTTCGCCAGCGCGCAGACCGGCAGCAACGGCGCATCGGGCCAAGCGATCGAGGCTGAGTTTCCCAACGGTTTCCAACCACTCCTCAACGCGAGCATCGTGAGCGGTGATGATGAGTACCGCAGCGAGATCACGATGCCGCTCTTGGCCGATGCGGTGCGCGCCGCCACGCTCGCGGACCCCGCTACGCCGCAGCCTGCGGGCACGGCAAGCGGTTCGCGCCAGGCTGCGACGCCGTTCGATCCGCGGATCGTGCACTGGGACATCCCCAAGCGTGTGCCAGATCCATCGTGCCCGACGGCGTTCGCCGATCGTGCGCTTGGGTCAAGCGATTGCCTGGCGCTCTTCCTGCGTTGGCGCCAAGCCGATGCGCGCGGGCTCGACACGCTCGAGTCGGCGCTGCGCAGCGGCCTGCCGATCGTGGGCTTCCGCACGAGCACGCATGCCTTCGCCATGCCCGAGGCCTCGCGGCGGACGTGGTGGAACAACGACTTCCCGAAGCAGGTCTTCGGCCAGCAGTGGATCAGCCACCACGGCCACACGAGCACCACGCGAATCCTTCCCCCCGATGGCGCAGCCAAGGATCACCCCATCGTTCGCGGCGTGAAGGGCGGGCAGATCGTGCCGAGCTGGCTCTACCACGTTGAGCCGCTGCCAACAGATGCCACGGTGCTCCTCTGGGGCGAGGCGATCGGCAGTGAGCAGCCCGAGGGCGCCCCGCGGCGCCAGCCGATCCTGTGGGTGCGCGAGCATGCAGAGCCAACGACCAAAGAGGCTCGTCGCGCGCGATACGCCGCGGTTGCCGCTGCACGACGGGATGCCGGCCCCGACACGCCGCGTCCCTTCGTGCCGAGCCAACTCATGCCACGCCGCATGGCGTTCACGACGCTCGGGCACCCCGGGGACTTTGCCGATCCCGATGTCCGGCGCCTCGCGGTGCAGATGGTGCTCTGGGCCGGCGGGCTGGAGCACGCCATCCCTGCCGAGGGCATCGCGCCGGCGTGGCCCGCGGACTGGGCGCCACCACCCACGCGGTGAGCACGCTCAGGCCGCGCCGCGCTGCTCCAGATCCTTGGCGAGCCCAAGCTGCACCAAGTGCTGCATCGGGCCGTGGGGCTTCGACTTCTCCTCCTCGAGCCGGCGCTTGGCGCGCGGGTTCGCGTAGGTGCTGAAGACCATGGCCTTCACGGTCGCCCACAGGCCCGGGAAGCCGGAGAACGTGTAGTCGACCGCGCTCGGCTCGTAGCCGCAGTGCACCATGCAGTTCTGGCACTTGGGGTTGCCGCTCGCGCGGCCGTAGCGCTCCCACTGCGTGTCGCGCATCAACTCCTCGAAGGTGTCGACATAGCCCTCTTGCAGCAGGTAGCAGGGCTTCTGCCAGCCGAAGATGTTGTAGGTGGGGTTGCCCCACGGCGTGCACTCGAAGTCGCGCTTGCCCATGAGGAACTCGAGGAAGAGCGCGCTCTGGTTGAAGCGCCAGCGGCGGCGGCCATCCTTGCGGTTCGAGAGGATCATCTCGAAGAGCTCGTGCGTGTTCTTGAGCTTGAGGAAGCCTGTCTGGTCGGGCGCCTTGTCGTAGGCGTAGCCCGGGCTCACCATCATGCCCTCGACGCCCAGGTCCATCATCTCGTCGAAGAACGCGCGCACGCTGTTGGGATCGGCGCCGTCGAA
>Ga0209617_10001133_pt1 | contig 12361 bp, 11 predicted proteins | sample LakEriepJuly2011_2_FD_187459 | JGI IMG/M metagenome (GOLD analysis project Ga0209617, IMG submission 187459) | Freshwater microbial communities from dead zone in Lake Erie, Canada - CCB epilimnion July 2011 (SPAdes) (version 2) | ecosystem: Environmental > Aquatic > Freshwater > Lentic >... | reverse complement strand
CATGCCAGGTGGCATGGCCCAGGATCGGCATCACGAGGATCAAACCAAACATCAGGGTGCCCAGTCCGAGCAGGCTCAGCGACATCACGATCGCGGCCCACAGGCTCAGGCAAATGGGGTTGGCCATCACGGCTTTCCAGCTCGTCAGCACGGCCTTCTGCACCGACACGCGGCGGTCCAGCAGCAAGGGGATGGCCACGACGCTGGAAGCGAACACCGGTGCGGCCATCAGCCCACCGACGATCAGCCAGATCTCAAAGAGGCCGCCATCGGGCGCCAGCACCACGCGCATCAGAAAGTCGTTGGGCGTGGTCACGGGCGGCTTGACGCCCAGGGTGATGAGGGCGGCAGAAGACACCACCCAGCCCGTGCCCAGCGCCGTGAGCAGCACGCCGAACTTGACCAGGCGGCCATCCAGCGAGGCCCAGACGCGCCACACGGTGCCAAAGCCGGCGTCCTCGCCGCGCAGCAGCGCCCGGCTCACCGCATACAGCCCGGTCGACAAGATGGGCGCGACCATCAGGAAGGCCGACAGCGCACCGGCCAGCACCCAGAAGCGGTCCCAGGCCAGGAGCATGATCAGGCCACCGAAAGCGCCCATGAGCCCGCCATGCACCAGGCCGACCAGGGGCGCGTCCATGAAGTCGTTCCAGCCCCGCGCCAACCAGGTGAAGGTGCGCAGGGAATGCACCTTGCGCACGCTCAGCGGGCGCTCGGTGGGCAGGCGGACATGGCTTCGGGCATCACTCATATCGCAGGGCCTCGGCAGGTTGCACACGGCTGGCACGCCAACTCGGGTAGAGCGTGGCCAGCAAGGAGAGCAGCAGCGAAATCACGGCAATGGGCACGACGTCGGCCGACTGCGGGTCGGACGGCATCTTGCTGATGAGGTAGATGCTGCCGGGCAGGAAATGCACGCCCAGCAAGCGCTCGATGAAGGGGACGATGACGTCGATGTTGCAGGCCACCAGCAGGCCCAGGCCCAGGCCGCCCAGCGTGCCCATCACGCCCGAAAGCGAGCCCTGCACCATGAAGATGCCCATGATGGAGCGCGGGCTGGCGCCCAGGGTGCGCAGGATGGCGATGTCGGCCTGCTTGTCGGTCACCGTCATCACCAGGGTGGAAACCAGGTTGAACGCAGCCACCGCCACGATGAGCGTGAGGATGATGAACATCATGCGCTTTTCCACCTGCACGGCGTCGAACCAGTTGCGGTTGGTGCGTGTCCAGTCGCGCACGACGACGTCACCCCCGAGGCGGTCGGACAGCTCGGCGGCCACGAGGCGGGCGTCTTGCGGGTCCTTCAGGCGCAGCTGCACGCCGGCCGGTCCGCCGGTGCGGAACAGCCGGGCGGCATCGTCGATGTGCATCATCACCAGGCCGTTGTCGTACTCATAGTGGCCGGCGCTGAAGGTGCCCACCACGGTGACTTGCTTGACGCGAGGCACCACGCCCGCGGGCGTGACCTGGCCGCTGGGCGCCACCAGGGTGAGCGAATCGCCTTCCATGACGCCGAGTGAGCGCGCCATTTCCTGGCCGATGACCACGCCCCAGCCGCCCGGGGTCAGGCGCGCGAAGGTGTCTTTCATGGTGGCGGCCAGCGGCGTGACCGTGGCTTCGGCCTCGGGCAGGATGCCGCGCACCACGGTGCCGCGCATGTCCTCGCCGCGGGCGATCAGGGCCTGGGCGGGCACGAAGGGCGCCGCGCCGACGACGGCCGGGTGCTTTTTCGCCTCAGCCGCCAACACCTGCCAGTCGCGCAGGCCGATGCCCGAGGTGTCGAGGATCTCGACGTGCGCGATGACCGACAGCATGCGGTCGCGCACTTCCTTTTGGAAACCGTTCATCACCGACAGCACGATGATCAGGGCCGCGACCCCCAGGGCGATGCCCAGCACCGACACCCCAGAGATGAAAGAAATGAAGCCATTGCGGCGGGCAGAGCGGGCTGCGCGTGTGTAACGCCAGCCCACGCGCCACTCGTAGGGCAAATCGAAAGGCAAGTTCATGTTGGGCAGAGTGTACCCACTCGATAATCGGGGACCACGCCACCACCTGCCATGCCATCCACAGATTCCACACCCCGCCTGCCTTCCCAGGGTGCCATGCCGCACTGGCTCATCCCGTTCGCGGCCAGCCTCTCCGAGCCCTGCCAGCACGCCCTGCCCCACCTGGACGCCGAAGGCCGCCTGCCAAACCTGCGCGCGCTGGCCTCGCGCCTGGGCGTGGTCGCCCGCAGCGACGGCGACGAGTACGCCCTGTCGATGCCGCACGAGCGGGTGCTGGCCGCCGCGCTGGGCTGGCCCGTGGGCCCCGACACCGACGGCCGCCTGCCCTGGGCGCACTGGTGGGCCGCGCAAGATGGCCTGCAACTCGACGCCAACGCCTGCTGGGCCTTGCTGAGCCCCGGCCATTGGCTGATGGGCCGCGAGCACCTCACCCTGCTCGACCCGAACGCCCTGGGCCTGGACGAAGCCACTTCGCAAGCCCTGCTCGAAGCCCTGCGCCCCCTGTTCGAAGAAGACGGCTGGCAGCTGCGCTGGGGTGCACCGACCCGCTGGTACGCCAGCCACCCCCTGCTCGATGGCCTGCCCACGGCCTCGCTGGACCGCGTGGTGGGCCGCAACCCTGACCTGTGGCTGAGCGCCGATGCGGCCAAGACCGCTTCAAATGCCACGGCCACGGCCACGACCACCGCGGCCACCCGCGCCCTGCGCCGCCTGCAGGCCGAGGTGCAGATGTCGCTCTACCAGCACCCGCTGAACGACCGCCGCGAGGCCGAGGGGCTGGACACCGTCAACTCCTTCTGGGTGAGCGGCTGCGGCCGGCTGCCCAGCGGTGGGCTGCCCGACCTGCCGGTGTGGCCCGAAGGCCTGACCCTGTGCAACGACTTGCGCGCCGGGCTGCTCTCCGACGACATGCCCGTGTGGGTGGACGCCTGGCAGCAGCTCGATGCCACCGTGCTGGCGGGCATCGTCCAGCGCCTGGACGCCGGTCAGCCCTGCCGCCTGACCTTGTGCGGCGAGCGCCACGCGGTGACGCTGGGCACTGGCGTCACCGACAGCAGCGGCTTCATGGGCACCCTCAAACGATCTTTCCAAGCCCTGCGCCCACGCCGCAGCGCTCCCCTGCCCTCGGCCATCCTGGCCCCACTCTGACACCTTGCTCTGAAGCCTCCTCACACCGGCCCCGCATGAAACTCATCCCCCGCGACGTCCCGCCCCGCAGCGCCTGGAGCCTGGAGCAAGCCGGCGTGCCGCCCCTGCTGGCCCGCCTCTTCGCCGCCCGCGGCATCCGCTCGGCAGACGAACTCGACGACGCCCCCGCCCGCCTGCTGCCGCCCGAATCGCTCAAGGGCTGCACGGAGGCCGCCGTGCTGCTGGCCGATGCCATCCAGCAAGGCCTGCGCATCTGCATCGTGGCCGACTACGACTGCGATGGCGCCACCGCCTGTGCCACCGGCCTGCGCGGCCTGCGCATGCTGGGCGCAGCACCTGAGCACATCGGCTACGTCGTGCCCGACCGGGCGGTGCACGGCTACGGCCTGACGCCGCCCATCGTCGAGATGGTCCGCGCCCGGGGCGCCGACGTGCTGGTGACCGTGGACAACGGCATGGCCAGCCACGAGGCCGTGGCCATCGCACGGGCCCACGGGATGCGCGTGCTGATCACCGACCACCACCTGCCCGTGATCGACGCGCAAGGCCAGGTCAGCCTGCCCGAGGCAGACGTCATCGTGAACCCCAACCAGCCGGGCTGCCCCAGCCCCAGCAAGGCCATGGTCGGCGTGGGCGTGATGTTCTACGTGCTGCTGGCCTTGCGCGCCGAACTGCGCCGCCGCGGCGCCTTCGAGGCCGCGCAACAGCCGCGCATCGACGCCCTGCTCGACCTGGTGGCCCTGGGCACCATCGCCGACGTGGGCCGCCTGGACGACAACAACCGCCGCCTGGTCAGCCTGGGCCTCAAGCGCATCCGCACCGGGCGCATGCAGCCGGGCATCGCGGCGCTGTTCGCCGCCGCCAACCGCGACCCGGCCAAGGCCACCAGCCAGGACTTCGGCTTCGCGCTCGGCCCCCGCATCAACGCCGCCGGGCGCCTGGCCGAAATGGGCTTGGGCATCGAGTGCCTGCTGACCGACGACCCGGCCCGCGCCCAGGCCCTGGCCCGCCAGCTCGACGCCATCAACCGCGAGCGGCGCGACATGGAATCCGGCATGCGCGAGCAGGCCGAGCTGATGCTCGAAGCCCTCATGCCCAAGGACGAGCCCCCTGCGGCGCTGGCCCTGTTCGACCCCGACTTCCACGAAGGCGTGGTCGGCATCGTGGCCTCGCGCCTGAAAGACCGCCTGCACCGCCCGGCCTTCGTCTTCGCGCGCGGCCAAGACGGCCTGCTCAAAGGCTCGGGCCGCTCGATTCCCGGCTTCCACCTGCGCGACGCACTCGACCTCATCGGCAAGCGCCACCCCGGCCTGCTGGTGAAATTCGGCGGGCACGCCATGGCCGCGGGCTGCACCATCGAGGCCAGCAGCTTCGACACCTTCCGCGACGAGCTGCAGCGCGTGGCCGAGGCCGGCATCGAACCCGCCCTGCTGGCCCGCCAGCTCAGCACCGACGGCCCGCTGGCGCCCGAGTGCTTCACGGCAGAGGCCGTGGCGCAGATGGACGCCGCCGTCTGGGGCCCGGGCTTCGATGCGCCCGTGTTCAGCGAAGAGGTGGAAGTGCTGGGCCAGCGCCTGGTCGGCGAGCGCCACCTCAAGCTCAGCCTGCGCGTGCAAGGCACCGTGCGCGACGGCATCTGGTTCGGCCGCACCGAGCCCCTGCCCGACCGCGCGCAGTTGGCTTACCGCGTCAGCCTCGATGAATTCCAGGGGCGGCAGCGGGTGCAGGTGGTGGTGGAAGGCATGGCGGATTGAGGTGCGATCACAAAGGATGGAACCTCAGTGATTGAACCTTGCGCGCACGACCTAAGAGGTGGTCGGCACACTCCAAGCACTTGTCCACCCATTGCATCAACAGCCATCCCCCGTGTCTGCATCACATGTGATGGATTCAGGGACAACAAACTCAAACACAGAGCCCGCACCAAGTCTGGCGCCGTTGTAAGGCCAAGCAGTCACCCTGATCACTTGACCAGGCGTCAGCGGGAGTTGCCATACGGACAGAGGGTAAGTCTTGAAGGTGCCTTCATTTGTCTGAACCCATTCGTATCGCCCAGCAATGCGAAAAAGAACACCCTCGGAGGCAACGTACGGCGGGCTGGATTTCAACTCAGCGACCACATCAAAGAAGGTCTGCTTCGGGGCCTGGCCGCCATCCGTCGAATACATGAACTTCGCCTGAACGTCCATCACCTTGGCGACAGGCTCTTTTTCCTTGAGGTGAAAATCGACGACACCCAAGGACTTGCTGCTCTCGTAAACATCTCCCGTTGCCTCATCGCGATCCAATGTGGACACCTTCACCCTCCAATCGCTGGTCATCGGAGTGACCCCACCAAATGAAAGGATTGCATGCGTTCCGCCGTTTGGTGCAGCAAGCACATCCTGCTGACGAACCGGCACATAAAGATTTGCGGGCGTGTTCAACTGAACATACCTGATGCGGTAGCCATAAGGTGCCGAGGGTGCGACGCCCTGGTCGCAACTCGCTGGCATCGGAATTCGCAAAGTGGCTTGTTGCAGGGTGGTTTGTGTGATCAAGCCGAATTCAGGCACCAACCGCCCATCAGACTGACCGCCATTGTTGAAGAACATCGGAGGCATTCTTCGCACGCTCTGAACATCTGCGAAAACATCTGCGAGAACATCGTTACCGTTAACCCAGTTGACCGATTCACCGGACGGGTTCATGACCGGGTCAGCCAAGACTGCATCGATTTGCGCCTTCACGGCAGATGTGAAGCCAGCACCCGAGGGCCACCCCCAAGAATGCATCAAGCCGAAAAGGAAGGGGTTTTGCCGATTCGGAAGAAACAAGAACACACCGCCACCGCTATCGTTCGTGGTTGCGCCTGGCATCTTGTATTGGGTCTCAAGCGGGTTCGTCGGGTCCTGAAATCCCGCCGTTGCCCAGAGAGGGTGCCAGCCCACCTGAAATCGACCCCAACGAACCTCGTCCGAGATACCAAAACCAGCTGTCAAAAAGCTGATGTCTTGGGAACCGAACTTACAAGCAAATCTCGTCGTTGCATCCATGCTCGAAAACAGGGGGACCCCCTCATGCTTGACATCATAAGCCAGCGGAACAAACCTGCCAGGGTAAGGCAGCGGGCGAGCCAAGCGGGTCAACTTAATGTCGGTACTGGACAAGGGAGTTTGCCCCGGCATGGTAGGCGGCTCGAAATCGGCCAACTCCGATGTCCCATCGCTTCTCCGAAATCTCATCCCCGCCACACATGGCGCATGATTTGTTGACAAAATCCAGCTAGGACTTATTTGGACTGATGAGGTACCGCAACCACTCCCAACCTGTTTCCAGACTGTGGTCGGCAACCCTGTGGTCGGTACAATGACATTCTGATCGTCTGGCGGAAATCCATTCCGGCCTGTCGATTGACTGACACCATGAAGCAAACACAAGCCAAAAAACACAGATGCCTTGACGTAATTTGTTTTCTCGAAAATCATTGGGCCTCCAAGGGTATTTATGAGGGATTTATATATAAATCCTGCCAAAATGACATGTCAACCTTGTGTCCATCGCAAAGCTGATTGGCTTAGATCCAATGCTCACTGTGTTCGCTCAAAAATACTGAAGCACCCAGGCTTTCCCGCTGAATCCAACACATGAGAGCAGAGCGACGAAAAAATCCCTGAAGTTTTCACGTGAAGTTCGTGAGCCTGCCGTACGCATAGTTCTGAAGCACAGTGGCGATACCGCGGGCAGTCCTTGATCGCATCGGGGTCACATCGCCTTGCCACAGGTAGGTCACCAAGGCACGACCAATGTTGGGGCCTGAGCCTGCGATCTATTGGAAGAAGTGGCCATTGGGGTGTTAGGTGGGCCGGGCGATGATCGGCAGAAAAGTCGTTGCGCCTGTGAGGCGCTGGGAGCACAGCATCGCCATCCCACAAGAGAAGGTGGCGTGCCGCACTCATCCACCCATGCCCCGGGTCACACACCTGGGCCATGCCCCAACCCCTGCAACCCGCCACCCATCCCGAGCGGCATCTCGCCTGTTTTGCTTCGCCCGCAAGCCTGGGTGACTGATCCGCCGCTCACTGAGCCTTGCGCGCCGCCCCAAAAGCCTCGCGCGCCGCACTTCCAGCTCGGAACGGTCACAGCTTTGCGTCTTGCGCCCCGCACAAAAAGCCCGACGCGCGAAGTTCTTTGGGCGGCAGCTGGACCAAAGTGGCTTGCGCCCGAAGCGCACCCACCTGGCGCGCGACTCAAAACAAGCGGCAAGCCGCTCGGCACACGCGACACGTCGCTCAAATCGGGCGATGCGCCGCTCAAATCGGCCGGTGTGCGGTGGTTTTTGGCTCGCGGGCAGCGCGCACAGGGTGGCGCGCAAGCCTCATGGCCCCCAGGTCGCCTTCTGGCGGCTTGCGCGCCAGGCTCAGCGGTAAGCGCTCATCGCCCGGGCGCCAGCGCCCTGTCCCGGCACGCCGTAGGTGGCGCCTTGGGCGCCGTCCTGGCTGGGGAAAAGCACGCCCAGGGTGCGGCCCAGAGAGGCCGAGGCCAGTTGCACGGACTGCTGTTGCTGCAGGCAACGCGTGCGCGCCAGCACCAGGCGGTGGTGCAGGTCGGTGGGCAAGGCCATGCCCGATGCGGCCGCCTGCCGGAAGGCGGCCAGCCCTTGGGCCAGGCCCATCTGCAAGATCTGCGACTGCTGCTCGATGCGGTCGGCGTCGCCAGAGGCCAGCGCGGCGTCCAGCGCACCCAGGTGAGATTCGATCTCACCCAGGTGGGTCTGGACGGCGTCGCTCACGGCAACAGCTGACAGGTTCGACATGGTGGCGCTCAGTGCAGATCAGTGCGGATCAGTGTTGACGGCCTTGCAGCAGTTCTTTGGCGTTGGAGATCAGCTTGTCAGCGATCACCTCGGGGTTGACTTTGTAGCTGCCGTCGTCGATGGCCTGCTTGACGCGGGACACCTTGGCCGCGTCCACCACACCGTCGTTGCCCGCCATGAAGCTGGAGGCCGAGGACAGCGTGACTTTCGCACTTTGACCCACCGCCTCGTCCGTGGAGGACGCCTTGTTGGCGGTGTTGGTGGTCGAGGCAGGTTCCGTTCGCGGACTGACGCCAAGCGCCTTGTCCAGGGGGTTGCCGATTTTCATGATGCACTCCTTGATCCCGGCAAATGCCGAGTGGTCACATCCGCGATATCGACGCGGCCTGGGGCGACTTTAGTCTGAAATGCCCAATCCCCCTGGTACAGGGGGGTGGAGGCGGTAAAAAAGTGTGGCGTCACAGGGTGACCTCCACCAGGCGCTCGCCCACGGGCTGACCGCACAACACCCGCCCATTGTCCATGCGCACGCGGACACAGCGGCCCTCGTCGCCCGGGCTGAGGGCCACGCCCTCCGAAGCCACGAGGAAGCCCTCGCCGCGCACGTTCAGGCGCACCGGATCGCCGATGGCGAACCAGCGGCGGGATTTGACGTCGTCCTGGCGCACGCTCTGGCCAGCTTCCAGCGGGCGGATCACGGTGCGGCCCACGATGTCGGCCGCGCGCACCAGGGCCGGAGAGCCCGAAGCCGCCAGGTCCACCTCGCCCAGCACCACGTCGGCCTGGGCCACGGTGTTGCCAGGGCGCAGCGGCACGGCGGCGACCAGGGCCTTGCCCCAGACCTTCACCGTCACCGGCCAGTACACATTCCAGCGCACCGGGCCTTGCTCACAGCGCAAGCCCACACGGGTCTTGCCCCAGAGCTGGGCGTTGTCCGGCAGGTAAGCCTTGACTTTGTCACAAGGCGCGAGCTTGAGGCGCGGGTCCAGCTGGCCCAGCGTGATTTCCACACGCCAGGGCTGGCGTTGTGCGCCATCGGCCGCGCCACCTTGCGTCAGGTTCTGTTGTTTCAGGAGGCCCTCGACCTGCGCCTGCAGCGCGTCGGCGCCGGTGGCCACAGCCTGCGCGCGGGCGGCCGTGGGCGCCAGGCCCAGCAACATGCCCAACAAGGGGGCCAGCAGCAGCAGACGGGGTGAATCGAGGGTGTCCATGCGTCGCAATGTACGCAAGGCAGCCGGCGCCTGAGGTCGAGAAATGCACGGGCTTTGCCGGTTTATTCCGGCTCATGTTTCGGCGCCTGGAGGATCACCATGGGACCCATGCTGACTGAAGCTGCATCCCGGTGGGAAGCGCAGGCTCAGCCAGTCACCAGGCGGCAGATGTCGTGACCGCCGGAGGGCCCTGAAGATGCTGAACCAACTGACCGACTCGCTGAATTTCAACGCCACCGCACTGACGCTGCGGTCGGAGCGCCAGCGCCTGATCGCCAGCAACATCGCCAACGCCGACACCCCCGGCTACACGGCCCGCGATTTCAATTTCTCCGATGCACTGAGTCAAGCCACGGGGCGGACCTCCAGCGCACAGACCCCGCTGGGCGGTGGCGCACGCCTGAAGATGACGGCCAGCCAAGGCGGCCACATGGGCCTCAATGGCGTGAGTGGCCAGGCCGCAGGCGCCAGACCCGAGCTGAACTACGCCAGCGCCGCCCAGACCAACCTGGACAACAACACGGTGGACATGGACCGCGAACGCGCCAGCTTCGCCGACAACACCGTGCGCTACGAGGCCACGCTGCGCTTCATCAACGGCCAGGTTCGCACCCTGAACACGGCCATCACCGGTCAGTGACTGGCACCAGGCACGCATTTGGCAGGAGCACCCCATGTCGATGTTCAAGATCTTCAACGTCTCCGGCAGCGCGGTCAGCGCGCAGACGCAGCGCCTCAACGTCGTGGCCTCCAACCTGGCCAACGCCGACACCGTGGCCGGCCCCGACCGCCAGGCCTACAAGGCCCGCCAGGTCGTCTTCAGCACCATGCCCATGGGCGAAGTGGGCACGGCCGGCGTGAACGTGTCGCAGATCACGGAAGACAACTCGCCCGGCCGCCGCGTGCACGACCCCAAGCACCCTCAGGCCGACGCCGAAGGCTACGTGACCTACAGCAACGTGAACGCGGTGGAAGAGATGGTCAACATGATCTCGGCCTCGCGCTCCTACCAGAACAACGTCGAGGTCATGAACACGGCCAAGACCCTGCTGAACAAGACCCTGCAGATGGGTCAAGGCGGCTGAAGCCGGCCACGCTGACACATTGGCCTGACACCAAGGACACACCATGACCACCGCCGTCAACAACACCACCGCCACCTCGGCCACCTCTTCCACCACGAAGACCGCCAGCCAGCAGGCCTCCGAGGCGTCCGACCGCTTCCTCAAGCTCCTGGTCACGCAAATGCAGAACCAGGACCCGCTGAACCCGATGGACAACGCCCAGGTGACCAGCCAGATGGCGCAGATCAACACGGTGACCGGCATCGACAAGCTCAACACCACGATGGGTGCGATGAACGCCGGCATGGCGCAAATGCAGATGCTGCAAGGCGCCTCTCTGGTGGGTCACCAGGTGCTGCTGGACGGCAACCAACTGGCCATTGACAGCACCGGCAAGGTCGCCACCGGCGCTTACAGCCTGGAAGGTGCCGCATCCAGCGTGCGCATCGACATCGTCAACGCCGCCGGCGTGACCATCGACAGCGTCAATCAGACCGGCGTGCCCTCGGGCCAGCAGGGCTTCCAGTGGACGCCACCCGCCGGCACCAGCACCAGTGGCCTGACCTTCAAGGTCACGGCCACCAGCGGCAACAAGGCCATCAACGCCAGCCCGCTGATGACGGACACCGTGGACGCCATCAACACGTCCAGCGGCACCCTCACCCTGGAGCTGCGCAACAGCGGCTCCACCGCTTACAGCAAGGTCAAGGCCGTCGCCTGACCCCCTGATTTCCCTGCAGTCACCGAAAGGACATCACCATGGGCTTCCAGCAAGGACTCTCCGGCCTGAACACTTCCAGCAAAAGCCTGGAGGTGATTGGCAACAACGTGGCCAACGCCAACACCTATGGTGCCAAGTCCTCCCGCGCGGAGTTCTCTGACATGTACGCGGCCTCCCTCGGTGGGTCCGGCAACAACGGCATCGGCATCGGTGCGCGCATTGGTGCGGTGGCTCAGCAGTTCACCCAGGGCAACATTTCCACCACCTCCAACAACCTGGACCTGGCGATCAACGGCCGCGGCTTTTTCGCTTTGGCCACGCCTCAGGGTGAGACGGTTTACTCGCGCAACGGCCAATTCAAGCGCGACGCCAACGGCTACATCGTCAACAACGAAAAGCACCAGCTGCTGGGTCAGGCGCTGGACGCCACGGGCGCACCGGCGGGTCCGGCCGGCTCTCCCGTGCAACTCACCAACGACGGCTCGGCCCCGCAGAAGGCCAGCGCCGTCACGATGACGGCGAACCTGGACGCGCGCGCCACCATTCCCCCTGTCGCGATCGATTTCTCGAACTCGAAGAGCTACAACTTCGTGACCTCGCAGACGGCCTACGGTGACAACGGTGCGCCCGTCGCCCTGAACTACTACTTCCGCAAGGTGAGCGATGCCGTCGCGGCCAACCCCAGCGCCGTGCCGCCTGTGGCGGCGGCAGGCAGCCAGTGGTCGGTGTACCTCAGCGCCGATGGCAACACCAACGCGGCCTCGGTGAACTCGGCCGCGGGCGTACCGACCCCGGTGGCCACCTTCACCTTCAACCCCGACGGTTCGCTCCCCGCAGGCACCGTGTTCGGCATCCCCAGCATCCCCGGTGGCAAGAACGGCCAGCCGCTCACGGGCGTGACGCTGGACATGTCGAAGTCGACCGAATACTCCGGCAACTACGCAGTGACCGACCTGACCGGCGGTGGCTACGCCCAGGGCAACCTGTCGGACTTCCTCATCGAGTCCGACGGCACCGTCAAGGCGCGCTACACCAACGGCCAATCGAAGGCGATCGCCCGGGTGCAACTGGCCGACTTCAAGAACCTCAACGGCCTGCAGCCCGTCGGCGCCAACGAGTGGAAGTCCACCAATGCCTCTGGCGACCCGCTGCCGCTGGGCGCTCCTGGCAGCGGTGTCTACGGTTTGCTGCAGTCCGGCGCCCTGGAAGAGTCCAACGTGGACCTGACCGGTGAGCTGGTCAACATGATCGTGGCGCAGCGGGCTTACCAGGCCAACGCCCAGACGATCAAGACAGAAGACCAGGTCTTGCAGACCCTGGTGAACCTGCGCTGAGTCGCTTTAGGAGCACGCCATGGACCGCATGATTTACCTGAGCATGGCCGGCGCCAAGACCAACATGGCGCAGCAGGA
>Ga0209617_10001129_pt1 | contig 12390 bp, 12 predicted proteins | sample LakEriepJuly2011_2_FD_187459 | JGI IMG/M metagenome (GOLD analysis project Ga0209617, IMG submission 187459) | Freshwater microbial communities from dead zone in Lake Erie, Canada - CCB epilimnion July 2011 (SPAdes) (version 2) | ecosystem: Environmental > Aquatic > Freshwater > Lentic >... | reverse complement strand
GGCTGAAGAAGATTTTTTCATTTTTACCCCGCCTGGGTGACCCAAATGCCTCTTGTAGCCGACAGGTCCGTCATTAGTTCTAAGAAAAGTAAAATCCAGAAAGGCAATAGAAAACTGTCTGCCAGTCTGTAACTCGGTGTTTTTTTAGCCATGGGGCCAAGCCGAAACTCATAAAACAAAACCAGAGGAATCATAAGGATTTTGATATTTTTAATACTTCTTTTATTGATTCGAGCTGCTCAAAGACTTTTTAAATAGCAGATTAAAAAAGATAGGAATTAATATAAAAAGGAGGCTTGTTAGAAATACGTATTGCTCAGTCAATCCATGAGGTTGCGGATAGGTTGCGAGCATCGGCAAGACAGAAAAAACTAAACATATAAAAATAGGCCGAACAATTGTCTTCCATTGAATTTGAGCTGAATTGACAGCTTTGTTATAAATCGGCACAAGGGGAATTAAAAATATAAGCTGCCATGAGGGCCCCCACCGTGGAACAAACAAAGCAATTGTAAATTGTGATATTTTTTGAATTTCAACCAGCACAAGATCTGTAATCGAGCACTTTTTAATAAGGTCTAAAACAGCGTCCTTGCAGTCAGAGTCATAAACTTGCCAATTAAATTCTTCGTCAAATACAAACATTCCATCTTTCAATTTATACTTTTGAATTTCTTCTTGAGTTTGTTTTTTGAGAAATTTAAGCACTACCCGGAAACAGTCCAAATCGTTCGGTTGAGTGATTAGCTTGTAAGATCTTGGCCCACATCCTTCAACTTCAGCATGCTTGCGAACACCATTCCCCATCATTAATCCGACACCGATGCTGTGCCATTTCGGGTAGCCTGCTTCAGGATCGTTTTTTCTAACATTTTGGTCTAGAAAAAAATAGGTTGCTGCCAAAAGAAATCCGGAGAGGCAAATAAGCCCCATGGGTTTCGAAATTGCCTGTCTTGATTTGAAGCCCTGTATCATGAGTAATATGATAGGGAAACTACAACCCATGTAGACAAACCAAATGGAACTTGGTCGCACAGCCAACGCCGGAGTGGCCAGACAAAACTGCAGAAAAAGCCACAAGAGTCCTTTTTTTGATGGATTTTGAGAAAAAATAACAAATTGCAACGCTGGTATCGCTAAAAGGACTGACCAAGCTCGGCTATTGTGAAAAGCGAGGAGTTCCTGAATGTTTGGGGCAGTATGATTGATTAAGGCCATGCTTATAGAAACTACCCCCAGAATACACATGGCTGCCTTATCTGCTTTCAAGGCAAAATAAAAGGTGAAGAGTGAAATAAAAAGCAACCCATAGATGATCAAGGCCGGTCCCAATACATTCCAGCCCATAAGCTTAGAGCTAATTCTGTATAAGACAGAATGAGCCGGACTTTGTTCTTGGAATCGACTTACTGTTTTATCAAGGATGACCTTGTGATCCAATGCATGTTCAAGAGCTTTGTTGTTTTTGACGAAATCAATGTTTGTTTTAGAAAGCCTATCTTCCCAACCGCCCAGCAGAATCTGGTCTGAAATTTCTTTGTAATACCCCCGAGGAACATTCCATATTTCTTTTGAAATCGCGATTGCCCAAGCCCTTCGCGCGTTTGCAGGAACCTCTGCTTGCAAAAAAATGCTTTGGGTCAACAGTACTGACAAAAGGAATGTCCCTATACCAATCTTGGCAAAGGTTTTAGGCAATATTTTTACATTTCCCCAGAGCCCAACCCTCATTTGTTCTCTTTCATTAGCTTCAATATTGCCTGGCTTATATGCTTCGCATCCAAACCGTGATGTCTCATGACTTCTTCTTGCGAACCCAGTTCCTCAATAAAATCGTCCGGCAAAGAGAACCTCTTGAAATTCATTCCCCGCCATCCCTCCTCCAACAAAAGGGAGGCGACTGTGCTCCCCAATCCTCCCGAAAGCCTGTGTTCCTCAATCGTAAATATACCCTTTTTCCCCTCGGCGTGATGAAGGATGGATTTCACATCCAGGGGCTTAATGGTCGCAAGATGAAGAATTTCGCAGGATATTTTTTGCGCTGCCAATGCCTCGGCAGTTTCCAAGGCAATCTGACAACCGACACCAGTTGTCAGAAGAAGAATATCCGTCCCTTCCCGGATTAAGGACCCTTTCCCAATTTCTAAAGACCATTTTTCATCCGAAACGATTTTTTCTGATCCCTTGGCAATTCTAATATACATAGGTCCAGGCCAGGAGATTGTTTGTGGCATCAGCCGGTCCATTTCCTTTGCATCGCAAACTGATACCACCGTCATGTTTGGCACAAGCTGCATTAAGGCAATATCGTCCGTGGCCAAATGGGTTGGTCCCAAGGGCGCGTAGACGACACCACCGCCGCTCCCAAGGAGTCGGACCGGCAGATTGTGGAGCCCCAAGTCGATTAGAATCTGCTCATAGCAGCGGCGGGTCAGAAAAGTAGCGATGGTGTTGATATAGGGAATTTTTCCCGACATCGCCATGCCCGCCGCCATTCCGATTATGTTTGCCTCACAGACCCCCTCCATAAAAAACCGATCCGGGAAATCCCGAATGAATTCTCCTAGGTTCGCCTTGGAGGTATCTGATCCGATAAAGACGACACGTGGATCTTGGCGCGCCAACTGTGCCAAAGAAGAAATACAATTTTGCCTCACCGCGCAGATCCTTCCGTTTGCTCGAGCTCCTGACGTAGTCTTTCCACCTCTTCCGTCGAAATTTTTGCTTTATGATGCCAGTCTGGGCTGCCCTCCGCAGAGCGGAATCCCCGACCTTTGACGGTGTGGCAAATCAATACCGATGGCCGCCCCGGCGAGAAAGGCACATGGGAAAGAGCCTCTTCCAATTGTGCGATGTTGTGACCATCGACCTCCTTCACGGCAAAATTAAAGCTCCGCCACTTATCTGCTAAAGGCTCGAGATCCTGAACCTCGCTGGTTGTCCCATAGGATTGCATATGATTGTAGTCGACTATCACGACGAGGTTTTCCAAGCCGTGCTTCCCTGCGCAGAGGGCGGCTTCCCACACGCTGCCCTCATTCGACTCTCCGTCGCCGATGAGCACGAAAACCCGGTAGGTCCGAGCATCCATCCGGGCGGCCAAGGCCATGCCAACCCCAATAGGAAGCCCATGCCCAAGAGAGCCGGTGCTGGCCTCCACTCCGGGAGTTTTACGGGATTCTGGATGGCCTCCCAACATCGATCCGAATCGGCTAACCCGGTCCAACTCTTCCTCTGGAAAGAATCCCTTTTCGGCAAGAACGACATACAAAGCCAGACATCCATGACCCTTGCTAAAAATAAAACGGTCGCGGTCTACCCAACCAAGCTGGGAGGGGTTGTATCGTAGAATTTTATCATACAATACGCGCAGAATCTCCATCACGGAAAGGGCCGCGCCAAAATGGCCACGCTGACTCTTTTCCATGATATGAAGAATTTTACGCCGCTGGTCGCGCGCCTTGGCATCAAGGGGGGAAAGCTTACTCATGAGGTCTGTCCCGAACTTTTCGCAAGAGTATTCAGCCAATGCCCCGAATCCAAAGAATCCTCTGCCGATTTCACGTAAGCGCGGGCGAAATCAACCACTTTGTGGCGGAAAGAACGCGATGTGTTTTCTCCCGCGAAGCGACGCCGGGCGTTGCCGACGGGGAGCAAGGGGTTGAGGAGAATTAGCGACCACTTCAAGGCCTGCAACGGATAAACCAACCTGAATCTTGCCCAGTCCTCCTTGGAGGCCTTCCATTCTTTCATCACGTATCGAGCTAAAATAGCCTGCCACTCTGGCGAAAGAGGCACCCCGGGGTGGAGACAGGCATTGGCTAGCACAGTGGCTGGATCATCCCAGCCAGCGTATTCGAAATCAATGAAAGTCAGCTTGCGGCCGAAACAGATGGCGTTTTGAAAGCCGTGATCTGCCGGGCTAAGAGTTCGACGGGCCGGAGCCAAATTTCTGGCAACCCCCCTCTTTCCAACAAGAACAAAGGCCATCTTCTTCCAGTCTTTCAAGACAGGAAGGACTTGTGTCTGCACCAAACTTCTCGCGACGGGTGGGCCACTTTGCAAAACCTTGCGCGCGCGCATGTGAATTCGCCTTTCGAAGGAATGAAGAGAAAAACAGGCCTCGGAGGCGTCAGGAAAAGAACGCGGTGAAAGCTTTCGGCTACACCGTCGACAAAAAAGCAGAAAGTCCCCCAAAGCCTTGAGTCCGCGCCCACGAATCTCGCCTTTCCCCGGAGTTTTGCCCTGAAGGAAGCTAAAAAGCGTTGCGGAAGATTTTTTCGAGGTGGCCACCGGACGGGCCAATCCTCGGTACCCTTTTTCCCACAAAAAGGTAGCAAACCGATATTCGTTGGTCCGACGATCCCGCCGGTCTCTTGGATGGCGAAAGTAAATTTTGAGCACAAAGCGCCCTCGCGGCGAATCCACCCGATAAACCCGGTTGTTTCGGCCTCCCGTCAGCGGGGTGATTCGCGAAATTTTCGTGGACAACATATCCCCTGCCAACAAGGCCAAGTCCCGACGCCTGGGATCAATCATAACACCAAGCGACTGAGTAGGCCCGAGGCATCCCACCAGGATCGGAAAGCCATATTGACCCCTGCGTAAACCGGGCCCCGAGGGACATACTGCCAACGAGCCACATGCTCGGGAAAAAGCGGACTTCCCAAAACTTCCGGCAAGTCGTCGATGAAAAACAGAGGCCGCAGCCGACGAATCTGGTCGATTTTTTCTTCCCGACTCGAGGCGAAATGCACGTCCTCCTCACAAATCCCATGCGGCCCCAACAAGCCGGACCCCCTCAACCACTCCATGGCAAATTTCCTAAGTGGAAATTTCTTATCGCACCCGGAGGCCTCCCCTTTGTGGCTCACCATATGAATTTCCCAACCCCGAGAACGGCAACTCGCAAGAAAGTTTCTAAGTCCGGGAGCCTCGGAAGCCTCCCGAATTCTCGGACCGTAGGCCAGACCTTGTAGCGAAACCCATTTTTTTTCACCCTCTCTTTGATGGCGTAGCCAAGCCCGAATTTTTGATTTTTCCTCTGGAAAATCTGCAGGAAGACCAAAATGCGTTGTGGCAAGACGATGGAAAAGTCGTTCGTAAAGGACCGCAGTCCCATCCATGTCAATCCCCACACGTATCAAAAAGAAGCGCCTTTTTTGTAAAAATCCTTTACGCAACGGATGGTAAAATCGATTTCGGCATCTGTAAGGTGTTGATGAGCGGGCAAAGTGATGATTTCTTTGCAATCCATTTCCGCCTTGGGGAATCGACCGGGAGGATACCCTAAAATATGAGCAGCGGGCTGTAGGTGGATCGGTTTTGGGTAATGGATTTTTGCCTGTATACCACAGCCCTGCAGGTGGGTAAGGAGTTCATCCCGCCGTTTTGCCCTTACCATATATAAATGGTAAACATGGCGAACGCCTTTCCGGCGCCGGGGTGGCTGAATGCAATCGGCAATGTCTTCCCATGCTCGATCATAAATACCCGCGATCTCAATACGGCGATTCGTGATGAATTCCAGCTGGGGTAACAGCCTGTTGCCCACAACCGCTTGGATGGTATCCAGCCTGCAATTGATCCCAAACATTGCGATTTCATCCCGGTTGATCAACCCATGATTCCGGTAAAGCCGCAACTGACGGGATAGCTCATCGTCACGGGTCACAACCACACCGCCGTCCGCCCAGACGTTCAGGTTCTTCAAAGGATGCAGACTGTATCCAGCGGCACGCCCCCAGGAGCCCATTGGCTTCCCGTCTAGGAGCCCGCCGATCGACTGGCAGGTATCCTCAAAAATCATCAGGTTATGTTTGTTGGCGATTTTTGCCACCGCCTCCATGTCAGGAATATTCCCAGAAAAAGTGACGGTGAGTATGGCTTTGGTTTTAGGGGTGATGGCCTCCTCGATCTTCGAGGGATCAATCATAAAGCCGTCCTCGCTGTCCACCAAGACGGGGCGGGCTCCAGTGGCGACGATGGCACCGACCGTCGCGTAAAAAGTCATTGTGGTAGTAATCACTTCATCCCCCGGACCGATTCCACATAATTTCATCGGCATAATGAGAGCATCTGTCCCAGTACCAACGCCGATGGCGTGAGGCATTCCAACTTTTTTCGCAAATTTTTCCTCAAATTCCTTTAAAGGCTTCCCAAGAGTAAAATCACCAGAGATAACCAGTTGCCGGATGTCCGCCAGATAGTCGTCCACGTTTTGGAACTGCCGGTCGAGATAGGAGAAGGGAACTTTCATGAGGAATCTTACTTTTTATAATATGCCAAGATTTCCTTCCCAACAACACGGATTTCCTTTTCTGTGAGATCCTGATGTATCGGAAGGCTCAGGATTCTTCGGGAAAGGAACTCTGTTTCTGGAAACATTCCCCTGCGAAAACCAAGCTTTCTTCCTGCCTTCATAAGATGAATGGGCGTGGGATAGTGAATTGCAGTTCCGATGCCGCGCCTGCTTAGATGTGCCTGTAAGCGATCCCGGTCTTCACACTGGACGACAAAGGTATGATAAACTGACTTTTCCCAGGATAATTCATCCGGACAGGTGATTTGGGGACAATCCCGGAGGATAGTCCGGTATAAATTTGCATTTCTTCTCCGGAGTTTTGTGACCCTCCCAAGGTTACGGAGTTTAATTCTAAGAATTTCAGCTTGAAGCCCGTCGAGCCGGGAGTTCAGGCTAAACTCTAGACAATCATCCCGATGAGGGTGTCCATGATTTCTGAGGATCTTCAATCTTTTCGCCCATCCAGAATTGGATGTTACCACAGCTCCACCGTCCCCACAGGCATTCAGGTTTTTTAAGGGATGAAAGCTAAAGCAGCCAAGATCTCCCCAAGACCCAACCGGTTTGCCGTAATAGAGCGCGCCCGCGGCCTGTGCCGCATCCTCAATTACCCTTACGTTGCTCCGGCGAGCAATCCGCAGGATTTCTCGCATAGGAGCAGGCCGTCCGGTCAAATGCACAGGAATTACTGCCTTTGTCTTGTGTGTAATCGCGCGTGAAAGCTTCTCAGGATCCATATTCATATTCCGACAGACATCCACAAAACAAACTTTTGCACCAGCCAGCGCAATGGCACTGGCGCTGGCCAGATATGAATTCGGCGCAGTAATGACCTCATCGCCGGGTCCGATCCCGAGAACTTTCAGCGAAAGCACCAGCGCGTCGAGGCCGGAATTAACCCCGACAGCGAACCGTGTGCCACAGGAACGTGCAAATTCACTCTCAAAATCATATAAGGCATCGGAAAGCACGAACTTGCCATTCGCCAAAACTCTGCGGAAAGCCGATACCAGCATCGGCACCTGCCGACGGTGTTGGAGCGCCAGATTGGTGTATGGAACCAGCTTTTTTGTTTTCAATTTAAGCTGAGTTCCTGCATGCGCTTAATATTGTGGTAGAAAGGATTTTTCAAACCATCCTTGATCTTCCCCGCGCGGTAGGCCTCGACAAGCGACCGGATCGCCACCTCCAGACCATTTTGCGCCCGAAATCCTAGAACTCGGGCGATCTTGTCTGAATTGACCTGATAGGAGCGCGGGTCGTTGGTTGGTTCGTGGCGAATCTCCATTTTTTCATCTCCAATAGTTTTTTTCACCAGAGCCGCGATCTCATCCAAAGAGAAGTTGTGGTATCCGGCATTGAAAGCCTCGCCGTGAATTTTTTCCCGGGGCGCCTCAAGCAGTGTTTGGTAGGCCCGGACCATATCCCCAATTTCCAGATTTGGTCTGAGTTGAGGTCCGCCAAACACCCGAATCACCCCGTTGATCAGAGCATTGATCGTGAGGATGTTGACGACGAGATCCAACCTCAGTCGGCGGGCGTATCCGCAGACCGTGGCAGGGCGTATGATCGTCCAGCAAGTTTCCTCTGGAAGCTTGGCCTTCGCCAGACGATGTTCACACTCGAGCTTGAATTTCGAATAGTCGGTCAAAGGCTCTGGCAGGGTATCCTCCACAACGTTCGGCTCCGACTTTACTCCATAGATGCTGGATGAGCTGGCATAGATGAACCTCTCTGCCTTGGTCTGTTTGACGGCCTCAAGCACGTGATCAAACGCATCTAGATTAATGCTCTTTCCCAAGGAAGGATTCAGCTCAAAGGAGGGATCGTTGGAAATACAGGCCAAATGAATGACAGTGTCACAACCCCGCGCTCCTTCGACCATGGCTTTGCGGTCGCGCAGATCTCCTTTGATTTTCTGTAATTTAGGATGGGCATCCAGGACATCTTCTCCGTAAAGAAAGAGGTCATACGCGCGAACCTGATGGCCTTGGGCAAGCAAAGCGGGAACGAGAGCAGAGCCCACATACCCTCCCGCGCCGGTGATGAAAATTGTTTTGGATTTTTTTGTCATAAATTAAGAGAGGTATTTAAACCAGTCGCGGGTAGCTTCCGCAATGGTATTCGGCTCCCATAGGGGAGCGTCCCGCCAGTCATCGATCACGGCAAGCATCCTGCCAACCCCCTCCTCCAAGGATATTTTGGGGTTCCACCCGACCTCTCGTCGAATCCGCGTGATATCGGCAAAAGTGGAATCGGGCTCCCCTGGTCGTTTGGGCACGTACACCACCGGCCCCCCCAACAATTCCACCAATCGGCTAACACTGTAGGTATGCCCTGAACCAATGTTAAGAATCTCGCCCGAAACCTTGCTGGCAGCAGCCGCCACAAAGGCATCCGCAACGTCACTTACAAAGGTGAAGTCCCGGGTTTGTTTTCCATCCCCAACCACGGTGAAGGGCTTCCCAGCCAATTTTTGCTTCAGGAAAACGCCAAACACAGCGCCGTAGGCTCCGGTGGTGCGACTACGGGGACCATAGACATTGAAAAGGCGAAGAGATAAAGCGGGCATTTTATACACCTGAGCCCAATGCATGGTGAGCTCTTCCCCCATCATTTTGGTCAATCCATAGGGGTGGCGAACCGCACAAGGTGCGGACTCGGGAGTCGGATAAGTTTCGGGAATGCCGTAGCAGGTGGAACTTGCGGTGTAGATGAACCTCTTCACAGATAAAGCCCGGGCGCATTCCAATGCATCAAAAGTCCCGTCCACATTTACTTCAAAATACTCGCGAGGATTGACAATGGAGGGAACCAAATCAGCCCGACCTGCCAGATGGAAAAACCAGTCTAGCCCCGCCGCCGGCAGGTCCGCTGGCTTGAGGCCTACAACGCTTTTTTTAAGAAAGGAAAAGTTTTTATTTTTTTGGGCAAGGTCGAGATTTTTCATCCGGCCCGTCGAAAGGTCGTCCACTCCGATCACGGAATGTCCCGCCGACAAAAGCGCATCCGTCAGGTGACTTCCAATAAAGCCAGCGGCTCCGGTGACCAAACATTTCATAGCTCAGCTCAGAAGAGACATCGCACCTTTAAGAAGGCTGGTTTTGGAGATCGGCTTTTCGTTCCCTACGATACCCACGGCCTCCGCTCCGGCCAACTGCCCGAGGAGCGTCGCTAAATCGAGTGGCAACCCTTTTGCCACGGCCAGAGTCGCCATGGAAATAAACGCATCCCCAGCACCCACGGTATCCACCACCGCTTTCGCCAAGGGTTCGCAACGAACAAGCCCTTCTCGGGGGCTCCAACCAAGGGTCTCCACGCTACCCTGCGTAAGCCAAGCCCTTTTCACTCGCAACGTTCGTGCCAGCTTCTTTAACTCTTTTTCAAAATGAATCTTTTTCTTCCCAACAGCCAGGTGCATTTCTGTTGAATCAACGGCAAACGCATCCGCCCGGTGATATTTCCGATTGATCAGATTGAAGGCAAAATTATTGCTGTTGGTTTGGCAGTTGACGACGAGCAATCTCGCCTCCTTTTGGAGGTATTTCCGAATGGCCGGAGTGAGAAGACCATGCCCGAAATCCATAATAATAACCGCGTCTGCCTTTGGCACGGCTTGTCGAAGTCTTCGCAGCACCTCTTTTTCCATGCCGGGCGAAATATCACCCTCTCGGAGGTAATTGACGGAAAAAAGTTTGGACAATTCTTTCCCCTCCACTCGAGGGTCTACGAATCTTTGCTTTACGATCGAAATATAATCTGGATGGGAAACGCTTAGATTCGTCCCTTTCTTTGTAGCCTGATCCATCAAACGAGAGGCCCAAGCCTCGCTCCCGAGAGCCCCAAGTATTTGGGTGCGCGGGGCAAACTGCTGGAGGTGCCGGCAAACGGCTAAAGCTCCCCCACATTGGGTTTCTTCTTTTACGAACCGGCATGAAATGATCTGGTTTTTCGATGTTAATCCTTGGGTAACGACCGTGGAGTAACGATCAAAAATAATATCTCCCACAACAAGAATTCGGAGATCTCTGAATCCCTCGACTGCCTGTCGAAGTTTTTCCGCAGAAGTGTGCTTGGATATCCTTGTACAGAGCTGGGTCAGGGCCTTAGAGCGCGTCTCTAAACCGTCCCGCAAAAGCTTGGAAGAACTGAAAACCACCGATCCCACATACGCCACTTTCCCCCGACATCGCCGCACAGTGCGGATATCTTCCGAAAGTTTGCCGGACACATCCCCAGTCTTGTCTCTGTATTCCATGCCTTTGCAGTAAATATCGGGTCGAACTGCCTCTATGGCTTCTTTCGCAGCCGGGAAGGGAACTACGGAAACCAAGTCCACACAAGAAAGCCCAGCCAAAAATTTGGCCCGAAGTCGGTCATTAAAAAAAGGCCGCCCAGGACCCTTTTTGACGTGATTTCCTGCAGTTAGGGTCACTACCAGAATGTCACCCAACGAACGGGCTTCTTCAAAATGGACAAGGTGACCAGGGTGAATGAGATCGAAAGTCCCATGACAATGAACCACGCGTTTCCCGCCTCGTCTCAAACGGGATACGGTTTCGCCGAGTCGGTCAAAGGGCTGAACTTTAGCGCTCATCGAACTGATTCCCGGAGAACCTTCATCAAGAGATGGCCAACGATCATATGGAGATCCTCCACCGCCTGCATGTCGTGAATGGGAAAGTGAATGGGCAGATCCGCTAGGGCTTTTGCCCCGCCGCCGTCGTAGCCCAGAAGAGCCACCGAAGTGACCCCCATTTTTTTAGCAGCTTTCAGAGCCTGTAAAATATTAGGGGAATTACCGCTACCCGAAAAAACCAAGAGAAGATCCCCAGATTCGGCCAATGACTCCAATTGGTGAGAAAAAATATTCTCGTAACCAATATCGTTGCCTAAGCAGGTCAAAACCGAAGGATTCGCAGAAAGGGAATGCACCTGAAACGTCCCCCGACCCGCCTGATTTACCCCATAAATAAGGTCCGCAGCCAGATGATTGGCGTTGGCCGCACTCCCTCCGTTCCCAGCCAAAAAAAGATTTTTTTTATTCTGCCTTAATTTTTCAAAATATTCGCATGCCTTGGGCCAAGCAGGCTCTTTCCCCAGAACTTGGAAGCCCTGAAGAAGCAGTTCTTGGTATTTGTGCAACAGTGTTACAGGGTTCAAACGGCTCGCCTTTAAGGAGTTACTATGGCTAAAATATCGACTCTTTGAAAGAACTTAAAAAGATATGGGCCTTTGGGATTCCCTACCTGAAGCCATACCGGTTTCGGTTTGTTCTTGGGATCGCGCTCAGCATGTTCTTTGGGCTTTCGAACGGCCTTTTCGTTCTTTCCGTCAACGCCCTCTTCAACCGCCTTGCACCCCCTGACGCTGTATTGGCGGTTCAGTCCAAATCGACGCCCACCCCCACCCAAACAGAGACTCCTCAGGGGGAATCGTTTTCCAAAAGAATAAAAGCCGATGTGGCTCCTCTCGGTGAATTCGTTAAGAAAGTTGCTGATAAGTGGCTTCCCCGAATGGGCCAACCAGTGACCTGGCAACAGATGCTGGGCGGCTTCTTTCTGCTGCCGCTCGTCATGGGAGGCCGGGCCATGGCGAGCTACTTCAGTACCTACTGCCTGACCTGGGTCAGTGCCCGGGTGATCCGCGACATGCAGGTCGCTGCACTTCGCAAAGCCCAAGAACTTTCGATGGCCTTTTTTCAGCGTATGTCAGTATCCGACATCTACGCTCGGATCACCTCAGATACCAACGCCATCTACACCGCCATGACCAACGGCTTCATCGACACCATCCGGGAGCCTTTCACCATCCTCAGCATTCTGATCAGCATGCTGGTAATCGATTGGAAGCTAACCCTGATCGCCAGTTTTATGCTTCCCCTAGTGCTCGTGCCGGTGATCTCCAGTGGAAAACGCCTCCGCATGCTGACGAAAAAGTTCACCAGCCTCTCTGTGACGCAAAGCGGAAGTCTGCTTGAGGCTCTCGCTGCCATCCGAATCGTCAAGGCCTACGCCATGGAGGCTCTTCAGCTGAAGTCGTTCCGCGAACAAGCCACCATCGGTGTGGAGATGAGCGTCAAAACG
>Ga0209617_10001128_pt1 | contig 12395 bp, 9 predicted proteins | sample LakEriepJuly2011_2_FD_187459 | JGI IMG/M metagenome (GOLD analysis project Ga0209617, IMG submission 187459) | Freshwater microbial communities from dead zone in Lake Erie, Canada - CCB epilimnion July 2011 (SPAdes) (version 2) | ecosystem: Environmental > Aquatic > Freshwater > Lentic >... | reverse complement strand
AGCGGCCAGATCGACGAGTTCTTCATTCAGCACCCCTTGGATACCGTTGAGACTACCGTAGATTTCGACGATTTCATCTTCGTGCTTAAGGGCTTCCGAAATCACTCCGGCGAGGCTGGCGTTGATGACGGGGGTCGGGCCGCCGCTCTGCGCGACGAGAAGGTTGCCAATGAGGGGAGAAGACATGGGAGTGAACGAGGTGAAAAGTGGGTTGTGGGAAGCCCTCCCCCCCTTGGCAACACGGAAAACCCACCCCTACCGCCCTCCCCCACTTAAGGCCTACAAAATACGCCCGGCTTTGACCTGGGCGGACTCCGGAACGCGGCGGGTCCACGCGGCGGCCTGGCTCACGAAAGCATCGACCTGGACACCGGCGGCACCAGTTAGTTCGCCCGCCTTGGTGACGGCATCGAGCAGGACGGCCTTCGGGAGACGGAGACGGCTGTCGGCAGCGAGGCGGTCGACGAGGTCGTTGCGCTCAATTTTGCCCGCCCGGAGGTCGTTGGCGACGGCGACGGCATGCTCCTTGATGGCCTCGTGGGCCGCCTCACGGCCGGCACCGGCCTTGACGGCTTCCATGAGGAAGGTGGTCGTAAGCAGGAACGGCAGATAGTGGCGCGACTCGCGGTCAATGACCGAGCGGTTGACCTCCATCTGGCCGAGGACGGTGAGGAAGGCCTCGAACAGGCCGTCGAGCGCGAGGAAGGCGTCCGGCAAAAGCACCCGGCGCACGACGGAGCAAGACACGTCGCCTTCGTTCCACTGCTCGCCAGCCAGCGAGGCGGCCATCGCGAGATGGCCGCGCAGGATCACGTGGAAACCGTTGATGCGCTCGCAGGTGCGGGCGTTCATCTTGTGCGGCATGGCAGAAGAGCCGACTTGGCCGGGCAGGAAGCCTTCGCTGGCGAGCTCATGGCCGGCCATCAGGCGCAGGGTCTTAGCGAAGGAGGACGGGCCAGAAGCGGCGGAGAGCAACGCGGCGACGATTTCCATATCCATCGAGCGCGGGTAGACTTGGCCGACGGCGCCCAAGGCGTGCGGGATGCCGAGGTGCGCGAGCACGCGGCCTTCGAGCTGGGCGACCTTGGCGACGTCGCCGGAGAAAAGCGTGAGCTGATCGAGCTGCGTGCCGACCGCGCCCTTGAGCCCGCGGGCCGCGAAGGCGGCGAGCGCGGCGTCGAGTTGCGCGATGCCGCGGAGGCATTCCTCGCCGAACATCGCCCAACGCTTGCCGACGGTGGTGGGCTGCGCGGCGACGTTGTGCGTGCGGGCGGCGATGAGGACATCGCGATCGAGCTGTGCGCGCCGGGCGAGCGCGGCGAGCGCGGCCACGCCCTTGGCGCGGACGAGCTGGAGCGAACGGAAGACCTGGAGCTGCTCGACCGATTCGGTGAGGTCGCGGCTGGTTAGGCCCTTGTGGACATGCTGGTGGCCGGCGAGCGCGCAGAACTCGTCGATGCGCGCCTTGACGTCGTGGCGGGTCTCTTCCTCGCGCTTACGGATGGATTCAAAATCAACCTGGCCCTTGACCTTCTCATAGGCGGCGAGAGCCGCGGCGGGGATGTCGAGGCCGAGGTCGCGCTGGGCCTTCATGACGGCGATCCAATACTCGCGCTCGAGGACCACGCGGCCGCGGGTGGACCAGACGGCCTTCATCGCCGGGGAGGCGTAGCGGTCGGCGAGGACGTTAGGGACGTTGTCGGATTCCATCGGTTGAGTGGTTTTATATCACGCGGAACGCTTTACGGCAAGCGCTCGGAGGAACAACGCCCGCACCGAGGACTCGTCCTCGCCGCGGTTGGAGGCGTCGAAGCAGTCGGCACAGGCAAGCTGGAGATCGACGAGCTCCGCCAGGGTATAGCGGGCCGCCGCCGGGGCGACTTTGCTGCTCACATACCAGGCGTTCTGGGAGAAGAGGTTGGCGGACGACTTGGCGGCCGAGCCGAACGTCGGCCCATGCCGGCCGCTGGCGGCCTCGAACTGGCCCTTCGGCAGGCCGTCTTCGGTCAGGCGGAAATCGCCGGAGTCGGCGAGGCACCGGACTTGAATCAGGAGGCGGAGCCGATTCTGCAGCGCGGTCAGCAACGGCCGGCTGGAATCTTCGTTGAAGAAATAACGGTCGAGCGACTCCATGCCCCACTTCAGGTCGCGCGCGGCGAGCGCCTCGATGGGCTCGAAGAATTCCCCTTCGCCGAAAGTGGGCACGATCCGATGCACGTCGGCCTCCTTGATGGTGCCGCCAGGTCCGACGTAGATCGCGAGTTTCTCGCATTCGCCGAGGACGAGCCGCGTCGATTGCCCGACGCGGCCAACCAGGATCTCCGGCACGCCGCGCTCGGCCTTCACGCCGAGGGACTTGAAACGCTCGACGGCCATCGCGACCTGGGCGTCGGCTTGCACGTCGCTTTTGTCGAAGAGACCCTTGGACGGTGACGCATGCAGGATGAAATCATGCGCCGCGGTCTTAAGCGCGCTCAGGTCCTTCCGCCGGCCATCATAGGGCGTGGCGGAAATCACAATCGAGACGGAGGGGTCCGCTTCGACGACGGCCTTGAGCATGTGGGCGAGGCTCTTCTTGACCTCCTCGGACCTGGCCTGGACGGTGTCGGCGACGAGGTTGAAATTCCGCAGCCAGATGACGCGCCGGGTACCGAACATCGAGAGGGTCTTGACCGACTCGGTGAACTGGACCTCGAGCGGTCGCGCATCCTCGACCCGGATAATCTGGCCGGTGATGACCTCGGCCTCGGCTTCGGCGCCCGCTGCCTGCTGGGCCTTCTCGAAACAGGCGCGACCATCCCGATCGACGAGATATTCGTCTTTTCCAGCGATGATGGCGAGATAGCCGGGCACCCGCCTAATCTTCCGTCCCCGCCCTTCGTGGCAATCCTTTGTCATTCGCAGGCCGAAGGCCCAGGTAGGGGCACAGCATCAAATAGATATGCTATTCTGGATGATTTCGCCCAACGGACGCGACGCAGTCGCGCCCCTACCCCTGCCTGCCGTCAGGAACCGTGAATGAGATCTTCGACCCGGTATTTATTCAACTTCCGGCGCATGAAGTCCAAGGCGGTGTTCACGGCCCGCTGCTTAACCTGGCGGCGATCGCCGACGATGGAGACGCGCTGCGACCATACCCCAGTCGGCGAGGCATAGCCGAAATAAACGGTACCCACCGGATCGGTTTCCGTCCCGCCGCCGGGACCGGCATAACCGGTCACCGCGATGGCGTAGTCGGAACCAAACTTCTCGATGGTGCAGGTAGCCATGGCGGCCGCGCATTCGGCCGAGACCGCGCCATGCTGGGCAATCAGGCACTCGGGAATGCCGAGGAGGTTGACCTTGGCGTCGTTGGCGTAGCAGACGGCCGAACCAGCGAAGACCTTCGAGGCGCCGGGGACGTTGGTGAAGGCGTTGGCAAGGAGACCGCCAGTGCACGATTCAGCCAGAGCGACGGTCTTCTCGAGGCTGCGCAGCTGCTCGACGACGAGGGAGGCAAGGCAGGAATGACCGGTCGCGACGAAATCTTCGCCGACTGCGTCACGGATTTTGCGGGCGACTTCGCACAGCTGATCGGCGGAGGCGCCGCTACCCGCCGAAGAGATCCGCGCGTCGACGACGCCAGTATGCGTGCCGAAGGAAAGCACCATCCCTGGCCTCAGCAACGGACGCACAATCGCCTCGAGGGGGACGGCGCCGATGCCGAAAGTACGCACTTGGACATATGCCTCGCCTTGGCAGGCACAGCCGACTTCCCGCAGACGCGGGACGACTTCTTCCTCGAACATCGGGCGCAGCTCCAGCGTCGGACCAGGCAACATCACGAGAGCCCGGCCGTCGCGATGGTAGAAGACGCCGGGCGCGGTGCCGCGCGGGTTCGGAAGGGATTCGCCGCCGGCCAAGACGAAGCATTGGCCGAGGTCTGCTTCGGCGACCTTACGTCCGATCAACTTGAAGCGATCGCGGAGGGCGCGCTCGGCGGCGGGCACGTGTTCAAGTTTGACGCCGAGCGCCGAGGCAATGGCCTCTCGAGTATGATCGTCGGACGTCGGCCCAATGCCTCCGGTGGTGACGATGAGATCGTAGGCGCCCCACGATTCACCAACCACGCGGGCGATTTCAGCAGCATCATCACGCAGGACGACCGAGCGGGTAATCGGCAACCCGCGCCGGGCCAGATGCTCGCCGAGCCAGAGCAGGTGACCGTTTTCACGGATGCCGTCCAGCAGCTCATCCCCCACGTTGATGACGAGCACTTGGCGAGGGCGGCTGTTACAGGAAAGCATTTGCAGTGAAGGTGGGTCCGAACAGAGTAAGCAGCTGAGGCCTAAAATGCAAACCGACCGGGAAGAACTTACCCCTAAAGCCAAGGCCCGCCGCGCCCCCCATACCCCCGGGGTCTACCTGATGAAGGACGCCGCCGGGCTGGTCGTCTACGTGGGTAAGGCCAAGGACCTCAAAAAGCGCCTGGCCTCCTATTTCGTCCCCCGCCAGCGGCTGGCCCCTAAGGTCGCCGCAATGATGGACACGGTGGCGGACATGGAGTGGCACGAGGTCCGTTCCGAAACCGAAGCCCTCCTCCTCGAGGGAAAACTGATCAAACGCTGGCGCCCACGCTGGAATATCCTCTTCCGGGACGACAAGCAGTTCCCCCAAGTGAGGGTCGACCTCGCCGACCCCCTCCCCCGGTTCCGCATCGTCCGCGCCCGCACGACCGACGCCTGCCGCTACTTCGGCCCCTTCCCTCACCAGCAAGCCGTCCGCCGGACGATCAACGAGATGCGCAAGAAGTTCGGGATCCTCCTCGCCGACAGTAACCCGGTCGCCCTGCCCGACGGGACCTGGAAACTCTACGACGACGCTCGCGCCGAGATCCAGAAGCACGCCAACGTGGTCACAACCGAGGAATACGCCGCCCGCGTGGCCGAGGCCTGCGCGTTCCTCGAAGGCAAGGTCGAGAGCTGGGGCGAACAAGTCGAAGCCGATATGCACAAGGCCGCCGCGGACCGTGACTACGAAAAGGCCGCAAGCTTGCGCGACCTGCTCGACGCGTTGAAGCGCACGACGGAGAAATCCCGCCGCTTCCTCCGCGAGAACCCCCTGCCCCGCCGCGACGAAGCCGGCGCCCTGACCTCGCTCGCCGCCGCCCTCGGGCTGGAACGCCCGCCCGCGACGGCGGAGTGCTTCGATATCTCGCACATCTCCGGCACGCTCGCCGTGGCGTCGATGGTCCGCTTCGTCGACGGCCAGGCCGATAAGTCCGGCTACCGTCGCTTCAAGATCAAGTCCTTCGAAGGCAACGACGACTTCCGCTCGATGCAGGAAGTGGTCGGCCGCCGCTACACCCGCCTTCACGAAGAACATCGCGCGTTCCCCGAGCTCGTCATCATCGACGGCGGCCTCGGTCAGGTCGGCGCCGCGCTCGCGGCGTTTAAAGAACATGGCCTCGCCCCGCCCCCGCTCATCGGCCTCGCCAAGCGCGAAGAGACCATCGTCTTCCCTGACGGTCGCGAACTGAAGCTGCCGCGGCACGACGTCGGCCTGGCCCTGCTCATGCGCATCCGCGACGAGGCCCACCGCTTCGCCAACGACTTCAACGCTGAACTCCGCAGCCGCAAGCTGCGCGAGTCGCTGCTCGACGAGATGCCTGGCCTCGGACCCAAGCGCAAAGACGCCCTACTCGCGCATTTCGGCAGCATCCAGAAACTACGCAAGGCCACCGCCGCGGAGATCGCCGAAGTCGCCGGCCTCAGCGACAAGCTCGCCGGCGAAGTGAAGGCGTACTTGGAAGCGAGAGGGTAAGGTAGGGACGCGATGACATCGCGTCCGTTCGCGGAAAGACAAAGGGAGACCGGAAGCCGGAAAGGATGCTGGGGCTATAATACCCCCGCACATCATCGGGTCTCCGGTTTCCCTTTGAGTTGTGCATCTCTGCCTTGGGTAGGGCGGCCATTGCCATGGCCGCCGTTCGCAGAGGCACGGAAGATGAGCAGGGCAAGGTCACCGACCATTCCAAAATCCGTCCGCCCACGGACGCGACGCAGTCGCGCCCCTACCTATTGCCTCTCATCGATTCAGCCCTCGATGCAGTCATCGACTCAGCCATCGATTCAGTCCTCTACTTGGAAACCGCCACTTCGCGTTCGACGAGATCCGCCACGCGATCAGCGCCGCCAGCGTCGCCAAGTCCGTCGACCGTGGCTTTCCATTTCTTCCAGAGAGCCCAGTCGCCGGTGAAGGCTTCGGCGATAATCGCACGGGCTGAGGCCGCCGTCAGGCCGTAGGCGCCAGCGCCATGCTCGGCGATGAGGCGGCCGTTGCCGGCTTCCTGTCCAGGGATGACCTGCGTGATGATCATCGGCACGCCAGCCGCGACGCACTCATGCGTGGTCGCGCCACCCGCCTTGCTGACGACGAGATGACTCGAAAGCATCAACGAGGGAATGCGGTCGGTCCAACCGAGCACTTCGGCGCGGCCGTCGACCGCACGTTCGACGGCTTCCTTGAAGGACGCATCCTTACCCACGGTAATGGTGAGCTCGAGTCCGAGCGTGGATAGCGCGCTGGCGAGCTCGACGGCGTCGCGCTTGCCGGGATTAAGCATCACGAGCACACGGGGACGTTCACCAGCCTTGGCCGAGGAACGCGGGGCGAGACGGGAAGAGACCGGGAAGCCGTACGGTAGGACTTTTGCGGCAGGCACACCCTGACGGATCATGACATCGGCCGTGGCCTGGTTCGGGGTGACGTACCAATCGGAGTGCGCACGGTGCCAGGCGCGATTCACCGAAATGGAATCCGTGACGACGGTGATGAGACGCGGGCGGGCGGGATCGTCCCGATGCCAGCGGCGGGCCATCATGTAGTTATAAAGGGGATAGGCTGAAACCACGACAGGCGGGCGGGTCGCGTCGAGCATAGCATTGAGGGTCTTCTCAACCGGACGGACAAACGGAAGCGAGGCGCGGACGAGCGGTATGCGGTCGAGCGCGGTATACATGCAACCCCAGAGGCGCGGATATTTGTTCGCGACGCCGATATAGCTGTCGCGCTGGCTCTTGGCCTTCTCGGAGCCATAAGCTTCCAGGAATAGGTCGTGCAGTTCGCCGTTCAATCCCGGCTTGCGGCCGAGGGCCTCGAGGATGGAACGCGCGGCGGCGTTATGCCCTTCGCCGAAGCCGGCCGTGAGGACGGGGATGACGCTCATCAAGCGACGAACGAGATCGTGTCGTTGGCTTCGCCCGGCGCGGCCGGGGCGGCCTTGGCGGCCTCGAAGGCAGCGCGGCGTTCAGCGATACGCTGCAAGAGTTCCTGACGCTCAACGACGCGCAGGCGACCGTCGTCCTCTTCCACTATCGCCGTCAGCGACTCGACCCAGTCGCCGGAATTGATGTAGCGGATCTTGCCGATCATGCGGTCCTCAGCTTTGTGAATGTGGCCGCACATCACGCCTTCGCAGCCACGTCGGGCGGCCAACGTCTGGAGATGCTCTTCGAAGCTCGAGATGTAACTGACCGCCGTCTTGACCTTGGCCTTGATGGCCTGGGAGAGGGAGAAGTATTCCTTGCCGCGCCAAGCCCGCCACTTGTTATAGACACGGTTCAGATCGAGGAGAATTTGGTAGCTGATGTCACCGATGACGGCGAGCCAGCGTAGATTCACCGACACGGTGTCGAACGCGTCGCCGTGGATGCAGAGATACTTGCGGCCATCCTGGGCGACGTGGATGTGCTCTTCAGCGAGCTCGATGCGGTCGAGCACGAGGGGAATCAGGCGGCGGATGAAGTCGTCGTGGTTGCCGCGCAGATAGATTACTTTGGTACCGTCCTTCTCCGCCATCTTCATGATGCGACGGATGACGGCCGTGTGCGCCGGCGACCAGTGGTTCTTCCGCTGGAGGGACCAGAGGTCGATGATGTCGCCATTTAGGATGAGCTTGTCGCAGCGGATGCCGCGCAAGACGTCGAGGAGCTCGCGCGCCTGAGCGTCCTTGGTGCCCAGATGGAGATCCGAGAGGACCAACGTCCGGAAGTGGATCTTATGTTGCCCAGGGACCTTGGTGGTTTCTTCCATGGGACAAGAAAGTAACATCCATTTATGACAATCCTGCGTCAAAAATGCCTTATTGCGGAAACGTGAGGGAATTCTGCCGCTTAACCTAGCGGGAACCGAGGTCGACGCCGCAACGCTTGGCCCAAGCCATCCACGCGTCGGCGAGTTCCTTAAGCTTCTCCGGCCGCTGGGCGGCGAGGTCATGCTGCTCGGAAGGGTCCTTCGAAAGGTCGAATAACTGCCACGTGACGGGCGCGCTCTGGCGCTTACCCCAGACAATCTTCCAATCGCCAAGGCGATAGCCGCGCGCGCCTTCATGGGCGGTCGGGATGCCGCGCTCCGGTGTCACCTCGCCCCGCAGGTCGGGCAACAAGGATCGGCCCGAGGGCGGCAAGATGGGCTTCCCTGCCCTCTCCGCCGGATAAGTCGCACCCGCGGCGGCGGCGATGGTGGGGAGTAGGTCCATCACGTGCGCCGGCGAACGAATCCAGGCCGGGGACGGCTTTAATTTCTCGGGCCAGGCGACGATGAGCGGCGAGCTGATGCCGCCTTCGTTGCAAAAGTGCTTATAGAGGTTGAGCGGAGTGTTACCGAGGTTGGCCCAAGCGGAGCCATACGAGGAATGCGTGCCGGCTTGGCCCATGCCGGCCAAAGCTTCGCCGACATGCAGGTCGGTGCGACCGGAGCGCGAGGCGCCATCGAAACCGAACGGACCCCATTCGTAGCAGGCGCCGTTATCGGAAGTAAAGACGACCAAGGTATTCGCGAGCTCGCCGTGCTGCTCGAGGTCGGCCAGCAGGCGGCCGACGCCTTGGTCGACGTGCTCCACCATCGCGGCGAAAGTAGCCATGCGGCGGGCGAGGTCTTCACGGCGATCAGCCGGCAGGCTTGCCCACGCGGGATTCGGCTTACCAGAGTAACCGTTGGCGATGGCGTTGTTCGCCTCAATAGGCACCAGCGAGAGCGGCGGCAGCACGGCGTCCGCGGCGACGAGCCCGAGGGCCTTCATGCGCGCGAAGCGTTCGGCGCGCAGGACATCCCACCCACGACGATACGTAGCCATGTGCCGATCGATCGAATCCTTAGGCGCCTGCACGGGGAAGTGCGGGGAGGAATGCGCGAGGTAAAGGAACCAAGGCTTGTCCTTCGTCGCCCGCGCCTGTCGCAGGAACTCGAGGGCGTAATCGGTGAAGACGTCGGTGACGTAGAAATTGCCGGGCGCATAGGACAGCTCGGCGGGCGTGCCAGCGGGCAAGCGCCCGTAGGCGGCCGGTTCCCATTGGTCGTTCGAGTGCGCCTGCAGGTTCTTGTAACCGTAGTAGGCGTCGAAGCCGCGCTGGATCGGCCCAGGCGAACCCATGTGCCACTTGCCGACCATCCATGTGCTGTAGCCGGACTGCTTCAGGAGCTCGGGGATGGTGATATTATTATCGAGGAGGCGGCCGGTGTAGGCCGGACCGCGCTTGGGCGAGGGCTTGGCGGTGACAAAGTCGCCGATGCCCGCCTCATGCGGGTGCAGTCCAGTGATGAGCGACGCGCGCGTAGGGCAGCAGCGCGCGGAGGTCGTGCATTTCTCAAAGCGCGCGCCCGACTTGGCGAGGCGATCGAGGTTGGGCGTAGGGATCTCGCCGCCGTAGGCGCCAAGGTCGGAATAGCCGAGGTCGTCGGCCAGGATGACGAGCACGTTCGGACGCCGGGGCTCGGCCGCGCCGAGCCAGGCGATACTGACCAGCAAGACAGCGGACGCCCAGGCCTTCATCGGGGTGCGAGGAGCTGCAGGCGCTTACTGCGGTGGTCGGAATATTCCTTCAGCAACGATTCGTAGCGTTCATCGCCATACGCGAGCGCGGCCCCGCGCAGGACGGGAAACACTTCATCGGGCTTGCTCTCGTGGATCTGTTGCATCGTCCAGGGCCGGGGATTCTTGCCGAGATACGGGACAAGGAAATCAAGCGCCGCGCGGATCGAACGGCCGTCCGTGGTCTTATACCGCCAGAGGTCGACGCCGGCATGCTCACTCAGGTCAGCCAGCCTCGCCAGCGCCAGGAGATTGAAGCAGGAGTAACTGAAGGTAGCGGTGCGGACGAGTTCGAGCGGCTGCTTGCCGTCCGGCTCGACCTGTACGCCGATGCGGACGGGGCCGGCAGCAACGCAAAGTTCCTTGGCCTTGTCCTTACGGCCGAGCAGCAAAGCCCATTTGACCGCCTGCACGTCATACCACGTGCCATGATTATTCTTCGCCGCACGTTCGTCTTGGCCGTTCTTGCTGCCGAGGAGCCACTCGAAAAAAACCTCGCCCCACGCTTGCAGCGCCTGCTGGTCGGCGGCGGACCAATACTTGGAACCCACGAGGAGGATCGCGGCGTCGGCGGCGTCGGCTAATCCGCGCGCCTCGATGAGGCCGGTACCGCGTCCATCGTTCACTCCTGGAATCGCCTGGGCGAAACGGAAGTGTGGCGTCATTTTCGTCGCCGGATCCAGAAACCAGGTGCGCAGCACCTTGGCCGCATGCTCGGCGTATTTCTCGTCGCGGGTGAAATAGTAACCCAGCGCCAAGGTCTCGACGGTCGAGCCAACCAGACGCGCGCGCAGGGTGTCGTTGACGGCTTCGGCGCGGGACTCGGGGTTCACCTTGCCGTCTTTACGCACATACGGGAGCCCGTCCTTCGTGGCCGGATTAGGCCAGTAGTAAGGCGCGACGCTCATGTAGTCATGCTTATCGCCGCTCGGCGGCACCTTGGTCTTCTGCATCACCGAAGGGGGCGTCACGGCCAGCGCGGCGTCGGCCTGCTCGCACAGCTTCCGGAGCGCCTTGCCCGCGGCTTCGTCGGTGGTGGCCGCGATCTTCGCCTTTTCTAAAGCGCCCGGCCGGGCTCCGAAGTAGGGGCGAATCGGCTCGGCCGCGAAGAGCGCGGTCGTGACGAAAAGAAGGGAAAGACGCCAGATCATGGAGTCGACACGCTGAGGCCGGAGACGGAGCCCTGCAAGGCGACAGGCTTACCGTAGACGCCCACGGGCTTGCCGTTGTCATGCCCAACGCAGAAATCCTCGGCGGGCTGGCGCGGCAGCGTGCCCTTGGCTTTGCCCGTCGCGGCCTCCTGGCCAGCGACGCTGAGCTTCATCGTGCCGTCCGCGGCGAGGTTCGCGGTGACGGTAAAGCTTCCTTTGACCTCAGCCAGAGAAAGAATCTCGACCACTTCATCCGCGCCGTGGCGGACGGCGAACGCGACGCGTCCGCCTTTGAGGTATAACGCATGTCCGATGAGTCCGCCCTGCGCGATAATCACCGCATCGCGTTGCACAGTCTCGACGGTGACGGAAACGGTGAAGGCTTTCTGACTGACCTGCGGCGCGGAAGCAGAAGCAATCGCATCGCCGGATTTCGCCTGTGCGAGTAAGACGGGCTTCGCGGCGGACTTCTTCGCCGCCGGCTTCGCATCGTCCTTCTTCACATCGTTGGGCACGTAATCAATCGTGGGATAAAGCGTCTTAGCGCCCTTCACTTCACCTGCGGGGCGACGTGCCGTCGGCTCCTTGCCGCCGATTTCAGCCGAAATCTTGTCGGCGAGCGCCTTCAGCTTCGCGACGACCTCGGGATGCTGCGCGGCGACGTCGGTCTGCTCGCTGATCTCGGCATCAAGGTCATAAAGACGCATGCCGGTGGGCGTTTTGGCCTCCTGCTTGCCCATGCCCTCCGGCTGCGGAGACATCGCCAACTTCCAGCGGCCCTGACGGACGGCCTGCAGATTGTATCCGGCGAAATAATAATGGGCTTCGCGCGCCGACTCCTTGGATTGCCCGAGAAGGATTGGCGTAATGTCGCGACCATCGATGATCGGCGTCGCAGGCACGGTGCCACCGGCAAGAGAGACGAACGTCGGCAGGAGGTCAATCGTGGCGGCGACGGCGTCATTGACGGAACCAGCGGGAACGCGGCCCGGCCACCAGGCGAGGGTCGGCACGCGCACGCCGCCTTCCCAGGTCGAGCCCTTGCCGCCGCGAAGCGGACCAGCGCTGCCGCCGTCGGCGCCCTTGGTCAGCCACGGTCCGTTGTCGGAGGTGAAGATCACGAGGGTGTCCTTATCGAGACCTTGCAAGCGCAGGGCGTCGAGCACCTGGCCGACGCTCCAATCGACTTCCTCGACCCAATCGCCGAAGCGACCGTTCTGGGATTTGCCCGCGAAGGTCGCGCCGGGATAAATCGGCGTGTGGACGGCGTTATGGGCGAAGTAGAGGTAGAAGGGCTTGTCCTTATTGTGACCGATGAAGTCGACCGCTTCCTTAGTATAGAGCTCGACCATGCGGCGCTGACCCTCTCCGTCCATTAGCTCGGCGATTATCCC
>Ga0209617_10001123_pt1 | contig 12421 bp, 12 predicted proteins | sample LakEriepJuly2011_2_FD_187459 | JGI IMG/M metagenome (GOLD analysis project Ga0209617, IMG submission 187459) | Freshwater microbial communities from dead zone in Lake Erie, Canada - CCB epilimnion July 2011 (SPAdes) (version 2) | ecosystem: Environmental > Aquatic > Freshwater > Lentic >... | reverse complement strand
GGCCTCGAAGGCCATGCCCGCGGTCATGGCGCCATCGCCGATGATGGCCACCGCGCGGCGCGACTCGCCACGGATCTGCGCGCCCTGCGCCATGCCCAGCGCCGCGGAAATCGAGGTGGACGAGTGCGCCGTGCCGAAGGTGTCGTACTCGCTTTCGTCGCGGCGCGGGAAGCCGCTCATGCCGCCGAACTGGCGCAGCGTGGGCATGCGGTCGCGCCGGCCGGTCAGGATCTTGTGCGGGTAGGTCTGGTGGCCCACGTCCCACACCAGGCGGTCGTGCGGGGTGTTGAAGACGTGGTGTAGCGCGATGGTGAGCTCGACCGTGCCCAGGTTCGAAGACAGGTGACCGCCCGTGCGCGATACGCTCTGCAGCAGGTGGTCGCGCAGCTCCGTGGCGAGCTGTTTGAGCTCCGAGCGCGAGAGGTGCCGGATGTCGGCAGGCTGCTCGATGCGCGACAGCAGGGGGTAGGTCATGGTGCTCATCCTGGGTGGATTTGTGTGATGTCGGTGGCCGCGTTCGGGAGTCGCATCAATGGTCACGGTGCACGATGCGGTGCGCCAGGTCGGACAGCGGCTGCAAGGCGGCGTCTGCCAAACCGCTGCGCGCCAGAGCCTCAAGCGCCTGGCCCAGCAAGGCCTCGGCCTCCTCGCGTGCGCCGTCCAGACCCAGCAGGCTGACGTAGGTGGGCTTGTTGGCGTCGGCGTCCTTGCCGGCGGTCTTGCCCAGGGTGTCGGACGGCTGGGTGGCGTCCAGCACATCGTCCACGATCTGGAAGGCCAAGCCCATGGCATGGCCATACGCGGAGAGGGCCTGCCACGCGATTGAATCGGTTTGCAGGCCGCCGCAGGCCGCGCCCATCTGCACGCTGGCGCGCAACAGGGCGCCGGTTTTGCGGCGGTGCATGTCGCGCAGGGTGGCTTCGTCGATGTCCAGACCCACGCTGGCAAGGTCGATGGCCTGGCCACCGGCCATGCCGGCTTGGCCGGACGCACGCGCCAGGATGCGCACCAGGCGCGCCTGCAAATCGGCGGGCACGCCAGCGCCCTCGCCGGCATCGGGCGTGAGCACCTCGAAGGCCAGGGCCTGCATGGCGTCACCGGCCAGCATGGCCTGGGCCTCGCCGAAGGCCACGTGCACCGTGGGCTTGCCTCGGCGCAGCACATCGTTGTCCATGCAGGGCATGTCGTCGTGCACCAGCGAATAAGCGTGGATCAGCTCGACGGCACAGGCCGCCCGCAAGGCCGCCTCGCCGCCCGCCTCGGTGGCCATCGCACCCGCAGCGTCAGCCGCGGCCTGCACCAACAAGGCTCGCAGGCGCTTGCCACCGTCCAGCACGCCATAGCGCATGGCGTCGCCCAGATTTGCTGGCGCAGACGTGGGCACCCATGCGCTCAGGGCCGCCTCCACGCGGGCAAGCACCGTCTCGGACCACACAGCCAGTTGTTGCGGGCTCATGCGGCATCCCATGGTTTGAGCTGGCCGTCTTCCAACAATTTGACCTGGGCCTCGACGGCCTCCAGGCGTTGGCGGCAATGGCCCAGCAGTTGTGCACCACGCTGGTAGCCCACCAGCAGCTGGTCCAACGGAAGAGCGCCAGCTTCCATGCGCGCCACCAGCTGCTCCAGCTCGGCCAGGGCGGCCTCGTAGCTGTCGGGCAGCGCAGGCAATGCGGACGCCGGCGATGCGGTGTCGGTGGGTGCGCCGTTGGAGGGGTCGGTGGGTGCTTTCTTGGCCATGGTCCTGCCTGGATCACCCGAGCCTGCGGGCAAACGCGTATTCTATTTCGAGACGCTCGCTCGGCAGCGCCTTCGCCTGCCCCACATCCGCCCCTGCCTCCCTCGTTTGAGGTGGACGCCCAACCCTCCGGGGCGCTCGGGCAGCCTTTGGCGGACTTGCCCCACCCCCACCCCCGGGCTAGAATCCTCGGTTACCCGCATTGCGCGCATCTTCATGACAGCTTCATGAAACGGTCGCGCACCGGGCCCGCCCCCTGGTGGCCAGCAGCCGGAGAGATCCGCTGGATCTGCCCCAGGGTTCCACAAGTCCTTGTGCTTCGGCGCTGGCGATGTCGTCCGCGGCCAGCACAAGGTGGGTTGACATTGGTTTTTGGAGATCCTGGGGATCATGTCCGACCTGAGTCCTGCGCTCAACACCCTCCGCCGCAGCAACACGCAGTTGCCCGTGTCCGTCTATTTCGACGCATCACTGTACAAGGAGGAGCAAGAACGCATCTTTCAGTCCGGTCCCCGCTACCTGGGACACGCGCTCAGCGTGCCCGAGGTCGGCGACTTCCACGCCCTGCCCCAGGAGGCCGAAGGCCGCGCATTGGTGCGCACGAAAGATGGCATCGAGCTGCTGTCCAACGTCTGCCGCCACCGCCAGGCCATCATGCTCAAGGGCCGCGGCAACAGCCGCAACAACATCGTCTGCCCGCTGCACCGCTGGACGTACAGCCACCATGGTGAGCTGATCGGTGCGCCGCACTTCGACCACGATCCCTGCCTGAACCTCAACAACTACAAGGTTCGCAACTGGAATGGGCTGCTGTTCGAGGACAACGGCCGCGACATCGCCGCGGACCTGGCCGGCATCGATGCGCGCTTCAAGTCCGGCGGTGACCTCGACTTCTCCGGCTACGTGCTCGACCACGTCGAGATGCACACCTGCCACTACAACTGGAAGACCTTCATCGAGGTCTACCTCGAGGACTACCACGTCGGCCCCTTCCACCCCGGACTGGGCAACTTCGTCACCTGTGACGACCTCAGCTGGGACATGGCCGAGGCCTACTCCGTGCAGACGGTCGGCGTGGCCAAGGGTTTCGACAAGCCCGGCTCCGATGTCTACAAGAAGTGGCGCGAGGTGCTGCTGAACCACCGCGGCGGCGAAAAGCCCTCGCAAGGCGCTGTGTGGCTGACCTACTACCCCACGATGATGGTGGAGTGGTATCCGCACGTGCTGGTGGTGTCCAACCTCTACCCCAAGGGCCCGCAAGAAACACTCAACGTGGTGGAGTTCTACTACCCCGAAGAGATCGCGGCCTTCGAGCGCGAGTTCGTCGAGGCCCAGCGCGCCGCTTACATGGAAACCTGCGTGGAAGACGACGAGATCGGCGAGCGCATGGACGCGGGCCGCAAAGCCCTGATGCTGCGTGGCGACAACGAGGTCGGCCCCTATCAGAGCCCCATGGAAGATGGCATGCAGCACTTCCACGAGTGGTATCGCAAGCAGATGACCCACCCCCTGCAGGCTTCGCCTGCCCCCTCAAGGGGGCACCCCCGGTAGACCGGCCAAGCCGGATCTACGGTGGTTGCTGGATCGTGGTGAGCGAGTGCACCAACAAGCATTGAGGTCGTCCGAGACCAACGCCTCCCCTTACGCGCTGATGGTGCTGGCCACCGTGCTGTTCGCCTGCATGGGCGTGTGCGTGAAGCTGGCCTCGGCCCACTTCGGCACGGCCGCGGTGGTGGGCATGCGTGGCCTGGTGGGCGCGGTGCTGATGGCCGCCATCGCCTGGGGCACCGGCACCTCGCTGCGCACTTCGGTGCCCCGCCTGCACGTGCAGCGCGGGGTGTCGGGTGTGCTCGCGCTCTCGCTGTGGTTCTACTGCATCGGCCACCTGCCGCTGGCCACGGCCGTCACGCTGAACTACATGTCGTCCGTGTGGATGGCGGTGTTCCTCATCGGCCAGGTGGCCTGGGCACGTCACCAGGGCAGAGAGGGCCGCCGTGTGGACCCGCGGCTGGTGGCTGCCATCGCGGTGGGCTTTGCCGGGGTGGCCCTCGTGCTGCACCCCACACTGGCGCGCGACCAGCTCGGCGCCGGCCTGGTGGGCTTGGTGTCGGGCATGCTGGCCGCGGTGGCCTATGTGCAGGTCACGGCCCTGGGCCGCGCGGGCGAGCCCGAGGTCCGCGTGGTGTTTCACTTTTCGCTGATGGGCACGGTGCTGGGCGCCGGCCTGGGCGTGATCGAGGCCTGGACCCAGGGCACGCCACACGCCGATGCACTGGCCCACATCCCCGCCATGGCCTGGGCCGAGCTCATCGGCGTCGGCGCCTTCGCCACCCTCGCCCAGTTGCTGATGACACGCGCCTATGCGCGCGGCAGCATGCTGGTCAACGCCAGCCTGCAGTACCTGGGCATTGTGCACGCCAGCCTGCTCGGCATGTGGCTGTTCCAGGAGCACCTGGGCCTCGACAGCGTGCTGGGCATGCTGCTCATCGTCGGGGCGGGCATGGCCGCCACGCGCTTCAAGCCGGCCTGAGGCCTGACAGCCTGGCGCCCGGCAACCGCATCCGCCTCAGTCGTGGATGGTGTGCACGATGGACGCGATCATCAACAAGCCCAGGGTCAGCCAGACGATCTGCAGCAGCGTGTCGCGCCAGCTCAGGCGCTTCTGCAATTGCGGGATGAGGTCGGCCACGGCCACATACACGAAGCTGCTGGCGGCGATCACCATCATGTAGGGCAGGTAGTCTTTGAAGGGCCCGATGAGGTAGTAGCCCAGCACGCCGCCCACCACGGCCGACATGCCCGAGATCATGTTGTAGACCAGCGCCCGCATGCGCGAAAAGCCCGCGTTGATGAGCACGATGTAGTCGCCCACCTCTTGCGGGATCTCGTGGGCAATGATCGCCAATGCCGTGACCACGCCCAGGTGCGGGTCGGAGAGGAAGGCCGCGGCGATCAGCACGCCGTCGCAAAAATTGTGGATGCTGTCGCCCACCAGCACGCTCCAGCCGCCGCGCCCGGCCTGCTCGGCATCGAAGCCATGGTGGTGGTGGTGGTCGTCGTGCTCGTGGTGGTGGCCATGGCGGTAGAGCTCGGCCTTCTCCAGCAGGAAGAAGAACATCAGCCCGGCCAGCAAGGTCAGGAACAGGCCATGGGGCGCCTCGCCCGACTCGAAGGCCTCAGGCAGCACGTGCAGCAGCGCCGTGCCCAGCAGCACGCCGGTGGACAGGCTCACCAGGTGGCGCACGATCAGGCCCAGCAAGGGCGCGGACAGGGCTGCGGCCAGCAGCACCGAAACCAGGCCGCCAATGAAGGTGGCAGCCACGATGGACATCAAAATCATCCGGGCATCTTAGCAACCGGGTCAAGCCTTGACGCCGATCAGGTGATGTCTGTCACGGAGTGGCACGCCAAAGCAGGGACAATGGCGGGATGGACACACCGATGAGCGCCCCCACCACCAAAACCGCGACCGCCGCACCTGAGCGCGGCATGGACAAGAGCCGATTCCCCGACCTGCTGGCCGCCATCGACATGGGCTCCAACAGCTTCCGCCTGGAAATCGCCCAGATCACCCGGGGCCGCTACAAGCGCATCGACTACCTCAAGGAAACCGTGCGCCTGGGCGCCGGCCTCGACAGCCGCGGCCTGCTGACCGAAGAAGCCACCCAGCGCGGCCTGGCCTGCCTGGCCGGCTTTGCGCAACGCCTCAAGGGCTTCGCGCCCTGGCAGGTGCGCGCCGTGGCCACTCAGACCCTGCGCGAAGCCCGCAACCGCGATGCCTTCTTGCAACGCGGCGACCGCGTGCTGGGCCTGCCCATCGAGGTCATCTCGGGGCGCGAAGAAGCACGCCTGATCTACCAGGGCGTGTCGCGCCTGCAGCCCAGCGAACTGCCACGCCTGGTCATCGACATCGGCGGTCGCTCCACCGAGATGATCCTGGGCGTGGGCCGCGCGCCGCACCGCGCCGAATCCTTCGCCGTGGGCAGCGTCAGCCTGTCGCTGCAGCACTTCCCGGAGGGCCGCTACACGGCCGAGCACTTCCGCGCGGCCCAGATCGCCGCGGGTGCCGAGCTCGAAGAAGCCCTCACGATTTTCCCGCGTGAGCAATGGCAGGAGGCCCTGGGCTCCTCGGGCACGGTGGGTGCGGTCGCGCAAATCCTCGCGGCCAACGGCATCACCGACGGCAGCATCACGCCCGACGGCCTGCGCTGGTGCATCGAGCAATGCATCGCGGCTGGCAGCACCGAAAACCTCGCCCTGCCCGGCCTCAAGCCGGAGCGCAAGGCGGTGCTGGGCGGCGGGTTGTCCATCCTTTACACGCTGTCCCAGCACTTCGACATCGAGGTCATGCGCCCGGCCCGCGGCGCCTTGCGCCAGGGCGTGATCTTCGACCTGGAAGACCGCATCGAGGCCGCCAGCAACCACCGACTGCCCGACCCGCGCGACACCTCGGTGCGCGAACTGCAACGCCGCTTCCAGGTGGACGTGGCCCATGCCGATCGGGTGCGCAGCCGGGCCCTGAGCCTGTGGCAAAGCCTCAGCGAGCCCAGCGCCAGCCCCGATGGCGAGCATGCCCGCGAGCTGGGCTGGGCCAGCGGCCTGCACGAAATCGGCATGATGGTGTCGCACCACGACCACCACCGCCACAGTGCCTACCTGCTGGGCCATGTCGATGCCTCGGGCTACTCGCAGTCGCAACTGCGGCGCCTGTCCACCCTGGTGCTGGGCCAACGCGGCGACCTCGTCAAGCTGGCCGACCACAAGCACGACCGTCCTTTGATGTCTCAGGTGATGTGCCTGCGCCTGGCCATCATCCTGCACCACGCCCGCATGGAGCTGCCCCCGAAGGTGGCCCTGCTGCAGCGTGGTCGCACCGGCAAAGCGCGCCTTGTGCTGTCGCGCAAATGGGCGCAAATGCACCCGCGCACCCTGCACCTGCTCGATGAGGAAGTGCGCCGCTGGGCCGGCAATGGCGACCGTCAGCTGGAAATCACCCTGGCCTGACCTCTCTTGACTGAATGGGGGCCGAGGTGGCGCCTGCGGTCACAACCGCAGCATCACTTCAAGCCCAAGGCCTTGCGGTACACCTGCGACCACATCGGGTGACCGGCTTCGGCTTTGCTGAGCGCAAACTTGGCATCGGCCGCACGCGCGGCCTTGAAAGCCGCGGCACACAGCGCTTCACGCCGGCTGGTGCAGTAGATGAATGCCAGGTGCTTGTGGGCCTGAGCTGCATCTGCGGGGATGGGCAGGCCTGACCTGAGCGCCAACTTGAACTGACTCTCAGCCTGCGTGTACTGCGCTGACTGATAGGCCCTCAAGCCCTGCGTCAGGGCCTGTTCGCCCGCTGGAGCGCTGCGTGCGGTCGGCTCCGGCACCGCGGGCATGGTGGCACTGGCCACAGGCACAGGTGCAGCAACACTGGCGGGCAGCAGTCCAGGCCCGGGCTCCGCCTGGGCAGGCTGACGCGGGCCACCAGCACAACCCAGCAGGCAGACGCTCGCGAGCAACGCGCTCCAGCCTGCCCTGCGTTGGGGCGACGTCTCAAAAAACCATGGGGCAACCATGCGTCCGCCCGTCAGAACTGGTGGCGCAACTGCACCGGCTTGCCGCCCTGCACCACCACCGTCTGCTGGAAGACAGGGGCATCGCCGTTGCGCACGACGATGGTGTGCCGCCCTGCGGGCAGCTTGAGTTGGCTGAGCGGGGGCGTCACGCCAACGGCAACGCCATCCACCCAGACCTCGCCCCATGGGCTGATGGCCAGGCGCACCTGGCCTTCGGCAGGGGCTGGCGTGACGGCAGGCATGGCCGCGCTGGTCGGCGCCACCGCCTTCGCAACAGCCCCCTCGGCGTGGGCCACCGAGGCTGCTGGGGACATCGACGTTGTCGGTGTCGCAAGGTTTGGGCTTGGGTCGGCCTTGATCGGCTGGGCCTGCGCCGAAACAGGTCCCGGTGGTGCGGCATGCCGCTGCCACCACACTCCCGTCACGGCGGTCGCCGCGGTCACGCCGGCCACCAGCCACACCCCTGGCTTGTGCCAAAGGGGGCGGGCGCCACGCCCAGCACGTCGGGCCGCTGGCAGCGCGCCACCATCGCCATGCTCCGCGGCATCCAGCCAGTCGCGCAACTCTTGCGAAAGCCGACGCGCCGAACGCGTGCGTTGCTCCGGGTCGCGCCGCATCGCCCGCATGACGATCTCCGACAGCGCCCGGGGCACCTCGGGGTTGAGCTCATGTGGTGTCGGCACAGGCTTGCGCAGCACCGCGTCGGCGATCTCCTCCAGCGTGTCACCGGCGAAAGCACGGCGGAACACCAGCAGCTCGTAGAGCACCACGCCCAGCGCGTACACGTCCACCCGGCGGTCACCAGGTTCGCGACGGGCCTGCTCAGGCGCCATGTAGAACGGCGAGCCACCCACGATTTCCTGGAAGCGGCTGTGCGCGTCGTCGCGCCGTGGCAGGCTCTCAGCCTGGCGGATGCGCGCGATGCCGAAATCCAGCACGCGCGGCTGGGTGCGCCCCACCATGAAGATGTTGGCCGGCTTGATGTCGCGATGGATGACGCCCTTGTGGTGGGCGTAGGACAGGGCATCGGCCACGCGCCGCACGATCAAGGCCGCCTGCTCGGGCGTCGGCTTCCAGCCCATGGCCAGCAGCTGCCGCAGGTCCTTGCCCTTGAGCAGCTCCATGGCAATGTAGGTGCCCTGCTCGCTCGTGCCAGCATCGTGCAAGGTGACGATGTGCGGATGGTTGAGGCTGCCGGCGGCGCGGGCCTCGTTCAGGAAGAGCGCGTTGAACTGCGCGCGGTCGGCCTGGGGCAGGTCCACGTGCAGGGTCTTGATGGCGATCAAGCGTGACAGCAACGGGTCGTGGGCGGCATACACCGTGCCCAAGCCCCCCTCGCCGATGACGTGCTTCAGCGCGTACCGGCCGATGTGGCCGATGGTGGGCAGCGATTCGGGCCTGGCGCGGCGCAACTCGGCCGGATCGGGCTCTGGCAGCGGCCGTGTCTCGGCGATGGTGTCGATGTCGTCCTGCGCCAGACGGTCAACGTCGGCCTCCACCTCGTGAGGCTCGGTCACCGCTGGCTGCGTGTGGATCATGGACACGGAGGCACCCCTGTTGTGGCGCCCCCTCCAACGGCCATCGGTGTGGCTCAGCGCGGGCGCGCTGCTTTGACTTCGTCGGGGCGCAGGCTGGGAGCCAGATGGTCCAGCACGCCGTTGACGTATTTGTGCCCATCGGTTCCGCCGAACCCCTTGGCCAGTTCTACCGCTTCGTTGATGGCCACCTTGTAAGGCACGTCCAAACAATGTGTCAGTTCGTACGCACCGATCCACAGCACAGCGTGCTCGACAGGCGAGAGTTCTTCGACCGGTCGGTCCAGAAACTTGAGCAAGGCCTCGTCGAGCTGCGCTTGTTGGTCGATGCAGCCGTGCAGCAATGCATCGTAGTGGGCTCGGTCACATTTGGAAAACTCTTCCAACTCGCGGATGTTGGCGTCCACCGAGGACGCCGCGCGGCGGTTGAGCTGCCATTCGTACAAGCCTTGCAAGGCGAATTCGCGCGCACGGCGCCGCGAAGACTTGGCACGGTCGCGCGGGGCACCGCCAGGGGCGAGCTTGCGGGCGGGGCGGGCCTGTGCGGTGGTCTCGGCGGCGGCCTTGGGGGTGTCCGGGGTGTCGCTCACAGCAGGTCGTCCAGCAGGTTGGCCATTTCAACGGCAACGCGCGCAGCGTCGCGGCCCTTTTCTTCCACGCGGGCTTCGGCCTGGGCCTGGTTTTCCACGGTCAGGATGGCGTTGGCAATCGGCACATGGTGGTCGAGGCTGACGCGGGTGACGGCAGCGCCGCTCTCGTTGGCGACCAGCTCGAAGTGGTAGGTTTCGCCACGGATGATGCAGCCGAGCGCGACCAGAGCGTCAAAACGCTCGCTGTCGGCCATGGCCTGCAAGGCGACGGAAACCTCCAGCGCACCGGGCACGGTGACGTGTTCGATGTGCTTGCGGTTCACGCCCAGCTGGAGCAGCTCGTCGATGCACACCTCGGCCAAGCGCGAGGTGAGCTCGTCGTTGAAGCGAGCCTGGACGATGCCGACCCGCAGGTCGTGCCCGTCGAGGCGATTGCTGTGTCCTTTGTCAGCGCCTTGCATGAAATTCCAATCCAAAGAGCGAAGTTGAGAGAAAAAGAGCGAAATGTGAGCGCAAGCCGGGGCGCAGCAACGCGCGCGGCGATCAGTTCGACGGTGTCAGCTGCTGGCCGTCGGCCGTCAGGAAACCCACGACCTCCAGGCCGTAACCCACCATGCTGGGCAGGCGCTGCTGGTTGCCCATCAGGCGCATGCGTTGCACGCCCAGGGTTTTGAGGATCTGGGCGCCCACACCATAGGTGCGCAGGTCCACTGGCGTCTTGGGGGGCAGGTTCGGCTCGGTGGGGAGCATGCGCTCGAGCAAGCGCTCGGGGTCGTCGCCCACGTTGAGCAACACGGCCACACCGCGACCCGCTTCGCGGATGGCAGCCAAGGCCTTGGGCAGGGGCCAGGAGTGGCTGCGGCTGCCAGCGTCCAGCCAGTCCATCACCGACAAGGGCTCGTGCACACGCACCAGCACCTCCTCCGAGACCACACCGCCCTGGAGACCCAGGCCCAGCGCCAAGTGCACAGCGCCGGTCTTGTCCTTGAACACGTGGGCGTCAAAGGTGCCTTCAGGCGTCTGCATGGTGCGGACACCGACCTTCTCGATCAGCGATTCGTTGCGGCTGCGGTACTGGATCAGGTCGGCGATGGTGCCGATCTTCAGGCCGTGCTCCTTGGCGAACACCTGCAGGTCGGGCAGGCGGGCCATGGTGCCGTCGTCGTTCATGATCTCGCAGATCACGGCCGACGGCGTCAGACCGGCCATGCCGGAGAGGTCGCAACCGGCTTCGGTGTGGCCTGCGCGCATGAGCACACCGCCATCCTGGGCTTGCAGCGGGAAGATGTGACCAGGCTGCACCAGGTCGGCGGGCTTGGCATCGCGGGCGACAGCAGCCTGCACGGTGCGGGCACGGTCGGCGGCGGAAATGCCGGTGGTCACGCCCTCGACCGCTTCGATGGAGACGGTGAAGGCTGTGCCGTGCTTGGTGCCATTGCGCACCGCCATGGGAGGCAGTTGCAAGCGTTCACAGCGGTCGCGCGTCAGGGTCAGGCAGATCAGGCCACGGCCGTACTTGGCCATGAAGTTGATGGCCTCGGGCGTGACGTGGTCGGACGCCAGGACGAGGTCGCCCTCGTTTTCGCGGTCTTCTTCGTCTACCAGGATGACCATGCGGCCAGCGGCGAGTTCGGCGATCAGCTCAGGGATGGGTGAAATCGGCATCTTGCAATTGTAGGCGGGTGGGCAGGCGCTGGCGGGGGGCGTCACGCCGAGACCGGCAATTTGCCCTCGGCACCCAACATGCGTTCCACATAGCGGGCGATCAGGTCGACCTCGAGGTTGACGCTGGCGCCAGCCTTGAGCTCGCCCAGAGCGGTGTTCTCGATGGTGTGCGGGATGAGGTTGATGTCGAAGGCGGTGCTGCCATCGTCGGCATCGGCAACGCTGTTGACGGTCAGGCTCACGCCGTTGACGGTGATCGAGCCCTTGTAGGCCAGGAAACGGGCCAAGGCCTTGGGCGCGCGGATGCGCAGCAACCAGGACTCACCCACAGGCTCGAAGACCTCGACCGCGCCCACGCCATCGACGTGGCCGGTGACGATGTGGCCGCCCAGGCGGTCGTGCGAACGCAGCGCCTGCTCCAGGTTGACGCGGTGGCCCGTGCCGGCCAAGCCCACCGTGCGCGCCAGGCTTTCGGCCGACACGTCGATGGTGAAGCGGCTGGCGGCCACGTCGAAGGTGGTGACGGTCATGCAGGCGCCGTTGATGGCGATGCTGTCGCCCAGGCCCACCCCGTCGAGGTAGCCGACAGGCGTCTGGATCGTCAGGCGGCGGCCGTGCGAGGGCTGCTCACCCAGAGGCTGGGATTCAGTGATCTGGCCAACGCCAGTGATGATGCCGGTGAACATGTGTGGGACAGCAGGTGAAGTGGCGATGAGATCAGAACCGTTCGCGGCCTGGTGGACGCACGATCAGCCGCACGTCAGGGCCGATTTGGCACACCTCGCGGACCTCGCCTTGCCAGGCCTCGGCCAAGGTGCTCAGCGGTGACAGCGCGGCGAGCGCCCTGCCAGGCCCCAACAGCTTGGGCGCAAGATACACCAGGATCTCATCGACCCAGTCCCCATCGATCAAATGACCATTCAGCGTGGCCCCGGCTTCCACGTGCAGTTCGTTGACGCCGCGGCGCGCCAGTTCGGGCAGCAGCCAGGCGATGTCGATGCGGTCGGCTTCCCGCTGCGAGGGTGCCGTGAGGATGTGCGCACCAGCCTCGCTCAGTGCCACCTGGCGGGCCTGGGAGGGGGCGTCCAAGGGCGCCAGGCCAACCACCAGCACGCCCCCCTCGGCGGAGAACAAGGCCGCGTCAGGCGGTGTGCGCCAACGGCTGTCCAGCACCACGCGCAAGGGCTGGCGGGGTGTGGGCAGGCTGCGCACGTCCAGCCGGGGGTTGTCGTCGAGCACCGTGCCGATGCCGGTCAGCACGGCGGAGGCGCGGGCGCGCCAGTGTTGGCCGTCTTCGCGCGCCGCTGGGCCGGTGATCCATTGGCTGGG
>Ga0209617_10001120_pt1 | contig 12434 bp, 10 predicted proteins | sample LakEriepJuly2011_2_FD_187459 | JGI IMG/M metagenome (GOLD analysis project Ga0209617, IMG submission 187459) | Freshwater microbial communities from dead zone in Lake Erie, Canada - CCB epilimnion July 2011 (SPAdes) (version 2) | ecosystem: Environmental > Aquatic > Freshwater > Lentic >... | reverse complement strand
CTTTGTACCTTTGTACCTTTGTACCTTATTTTTTAAATATTTTTATTTAGAGATAACGATTACAACTTGTTTAATTCATCTCCTGGTCCGTTAGGTTAGTTACATTTTCTTCTACTTACTATTAAAAAACACTTCATATCTTATCTATCTAAAATAATTTTTATTTTCTTTTTTTCAGTCATCACTCATCGTTATGTTCGTGATAGTACAGTTGGTACAAAATTTGACGACAAATGTCTTATTTTTGATTTTGCCTTTCTTCAAAGTATTAGCAATTCCACCTTTGTCGAAGAATATATGACAAAATTAAGAGGATTTATTTCTCTTTTAAATGAGTCACCAAAAACAGGTAACTAAACTTAAACACATTAAAAAAAATACTTAAATCATTTACTAATACTTTTTTCATTTTTAAAGACTTTTCGGTTCAAACAGCTCATTCAAATGTAAAAACATATCCCCTGTGTACCATTGACACAGCGGACCCATCCATCAAATTGAGTTTTGTATTGCAGGTATAAACTTTCATTATAATACCCCACTCACTGAAAATTTATATATTTTATTTTGAATTTTATTTTTATATTTCACTTAAAAATTAATTTTTTTAGCATTATAACGCTTCAGAACGCGGCTTCGGAACTAAAAATAAAGCATTAAAAGAAATAAGGTAAATACAATAATATTAAAAAGAAAACTGAAATAGACTTTTTTTATTTTAAATTATGATATTATTTTTTTTAGTGAAAGAGACATTGCCCTCATTATCAAGTACGAGTTTCATGATGAAACTAGATCTGTTCAAGAACTAAACAGTCAAGAATTTAAAAATAAAAACCATGAAAATGATGAGAATCAAGACGATCAAACCGCTCAACCCAGTCAACCTAAAAAACTGAAACTACTGGGGGGAATGGATCGCAAACGTCAAAATATTATAGATTATTCTTCTATTAAATTACCAGCTTTGGGTTTTGCAGAATATTTAATTCATGACAGCTCAGACTTCATTGATGACTGTTTAAGGTAAAAAAATATTATCGATTTTTTTATTAAAAAACATTTATTTTTTTTTACTTGTTCACAACTAATGTTAAAAATAGTGATGATATGACAGGATTAATTTTTATTTTTCTTCTTTCAGTGTTCAATCTACTCCGTTGGTTCCTCCACCCTTGTTGACATGTTAGTGGAAAGAGAACTTCCAGATCTTTTACCTTTATCAAATTGTATATTTGTTATAGGTATTTCTATTTTTAAAATTATCTAATAAAAAATCTTTAAAAATTAATCATTGTGTGATTTTTTTAATTTATTCCAATAATATAGCCGAAAGTGGATCTGGTAAATCTACGTTTATAAAAACGCTAATAAAACATTTCAAACCAGGTATTCTTTCAGACCAAGGAAATAAAAATGGAAAAAAGAAGAATTATAAAAAGATTTTTAGTTTGCAACTAATTTTCTTTTTTTCTATACATAGATATTCCATTATATATTCAAACCGAAGAACCAAGTGACTTTCTCGAGTTAACACAAGTAGTGTTTTTAAATCGAGAATTTAATGTACAAGAAGAAGATTTCAAAAAAATTGAGGATAATTCGTTTGTTGTTCTGGATGACTTCTCCTTCAAGCCAACCATATCAAAAAGCTACTCCAAAAACTGCTTTCTACAAGTTATAAATCGATATCTTCGTCATCACAATGTTTGTCTTTGTCTTGTAATTCATAACCTTTATAACAACAATTTATTCACAGATATTTTATTAGCTCCACATATTTTTCTTTCATATTCGAACCTTGGATTTTATATTATCAGGTACCCATTTTTTTATTTTTTTTTTAAATTATTATTAAAAAATAACATATTTCTTTCATTTATTTTTATAATTTTTTATTCTAGGAAACTTCAATCGCGACTAGGGGGCAAAGACGTCTTAACTTTTTATCAAGAAGTTGTAAAACAGAACTTTCATTTCTGTTACATCAACTGCAATAAAAATTATCTAATTAACAAAATAGATTGTCTATTGAAAGGAGAAAAGGTGAACATGTTTTTAGGTGGCGAAAAATATATCATTCATAAGCTATCAGAACCCTGTGATCTTTTACCCATAGAACAAAATGTTAACATAAATGATGATATTCATCCGGCAAAGGAATATGTCAACAGTACATATCCCAAACAAAAGCATTTAAAGTTTGCTATCGATATTATAGAAAGAAACAATTTAATCGATCATAATTTATATTTTATCGCCTTTCCTGATTTGCATTTGGCAGATGTTTGTGCATTTTTTAACAACCGATTTAAAAATCAAAAATCCACTGATCCTAGAATTATAAAACTGTGCAAATTTATACAAACAAGTAAAATAAAATTTCCAAAAGTGTCTATAAAAAATCCTGTGGCACAAAAATATGTATGTTAATTTATTTTTTCAGAAAACCAAACAAAAAATGTTCAATAAAGATCGATTGTTACACTGTGCTTCCAAGGTGATCTATGTTCTGTTATCATTGTTAAAAACATTTTCACACAAATTCTATTTTTTTAATCAACAAATTATTTTAAGGACAGCATTTTTAGATGCAACCTCCCAATCCAGTTTAGGGATCAAGACAGCAACACGAAAATTCCTCGAGTATTACGCTATGCATATAGTGATATAAGCAGTCCAACATTTGGTAATAATTCTTTACTTTATAATAATTTTTACATAATCAATTTTTTTATTTTTATTTTTTCATTCCTACATTAATTTTTTTTTAGATCCAATGTATTTTGAATTTGCCCCTACTCATTATTTAGGTATTTTTTCCATAATTATTCATAATTATTCATAGTTATTCATAACATAATAAAAATAATAAAGTTATTCTTTTTTTTAGATATTGTTTCCTTAAGAAACGTACAACCAACTCGAGATACTCCTTTTAAATCTATCAATGCCCTCCTTTCCAAAGAATTTGAGTCGATGGAAAAAAATCGACCATTCCACAAAGTGAACCATGATATTGAGCGAAAAATGTTTACTCTACAATTATTTTTGTTACCTCATCAACGAATTTTTATTCCGCAATTTTTTAGAGACAAAATAGCATTAGCAGATGACATTGAACCTCTGATAGAAATTTACGAGATAGATGTTTCAAGGTGCAAATAATTTTTTTCTTGTATATTTTTTTGTAAAATGTCTAAATATGAAATTTATCTTTTTACCATTTGTTTTTATATAGACAACGAATACTTGATCAAATCGAAGATCTAATAATTACCTACAACACTAATGATGAAGTTCAGGTAAAAATTTCAATGAGCTTGAACTTGAACTTTAAACTTTAAACTTTGAATATAAGCACAATTAACAAGAAAAAAGTCAAAATCGATTCGTAAATTTTCTCTCAGGATACCTTATTTAAACAAGCTGAAGAAAATGAGGATGAAGCAGACGAAATAATGACTAGATTCTTTCCAATTGAAAACTTTTCTTGTAAGTTTTTTTTAATACAATATTAATTTTTTCATATATTTTTTGGTTCTGATTATTTTTTTTTTGATTTCATCAATGTTTTAGGTGCTGTAGGATGGAGTCCTGAAAGATTAGAATATTTAGCCAATCCTAACAGCATATTAACCATTGAAGATTTTTTATTGCATTTCCAAATACCATATGAGGACATAAATGACCTTTTTTCAAGACAAACTGTTCTTCCCGGATCTCAACGAACATATCAAAATTATTTAGATCTCGCTATTCATAGTTATAATATGGAACTAAAATTTCAATTTTTAAGTCCCAGATGCTTTTTAACCCATTCAACTTTTAATTATTTTTCAGCTCATTATTTAAAGGTAAATTTTAAAGATAAAAAATTTTTTCCTATAATTTTTAATATTTTTTTAAAATGTACATATGATTATATTTTTGTATCTTTTTTTCAGAATACTGAATTTTCTCATATATTAAAATCAGAACTGCTCAATCTCTACAACACTAGCTGGATTGGATTATACTTCGGATACAAAGGAATAGTGCTGGAACCCAACAGTGTGGTGGTGTTTGGAAATCCTGAAACTCAGACTCCTACTAAAAATTCAAGATTTTATGTAAATGTATGGTTTAAAAGTAAATTATCTCAACTCTATTTTTTACCGGAAGAAATATGGAAAACATTGCCTCCGTCATTAAAGTCTGATAACTTAGTCTATCTTGTGGATACTATTTCTAATGTTACCCATGGTATGCCATCTAATGGATTTGCTTATACAAAGTCTCCTTTTTATAAGGCTCCATTTAAACTCCGTTTTAAAACAAATATTGGTATAGAACCAAACCTATTAATTTTTAATGATTTTTTTATTCCAAATTCTTATGATACAGTTTTATCTTTGCTCGCTTATAATGATGATTCTGATCAATTTGTCGCCCAATATGACTTCAATATTGTCTTACAAGATAACTACACTTCTGTCCTACCTAATATGTTAGAGTTTGAAATTTGCGACTCTGAACAAAAAAGAGTGGAGTTTATGGACAAGAGTCAACTATATCTCTCCTTTGAACCATTGGAAGTTTTGGAAAAAAAACAATAATTTAACCCTTTGAAAAAAAACATTGAAATCATTTACATTTAATGCTTTTTCAGAGTCTATATTTTTTCTTTACACAATGGCACAGGAAACCCTTTCCTTACATCAAAACAACACTCCAATTATAAAGGAACAGGTGAAAAAAGTTATTTTGAAAAACAAATTTCTTATTTGAAAAAATTAATCATTGAAAAAATAAATTGGTGTGAAAAATATTTAAAAATTAGATACTTAATAAAAAAGAAAAAATTTTTCAGAACGGATCCAAACCTCTTGATCAAAACATTTCTTTACAAGAGGATACCCATAATCAAACTACCATGGACAACCTAAAGAACTTGATGAGTGAATCAACCAAATCACAGGAATTTGCAGAAACTATAAAAGAAACAGTAATAGAAATTGAACCTGAAATAAACCAAAAACATCAGAAATCATCAGAAAAATATTACTATAAATTTGATAGCCCCTTGTCTAATGATTGGGGATGTGTTCAAATATTTGACAAAACTCTTCATGTTTACTTTCCAGAAAAATCTTCTCATGTGGACTATTTAACCTTAAACCGTGACATTCAAATTTATGTGGATAAGTATTTAGTATTTCATTCTCATTGGTTACCTGTGTTTACAATTCAAGACATGATCAAATATAAAGCTATGTTTCAACGAATCTATCACGAATATGGTAATCTCATACACTATTTTTTTCGAGATACCACCTGTTTTCTCCCTACCGACTTTACCGTACATGAAAACATTTTTAATCAAAAAACTTTTTTTCTATCAAGTCTTGAGAATAGTTCCACTACTTGTATTGAATTTAAATCAAAAAAAGATACTAAAATGATCACAAGTTTATCTAAGTCTCCTATTCATGTACAATTTTATATAGGTACACATTTAACTTTTTGTTCCAATACGTTATTGCAAAATTTAACAACCGAAACATACCACTTTGTAATTTCCTTTATTCTATATAAATGTACGTTGTAACATTTTTTTCAGACTAGGATGGATCCTGCTCCCAATTACAATCTTTACTTAGATCAATTCCCAACTATAATAGAGACTATGCAGCAGCACCTTGGTATGTACATAATAAAGTTTATTAACATCCATTAAATATTTCATATTTAAAAAACATTTTTTTAAGATATACCTACATGTATAGGTATAAACATATATGGAATACATTATTTTTTTCTCTTCAGATTCCTGTACCCGATGCAGTAATCCCAATCAACCCCAAATGACTAAACTCTACCTGGAATTTATAACTACAAACCTCCTTCCAAAACTACAAAAAAAAATTGCTGAATATGAAGAATGGTGGATTTTTAAACCCAATTCGCGTTTAGCATCTTATATCCAAAAGCATAAACACATGTTACAACTTTATTTTAGACCCACTGAACTCATACATATTATTAAAATTATTGCTAACGATCAAAACATGTATGCTGTTGGAAATAATGATATTATAGTTCTTGATAAAGATTTACAAGAATGCTTTAACACATCATGTATTTTTATACCCCGACTATATTTCTTTTGTTTAACTCATGTCAATATTGTTAAATCAAAAAAATGTGATGAACTAAAAAATGAAATGATAAAAGATGATTTTTTCGTGGAGGTTCCTTTGAACATTATATATAATGATCCGACTTCTAAATTTTGGATACCACAAAAATTTATAACCTCTTATAATTATCAAAGAAAAAAGATTACCTACTCTTGGAAAGATCTTAACACTTTGTTCGTTAAACATATTTCAAAACAAGAAAACGGGATCATTCAATTAAATAAATCAATGTTTGAAATTCAATCAACTTGTAATTTTGCTAAAGAATTTCAATTCAAATTTTTCCACATCAACCAAGTTCCAAATATTTTAAAACAAATTACCAAATTCTTGGGTAAAACTAATAATCTGTTAACACTGTGTCCAACTTTAAAATTTAAAGATCATGACCCTGTGATATTTTGGATCGAAGAAATGATTAATCAACACAATCATGAACTTCCAGATATACCATCATGGATATATCTATAACCAATATATTTTTGTTTCTTTCAGAAAAAAAACTCAAAATAATGAATTTTTATAAACTCTGGCCATGGGCTATACATCCATCAACTGATCAAAATCAATCAATTGAAATACGCTCTCCTCAAGATTTCGATATTCCAAGAAATGAAATTTTTACGATTAATCTTGGACTTATTTTATTAAGAATTCCAGACAACAATGTTATCAAACTTTTAAGTTCAGCCAAATTTAAATTGATTGTAAAATACTGGCTTCCTTCAAGCAGCACTCTTGAAATTTCACTTGTTACCCCTACTCCGCTTCACATAAAAAAAGGAGATATTCTCTGTCATCTGCAACTCATTCCCATATCTACCCTTTTACCAGGTAAAAAACAAAATATAGATTAATAACCATGTTTTTTTTGTAAAATCACTGATAATCATTATTTTCTATCAGATATGAAACCAGCACCTCAACGCAAAATAAGCTACTATGGTAAACAAAATACAAACATTCATAATTTTTTTTAAAAACATGTACACTGCATAACTAATATTGTTTGCTTTTTTTAGGTCTAGACGATTCGATGTGTAGCATCTCAGCTGAAATGGATACCGAATAAAATTATATTTTGCAGTTATATGACTTGTTCTTATCCTTTTTTGAGACGAAAAACATAATTTTTTACAGAAGTAAAAAATGAACACTCCAATATGTATAAACAAAATCCAACCTTTTGTGAATAAATGGGGAACTCCGCTACAACCTCATCCAGAATATCCTATTACTTTTAATCAACCTTTTATGGGTAAGAAAAAATAATTTTACTATCTTTGTAAATATTATTTAACTGATATCATCTTTTATAAAATACATTTATTTTTATAGATTCAATGCTGCAACATATTTGGATACATCGTCAAGATGGTTGTTCACTTTCAACCTATCAAGAATTTATTGAGAAAATAAAAATTACACCACGTCAATGGAATTTAAGTGTAAACATCAATCAAATTATGAAATATGTTTCCTGGGTACTTGGAATACCCATTAACATGGTGAAATTCAAAAGGAAAAGACCCGAACATAAAATGGAATTCATATGCTCACATCAATGCCATTGCTATATACCCTGTTATAAATTTAATAATCCATATATAAAGTTATGCAATCTATCTCGAAAAGACTTTTTACCGATCAATATTTTAGAATTCCAATCCAAATACTATAGTATACCAGCAGAATCATGCAATCCAATACTCATCAATAAACAACCCTCGTTACAGTTGGATAACATTAGTAAAAATGATGTTCGAAACATTCTTCATGGGAATCCAGTGAAAATCCCTTTTATGGTAGTTCTTTATTCTACACCAGCATATGTAAGAGCTACCCACACTAAGATTATTTCTCAAAACGTTATAAAAGTGTTAGAAAATAATTCCTCCAAGATGATAAACCTATTCATAACACCACGATTAAATAGCGATGATTTTGATGTATATCAACTTGAGTCATTAAGCCAGAATCCCAAAAAGTTCAATAAAAAGAATAACTTCAACTGCTCTCGACCAACAGAAGGAAACCCTATTTTTAAATCAAAGGATAATCTCAATAAAACTTTGTTAAATCAAGACAACTGCATGTGTGATCATCCGGACACAGACAGATACTATGCACCTAACAAAAGAACTTTTAAACCTTTAGGTAAACTATAACATTTTTTTTAACACTATAAACATATCAATTAATCACTGTCTTTTCAGCTCCAGGAGCTAACCAAAAGAATTTTCTCTACGAAAATTTAGGTAAGTGTTTAATTTGATTCATGTTAAAAAAAAAATTTCTTAAAAATAATTTTAATGTTATAAAATACGTAAAAAAAATGAAAATATTCTTGTTTTATTAGAAAGTTGCGGGTTTCTTACAGCATCTTTGGAAGAAAAATTAAAGATATGCAGCGAAATTTCATTTCTCAGGTAAAAAGATTCATTCTTCCATATCTTTTATTTACATTATGAAAAAAATCTATATTTTTGTATTCTTTTTTTGTTTTTTTTGTTTTTGTTTTTTTTCAGTTACGACACAGAGGCTCTGAATAAGTCTTATACTACTCTACTACAAAATTCGAATGTGGATACAAGCATGGATTTTGAAAATGATTTTCAGGAAAATTTTCACAAAAAAATCAACATTGGTATCCAACAACTATATATAATTGGTCTCTATGATCCTCTTCCTAAACCAGAAATTTTAACTATTTTAAACAAGTATTTACCTCCTAATTTATTTTATAGATTGAACAAATATGTTACCAGTGAACCCAACAAAATAAAAAGTACGATACATTGGTCTACCTTCAAAAGTAAACTTGATCAATTTTCGCCTGAAAAACTTCAAAATTGCGCAACAGAATTAATGGGTTGTCTTGAACACTTAGAACCCTCAGAAAAATATGTCAAAGTATTTCATATTTTCAAAAATCATCAAAGAAAAAAATCTACAGAACCAACTCTTAAACATACTATAGCAATGATTCAAAAATTTTTTGCTTTTATTTACCAGCGTAATATTTTAGCTTCACTTATCAAATACATTTTATTGGTTCCTCTTCTTAAGACATTTGAAACCTCGTTGTTAACACAACAAAAACGAGGAATATTTTATCTGATACACAAACGATTAAAAGAATTGGTTGTAGAACATGTTCTCGTCTCATTCAATGGTCAAAACTATGATAACTATCTTCTTTGCAATTCCTTATGTTTAATTCAAGCGAGATTACATCAAAAAATTAGAATTTTTAAAAAAGGAGCTTCTATTTCTTCTATTCATTGTATTAATAAATCAAACTTTTATTATAAAAATATTTATAATAAAAATAAAAATAAAAATAAAAATAAAAATAAAAATAAAAATAAAAATAAATCCAAAATACCTGGATCCAAAATATACGGATTCAAAAATGTTTCCAATGATAACGATGATCTTTACAACTATCCTAAAGCTGACACTCAAAACAAACCCAAACGTAGAACTAAAAAGAAAGCCAATGCAAAAAAGGAACCCCAAAATACTTGGTCTATACACTTATACATTAAAGACATTCGTAACTTGGTAGCTGCTAACATGAGTCTTGACAAAATAGGAAAACTATTTAACCTTCCTGTATCTAAACTGGTTTTCCCCTATAGCCAAGCAACATCCATTAGTAAAATTAAAACAACCTATTCTCTGAAACCAAATGATGATTTTTTTTGGAAAGATACCTTTCTAGGAAAAACAACTCCTTTGGAAAGGCGATTGGAAGCTCAAATAATTTTCAATGAGAAAAATTTTTATAACTTATATGAATTTGGAACCTATTATTTAATTCAAGATTGTGTGGTTCTACATTCTATTTTACTTACTCTTTTTAAAAGTTATCTCAAGGAATCTATTAACATTTTTACCCGAAGAAACTATTCACAATCTAGTTTAGCTTACCAACAGTTTTTTATCATTGAACCATCCAGACAAATTATTAAATTACTAGCTCCTAAAACAATAAACAATACTTTCTATAATTATTTAATCAAACAAGCCGTAACAGGAGGTCTTTGTACAAGTTTTGTTCACGGGAAAATCGACGAAAATACTCAAATCAATGAACATTTTAACTATTTAAGCAAACCTGATCTAAGTATTATCAATTGGCCAAATTTTTCTCAAAATACGGTTGATTGGAAAAAAACATTTGTTGAAAATCCAAGCGGAATTTCAATATTTGATATTAGATCTCTTTATCCAAGTGCTTCTTTAAAAAAAATTCCTGTCGGTATTCCTTTGTTCTATTCTCGTTTTACTTTAAATGACTTTGATCAAATTTATAAATCTACCAAATTCTACAATACTCTTAATTTAAAGCAATACTGCACCAATGTAAGACGATTTGGAAACTTTGACAATGATATTTTTCAACTAGTTAGCCGCTCCCCCCCATTCATATACGAATTTCGTGCACTGTCTCACTATTTAAAAAAGTTTAAATCTGACCCCAATGTAAAGGTTTTAAGATTTCAATCAGGGTTTACCGCTATGGGACAACTCACCTTTGGAACTTTTGCAATTGATGGATTTTTATCCTACAAAGAACTTTCAACAGGTTTCATCCATATTAAGCTGATTCAATATCAATCGGTTTATTATCATGGTCATATGCCTCACTGTTCAAAAGAAAACTCAGGCATTGACCTAGAAAACCGATACAAAACGGTAACTGTAACAGCCGATATCAACAAATTATGTCAACATTTCATGAAACATTTTGAAAAATTTTTGTCTACCGGTTTAAAAGTTGAATATGTAGAACTTTCAGACTGTGATTTCATTAATCATAAAGTTCCTAAATCACAGGATTTTATATTTCCTTATCTAAAAAATTACAAATATCAAGAATTTCTACAAAAAATTCTCAACAAAAATCTCACTGGTTTACTTGTGGTAAAAAATTTACAAATTATAAAAAAAAACCAAAATCCCATTTTCGGTTTCATTATTCAAAAAATTGAATATGGATTGAAACACCTTTCTCCTTATACACAAGAACAAGCTAACAAAATTGATGAAACCTCCCGTGTTGTCAGTGTTCATGCGAACAAAAACTTTATGGTCATAAGTACCGAATATTTTAATTGGTTATTTAAAACATTTGGATTTGAAAAAACCCCAGACATTTATCACGCCCTTCTTTTTAAACTTGATGACTATCTTAGAAATAGCATTGAATCCAAATTAACTCTAAGAAAAAATTTAAAACAACTCATTAAAAATGAAAAAAACATAGAAATACGTCAAAATCTTGAAGTGCAAGCAGAACTGATCAAATTAATGTTAAACTCCTGTTATGGTTACACATTATGTAACATTGCTTCGACAAAATTTAAACAATACGAAATAAGACGTTGTATTAGAACTCTCACAAAAACAAAGTTTAAGTCCGCTTTAGAATTGGAAAAAGATGTCTTTTTGGTTGAAACGATCAAAAAACATGAAGAATCCTTTCCCACTTTACTTGGACATATTGGTTGCTATATTTTATTTAACAGTAAAATAATCCTCTTAAAAAGACTTTACTTTTTACTCAAATTTTTAAATCCAAAACTAGCACAACTTTTATACATGGATACAGATAGTGCTCATTTTTTAGTTAAATATAAAAATTTAGAAGAAAATGTTCACCCTCAACTTAGATCTTACTTTAAAAACTTAATTCCTAAACATTTTGACACCGGTCCCAAAATTAGTGGTGTATGGGTTGAAGAAGGTTTTTATGAATGTGGAGAATATTTAGCAGAAAAATGTTATCGTCTTTACAATAAAACCAATGATATTTACTTAACACATATGAAAGGTCTCAACGCTAATTTTCAAAAAGAATTTCACACAAAAAATATCGACCCAAAACGAACTCCTTATCTTGCCTACAATATTTTTTTCAAATCACCAGATTTTGTCATCTTTAAAACACACATGAATAAAAATATTTTTTCTAATTATGTACCAAATAAGCGCTATTTTATTTCTTCTACAGGTAGTTTACCATTAAAATTGTGATCACATATAAAAATCCATACTCATAATACAACCACCATATGTATGTCTTATATTTATTTTATATGTGATTAATATAATTTCTGTAATTTCTGTAATTTCTGTAATTTCTGTAATTTCTGTAATTTCTGTAATTTCTGATTGTGTTTTTAAATTGTTTTTTACATTGTTTTTTACATTGTTTTTTACATTGTTTTTTACATTGTTTTT
>Ga0209617_10001119_pt1 | contig 12437 bp, 8 predicted proteins | sample LakEriepJuly2011_2_FD_187459 | JGI IMG/M metagenome (GOLD analysis project Ga0209617, IMG submission 187459) | Freshwater microbial communities from dead zone in Lake Erie, Canada - CCB epilimnion July 2011 (SPAdes) (version 2) | ecosystem: Environmental > Aquatic > Freshwater > Lentic >... | reverse complement strand
CTTGCAAGGCCACCACGGAGAACGCACAGGTGTAGGCGAACAGGTTGAGCACCTTCAGCCGCTCCCGCCGCGGGTGGGCCACGACATGCTCGGCGACCCAGCGCCGACCCTCGGCCATGTCCAGGAACAGGCCATGGTTCTGGCCCCGCAGCACGTGCACCTTGAAGCGTGCGCCTTGCGCGCTGACCACATGTGGCTCCGGCACCTCGCCGTCCATCAGTCGGGTCTCGGTGCGGCCCTCGTGCCGGCACTGGTACACCCAGCTCAAGGGCTGCTGCGGCGCCAGTTGAAGCCAGCGCGCGGACAGCGCCGCGTGGATGGCGGCCAGTTCCTCGTCGGTCGCGGGCTGGAAGGACGTCAGCACCCACACCGGCGGGTAGGCGTCCAGCGACCACTGCTCACAGCCCGGGTGCAGACCACCCCGGCCGTGGAAGATGCGTTGGGCCTCGGTGGGCAGGGCCATCTGGGCGATGGCGTCGAGCAGGGCTTGCATGGGGTGGGGTGCGGGGAGAGGCTACCGCCGGAGCGTTTGCCGCAGCAGCGCGTGCGGGTGAGCGAAGGCCAGAGTGTAGGCAGCTTGCGTGGGCGATGCGCACCGCATCATTTGGCCAAAGCGACGCCGGTTGCCACTCCGAGTGTCGACTTCGGCCCTCCGCAAGCCATCTTTTGCGTCGGCAAGCGGCGGCCATGGCGCTTGGCGCGCCAGCGTTGCGGCATCTGCGTGTCAACAGCGCCCCGAAAAGGGGCGCCGTGGGCGCGAGGCGACGCAAACTTGACGTCGCGGCGGGCCAGGTTTGTCGCGGAAAGCGCCGACTTTGGCGCTCTGGTGTGTCGATGGCCGCGCTTTCGGTGGCGTGGCCGGCGCTGGTTGGCTGGAGCGCCGCGGGGGATGGGCGGCGGGCCGGGCTTGGGGTGGGGGCTTGGCTCGATGCCACCGTCGATGAAATCCACCAGCACCAGATCACGCTGAGGCACCAGCAGCTACTTGCGCTTTGCCGCACATTTCCGCAACTGCCGCTTCGCATCTGGCACGGTGTCGATGCGATTGGGGTTACCCAGGCAGTTGTCCTCTTGTTCGATGATCACATGGCCGTCCACCTGACGCTTCAAGCGAAGGGCCACGGTCATGCGGTTCCAGCCTTGGCCGATTTCCGCGACGGTGCTGGCATGCTTGTCATCGATGGGAAAGTACTGGATGGTGGCCAGCACCAGGTTGTTGGCGGCATCGCCCACACCCATGGCAGGCACCGCGTTGCAGTAGAACTGGTAGGGCTCCTTGACCACGATGCGGTGGAAGACGACCTCTTCAAACTTGTCGTTGAAGATGAGTACAGGGCAGTCCTTACGGTAGCGCTGACCCTCTTCGCATTGGTAAGGGCGAGTCTTGTCGTGCGGTGCCGGAGTGCACACATCTCCGGGGTGCTGCTTGGCCACGAAGAGAGTCGGCTGCAGGTAGTATTTTTTCTTGTCGATGTAAAGCTTGTGGCTCAAGCCGATGTCACCATCACCGCGGCTGCGTAAGGGCTCAGCGCTGAGGGCAGCGACTGCGCGGCGAGCTGTCGCATTTAGTCTATCTACTTCGGTTTCAGGGCAGTCTGCATCGGTATCTATCGGGACGAAAGGTCGCGGCCGGACGCCCCGTTGCATGTCCGTCTGCTCTTGAATGGCGCGGAGCTCGGCAGCACATAGGGGAGCCGGTGTCCATTCTTTTGTTGTCAGCCGCACCTCGGCCCACGCGGCCATTGGCAGGGCGGCCGCGCAAAAGAAAATGCTTTCAGCGAGCGCGCGAGCGATGGCGTTCACATGCCGCATAGAGTTTTTGACTATATTCACACGTCTTGTAATCCGGCCCGTTGTAGTTCAAGGCGATGGCTTGCCAGCTCTCGATTTTGATGGCCGCCCACAGCGAGTTTTTCGGAGCGACTCGCAGCAAGGGTTTTGCGATTTTCTCGGTCAGGTCAGTCATGGTAATGCAAGTTCCTCGACGAATGGAACCGCATCCTCCGCTTTCAGCCCCGGTCCTGCATGAGGCGGTTCAATCGAATTCCAGAGATTTTTCCCGGCAGCAGGCGGCACAATTTTCCCGTTTTCATAGACAAATGACACGTTCTTCTTGATCGCGATCACACTGCGCTTGCTGCCCCAAGAGGCCCATTGAAACTCATTGCAGGCTTTTCGCACGCCAAATGCATAAACCTTAGCTGGTTTGCTAGACAGATCCAGTAGGAAGAGTCTGTCAGAGCAACCCGTTTCTTGTAATGCATCGCCTCTGAAAATCCACCTCAACCGATCTTTGTCGGCGTCCTCGTCCGCCAAATAGGCAGACTCTAAAACTTTCACGCCTGCAACACTCACAAACCTGCGGGTCGGCTGTCGATTCTGGTCAACACACCGATTTATGACAAGATCACCCGCAGGCGTGTCAATAGGCCGCCCCGCTTTGCAATTCACTTGGGCAGAGCAAGCAGCCAATTGTAGAGTCAAAAGGCATAGCATTAATGTCTTCGAGATCATTCCACGGCCTCCCCACCAATGAGTTCAGCCAAATCAGATAGATCCTTGGCCTCAGTAGGATTCACAAAAAAATATTTTTTGGCCTGCCGGAAATTGCCATCTATGTATTTTGACAGCCATCGACGATACGCAAACTCGATGTCACCTTTGGCTGCGTTTATGTGTTCATCGGCCTTTGCTGCTCCACTGCTACCAAGCTGTGTGATGAACTTGCTCTTTAATCCACTCGCTCCGCCCCTGCCAGTGGCAAGTTTTTTTCTCAAGAACAATGGCCCCGCCCCCTCGCCTTCGTGGTGGAGTAGATACATCAATTTGGCGCGGTCCATATCATTCAGTTTTGATAGTTTAAATCCAGAGCGCTCCAAAACTTTCAGGTTTGTATTGCCATAATCCGCCGCGGCGTTGATTGACCAAGCTGAGTCCATTCTCATTGCCAGGCACTTCTTGACGTTGGCGTCACTCTGCCGTTTTGCATAGGGCTGCGTGGTAGTTGTGCCATCTGCAAGCACAAACATCCATTGTTCTTGCCCTTGGTATCAGAAGTCTGCTTTACCCACCCATTGGCAACGCTATTCTCGTGAATGTAGTAGCCGGGAATCAGAACATGGGTTAGCCATGTGCTGGCGAGGAACTGCGTCAGGCCTGCCGCACCACTCTCAGCATTACCCGCGTTCGCGTTCCAAAGTTCGTGAGTTTTTTGGACGAAAGGGCGTCCTTTCTTATCTTTGGCAGGAGTTCCATCAGCGTTCATTACGGGGACCGTTTCGGTAATCTTCCCGGCTTCGCAGTCCATCAGCGCGCATAGTGCTTGCGGGATAAGCCCCAATCGCTTTGATGCATCAAGAATCTGCTGCCTGTAAATATTGTTTCGACCTAGTCTTAGATTTTCTTTGTTCGGAGCTTCGGGGCCAATCAGCGCCGAAACAGGTTGCCCTGCACTGGATAATCCTGGGGTTGAGGAATTTGTCACCGCTTTAGGCGCATCCGACCTGTCAAAGAAATGCTTTGAGCTAAGCCAAGCCCAGGCCTTGCCTAGAGAGCCGTTCGCGCCCCACCAACCTTGGGCGTGATCAACCTTTCGGGGCGTGTTCTGAGCCGTCTGGCCAACCTGCTTCTTGCTGATTTTTTCGGTAGGTTGTGGATGGCTGCTCGTTGCTTGGGCGGGTACGACTTGCTGATGAGGCTGTAAAGATACTTTTGCCTTTGTTTTAGGGCTGCGAACGATGACGGCACCTTCGCACTTGGAAGGATCAATAGAACAAACGGGTTGACGCTTTCCCGTTGAGTCCTTGACCTCAATCTTCACGTCGCCCTTATCTGCTTCATTGACAGGAAGCGCTATCGCACCTGCCGAAGTTGACTCAGCAGTGCAGATAAGCCCTGATGGGTAGGTTGCGATGAACGTCAATCCGTCAATGGGCATGTCCAGGCCATCTCTGAACATCAGGGCCATATATGCTGCATCGCCGGCGTTTGAATTCCCGTCAACGTGGCTCGCGCTATGGCCTGCCGACGGCGCCGTTTGCGGCGATGGATGTTGCAATTCAGCCTTGGAATCACTCGCCTCGACCGCGGTAGTTTGCTCACTCATGTGCTTGCGCCCTCAACTGCAAGTAGTCCTCATCGCCATACGCCAATGGCAACCGGTCTAGTCCGCTGTGGTACTCGACAGACCAAGGGGCACTGCCACCGATCAACACCTCCAACTCGCCATCCAGCTTATCGACGTGGCGCAGCGAAGACCCCTCGGAATCGGTCTTGCCCTTTTGGATGACTGTCTTGTCTTTCAATAGGGTGTACTTCGCAACCATCGGATCACCGGTCACCGGATCAAGCACCACAAGCCTTTGGCTGTATTGCTCAGGCTTGGATGTGCTGAACGCCGATGTAGGCCCAGTGGCTTGCGCCAATCCAGCCGGAAGCTCCAGGGAGCTATAGACGCCGCCCACTCCCCCCCCACCCCACTCATGCGTCGCCCCCTTGACCGTGAAGCTCCCCGGGCAGGTGAAGGTGATGTCCCCACCCTTGAGTTGGATCTGGCTCTGCCCCGCGGTGAGGGTGATGCTGTCTTGCGCAGAAATGCGCACCTCGTCAGTGGTGCTTTGCACCGAGATGTCCCGGTCGGCCCAGAGTTGCTGTGCGTCGGTGTGGGCGCGCAGGCTCAGGGTGGCATTGGCGGCGATGGCGTGGATGCCGCCGGCGTGGGTGTAGAGGCTGGTGGTCTGGCCGCTGACGGCGCTCAGCGTGTGAGCGGCCGTGAGGTGGGCGTCGCCCTGGGTGCTCAAGGACGTGTCCTGGCCGCTGAAGAGGCTCAGGTGCTCGGCGCTGACCAGGGCTGCGCTGCTCGGGGTGTCGAGGTGCAACTGTGCGCGTGCGAAGGCCTCGACGGGGTCTGCCAAGGTGCGGCTGCCAGCTTGGGCTTTGCGGGCGTTCTGGCCGTTGAGGGTGGCGGGCAGCTTGCCGCTGGCGGCGGGGTCCATGGCGGCGGTGTGCGCCATCCAGGCTGGGCCGTTGTCACCGTGGCTGTCACCGTGGCTGTCAAGGCCAAGCGCACCTTGCTGGCGGGCGCTGTCGCCGAGGGCCTGGCCCAGCTGTCGGCTGGCCCGCAGTTGGGCCACGGCCTCGCTGGCGTCCATCTGTGTGCTGGCCGCGCTGCTGCCTTGCGCGGTGCGGGCAGAAGTGCTCAGCAGCATGCCCTGGCCAGCCCGCACGACCGCCCAGCCCTCGGTGTGCCCATAGAAGCCTTCGCCCAACCAGTGGCCGCGCCGGGCTTGTGAGCCCTGGGCGTCGTGCCTTGCGCTGTGTTGCACCAGGTGGCCGAGGCTGAGTTCGCTGTGGCCGTGGCTGGCCGAATAGCTCAGCAGTCGCATGCGCAGCTGGCCCTGGCTGTCGTCGATCAGCCATTGGTTGGCACCCGAGGTGCCGCCTTGGTCGTCGAGCAAGGGGTGGTGCCAGCCTGAGAGGGTGCCGGGATGGTTGGCCTGGCTGCCTGCGCCTGCAGGCCAGGGCAGGGTGTGCGGGCCGTTGTGCAGCTGGCCGATGACGATGGGGCGGTCGATGTCGCCGTCGATGAAATCCACCAGCACCTCGGTGCCGGGGCGGGGCGTGAACACGGCGCCCCAGTCGGGGCCTGCCTGGTCTTGCAGCACGCGCACCCAGGTTCCGCTGCGCGCGTCGCCCGGGGCGTGGCCCGTGGTGTGGCCGTTGGGCGACGCTGGCGCTGCCAAGCCGCCTGTCAGGGGCGAGTCATCGGGCGTGCCGCGTTGCCACGGGAACTGGATGCGGATGCGGCCGTCGCGGTCGCTGTGGATGGCGGTGCTGCCAGCATCGCTGCCAACACCGCCGCCTGAGAGCTGCGCCATGACCACCGCAGTTTGCAGCCCGGGCGATGGCGGTGCCGCAAGCGGGGCAGGCACCAGTCGCAGGTGGCCTGGCGCGGCCTGGAAGCTGTTGCGGTAGCTGCCGGCTTCGACCTTGGTGGCCGAGGCCAGCGGCGCGGTGCGCACGCCCAGGTTGTTGGCGGCTTCGTGGGTGATGCCGATGACGCTGAATGCATTGCTGCCGAAGGCATCGCTGGTGAAGTGCTCGGACAAGGTGAAGGTGGCGCCGACGCTCAGCGCACGTACGGCGCCTTGGCCTTCGGCCATGTGCTGCTCCAGCAGCTGGGCGTCCAGCCAGGCCTGGGCGCGTGCGTTGGCAAGCTCGGGTGCGCCATGTTGCGCGTCGGCGACCCGCCCGTCGGCGAACTGCCGCTCGCCGACACCGATGTAGCGCTCCAGCATGGGCACGCCGGGCGGGCGTTGCGCATCGGGCAGGGCGCTGCTGCCGGTCACGCCGCTCAGTTGGCGTTCGTCCCAGGCACCGAGGGTGATGGCGTTCGTGCCGACCTGGCGGACCGGTGCCCAGGCGGTGAGGGTGTCTTGGGCGAAGCCGTCGGGCGTGGCGCCGTGCATGCCGGGGCGGCTGAAGCGCAGGGCGCCCAGGTCGGGACGCTGGGCCTGGGCGTCGAAGATCACGAGGGTGTGGCGCGCAGGGGTCAGCACGCTGGGCGTGCCAACGGTGCTGTCTGCGCTGTGCGGGTCGTGTTCGATGCGCCAGCTCCAGCCTTCGCCGGCCATCAGGCGTTGGGCAAAAGCCCAGTCGGTTTCGCGGTACTGGGTGGCGATGGCGCGCACCGGGCCCGGCTGGCTCAGCTCCAGGCGCAGTTTGGCTTGCGGGTGGGCCATGAGCACGGCCTGGACGATGTCAGCGCTGGTCTGGTCCTGGAAGATGCGGGTGTCGCGCCGCAGGCTGGCCCAGTGGGTGAAGTCGCGCAACTGCAGTCGGTAGCGCGTCAGCCCGCCATCACTGCCCAGGTGCATGGCGCGTGCGACGTGCCCGTGCCAGGCGCGCCAGTCGCCGTCGTGCAAGCGCAATTGCAAGGTGGCCGCGGTGCCCATGAGCGAGGTCAGGGGGATGCCGCTGTGGGTGCTGACGCAGTCGAGTTCTGCGAGGAAAGGTTGCTCGGCGTGGAGGGCCTCGTGCACGGTGCAGCGCTCAGGGATGAGCGTGCCGGTCGGCAGGGCCGTGTCCAGTTGCAGCAGGCGCGTGTTTTGCGTGAGCGACAGCGCGCCACGAAGCTGGGCCAGCAAGCCGCTGGCGCCCTCCGGGAGGACCGCTGACAGGTCCTGGGTACCCCACATGAATCCACCTGAATGTTTTGTTCTGGCGGGGATTCTGTCTCAGGAAGGCGCCGCACCGGTCCCCCACGAAGGGGGCTCGGCGGGGGAGATTTGCAATCAGATGTTTCGCAGGCACCGACCTGCGCGGCGGTCAGCGCACGGTGCCAGCGGCGCTTTCGGGCTCGCGCAGGAAGATCTCCACGCGGCGGTTCTTGCCACGGCCTTCGGCGGTCTCGTTGCTGGCGATGGGCTCGCGCTCACCACGTCCAGCCACGTCGATGCGGCTGCGCGACACGCCACGGTCTTCCAGGAAGTCACGCACGGTGTCGGCGCGCTCCAGCGAGAGCTTGTTGTTCAGCGTGTCAGAGCCCACGTTGTCGGTGTGGCCCACCACGCGCACCAAGGTGCCAGGGTTCTCTTTCAGGCCTTGCGAGAACTGCTGCAGCACCTCGCGCAATTCGGGCTTGATCGCGGCGCTGCCGGTGGCAAAGGAGATGTCGCTGGGGATGTTGAGCTTGAGCTGGTTGTCCGGCGTGCGCACGACGTCCACGCCGGTGCCTTCGGTGGCGCGTTCCATGGCGCGGCGCTGGTCCTCCATGCGCTTGGACCACAGGTTGCCGGCGATGGCACCCGCTGCCGCACCGATGACGGCGCTCTTGCCGATGTTGTTGCCGCCGGTCATGGCGCCGATGGCCGCACCGGCGACCGCGCCGAGGCCTGCGCCTTGGGCCGTGCCGCGCTCACGTGCGCCCATGTTTTCGCAGCCTGCCAGCAGCATGGCCACGCCGGTGGCGGCTGCGACCAGCGCGACGCCAATGCGAGAAGGGCTGCGGGTGGCTTGGGTGGCGTTCTGGGAAGCGGGCATGGGAGCGTGCATTGAAGCGGACATGGCGTGAGCCTTTCTTTGTGAGATACCTGGTATCAACGGGGCAAGTCTGGGTGCGGATGACGCCGGCAACAAGACTTCACACGGCTTCGAGCAACTTCCAGCGGACTCAAGCCGCGACCTGGTCGAACTGCATCGATGCCAGTCGAGCATACAGGCCGTTGCGGGCCATGAGTTCGGCATGGGTGCCCACGTCCACGATGCACCCGCCGTCCAGCACCACGATGCGGTCGGCGTTGACCACCGTGCTCAGGCGGTGGGCGATGACCAGGGTGGTGCGGCCCTTCATGGCCTCTTCCAGGGCAGCCTGCACGGCGCGTTCGCTCTCGGTGTCGAGGGCGCTGGTGGCTTCGTCGAGCAGCAACAGCGGGGCGTTTTTCAGGATGGCCCGCGCGATGCTGATGCGCTGGCGCTGGCCGCCCGACAGGCGCACACCGCGCTCGCCCAGGAAGGTGGCGTAGCCCTCGGGCAGCTTCTGGATGAAATCGTGGGCGTGGGCTGCACGCGCTGCGGCCATGACCTGCTCGTCGCTGGCGTCGGGGCGGCCGTAGCGGATGTTCTCGATGGCGCTGGTCGAGAAGATGGTGCTGTCTTGGGGGACGATGCCGATGCGCTGGCGCAGGTCCTGCAGCGACAGCGCGGTGATGGGCACGCCGTCCAGCGTGATCTGACCGGACTGCGGGTCATAGAAGCGCAGCAGCAGTTGGAAAACCGTGGTTTTGCCCGCGCCGCTGGGGCCGACCAGGGCGATGGTTTCGCCCGGGGCGACGTCGAGCGTGACGTTGTCCAGCGCTTGTTGGCCAGGGCGCGAAGGGTAGCTGAAGCGCAGCCGCTGCAGGCTCAGGCGCGAGCCTTCGGTGGTGGTGGGCAAAGCGCGCGGCGAGGCGGGCGACTGGATGGGCGATTGGGCCGCGAGCAGCTCCATCAGGCGCTCGGTGGCACCCGCGGCGCGCAGGATGTCGCCATAGACCTCGGAGAGCGCGGCCACCGAGCTCAGCAGCAAGATCACATAGACCACGGTCTGGCCCAGGTGGCCTGCGCTGATGCGGCCGTCCATGACGGCCTGCGTGCCCTGGTACAGGCCCCAGAGCAGCGCACCGGTGGTGGCCGTGATGATGAAGGCCACCAGGATGGCGCGGGCACGGATGCGGCGTTCGCCAGTGCGGAAAGCGCCTTCGGTGGCGTCGTCAAAGCGCTGGGCTTCGCGGCCTTCGGCGTTGTGGCTTTGCACCACGGGCACGGCGTTGAGCACCTCGGCGGCGATCGCGCTGGCATCGGCGATGCGGTCCTGGCTGGCGCGCGAGAGCTTGCGCACACGGCGGCCGTAAGCCATGGCCGGCAGCACCACGAGCACCAGGCCGCCCAGCACCTGCGCCATCACGAAGGGGTTGGTGACGATGAGCATGGTCAAGGCGCCGATCGTCATGATGGCGTTGCGCAGGCCCATGGACACGCTGGTGCCCACGACGGTTTGGATCAAGGTGGTGTCGGCGGTCAGGCGCGAGAGCACCTCGCCACTCTGTGTGGTCTCGAAAAACTCGGGGCTTTGGCGCAGCACGTGGGCGTACACCGCCTGCTTGATGTCGGCCGTGATGCGCTCGCCCAGCCAGGTGACGACGAAGTAGCGCGAGGCCGAGAACAGCCCCAGCGCCGCCCCCACGCCGAACAGCGCGAGGAAGTGCGTGCGCAAGGCCATGACACGCTGCCCAGGGTCAGCCGAAACCATGCCCTGGTCGATGAGGGTGCGCAGCGCGATCGGCAGCACCAGCGTCGTGACGGCGGCCATCACCAGGAACACCAGGGCCATGGCCATGCGGCTGCGGTAGGGGCGCAGGAAGGGCCGCAGGCTGGCCAGGGCGCGTGGGGACTTGGCGGCGGGAGGGGTGTTGGAGCCAGACATGACAGCAGCGTGTGTTCGATCGGACATTATCATGCCTTGACAATATTTGCGTAGGCAACTAAATTTCTGCCCATGGTCAAACGCTTGAACCCCGACCCCACCAGCGCCTCCGAGGCCGATGAGCCGGCGGGTGCGTCCTCGAACAGCTCTCAGATGGAGCCCATTTACGGACCGGGCACCTTCACCCGAGAGAACAGTGTGGGCTACCTCATGCGCCGCGTCGTCCACCTGATGGTCAACGAGGTGGACCATCGCCTGGCCGACGGCGGGCTGACCCACGCGCAGTGGACGCCGCTGTTCCTCATCCACCGTGGGCAGGCCAACACGCTGGCCGCGCTGGCCCGCGACCTGCAGTTGGATGCCGGAGCGCTCACACGCACGTTGGACCGCCTGGAGGCCAAGGGCCTGTGCCGGCGTGAGCGTTCGGCCGATGACCGCCGGGTGATCCACCTCACCCTCACCCCCGAGGGGGAGAAGGCCGCAGCCCCCGTGCCGGGCGTGCTGTGCGATGTCTCCAACACCATGCTGCAAGGCTTCTCCCGCGAGGAGTGGGAGACGCTGATGGGTTTCCTGCGGCGCATGGTGGCCAATGTGGAGACGCTCAAGGCCCCTTTGCCCACGACGGTGCCTGATCGGCATCGGGAAGACTGAGCTCAGTCGCAGATGATTTCTGGAGTCACCATGCCGCATTTCCGTTTGCTGGCCACCGCAGCCCTGACGACGCTGGTGTCGTTGGCCGGCTGCTCCACTGGACAGGACATCCAGCCCCGCTTGATGGCGCTGGATGCCAAAACCGTGGGCGTTCAGGCCGCGCAACCCGCCCCCGTGGGCCAGGACCTCACACCCTGGTGGGAGGTGTATGGCGACGCCCGCCTGTCGGCCCTCGTCCAGCAGGCGCTGGCGGGCAACCCGAGCATGCAGGCCGCCGCAGCAAGGTTGCAGCGCGCGGCCGCCCAGGAGCGCCTGACCCGTGGCACCGACATGCCGCAGCTGGAGGCCTCCGCCGAGCTGAGCCGACAGCGCTTCACCGGGAATGGCTTGGTGCCGCCGCCGGTGGCGGGCACGGTGCGCAACACCGGCACCCTGCAGTTGGCCGGCAGCTGGGAGCTCGACCTGTTCGGCAAGCAGCGTGCCGAGGTCCAGGCCAGCATCGGCCAGACCCGCGCCAGCGAGGCCGACGTGCAGGCCGCGCGCGTGCTGCTGTCGTCGCAGGTGGCGCGCAGCTATGTGGCCTTGGGTCGTCTGCAGGCGCAGGCGGATGTCTTGCAGCGCACGCTGTCCCAGCGGGATGACGTCCTGAAGCTGATCCGTCAGCGCGTGCAGGCGGGTCTGGACACCAGCGTCGAGCTGCGCCAGGGCCAGGGCGCCTTGCCCGATGCGCGCCTGCAGATCGAGGCGCTCAACGAACAGATCATGCTGACGCGCCACGCGCTGGCCGTGCTGACGGGCCAGGCCCCGAACGCGCTGGACACGCTGGAGGTGAAGCTGGACGCCATGCAGCAGCCCGAGCTGCCGCCTACCGTGCCCATGGACCTGCTGGCCCGCCGCGCCGACGTGATGGCCGCGCGCTGGCGCGTCGAGGTCTCGCGCTACGACATCAAAGCCGCGCGCGCGCTGTTCTATCCCAACATTGACTTGGTGGGCTACGCCGGCGCCAACGCCATCGGCCTGGACCGCCTGCTCAAGCCGGGCAGCTGGCAATGGGGCCTGATGCCCGCGATCCACCTGCCCCTGTTCGACGGTGACCGCCGCCTGGCCAACCTGCAAGGCCGTGTTGCCGAGGAGGACGTGGCGGTGGCCAACTACAACCAGACCGTGCTGCAGGCGGTGCAAGAGTCGGTTGATCAGCTCGGCAGCCTGCAGGCCATCGCGCGCCAGCAAGCCGAGCAGCGCAGTGCGCAGGGCCACACCGAGGCGGCCTACGCCCTGGCCACCGAGCGCTACCGCGCCGGCCTGGGCAATTACCTCCATGTGCTGGCCGCCGAGACCGCCGTGCTCAACCAGCGCCGCCAGGCGGTGGACCTGCAGGCCCGCACCTTCGACACCCAGTTCAGCCTGGTGCGCGCCCTGGGCGGCAGCTTGCAGCCCGCTGCAACCGCATCGACCGCATCCACATCCCCCAGCGAGGCCCAGACGCCGTCGCAGACCTTGCCCCAGAAGTCCGGAGACCCCGCATGAGCCAGCCCACCCCCAACGCTCCCGAGGCAGCCCCAGCCGCCGCACCCGGCCGCAAGAAGGCCCTGACCCTGGTGGCCGCCGCTGTGGTGCTCGGTGGCATCGGCTATGGCGCGTACTACGCGCTGGTGGCCAACCACTTCGAGCACACCGACAACGCCTACGTGCAGGCCAATGTCGTGCAGATCACGCCCCAGGTGGCGGGCACGGTGGTGGCGATTGCCGCCGACGACACCGACAAGGTCAAGGCCGGCCAGGTGCTGGTCAAGCTCGACCAGGCCGATGCCCGCGTGGCGTTCGA
>Ga0209617_10001118_pt1 | contig 12440 bp, 15 predicted proteins | sample LakEriepJuly2011_2_FD_187459 | JGI IMG/M metagenome (GOLD analysis project Ga0209617, IMG submission 187459) | Freshwater microbial communities from dead zone in Lake Erie, Canada - CCB epilimnion July 2011 (SPAdes) (version 2) | ecosystem: Environmental > Aquatic > Freshwater > Lentic >... | reverse complement strand
CCTCCCGCCCAAAGCACTGGCACTTGCCCTCAAAGGTCTGCAGGTTCCCTGGGGTGCTGCAGGACACAATGGTGCGCTGCGCGGGTGGGCACATGACGTGGTCCAGGTAGCTGCTGCAAGCCTCCCCCACCGCCCCCTGCCCCGCCAGCGGAATTGCCCCCACCGCCACCACCTCCGATTAAAAGTACTTCGCAACTCCTAAAGCCGGCAGCGGTGAAAGTGCCATTGCTTGTGAATGTGTGATATTTATAGCCATCATATGTGGCCTCCGTGCCCCCGCTTGCAACCCAAGCTACATAGGATCGCTTCCAAGCGTTCCCAGTCCTAATATATATCTGATTTACCAGCTTCCAGACATTGTTTTGCTTGATGTGGACAAACTTTGCCTCTTTAAAAGCACCATCCTTGTAGGCGTAAATTTCTTCGGGCATATGCCAGACGGGAAACTAGCTGGCAACCTGATACCAAATGTCTCCTTCAGCCCCTCCGTTTGGATTTGCGGTCGATATGGTTCGATTTCCGGCACCATTGCCAGAAAGATTTGTAATACCGCTGCCGTTACCAACAAGGGTTCCCGCAACAAGGGATCCCGCTGAAAACTGTCCGGATATAGTCAGGCTTGTTGCTAGATTTTCGCTGGTAACACAATTTAATTGAAGCTCGGGCGTTCCAACAGAGGCAGCCCCCAGCTTGCCAGCCACAACAGCACCAGCGGCAATCTTGCCGGCCACAACACTGTTGTCAGTCAAGTGTACTTGATTGATCAGGTTTTCTTTGACCAAAGCGAAAGCACCGCCAACAACCTTTAAAACCTGTTCGTTATTTTCCGGAGTTACATTAGGCAAATTGCCGGCCGCAATGGATGCCTCGTCAACATAGCTCTTGCTGGCCGCATCGTTTGCGGCGAGTGGGGCTGCAAGATTTTTTATGTTAAGCCCCTGACAATTAAATTTGTTGTCAGCACCCTTAGAAATAAACTGGCCGGCGTTAACCTTCCTGATTGATTCAACGCTAACATCAACAAGAGGAATCTGATCGCCGGCCGCAATCTCATCTGCCATTGCGGTAAGATCCGTAATTGCCTGTGCATTAATTGACGCATCGTCCACAAGTTGGTGGAGCTTTGCGTTTGTTACTTCTTCAGTTGCTGTAAACGACTTACCTCTTGTAAACCTTGCCATATGCGTACTTCTATGATCGCCTGTTAAGCAGTCAAGTATTAAGCGAGGCCAAGAAGCGACCAGCTTGGCTGCTCGCAATCAGACCGCCCTATAAAGATAGTCTTTCTCCCTTTTATTTCATGTGATGGGATTATTATCCAAGAGGAAAACGGGTCTACATAGATGGCCACAAAGTCGATGGTTTGTTTTGTGTACACAGTCTTAGCCCATCGCCCTGCCGAAATTGTTACCCTGCATTTACTTGCAGATCTTTTGCCCTGCCTCACAACGCAGTGCCAAGTGCTTTTTACCTGAACCCGCCAGATATTCTTGCCGACATGAACAAGCCAGTCATACGGCGTGCTGTCGCCCAGTGGCTTACTGGGGACTCCCCCTCTTCGCATTATCTCCGCAGCAAATAATGTTTCAGCAAGCTCGCCACACTTTTTCGCGTCTTTCACTCGGCACTTCCGGCGGCCTGCGAATTGCTAGGTAACATTGACGGCTTTCCCGCCCCTGAAGGCTGACTTGGTGTCGTGAGATCCCCACGCCCTGTCGAAATCCCGCTTGCTGGTCTTCATCTTCACGCCGCGCTCTTCAAGTTTTCTGTAGCCCTCTCGTATTCGATTGGCCGATATGGTGGGATCTTGGGTAGACCCTACAAAAACAATGCTTCTTGGGACGGTGACCCTATTTGGGTAAGTGTCCCTCTCTTCAACCGGAAGAACTCTTGTGGTAATCGAGCCGTTTGCCTCGAGATATTCATATACGGGCATGCATCTGCTTAGCAGTTACTACCTGTATTGCAATAAAATAGAAAACCCCAGCTTTTGGCTGGGGTTTTGCTACGGGGGACATACCCCTACAAACTAACTTAGGAGTTTGATGTGCGGGACTTGCTGCAAAGAATACGAGCCTTCTTTGCATTGAGAACCTGAACAGCCCAGTGTGCTTTCCATCCAGCGTAGATATTTTGATTGAGGATGTCGCTCTTGTCGGGCTTGTCCACAATAACTACGGAAGGGGCATACGGAGATTGTCCAGAATAGTTCACAGTTCCAAACGCGCCGCTCGTCATAACATAAGTCGAGTACACCAGCACTTCGCCCGAAGCGGCCGAAGTTGCATAGGTGTTCTCGCTGCCAGACGAGGCCTTGAAGGCGTTGGTGTGTTGCGAAACGCTCACACCATACAGGTCGCCAATTTGGCCTTTCGCGATGTCAGAGACTTTGGTCGCGACATTGCGATAAGCGATATTGAGAACTGTTTGATCCTTCAAGAGATCCGCAGCAACGGAAGGGTCGACGATTGCTGTGAAAGTTTCATTCAAGCTCACATTCTTTTCGTTTCGGATTGCCGTAGCGGCATCCAAAAGATCAGAAGGAGCAAGGAAACCATCAGCAGCAGCCACTAAGCCTGCCGCAGTCGTGGAAGCACCGGCATAGATTTTCGGGATTGTAGTCCCGTGAATGCCGGTTCCGCGAGCGGAGTCAACGGTTACACCCTGAGCGGTCGAGCCGCCATGCAGGGCGTTACGGACAACGGTGTCCAAATGCTGCGCAGCATCCAAAGTTAAAGCGCGAATCCCTTCCTGCAACGCATTGAAAAGCTGCGTGTAGTTCAGGATGTCGCTTAATTTTAGAGCCTCGCCCACTTGTGCAAGAGGAACTTGAATCTTACGGAGTCCGATATCACGATAAGTGCTAATCGTCGTTCCTTCAGTCAAGCTCTGCACATTGGATGCATTGGCCTCGGTGTCCCATTGGAACATGGTGATAGAATTGTTACCCGTGTTTGTCGGAAGATCGTACTTCTGTCCATAGGTGTTAAGAACCAAAGTCTCTTTGACTCCGTCCAACAACTTTTTCGAGAATACGGTCTGGAACTGATCCGCCAATGAAGCGGGTACATTTGTTTTCATCATTGCCATTGTTATTACCTCTAAGACAGGTCGCCGTCAGTGGCCGCCACTAGGTTTTTGAGATAGTTCTCGGCTTCCGCCGTGTTCATATCAGAAACCTTTTTGTCGCCTGTGGGCGACATTGGAGTGGAAGTTCCTAACGAAAACTTCTGTCTATATTTTTGATTTTCAGCTTTTAACCGCTCAACTTCTTTAACGGCATCCGCAGCGGACTCCCCAGCGAGTTGCAATTTGGCAAGGGCTGTTGCCAAGACCAAGCCATCGGGGTGACGATTCAGGAAGTCCTTTACCAGCGGATCTCCGTGCGCCATGAAGCCTTGGGTTGTCTGATAGAGGTCGGAACCCTGATCCTTTAGATCTGGATTCTCCTTTGTCAGATTGTCCCAATTTGACCTCACGCGAGACAGGAACTCTGCCTCGCGCTCTTTGGCTTTGACGGATCGACTGGCTTCGGTTTCCTCAATTTCGATTGCCTTTTTTCGGGCAGATTCGGCAAGGTCATCCCTTCCCTCTTCCTCCCATTCCTTGGCAAACTCTCTGAGTTCTTTTGGCGTATAGCCCTCGTTCCGGCTGGAACGAGCTTGCTCTGCTTCGCGCTCAAATTGAGCCCTCTGCTCGCCAAACTCCCGTTGCTTTTGATTGAACTGCTCCCACAACTGACCAAGCCGATTGCGGCTTTTTTCACGATCTTCACCAACATCGAGGGATTTAATCTCCTTCGTTACTGGATCTTCGCTTTCAGAGTTCGGTGTGGATGCCGTTTGTTGATCGGCTTTATCAGCCGACTGATTCTTGCTCGCGGACGGGACTCCGTCCGTATTACGAGGGGACTGAGCCTTGACATCAGGAGCGGAGAAACCATCGACCTGACTGGCTAGTCTCCCAAGCTCCTGCAACTCGGCTTCGATTCCCTGACCCTCTCCAGAGGCTTGCGCCACCGGTTCGGCTATTTGTTCATTGGACATATCGGAGTCCTTTCTTCCCGAAGTTTAGGGGACTAAATGACCGAGTTCCGCCAAGTCCCCTTCTTCGGCGGATTCGGAATCTTCTTCTGCGGCCGAGCCGCCCAAGAAAGCTAAATAAGCAACCATTTCCCTACAGCCAACGGCCTTGCCGGCCTCAAACCTGTCTCCGCCAGCAAGCACTGCCTTGGCATCCCGCAAAGAACAGAAAGCAAGCAAAAGCCGAAGAAAGCTCTTACCACTATCGGACTTTAAAAACTGCTGGGTCGCCATCCTGTCATCATTGCCATATTTAAAATTGGCGTAACTAGAGTACCGAAAAATACTTAGGGCTGTAGCAAACGCCCGAGCATAAATCCTTAGTTTTGTCACTCGCGCCTGTCTACAGGTAGTGGTTCAGCATGTCAACTACTTTATTCTGCGTATCACTACTTTGCGACTTTTAGCAGTCTTTTTCTCTGGGATTGCCCTGAATGTAACTGGCTCCTCTGATTGAGATATTGCCATATTTGCAGCCAGATCCCTCCAGTCTTTGTATTGTCCGTCCTGAAGGTGGGGTCTTTCCCACGACAGGGCGACCAGTGAGTATAATTTGCCGTTTTCTATGCCAACCCCATATGACTGCACATTCACCCAATCTGCTTCATATGAATCATTTGCGATCTTCTTTGCGGGCACCCAGTCTATCGCCCTGCCATAGCAATGGAATGATTGAGGGATGGGGTACCCCCTCGCGTTAGTTACAATCTTCCCAGACTTCGTCCTCCCCTGACGATACAACTCCTCCTGTTCCGCCGGCGTTCTCGCTCCGCAGTAAATGTACGGAATCACACCTGACGCAATAACCGCATCCCTCCACGCAGCCACCCGCGCGGCGAAGGAAGGATCTAAACCCTTCAGGATATTGCGGTAGATCTCGTCTATTTTCTTCCGAGTAATCACCTGTTGCGCTCGATCTCAAGCCTGTACTGAAGTTCATTAATTATTTCGAGCGTATCCCTCGCCCACCCCTTAACATCTTCATTGGACTGCATAACAGATTTAAATCTGTAGTCATTGGTCAAAAAGGTGACCGAGTCCGCCGGAGGCGTGAATCCCCTAGTGCTAGCGCAGCCACCAAGGAATGCCGCTACGACCACTAAAAGTGCGGTCAATGTGTTCTTTGCGTTCATCGCGCCTTTCCCTCGACTCCTTATCCCTGCTATCCTTGGTTGTCGGCATCAACCTGATAACAAGGTCAACGACCGCACCCAAGAGGCGAATCATTAGTCCTTAATATGAAGTCCAACAGCCTTTAAGACTGAGACTATTTTATCAAGAATCGAATCGTCGCGAGGTGTCGGGGTTAGTTTAACTATGATTCTGGCCAATACAATTACAGCCCCAACAATGGCCATTATGCTGGGCAAGTTTTGGGTAATAAATTCCATGCCATCAGCTTGGCATGCAGACAAATGCTGTCAACTACTTTGTAGTTGCTTGGGGAGACTCGGATTGCGTGCGCTTAGACAATCCTGAAGAAAGTCAGGTATATATTTGCCCTAACTCCTCCGCCATTCTCAACGCCAATATTAGCCGTTGCGCTAGCACCAGTAAGGTGCGCGGCTGGGGTTGTGCCTAATTGCCCTCGAAGTATTATGGGTGTCAGGCCTTGGCCACTGCCCCAAGAGGTAATTAGCACAACTTCGTTGTCTATCCGAAAATAAGTGCCTTCATATGCGTTTGCGCCCGATATAGATCCTTGCGTAAGCGTGGTTTGGGTCGCGTCCATATTTGCGGTAAGCGCAAAACTTGTGTAGTTCACGGTGGTTGTGTTCGAATTGATCCACAAGTCTCCCCCGCCATAGGCACTCCTCCCATAAGTTGACCCAGATGTATTTAATTGTATTCTCTGAGTATTGCCCACCCACGGCCTAGTGCCAATGGCTACACTGGCAGCATAATTATCGACACCAAAGCTGCCGACACCATTAACTGGGGTGAGAGTCACCAGTTGGTTTTGAGAGCCAATCCGAAATTGGGGGGTAAATGAAGTGCTTGAAAAAAGCTGGCCTGTCCCAAGCCTATTTGTGAATTGCCATGCAATGCTGTCAATAACATAGGGCGTGCCAGCAGCTTGTGCGGCAGCAGCTTGTGCGGCAATATTGGTTGGCACCGTGACCTGCTGTGACCAGCCACTCGGATTGTTGACCAGAGTTCTCCCTAGATCCAAATTTTCATGGACTATGGTAAGCCATCTATCAAGTCTAGTATCATTCCCTTGGCAGTGCGATCCCGCCGTAGTTCCAAAAGAACCGGCGGTAATCGCCCCTCCGGTTGTAGTGATAACCGGAAGATTGGCAGGAGCATTTTGAGTGGGTTGAGTTACTATGACAAATCTGCTGCCGCCGGCAGTACCGGCGTAAGTGCTTGTATCTACAGTATTGACATATCCGGTGCCAGCACTTGTAACTGAGATTACTCCATTGAGTACCGTAATAACGCCACCAGATGCACTGCCCTGAAATAGCGGAAATGTGCCATCTGAAAGAGCGTCTACATTAGTTGCAGAAAGAATGCCCCCAAACGGAACCGAAATTGCTCCATTATTTTTAATGTTCCCGTGCGCGTGGGAGGCGACACCACCGCCGCCTGAAGATGAGGAGCCGGCTCTATAGAGGGGCATCCTAGTCTCCCAGACTTGTCACTTTTGCGCTTGATTCGAGATCACAACGGACATGGACAACGCCTGAATACATCATTAATTCATAAACATCGGCTTCACTAAGTTTGGATGCGTAATTGCTGGAGCTCAGGTCGGATCCATTGCCACCAAACTGGACATAACAAGTTCCGGAAGTGCATGTGACCATCACTCCCCTTCTCTTTGCATCTGCCGTAATGGTTGTTAAGCCGACTGGACAGTCAGTGATTGATGCAGTAGTTGCCTGATCAAGTCTTGCAAGTGCTTCTGATTGGCTGGGCATGCTTAGCTAATAAAATTGTCTGCTAACCCGTCAAGCAGAAATTACATTCCAGCCCCTATTAATTAGTGTCTGCTTATTTACGAGGCCGGCGGCGGATGGCTGTGGGTTCCCAGAAATGTCCAAAACTCTTGAAGCCCCGCTTCCGCCGGCGAATGCCAACGCCGCAAGGACTTGGTCAACAGCCGAAACCGTAAGCTGATTATTCTGAAGATAGAGTTTCAATAAAGTTGAGAAAGCCGCAAAATCGGGGCTAACTCCAGTCAAGAGGTTGTTTGAATAGTCAACCTTCTCTAATTTCGGCGCAAAAAGAAGTGACGGCACATTTCCGGTAAGCCGGTTGGTATTGTAGTCCACCACCTTGAGCTCTGTATTTGGGGTAATGCGCAAAAGATCTATCCTTGGCACTCCGCTCACTCTGACAAGTCTTACATGCGTAACGGTTTCGTCATTTACCGTAAAGATCTGCCTTGTGGGTGTTAGCCCAAGGCTTATCTGCACGCCGGTCTGGGTAAAGGTTACGCCACCGTTTGTAGATATATCGACCCTCATCGAGGCAGCCGCAGCAGAGGAAGCATAAAACTCAATAACCCCAACGCCATCCGGAAGGGTTGGCGACTGAAAGTAAGCCGCAGCGTCTGACTTGAGTTGAAGCGAAAAGGTTCCCGAAACTGCGCTAGCGTTTTGAGATCGAATCATCAAGGCCGGAGCCGTCCATGTCCCCGAGGGCAAAACAAACGAAGTGGCCGAACTATAGTCTGCCGGCAATCCTGTTTCAAAACTTTCCACAATTGTGTCCGAGTTAAGGGAAACAGGAGATCCGGAAAACAAATTATTGGAAAAGTTAACCGTTTGGATCAACTCGCTTCTCGGAAGGGTTGGCAGTGCTCCGGTAAACCTGTTGAAAGATACATTGATTTCTTGCAACGCCGTAAGTTGGGATATCGCCGGAAACTCGCCCGAAAACCCGTTGTTGGATATGTTCAGATCTATGAGTGCTGTATTTGTCGTGAGCGACGGGAAAGAACCGCTAAGTTGATTGTCGCTAACATTAATGCTCGTAAGCAGCGTGCAGCTATTTACACTTGGGAAGCTGCCTCGAAATGCGTTTGATGGCATCTCGATTTTGCGAATGTTCGTGTATTGCGAAAAATTACCCAAAGTTCCGCTGACTCTTGCCTGCGGATAGGTTGCCGTAATTTGCATATTTAGCGGATTGACGGAACCAAGAAAGTTATTGTTGCTGCCATCCGGAGAGGCAACAGTCCATCCGCTTGTGGGGAAGCTGTTTGGGTCTGTTCCCAAGGTATTCTGTAGGTAATTAATTCTCGGGTCAGACGCAAACGCAAGAGTCCACATGGTCTTTGGGGACTCCGTTCCGGCAATGCTAAGGTTTAGCGGGGCGCAAAAGTAAAAGGCACCATCTGGAATTGCTCCAGTCCCAACCCTGTAGTAGTTGAATGTCCCAGCCTGAGCAGCCCCAACGCTCCCAATCGATACGGCTGTCTTGATGTATGTGCCATTAATGTCTGCTGCACTTATTGCGCCGAGACGAGGATCTATCGAAGAGCCGTTAACTCGAGTTACAACAATACTGTCTGGCAGTGCGGTTGTCTGGATTCCGGACGGAATCTCGATCCGCTCGACATTCGCGACCGTAGTTCCAGTAATGTTCACATAATAGCTCATGTCTGACACTCCTTCCACCAGTCAGCCCCGCTCGCCTTCCTTTTGCTCTCTCTCGTTGCCATTGCTCTTAGAGTCTTATGGACTTCCGATAGATCTGTGGTGAGAAACAGCGCGGGCTCCCCGTGCAACTTGCCGCAAGTAATAAACCCTTCGTCCAAAAGGTACTGAAGCGCAACGATTACCTGATCATCCTTGGACTTCATTTTTCAATAAGATGATTTTTAACGATCTCCCAAGCGGCCGAGAAAACTATTCCGCCAATAGCCGCGAATAAAAAGAAGTGGGATTTTAACCGCTCCAAACTACTAATTCTTGCCGCATCGTTTGAGTGCAACAAACAAATGCCCTCTAAATTCCGATAAATTCCTATCTGCCTTTCTTCAATTCTTGCGAGCCTTTCCCCCTGCTCCACTAGCCTCGCCCGTATTTCCCCGATATCCTGATCGCTCATTACAATTCACCGCCACTAAAAAGAGTCTGCTCTGCGGCAGCAGTTTTCTCAGCCTCCTGTTTCATGGCCATCTGAAATTCGCTCGCTAGCTGCTTTGCAAGATTGGGGTTTGTCTGTCCAAGAAGCTGGATATGGGCTTGCATGTGCTGCGTGTAGGCATTGCCGGCGTTTTCATCGAGATTCTGCCTTGCGTTTGCCAATAGCTGTAACCTGTCCATGTGAATCTGAACATGAACCTCATGCTCGTCTGTCGGCTCTGCCACAACGCCACCAAAACCCTGATCCAGCAAGAGGTTTTCAGCCGCAGCGGCCTCCGCCTCTGTTTGCCCCTTCATGTTTGGATCAATCAGCATTCTTGACACCAGTTGGGGGTCATCAATCTCAAGCAAGTCCTTGCGCAGTTCGGCCTGCTGTACGAATGGATCGCCTCGAAGATTCTGGAATCGGACAAGTGCCTTCTGATATTGGGCTACTCTATTGATCCCGTCCGCGCTTCCCGAAGGACGAATCGCATAATCCATGACCAAGGCATCCAACGGCACTGCCTTAAACTGCTGTTGGTACTCATACATTAACTGGGAGTGCGCGTACTCGGTAAGGATCGACCAAGCCTGCCGGTAAACTTCAGACATGCTGAGCCTGAAAATCTTTATTCTCAAATCCGTGTTTGTGCCCATCAATTGCCCGATATTCTGGATCTCTGTCGCCGTTCTGGGCTTCTGACTTCCTTGTGATCCGGCGCGTTGTGACAAGCCGTAGTCGGGCATCGACACCATGTACTCGGCAATCGCGCGCATGGTCGTAACTTCCTGATCAAAAGAGATGGGCGGCTGTGGCATGACTACGGGCTTAACCCCCGTAGGCAAAAGCACGCCTGTTCCAAAACGAATATTGTTAATGTTTGGCATGTCCTGATCGGTGGCAAACATTGGTGCGTTATAAAGGCTCATAGCGTCCGACTTGGCGTTCATGGTCTTTGTGAGCGAGGCCTCAAAAGGCGCGACCATCTCGCAAATCCCCTTATTTGCGTAAATTCCCTTGTCGGCCGAGAATTCCATCACACATGGAACGAATGGGAAGTTGCCGTGTGAGTACGGCAGCTTAAATCTCGGGCGAATCGGCTCATCGGGGCACTGCGGGCTGATGGTATCAACCACAATCCCGTTGTTCCCGTCCCTGTGATAGCACTCCCAGACAATAATTGAGTCCCTCTTGGATGGCTCGGTAATGCCCTGCTTAGAAAGTTTGTGCTGATTGTAGGCCGTAACGCCCGCACCGGCTGAATTTCCGGTACCAAGTAGTCTTTTTATAAAATCATCGCTCTGCTTGTACTCTTCATGCCTTCGGTACTGCTCTTCACTCATCTCGAGTATATGGCAGCAGCGATCACAAGTGCCCATGTCCACCGTTGAGGGCGGAACCACTAAGTACATCGGATTGACCGAATCAAATTTTACCGCCTGAGTCGGCTCATCCCAGTAAATCTTCATAAACGAAATTCCACAACGAAGCATTGCCGCTATGTGGACTTGTATCTCAACCTCAAAATTGGATCTCTCTCGAAGCTGATAGCTAAACCAGCTTTCAGCGGCATACCTGTACTGCTGCAAGGAGGGGTTTCTGGGTACAAAACTGGCCAGATTTTCAGCGGTGTAGATCTGGTTAATGTAGAATGGAACAAATTTTGATATAACGCTGTTTGCCAGAGGATAGTGAAGATCGGCCGCCCCAGCCCAAGGCTTCTTCTTGCGCCTTAGCCCGCCGTTAGTCATGGTGTACCAGACTTTTTGTCTCTCCTCCCATGAGGATCTGGCCTTTAGATCCTCGCAAATGGCCTGAAACAGCTTCTCTGTTGTCAATTAATCGCCGGCATCGTAGCCGCCTCTATCGTTTGCGTATGATTGCGTCTCATTACCAAATACATCCGTATGCATCCGACTACCATCCAGTGACTGCTTGGTCAAGCTCGGCCTATTCCGGAGCCATGCCCATATTGCCCCAGCCGCAGCGTCCGCCCTGTCTGGACTAGCTCCGGCAGTTCTCTTCTTATAGTCCGCCTTACTCTCCAGTTTTATGTCTCCGCTGGAATTGCACGCAAATTTTCTGGTGCACAGTTGGCCGTCCAGAATGTCATCCTTGGGCAGGATGACTCCGCGATCCTCAATCAGCTTTGCGGCCATAAACAGCATTTCGGCGGCTTTTGTCGCATAGCCATGTCCGCCACTTGATCCAAAGTTAACCCTGTTTACCGAGTACCCCTGCTCGTCCATGCGCCTGATCATAGGAGATCCGATTCCGCCGTTATCCGCATAGACAAGTTTGCTGCTTATTCCAAGCCCGCGAAGCTCCCGAATTACCCTGCCAACCGTCCTCATCTCGTCCCTATCCTTTATGACGATAAGGGGCATCAGCCTGTTCCCATCCATAATTGCCACAACCGTTTCATCGACACCCGCTCCACCCCAATCAATAAACGCAACCTGTTGTGTTTTGATGTGCTCTGGCGGGGTGGCTCTGCATTCGCTCAGCTTGGTTTCCGTAATGACTGTCTCGTTATCTGATTCATCTACAAACTCATTATAAACCATGCTCCGGATCAGGGGGTGATCTTTCCCGTAAAGCTCTTCAAGCCTAGCTATGGAATCCTTTGTAATATGGGGGCACTGTGTTACCGGAATTGTAAATGTCTTCCAAAACTTGGCGTGCTCCCTAAAGCACTTTGCAAAGAAACTATTGGCGGAGCCTGTGCTTGAAATGGCGAGCCAACGGTTGGGCTGAGTCCTCTCCCCCGCATGCCAGATCTCGGACGGAATCGACTTGGCCTCGTCATACACAAGCATGAGATTGCCCTCGCCCGATGTGGTGCTGCCCTTGGGATGCCAACCCTCCATTCTCTGGGGCTCGTCCGTAGTGAAGGCGACCGCCCTGCCGTTAATTGGGCTGATAAGTTCGTTAGAGTTAACCGTCCAGCCCTTCAGCTTGGAGGCGTACTGGTGGACGGTCGCAAACAGTCCCGACTTAATCTGCCGACCAACATTTGATGTGACGATTACATAGCTGTTTGGGAATACGGCGCAGTGCCAAATAATCGCCGGAACAACAAGAAAGCTGGATTTTCCCGAACCGTTGGGTGCCCTAACCGCAACTCTGCCACCCGCATCAAGCGCATCCATGCACTGGATCTGCCAAGGGTAAAGACTGCCAAGCTCAAGACACTGGCTGGAAAAGCCGGCCAGCGAGGAAAGTATTTTTAGTTTTTGCGAATCATCCACGGCTACCGCCCGTAGATGTCGG
>Ga0209617_10001117_pt1 | contig 12443 bp, 14 predicted proteins | sample LakEriepJuly2011_2_FD_187459 | JGI IMG/M metagenome (GOLD analysis project Ga0209617, IMG submission 187459) | Freshwater microbial communities from dead zone in Lake Erie, Canada - CCB epilimnion July 2011 (SPAdes) (version 2) | ecosystem: Environmental > Aquatic > Freshwater > Lentic >... | reverse complement strand
TGTTGTATATTATTATTATATCTAACATTACCTAATGTTTGCTGTTGTTGTTGCGCAAAAACAGCTTGAGATGAAATTGACGTACCTGGACGTCCTGTATTTGAATTATTATTATTATTATTATTATTAGACTGTTCTCCAGCTCTTTTTTGTCTAGCAGCAGCAATTGATCTAGAACTACTCATTTTTATAATAAATAAACACTTTGTTTTTAAATTACTTAACGCATTATTACACTTTTAAACAATCATTTTCATTTTTATCATGTCGTGACTTTTGTAATCTAAAATTTGAAAATCAGACACTTCATAATCATCCATTTTTTCTCTCTTATTACCCATGTTGATAGTGGGAAAACAATAAGGTTCCCGATTCATTTGTAATTTAGCTGACTCAAAATGGTCTTCGTAAATGTGAACATTACCTATGAAATGAATAAATTCAAATGCTTCTAAATTACAATGATGCGCAATTAGATGTGTAAGAAAAGAATAGGATGCTATATTGAAAGGAACCCCTAATAACAAATCAGCACTGCGTTGGTACATAGCACATGATAATTTATTTCCATCGCAAACATTGAATTGGCATATTATATGACAAGGAGGCAGCGCCATTTTATTCAATTGACATGGGTTCCATGCTGTCATAATAAGTCTACGACTATTTCTAGTTGCAGGATTCTTTAATTGTTCAATAATAAATTGTAATTGATCAATACCAGGTTTATTTTCATCTAAAACATTACCATTTTCTACATTATAAGGCGCATTAAAATGACGCCATTGAAAACCATAGATAGGACCTAAAATACCATCTGGATAATGTCCTAAATCAATATTATTCATAAAATCTTTAGAGGAATTATCGTCCCAGATATGAACTCCATTTTTTTGTAGAATTTTATTATCAGTTTCGCCACGAATAAACCACAGTAGTTCTTTTAGACATGTTTTCCATGCCATTTTTTTTGTTGTTAATAAGGGGATTTTACCGTTTTTAAGTGAAAAACGCATAGATCTACCAAAAACACTTTTGGTGGAACCATTTCGTCCTTTTTCTAGGAATCCTTCTTCTAGTACATTTTTAATTAGTTCCAAATATTGATACTCTTCATGTATCTTTGTATTATGTTCAATATCTCTCAACAGAAAATTACTTTTATATTCTTCATGTTCACTCATGATCTATTTATTTATGAAAATAACTTTAATTACTTTTTTAGATTTTTAAATATTATTTAATTCTTTTCTTTTCTTTTTATAAATCATATGGAAACTTCAGACAATTCAAAAAAAGGATTCTTTAAGCATGTTTTTAATTTTGACAATGATTCTAAATCCGAAGTATTAAATATTATTCAATATTCTTTATTAGCTATTATACCAATTGTCATTTTAAATAAATTTATGTCAAAATATGTTCCTGAAGCGGATGAGAAAAAGGGTAGTTTAGAAATTTTAGCAGAAATAGTAATGCAAATCATTGTAATGTTTTTAGGATTATTTATGATACATCGCGTAATTGTATACGTTCCTACATATAGTGGTATGGAATATCCTCAAATTAGTGTTACTTATATTATTTTATCTGTTTTAATGATTACTTTAAGTTTACAAACTAAATTAGGAGAGAAAGTTAGTATTTTAGTAGATCGCGTTATTGAATTGTGGGATGGTAAAACAAAACAACTAGGTAATAGTAGTGGAAAAAAAGGAAATACCCGTACAAATCAACAATCTATGCCACAAATGCCACAAATGCCACAACAAATCGAAAACAATCAAATGAATATGAATCAAAATGCGATTAATCAATCTTTATATGGAGGTTCAACATCTATTAGTCAATTGCCTACTGCTAATATGAATGCACCTACTCAACAATTACCAAATTATAATGACATGTATCAAAAAGACAATACCCCTTTAATTAATGCTGCTACTCCAGGTGGTATGGAAGGGTTTTATGAACCTATGGCAGCAAATTCAGTTTTGTCAGGTTCATTTGGATCGTCATGGTAAATAATTTAAAAAATAATAAAGATATATTTTTATATACAATAATAGTAAAAATATATGGATGTCAATAAATTATACAAAGCATTAGACGATGATTCGAATGAAAATCTATTCAATTTTACAACAAAAAAACTAATAGAAATGAATTTAAAAATCATCAATGAGCTTCAATTAGAGCGGTCAAAATCCCTAGAAATCATGAAAAAAATAAAAGGATATAAATATGTTGATGAATTAACTGATTTGAAATATGGCACTTATATAAGATGGATACCAATAAGTGATCCAATCCCATCTAAAATTCAAATTACAAAAGGCGCATTGTTTTGCGATATTAAAATTAAAGAAGACGGGGTTTATGTAATCTGTAAAAATTATGGTTATTCTAATAAACATTTTCAAATTAAATTGGATGAAAATCTAGTATTTCAAAAATTAACAGATCAGGAACTAGTACTTCTAGCAGCACTTGACCATTTATCCAAATAGTCATTTTTTATTTTTACGTGTTTTTCTCTTGTTCGCACAATTACAATCATTAAATAAACCTTTAACAAATTTACCTATACGTATCATTTCAATGTGGGTTTTGTCTATTGGTTTTTTTACTGTACCTAAACGTCTACCGTTATGATACTTAGTTACACTTTTAACAGCTTTGTTATTCTTTATGCTTACTTTACGTACTATCTTTTTACCACCTCTTTTAGTAACTTCTATATTTTCATATAGAAATTTGTCTTTCATTTTATATAAATATAATATTATAATAATTATAATATAATTATATTATAAATACTGACAATGAATATTGCTATCGTACATCTATTTCATATTTTAATTGTAGGCAGTTTATTTTTGTATATTGGTATAAAACAAAAAAATATGCCTATATTTATGTATAATGTAATTTTAGCTACGGGTTTACTCATATTATTTTATCATGGGTACAAAGGTGTTTCTAAAATAATGATTGGAAAAAATGCCTGGGTAAATTTATTTCATATTATAATTGTAGCACCTTTGCTTATTTACACTGGTTACAAAAAAATAGATACACCAAGATATATTTATGAATTTATATTCATGCTGGCATTTGCTACAATTGGGTATCATGGATATTATTTATTTTTTTAGACACATAAAATCAAATAATAGACATAATAAAAATTAATAAAAGTAATATTTTTCACCTGGTGGAAACATATTATAATAAGCCTGATCACACTTTTCTTCAAAATAGTTATTAACATGTTGACTTATTTTTTTTGTAATATAATTTTCTATATTTCTAGATTTTTCTATTTCGATACTTGATACGGGAACATCATTTTTCCATGAACCTTTAATCCTTATTTCACCTTTTCCATATTTTCTTCCATTTACCCAATTTCCTTCATATTCTTCTTCATAAAATTCTAGATCATTATGATCGCATGAAATCACTTCTTTATTGGAAAACTTACCAAATCCATGTCTTTCATCATCTTTCCATTCACCATCATAAATAATATATCCGTTATGGGAAACATATTTTCCTTTACCACACCTAACATCATTTACAAATTCACCCTCATAAGAAGCACCATTTTCAAAGTTATAATTTCCATATCCTTCTTTTACATCATTGCGCCATTCACCATCATAAATAACATATCCCTTATGTGAGGTCAAATTTCCTTTACCACACCTAATATCATTTACAAATTCACCCTCATAAGAATCACCATTTTCAAAGTTATACTTTCCATATCCTTCTTTTATATCATTGCGCCATTCACCATCATACACAATATATCCCTTATGTGATGTCAATTTTCCTTTACCAAACCTAACATCATTTACAAATTCACCTTCATACGTATTACCATTGTCATATATATATTTTCCATAACCATGTTTTACATTATCTTTATAATAACCAATATATGAATTTTTACCATTTGCGTAAATCATTGTACCATAACCATGTCTAATATTATCACAATTTTCGATTTCTTTTATTTCACCTTTATATTTTGAACCTTCATAATAAATAATGTAATCATCTCCACATTCAACAAATAAAGAATCATTTTCAATACGATTAATATTCATAGTTCAAATTAGTATTTTATTTTTTTAATTCAAATCATTACATCATAAAAACAATCAATTTTTTTATTATGTAAATTACACCGAATTGAAAGAAAAATTTTAGCAAATGGTCTGTACCCATTTTTTATTTACAACAGCTTCAACACTTTCTAATGCTCCTTCGACCCACCCTTGATAACTACTTACTACTTCACCTACAACTAAAATACCATCCATAGGATGCTGGGCTTTGTGAATAAAATCACTGCGATTTTTATAAGGTCCATACAATGGAGAATAATAATGCGTGCCTATTGTCCAATAAAAATCTTTCAAATCTTCTATTGTAAGTGATTTTTCTGGTATACCCAAACTTTGTTCAACCAATTTTTCATAAAATTTTCTATTATCATAAGTATTCTTCAAATAATTTTTTAATATTTCAGCATTAACATTATCGCTATACGCAATCATATATACACCTTTTTTTGAGTTAATGGGTATAATTTTTTGTAAAGGACCTGGAACAATAGTATAATTAGGAACATATTTCTCCAATACAGCAGATGATTTTTTATCGAATTTAGCATATAAACGTAAAAATGGTTGCGAGTGAATCTGATTATAAAGACTCTTTGGATTTGAAGCTCCTGGAATGAGTTTTTTAATACCTGAAATAGTTGTAGCTAAAATTACTTTATTACAAAAGTATTTATTGTTTTGTTCTGTCGTAATTTCAAATAAACAAGGTTCATCATTGTCACTAATTTTTGTAATGCTAGTAACATTATTAGAATTTTTTATATTTTTATAATCAATGTATTCACACAGTCTTTCTACTAATTCTTTCCAAGGTATATATAAAATAGGCCATCCGCCTTTATTGTCATCCATTCCATAATTGTATAATGTTTCATAAATATCAGCATTTTCATAATCAGTGTAACCAGCGTAAATAGTGAATAACTTATAATTATGATCGCCTAACATAAGAGTTCCATAATCTTTGAAAGGTAATTGTTTGTATTTGTCAGGGTTTTTATTATATTCCTTTTTCAAAAAATCAACAATTTTAACAACATCAAATTTAGAGTGATTTGGTAATAATTTGGAATAATTCATAATAGAAATTGATTTTTTGTAAGGAACATGTAATTCACGCAATAATTTTATTAAAAGTGGATTCGTATCTTTTCTCCCAATACCAGCACCAGTAACAATTTGAGTTCCATGAAATGTTTCATTATTCATTCTTCCACCAATCCATTTTTTTTTATATTTTTCTAAAACTAAAAAACTGGTTTTACTGGACATTTTTTTAATATTATATGCTGAATATAATCCAGCAATTCCTGATCCAATAATAATAACATCATAAATTTTAACTTGTGGCATTTATATAAATAAGTTTATATATTTATAATTTTATATTTTTTTGCGCTTTTTAATTGTTTTATTCAATTTGTTAAATTTGACAAATCTTGGCGTTTTACATTGGAAACTACCACGTGTCAATCCTTTTTTATTTAAAATTGTTTTCGTACAAATACCAATTGCGCGCGCTTCATTATTTCTTTGAATGGGGCTATTTATTATTTTAATACATTTACATAATTTATCAGACAATATTTTTTCAGCTTCTTTTTCTAGTAATTTTTTTGATTTAGGTATATTTTTGTTGTAATATTCTAAAATATTAATATAATCTTTGTGGGATAAATTATTTTTAGTTTTATCCTTATAATTAGAATCACTCATCGATCTTGTATTATGTTTATATTAATCTATACAAATATTATAATTATTTTTTTAAAGTTATAAAAAATAAGGGTATATAATATTATTCTCTATTATGAAAATCGTGGTTTTTGATTTAGATGAAACCTTAGGTTATTTCGTAGAATTAGGTATATTTTGGGATAGTCTTAATTTGTATCTTTTAAAAAATAATAAAGAAGAATTAAATCAAAATGACTTTAATAAAATTTTAGAAATGTATCCAGAATTTTTACGCCCAAATATAATAAATATTCTAAATTATTTAAAACAAAAAAAATCCAGTAATTGTTGTCATAAAATAATGATTTATACAAATAATCAAGGACCACGCAAATGGACAAACCATATTATATCTTATTTCGATTCTAAAATGAATTATAAACTATTTGATCAAATTATAGCAGCATTTAAAATTAATGGTAAACGTGTCGAAATATGTAGAACAACCCACGATAAAACATATAAAGATTTTATCAGTTGTACAAAATTACCAATGGATGCTGAAATTTGTTTTTTAGACGACAATTATTTTCCTGGAATGGCAAAAGAGAATGTTTATTATATTAATATAAAACCATATATTTATGAATTATCTTTTGAAGAAATGTATAAAAGATTTTTAGATAGTACTGTTGGAAAAAAAATTTTAGAAAATATTCCCATAATGATGGATGATAGTAACAAAGAGCAACATTGGATTGATTTTATGAACAAGAATATTAAACTATATAATTTTCAGGTAATTGAAAAAACAGATAAAGAATTCGAAATTGATAAAATAGTAAGTAAAAGAATTTTGTTTCATTTACAAGATTTTTTCAATAAATCCAATAAAACTAACACACGGAAAAATATTCAAAATAAAAGAAATAAAAGTTGTAAAAAACGTTGAAAATAAATAATTCAATTATTACTACTAGAAATATTTATTGTTGTCATCACTGTTTTCACTGTTTTCACTGTTTTCACTGTTTTCACTGTTTTCACTGTTTTCACTGTTTTCACTGTTTTCACTGTTTTCACTGTTTTCACTAGTATTATATAGTTCTAGGGTCCTAGCACTAGTATTATATAGTTCTAGGGTCCTAGCACTAGGATCTTTTGCTATAGTATATTTAGGCATCCAGAAATAAGGCACGATACTACTACATTCTGGATAATGACAATCAAAAATATGTTTATAATATAATTTTTCAGTTTCTATGTTTGGAATATATTTTTCGAATATTTTACTATTATTACTACTGTTTTCACAATTATTATAATAATTTTCATAATTTAAATTAATAGATATTAATTCTTGTAAAATAACAAATAATGAGCGACCTTTACTACTAACTCCATCACTAAAAGCTTCTTTACGACGCCATAATATTTCATCGGGTAAAATTTGTCGACCAAACACATCCTTAAAATTTTCACTAGTAAAACTATTCCTCAACAAATATTTTTCAATCTTTTTATTTGTGTCAAATCTTACTTTTTGTGGAATAGACAAATAATAATTTACAAATGTTTTGTCCAAAAAAGGAGTTCTCGGTTCTAATCCGTTAGAAGATATAGATTTATCTGATCTCAATACATCAAACAAATGAATATCTTTAAGTAACCTTCGTGTTTCACAATCAAATTCTATACAATCTGGACATTTTGACATATATAAATAACCACCACATAATTCATCAGAACCATCGCCATTAAATATTACTTTAGCGTCACTGTTTTTACTTATATATTTACCTAACAAATAATTACCAATGCTTGCTCTTACAGTGGTTGTATCATAACTTTCAATAGTGTATATAAGCTCTGGTAAAATTTCAAACACTTCTTTTTCAGTTAAAATTATTTCGGTGTGTTTCGTCCCTAAATAGTCAGCTACAATTTTAGCATGTTTAAGATCCTCTGAATCAGCCAACCCAATACTGTATGTCTCAATTTTCTTATCCAACCCAAACTCTAGTTTTGAGAAATGACTTACTAATGCGGTAATTAAACTACTATCTAATCCACCAGAAAGTAAGCATGCTATTGGACGATCTGTATTTAAACAGCGTTTTTTGACAGCATCACACAAATAATTAGTAATATTTTTTTGATATTCTTTTATACTATTACTAGAAGAATTAAAAGGTGTATAATAATTACAATTATATGGAAATGTCATAACAAAATAAGCTTGATTTTCAGTTATTAATTCCCATTTAGAACAAGCTTTACTTGATAAAAAATATTTAGAAAATGTGCCTGGTTGGAATTGCTGAATCTCATAAGATGTACTTTTAACAAATTCACTCAAACATTTTAATTCAGAAGCGAACCCTGTAATGCTAGAATCATCCGTATTATTCTTTAATAAATAAAGAGGTCGCACACCATATGGATCTCTTGCTATGTATATGAAATTTTCCATATTATCTTTCAACCTCAAATCATATAAAACAAATGAAAATACACCATCCAACATTTTTAAAGTTTGCTCCATACCATATCTTATATATAAATGTATAATAACTTCACAATCTGAGTTAGTTACTGGTTGAATATTCATTAATTCATACAAATAATTATAATTGTAAATTTCACCATTACATATCAATACAACATTATCTATATTAAATGGCTGATTTGAAATTGAATCTAACCCATTAATAGCCAATCGGTGAAAGCCTAAAAAAACATCATGATATATAATATATTTAGAATCTTCTGGGCCTCTATTGACACCTTTATAAAATTGTTCTTTATAAAATTCTACCTTATTTTGTTCACCATTCAAGATACAGAAAATGCCACACATTTATTTACTTATATGATATACAAAAGTACTATCTAAACCTTTATATGTATATAATATTTACGCACTTGATTTAGAAACAAAATTCATAAAACGATAAATTTATCAAAGATGTAATTATTAAGAAATATAAATATATAAAATATAAAAATATATAAATATAATAAATATAATATCAATGAAGCCAACATGCGTATCAGACATACATAATGAAACAAACCAAAGAATATATGATAGAAATATTCCTTCTCAAATGTTACAGCCTTACATAGATGTAAGACCTGTCATGACAAAATATTCTTACTTACCAATTGTTGACCCTAGAAAAGAAATAACTGTTAAAATGGAAAATTTACCAACATTTAATCCACATACAGTGTTTAATCCTGGAAACACACAATCTCCATGGTCTGGATTTGCTGCTAACATAAATACTGAATCAGATTTAAGAAATCAAATTTTCGCTCTACAAAAATGTAGTCAATCGGTTTATGTACCAACTAGTAATAGTGACTTGTATAAATATTCATTTAATCCATCTCAACAATCACAACAATATCAACCTCATGATTTGTTATTTAATAAAGAAACATTTAATTGTTTTAATCCTAATCCAAATACAAATATTGTAGGATCGCAAATTTTTTCAAATCCTACTAGAGTACAACTGAGAGATTTAGCATGAATCAAATAAAAATACGCAATATAAATAAAATATATTATATTTATATATATATTTAGTAAAACATGAGTGATTATGAAGAAATGACTGAAAGAGAGCGTGATTCAATATTAAAAGATCAAGAAGAATATGAAGAAGAAAAAAAAAGAATGCTTGTAATTTTAAATAATACTGGAAATTTTACACCTTTAATAAACGCTATTAATAAAAGAGATATAGATGCTGTTACAACTTTATTAGAAGAAGGCGCTGATCCAAATGAACCTGATAAACTATATAAATGGTGCCCATTAAAATGGCTTGATTTCCCAGTTCATTATTATTATTCAGATATTAGTCCAACTTTTAATATTGAAAAATTAAGAAAAGTATTAATAAATAATGGAGCGAAAGATTGTTATAGTGCCGAAGAAGATGTTTCTGGTCCATATCAATTTCTAGAAGTTTACAATGATACTAAAGGTGGGAGAAGTAGACAAGTAAAAAGTAAAAAAACCGGAAAATCACGAAAAACACGAAAAACACGAAAAACACATAAAAAAAGTAAAACGACCAAAAGGCGTAAACATAGGAAAAAATAAATAATATTTTATAATAGTTTATATATTTAATTATTGTAAAATGTCAGAAGATTTAATACATCAAATAACTTTAGATTGTTTAGTAAACAAAGATGTTTATATTAAAATGCAACATAAACCTATAATCAATAAAGTAAGTAAAAAGGACAAAAAATTTTATAGAAAACGCATTTTAAATTTAACAAGAGAGTTATTATTAAAAAAAGAAACTGAATACAATGAAATTAACCCTGATATAAAAAATGGGTTTGACGTTTTTGTTAAAACGTGTATTCAGTATTTCAAAGTGATTGATAAAAACGATATCATTCAAGAAGATTATACTATTTTTGACGAAGAAGAAATAGATATTAAAAAAGATATTCTAGGTACTGGTACAAATGTAATTTATAACAATGAAAATGATAATAAATTATTTATGCGTACAATTAAATCAAAACCCAATCTGGACAAATTTGTAAAAATTAAATCTATCAAAAAAGAGGATGAATTTATTTTACCAAAAATTAGAGAAATACATTTAGATGATCCATTATTAAGAAATAAAGGAATACAAAAAAAAGAAAATATCAATATAATTCAAGATGATGACAAAAAAAAGGAAAGTAATCAAACATAAAAGAAAAACAACTCATAAAAAACATAAAACAAATAAAATAAAAAATTCTTATACAAAAATGACTAGTAAAAGAATTAGTAGTATCCATAATCGCAAGCAAAAACTCAAAAATGAAGACATTTCTTTAGAAAAAATAAATTGTAGTCCCAAAGATAAAAAAGAAGCGAAAGATTTTACATGTTATACTGACAAATCATTGATTCTTTTGAGAGATAAATGGAATTATCGACATCCTGATGCGAAAATAATGACAAAAGACACTAAAATAATACATAAATTACTATCAAAATATTTAAGGAATGTATGTAACAAAGAATCTTGTTGGTTAAAGCAAAATGTAGATTTCGGTGAATTAACGGAAGATTTTAAAGATTCTTTTGCTCCAGAATCCCCTAATGAATGGAAACAAAATCCGAATGAATGGTTGACAAGTATTGATATTATAAAAGTAATGAAACAATATGAAAAAGCTTACAAGTGTTTTGATTTTATGGGTCCAACACCAATTGATTTTGAAAAAAAACAATTAAACAATAAATGTGTATGGGAAGAATTATGTAACTTTAATTTGAAGGATCAAATAAAAGAGAAAAAAACCAAAATCGGTATTATTTTCAATACCGATCCTCATAATAAACCAGGCAAACATTGGATTTCTATGTTTATTAATATTAAAACCCATAAAATATTTTTTTTCGATAGTGTAGGAAATACTGCTCCGATTGAAGTAATGAATTTCGTAGATAAAATAAAAAAACAAGGGGAACAAATGAACCCAAAAATAAAATTTGAATATGACGAAAATCATCCTGTTGAACATCAATATGGTGATACTGAATGTGGAATGTATAGTATATTTTTTATTATTCATATGTTAGAAGATAAATTAACGTCGCATTATTTAAAAACGCATATTTTAAAAGATGAATATATGGAAACATTTCGAAAAATTTATTTCAATGATAATTTATAAAAGAAAATCATAAATAAGTATATATATTTATTATCATACAATATTAAATATATAAGAAGAATAATCTACATCGAATGTCAATACAACATTTTTTAAATATAGAAAATATAAATCTTTTGTGGGAAGTATTATTAGAAGAACCATTTATCAAAAAATATTTTGATACACCAAATAATTATAATGAATTCAAAAGTACATTTGAATCAAACTTAAAAAGTTTTTATGAAATAGAGAAAAACAACGGTAATAACTTAATAGAATTGAATAAAAAATTTATTCTATTAATGATGAATTGGGTATTCAACCAATCAAATAAAAATATTCCTGAAATCAAAGAAAATACTAGAAAAATAACAATACATAACGGCGATGATCAATCAATTCTGAACGATACTAGAATCAAAGAATTAATAACGCAAGAAGAAATAAAAAATGAGCGCGTATCTCAATTTGAAAAAGAGCTTTCGATAAAGCAATCCGAATTTACGAATATTATACAAAAATCAGTACCACCTACACCAAATTTTAGTGACAAACTAGATGAACCTATATACGAAATTGATTTAGAAATTAAAAAAATACAAGAGCAACGCAACTATGATATTGAAATTATAAATCAAAATCATCAGAAAAATATTACGGCGCAAAAAAGTGGAGAAAAACATATTTCGTGGGCAGATAGTAATGTGAATTTAATGAATAATATACAAAATGATGAAGTTTCCATCAAACTAAACACAACAAATGATGTATCTTATGACCCAAACAATCTTTATGAAAACAATAATGTAACAAAAGAGATTAATGAGATTAATGAGATTAATTTGTTAAAAATTGAAGTCGCAACACTTAAAAATAAATTAACTATACTTATGGAAAAATTTGAAAATTATATTGATGAAAAAAATAAAAATG
>Ga0209617_10001116_pt1 | contig 12448 bp, 10 predicted proteins | sample LakEriepJuly2011_2_FD_187459 | JGI IMG/M metagenome (GOLD analysis project Ga0209617, IMG submission 187459) | Freshwater microbial communities from dead zone in Lake Erie, Canada - CCB epilimnion July 2011 (SPAdes) (version 2) | ecosystem: Environmental > Aquatic > Freshwater > Lentic >... | reverse complement strand
AGGACATCCAGAACGTCGCCGATTTCGTCGGCGACTCGCTCGGCCTCGCCTACAAGGCCGCCGAGGCGAAGCAGTCGACGATCGTTTTCTGCGGCGTGCATTTCATGGCCGAGACAGCCAAGATTGTGAACCCGACGCGCCGCGTGCTCTTACCGGACATGAACGCTGGTTGCTCGCTGGCCGACTCCTGCCCCGCCTCGAAACTCGCTGCCGCGAAAGCCGCGGACCCTTCCCTTTACGTCGTCGCGTATATCAATTGCAGCGCAGCGGTGAAGGCGATCAGCGATGTCATCGTGACCAGCGGTAACGCTTCGAAGATCGTCAACCGCGTGCCGGCTGATCGAAACATCCTCTTCGTACCGGACCAGAACCTCGGCCGCTGGGTCTCCGGCAAGACCGGCCGCTCGATGCAGCTGTGGCCGGGCAACTGCTACGCCCACGTGCAATTCACGCCGGGCGCCCTGCTCCGCACCAAAGCCGCGCATCCTGGAGCCCCCATTGTGGCCCACCCTGAATGTACTGAAGCCGTCCGCGAGATGGCTGACATGGTCTGCTCGACCGAAATGATGGTCGGCTGGTGCAAACAACAGACAGCCGAAACGATCATCATTACTACGGAATCAGGGATGATCCACCGCCTGCGTAAAGAAGTGCCTGGAAAGACGTTCGTATCCGCTCCGACGGATCGTTGTTCCTGTAACGATTGTAAGTTCATGAAGATGAATACCCTAGTAAAAGTGCGTGATTGCCTACGCGATGGCTCGCCGGAGATCCTGATGGAAGAGAGCATCCGCGTCGCCGCCGAGATTCCGCTGCGCCGCATGCTCGAGTGGAGCAAGTAGGAACGAAACGACGTTTCGTATAATGGAATAGGGTAAAATAACTTTTACCAAAGTTTGACAACTTTGTTTATTATAAAAGGTTGATGGGGTAACCAGTGCTCAATTTAAAAAGCCTGCCGCCCACCTCTTCATGAAAATCGACCTCAATCCCTCCTCCTTCACCTCGAAGGACGCCTACGTCCGCGCCGCCCTCTCCAAGGCCCGCGACCTCGCCGTGCAGACCTGGGAAGACGAACACAGCGAACGCCAGTCGCTGATCGAACGCGAAGTCGCCAGCCTCTCGAAGCCCGAGCTCGCCAAGCGCCTGATCAAGCTGCTCTCCCGCCCGAACCGCGCCCGCGCCCAAATCTCGGACAGCATGCGCGCCAAGGCCCATAACATGCGCAAGAAAGGCGCCCCGGTCCGCGAGATCGCCGCTGAGCTCGGCATCTCGATCCCGTCGGTCTACAATATCACCAAGGACTAATCTTGCCCGCCGTTTCCGCTTCGCCAAAAGTATCGGCGATGCAGGAATGGAATCGCGGCGATCCGTCGAAAGCCCCCGCCCGTGCGCCCTTGGCCCGCGGCGGGAAGCTTGACGCGCCCCACCTGATCGCGGCCTACCGGGCCGGTATCTTCCCTTGGTATTCCACGGGCGAACCCGTGAAGTGGTGGTGCCCGGACCCGCGCTTCGTGATGCGGCCGGCTGACTTCCGCCTGACGGATAGCCTAAAGAAGACGATGCGCAAGAAAGGCTGGTCGGTCACCTTTGACCAGCAGTTCGAGACGGTGATGCGCCGCTGTTCCGAAGTCCCCCGCCCCGGCCAAAATGGCACCTGGATCAACGAGGACATGATCAAGGCCTATGGAGAACTTCACCGCCTCGGCATCGCCCATAGCGTCGAGGTCAACTGGGGAGGCCAGCTCGTCGGCGGCCTCTACGGCGTCGCCCTCGGCCGTCTCTTCCATGGCGAATCGATGTTCCACCTAAAGGCGGACGCCTCGAAGGTCGGCTTCGCCACGCTCGTCGCCCGCCTCCAGGCCTGCGGCTACTTCCTCATCGACTGCCAGGTCCCCACGCCGCACCTCTCCAGCCTCGGGGCCTTCCTGATTGAGCGCGCCGAATTCCTTGAAGTGGTGAAGCTGTTCCGCGACCAGCCGCCCGCGGGCGACGCGTTCGCGCCTATTCCGACTTCGGACGCGACTTGAGGAGCGCGCGGGCCTCGCGCTCGTAGACGCGCTCGACGATGACGCAGAGCTGCTGCAGCGAACGCCCATCGGTGTAAACGGCGATGCCGGCCTTCATGTAGGCTTGCTCGCGCTTCTTCATGAGTTCGCGAATCTTGGCCTCGGGATCGTCGCCCTTGAGGAGCGGACGACGCGAATTGCCCGCGGTCCGACGCAGGATGGTGTCGACCGAAGCGAAGAGCGTGACGACGATGCCTTTCGAACGGACCAGCTCACCCATGCCCGGCGGGACGACGAGGCCACCACCACAGGCGATAACGGCACCGTTCGGAGGAAGCAGGCCTTCGACGACCTGGCGTTCGAGGGCGCGGAAATGCTCTTCGCCATGTTCGGCGAAGATGTCGGCGATCGAAGCCCCTGCCAGTTTCTCGACCAGTTCGTCGGTGTCGTAGAAACGACGGCGCCAACGCTTGGCCAGCTGGCGTCCGAGCGCGGACTTCCCCGTGCCCATGAATCCGGCGAGGATTAGGTTCGGAGAGTCCTCCTTGTTCGCGACGGGCGCCATGGAGACATAGCAATCCCCCGCCCGCCTCTCGGCAAGCGACAAGCGTCAGGGGAGATTACTTGGCCGGGAGGGCGTCGAGTGAGGCCTTCGCCTTGGGCGCGAGGCGTTCGGAAAGCCCTTGCGAGGCTTCCGTCAACGCAGCGCGGTCAGCTTCGGAGAATAAACGCGGTACGGCGGCCCAGGCGGCTTCGGTCAACTCGTTGGCCGGTCCTTTGAGCAACGGGAGCAGCACGGGGCGTAAGGCCTTGCCGGTCTTGCTGAGACGGTTTGCGCGGACGGCGGCGACGCGGATCCAGGCGGCCTTGGAAGCCAGCGCGGTGCCGGCGAACTCGACCGGGAGGTACTTGGCGGCCAGCGTCGAGGGCAGGCGGAGGATCTCGTCTTCGACTTCCTGGACCTGCGAACGCTGCGTCAATTTCGCCAGACGCTCCCAGAGGATCGGAGCGGCGACAGAGGAACTGATGCGACGAAGCAGGCGATTAGCGCGCTGGGCGGTGGCAAAGTCCTCGTTCTTCGTGAGCGCGATCAGTTCGTCGCTCGTCAGCGGGTATTCCTTCGAGGAGCGCCGAAGGTCGAGCAAGCGCTCGAGGTGGGCGAGTTTGGTTTCCGGCGTGGTGCCTTCCGGGGCGTCATACTGCTGCGCCTGCTTCGGATTGAGCGGCAGCAGTGGCTTATGATTAGGATTCAGGAGTAGCACCTGGCTCAAGGCGGACTGTACTTCAGGATTCTCGGACGATTTGGCGGCGACACGGACGCGCTCGAACCAAGCCTTGGCTTCAGGCGAAGCCGTGATGAAAGAACGCGAGTGGTCGAAGATCGCCTGCTGGGCGGCGAGGCGCTTCTCCGCGACCGCGAGGTCGGCGAAGGTGGCGTCGGACGGAGCCTCGGCAGCCGTACCGACGAGACAGGCGGCGCAGGCGAGGAAGAGGGAAAGGTGCTTCATGGTCGTGTTGATCAGAGTGTGCTCAGATGGACCAGTTGCCACGCAGGGCCGGCGAGTGGAGGTGGTTGGCCTGGTCGTCGCCAATGAAACCGCTCGCATCTGACTTGAAGTTCAGCTTGCGGCCGAGACGGACGCAGAGGGCGGCGAGGTTGACGAGCGTTGAGCTGCGGAAGGCCTCGTTGACGCCGTACCCAAACGGCCGCTTCTCACGTGCGCACACGTCGAAATCATCTTCCTGATATTCGGGCAGCGGGAACTCGGCGGCCTTGACGAGTAGCTCCGGACGGCTGCAACGCATGCCGGCGAAGAGCTTACCATTCGGGCCTTCGAGGAAGGGATTCTCAGGATTACGCTCGGCGAGTTCGGATTCGAGGATGATGCGGGTGCCGTCCTTGTAGGTCATCGTGACCGTCTTCCAGACACCACAGGCCATGGCGTCTTGGGCGGGAGCATCGCATTCGACGGTAACGGGGGATTCGCCGTCCTTGCCGAGGAAGTACTGCACCGGATCGAGGAAGTGCTGGCCCATGTCGCCCAGGCCGCCTTGGTCGAAGTTCCAATAGCCACGGAAGGAGCCGTGGCAGCGATGCGGGTGATAAGGAATCAACGCCGAGGGACCGCAGTACATGTCCCAATTGAGATGCGCTGGGATCGGCTCGGGCATGAGATCGGGCTTACCGGTCCAGAGATTCACCTTCCAGGCGATGCCGCCGACGGGGGCGAGACGGACGGTCAGCGGGCCACCGAGGACACCACTGGCGACGACGCGCTTAATTTCACGGGCCGGGCCGACGCCGTAATAGTTCGTGCGATTGAGGCGGAACCAGGTGTTCACGCGGAAGGGGACACCCGTCTGCTGCACCACTCGGCTCAGGGCGATGCCTTCGCCGATCGTGCGCGTGAGCGGCTTCTCGCACCAGACGGCCTTGCCGCGACGGGCGGCCATGGCGGCGATGACTCCATGCCAGTGGGGTGGCGTGCAGACGTGGACGACGTCGGCATCAGGGAGGGCGATGACTTCACGGAAATCTTCGGCCTGCATCGGCGTACCGCCGCCGGACTTCTTGATCCGTTCCAACTTGGTCTGCATCCGCTGGGCATCGACATCGCAGATCCCGATGATGCGGTTCTTGCCGGTCATGCGCGGCTCGGAGTGCATCGCGGAGATACCGCCGCACCCGACGATGACGTGATTCAGCGTCTCGCTCGGCGGAACGAAGCCGCGGCCAAGCACGTGACGCGGGATGATCGTGAAGCCAAGGGCGGCGACAGCAGCCTTACGCAGGAAAGAACGACGGGGTAATCGCATGAGGGGTGTTATGAAGAGAAAAGACCTCGTTCAATCATGATAGTTCCCCCACGAGGACGAATACCGTTATATGGCACTAATCCGCCGTTTAAAGAAGGCTTCGTTTTGCGTTCAGCGGATATGCCTTCTCCTTGCACACATGCCGCACTCATCCATGCCCACCGCCGTTTCTCCGGACGGCACGGCATGCCCACGGACGGCCATCACGCAGACGGTGGCGGTTCCCTTCTACGCCGCGCAGGCATGGCAGGCCGCATTCACGCTCACCTCCCCGAGGCTCATCGACCTGCCGCGCATCACCAAGAGCCAGTTGCGCGAACACTCACCTGAAGGCTTCCTGCCTAATGGCCTCGACCTCAAGACTCTCCTCGCCCGCGGTCTGATCGAAGAAGAAAGTACTTCCGGAACCTCCGGCGCCAGCGTCCGCGTGGTCTTCGGCAAGACCTGGTGGGCCGAACAAGAACGCCGTGCCTTGGTGCGCAACCCCTTCCTCGCCGAGCTCTTCGGAACCAGCCCCAGCCTACGACGGGCCGTCCTCACCACGCCTGGCTGCAGCGGCGTGAGCTGCTACAATCGCTGGCTGAACCTCGAACAGCGGATGCTGGGGGACAGCCTCTTCGTGAACCAGTCGCGCATTCCCTTCACGCTCGGCGAAGAGAAACTCGCTGGCATGGCCAAGGAAGTCGCCGACTGGGCGCCAACCTTCCTCGATGTCGATCCCGTGCACGGTGCTTGGTTCGCTCTCCACTGCGAACACCACGGCCTAAGGTTCCCTTCCCTACGCTTCATCCTGACCAGTTACGAATACACCAGCGTTATCCACCGCGCGATCATGGAACGTGTCTTCGGTGTACCGGTCATCAATCTTTACGGTTCCAGCGAGACCGGCCACCTGCTCGTCGAGCATCATGACGTGATGCTTGTCAGCCCGGAGACCGCGATACTTGAAAGCACCTCAGCAGACGGACTTGGTGAACTCCTCGTGACCACGCTCACGAACCCCTACCTCCCTCTCTTGCGATATGAGATCGGCGATTTCGTCGAACGCACCCCGGACGGCTATCGCGTGCACGGACGCAAGCGCGACGCCCTACGCGGCGCCGATGGACGTATCCTGACCACGCGGATGATCGACCAGGCCTTCGCTGGAATCGGCGGTATCGCCCATTATCAACTCCGCCAGAAAGCCGATGGGTCGGCGCACCTCTTCCTCCTGCCTGAAGCCAAGGGCGACAGCCTGACCTCGGCCCAAGCCAAGCTGAAGACCGAACTTAGCCGCCTCCTCGGCATCACCGTCACCGCGGAATCCGTCAGCCTGATCGCCCCGGAGGATTCAGGGAAATTCCGCCTGACCGTCCGCGAAGCGGCCTAAACTGGGAGATTACCGCCCTAATAGGGGCTTTCGGGCTGGAAAAACCCGCCTCCACCCCCCAACTTGACCTTTTCACCACCATGGAAGTCTACATCGACGGAAAGTTCTACCCCAAGGCCGAGGCCAAGATCTCGGTCTTCGACCACGGTTTCCTCTATGGTGACGGCATCTTCGAAGGCATCCGCCTCTACCAGGGTTGCGTCTTCCGCTTGGACGAGCACCTCGAGCGTCTCGAGATGTCCGCTAAGGCCCTCTGCCTCGAGATGCCTTGGTCCCGCAAAGAGATCGCTGAAATCATCTGCGAGTCCTGCCGTCGTAATAAGCTGACCGACGGCTACATCCGCCTCGTCGTCTCCCGCGGCTTCGGCGACCTCGGCCTCTCGCCGAAGAACTGCCCCACCCCGTCCATCATCTGCATCGCCGACACGATCAAGCTCTACCCCGAGGAACTCTACACCACGGGCATGCGCATCATCACCGCGCCGACGCGACGCATCAGCCCGGCTGCCCTGCCGCCGATGATCAAGTCCCTCAACTACCTCAACAACATCATGGCGAAGATGGAAGCCCAGCAGCACGGCTTCCACGAGTGCCTCATGCTCAATGAACAGGGCTACGTCTCCGAGTGCACCGGCGACAACGTCTTCCTCATCCATAAGGGTCGCCTCATCACCCCAGCCTCCCATGCCGGCGCCCTCGTGGGCATCACCCGCCAGGTCGCCCTCGAGATCGCCGCCGCCCTCAAGATCCCCACCGTCGAGACGAACATCACGCGCTATGACGTCTGGAACGCCGACGAATGCTTCCTCACCGGCACCGCTGCCGAGGTCATCCCCGTCATCGAGGTCGACGCCCGCAAGATCGGCACCGGCAAGCCCGGCCCCATCACCGCCAGCATCCTCGCGGAATTCCGCAAGAAGGCTTCGCGGGAAGGCCAGATGATCCGCTAAGTTGGCCTGCGCCCTGACGCGCATGCCCGCCGCTTCCGTCCCTCCGACCGCCGACAGCCGCGAAGCCACGCTGTGGCGTTTGCTGCGTATCGCTTGGTCGTATCGCTCGGACTGCCTCCAGCTCCTCGGCCTTCAGCTGGTCGTGGTCTTCCTGACCGTCGCGGTCATCGCCCTCGCGGGCGTCGGCATCGACTTCGTCCGCCACTGCACCGACCGGGCAATTCCCGCGCCGGCCCTGCCTTTCTTCGTCCCGACCGACGCGACCGACAAGGCCGTCTTCGTCTGGCTCGGCGCCGGCATCCTCGTCGCGGCCCTGCTCCGCGCGATCATCTCTTATGTCTTCGGATTGGTATCAGTCCGCTTCCTGCACGGCCGCATCGTCGTCAACCTGCGCTCGCAGGTCTTCGCTAAACTCCAGCAACTGAGTTTCCGCTTCTTCGACTCCAACGCCAGCGGCTCAATCATCAACCGCGTCACCTCTGACGCGCACGCCATCCGGCTCTTCATCGAAGGCGTGGTCCTCCAGCTCGCCATCATCACCATCACCCTGGTCGCCTGCTCGGTGTACATGCTGCGCACCGACTGGCGCTTGACGCTCGCCTGCCTCGCAGTGCTACCATTCCAGATCTGGTTCGCGATTCGCTTCTCCCGGAAGGTCCGGCCGGCCTACGAGGAGAACCGCGACCTCATGGATCGCATGGTGCTGGGCTTCTCGGAGAACGTGCAAGGCATCCAGGTCGTCAAAGGCTTCGCCCTTGAACCGCGCGTGATGGGTCGCTTCGCCGGCTGGAGCGAGGATATCCGCCTCCAGAAACGTAAGGTCTTCGGCGAGATCGCCCTCTTCTGGCCCGTCATCGACGGCCTCAATCGCCTCTCCATGGCCATCCTCATCGGCTACGGGGGCTGGATGGTCGCCCGGGGTGAAATCGCCCTAGGCACCGGCCTAGTAGCCTTCGCGGGCCTGCTGCAGCAGTTCTCAGCCCAGGTGACGACCCTTGCGTCGGTGGTGGACAACGCCCAGGTCTCCTTGGCCGGCGCCAAGCGCATCTTCGAGATCCTCGACACCGACCCAGGCGTCGCGACCGAACCCGGGGCCGCTTCCCCCGGACGCTTCCTCGGCCGCGTGGCCTTCGACAACGTTAGCTTTGAATACCAAGAGAACGCCACGGTGCTGCACGAACTCTCGTTCGTCGCCGAGCCCGGCCAACGCATCGCCATCGCCGGCGCCACCGGCGCAGGCAAGTCCGCCCTCCTCTCGCTGATTCCCCGCTTCTACGACCCGCGCTCCGGCCGAGTGACCCTCGACGGCCACGATATCCGAGCCTTGCCGCTGCCAGAACTCCGCCGCCAAGTGGGCATGGTCTTCCAGGAGAACTTCCTCTTCTCGAACACCATCGCGGCCAACATTGCCTTCGGCCACCCCGAGGCCACGCAGGAGCGCATCGAACGCGCCGCCCGCATCGCCGGAGCCCACGCTTTCATCATGGCGCTGCCCGAAGGCTACGAGACCTTCCTCGGCGAAGGCGGCGTCAACCTCTCCGGCGGCCAACGCCAGCGCATCGCCATCGCCCGCGCGCTGCTGCTCGAGCCGACCGTCCTCCTGCTCGACGACCCGACGTCGGCCATCGACCCAGAAACCGAGAAGGAAATCATGGAGGCGATGGAAGCGGCGATGGTCGGGCGCACCACTTTCATCGTGGCTCACCGCCTGAGCACGCTCCGCCGGGCGGACCAAATCTTAGTCCTCGAGCACGGCAAACTGGTGCAGGTCGGCACCCACGCGCAACTGATGGCCCAGGACGGGCATTACCGTCGCGCCATCCTTGTCCAATCGGAGGGAGCCGTCGCATGAGCAAGGATCGCCTCGAAATCGCGGTCCGCCGCCTCCGCCCCGACGAAGAAGAGCCGGATCGCCTGCCGTTGCGCTGGTCGACCGTCGCCCGCCTCCTCGACTTCACCAGTCCGCACCGACTACAGCGCAACACCCTACTCTGCCTCTGCGTCTTCCGCGCGATGGCCCTACCTGCCCTCGCCTGGCTCGTCGGCGCCATCATCAAGGGACCCGTGACGACGGGCGACGGCCCGGCGACCCTCCGGGCACTCGCCTTGTTCACGGTCTTCTTCATCGTCGCCGACGTCGCGCTGTACTGGCGCATCCGCCTCGCCCACCAAATCGGCGAGAATATCCTGCGCGACCTACGCGACAAGCTGATGGCCCACCTGCTCACGCAGCCGCTCTCATTCTTCCACGCTCGGCGCCACGGCAGCCTGATCAGTCGCATGATCTCGGACATCGAGGCGATGCGTAACGGGATTCAGAACAACTTCTTCATCTCGTTCGTCTCCCTCGGGCAGATGGCCTGCGCGGCGGCGCTCATGCTGCTGGCCAATCCGCAGCTGTTCCTCGTCCTGCTGGCCATCGTGCCTTGCCTTCTTTTGGTGCACGGCTTTTTCCGCGGTAAGATTTTGCACGCCTCGCGCGTCCAGCAGGAGACCTTCTCCCGCGTGACGTCTGCGCTCGCCGAGACAGTGCAAGGCATCCGCGTGACGCAGGGCTTCGCCCGCGAGGATACCAACGCCGGCATCTTCACGCGTCTCGTCCGCAGCCTCGCCGGCAACGTGGTCAAGACCGCCAGCCTCACGTCACTCTACCTGCCGTTACTCGAACTCAACGCTCAAGGCTTCATGGCTGCGCTCATCGGCGTCGGCGGCTGGGCGGCCCTTTCCGGCACCGGCACGAGCCTCGGCGACTTGGTGACGTTCTTCTTCCTGGCCGACCTGTTCTTTTCGCCGATCACCATCATCGGCACGCAGCTGTCTGAAGCCACCCTCGCGATGGCTGGCGCGGAACGCTACTTCCGCCTACTCGACACGCCGCCAGCCTGGACGGACAAACCGACAGCGAGCGCATGCCCGGCGCTCAAAGGCCACGTGGAGTTCCGGGATATTCACTTCGCTTACATCCCGGACCGCCCGGTATTGCACGGGATCTCTTTTGTCGCCCAGCCAGGGCAGGTCGTAGCACTCGTCGGCCATACGGGCTCCGGCAAGTCCACCATCGTTGGGCTACTGGCGAAATTCCAGCTGCCGCTCACGGGTCAGGTACTCGTCGACGGACATGACCTCGCCGATATCCGCCAGGAGACTCTACGCCGTCAGATGGGCTTCGTCTTCCAGCAGAACTTCCTCTTTGCGGGCACGATCGCGGAGAACGTGAAGTCGGCTCGCCCGGACGCGACCGACGAGGAGATCCGGCAAGCCTTCCGCGACCTCGACTGCCTCGACCTGATCGAAGACCTTCCCGCCGGCATCCACACGCCCTGCTCCGAGAAAGGACGCGGCCTATCGATGGGCCAGCAACAGCTCGTCGCCTTCGCTCGTGCGTTGCTAGCCAACCCGCGCATCCTGGTGCTCGACGAAGCCACCAGCGCCGTCGACACGCTCACGGAAGCCAGGCTTCAGGTCGCCCTCGCCCGCCTGATGAAGGGCCGTACGTGCTTCGTGGTCGCCCATCGCCTCAGCACGATTCGGCGTGCCGACTGCGTCATCGTCTTACATGAAGGACGTATCGTCGAACGTGGCACCCACGACGAACTCCTCGCCCTGCAAGGAGCCTACGCGGGCTTGCATCGCGACTTCCTGAGCTCGACGACCTGACCGCGCCTACTTGGCCGCAGGGTCAGCGCCGATACTCGGCAGACGAGGCTTAGCCTTCTCCTCCAACTTAACCGGCGTCTTCGGATCAATCAGACTCGTGGGAAACGCGGCGCCGATACCTTGAGTCCGAACGTTCGCGTAAAGATCGCCGAGGGGAGATTTCCGGAAGGCCTCGACCTGCAAGTTCTGGTAGGTGACCGCATCTTCGCCGGATTTCACCGCCAAGGATACGTCGAGACGCACCGCTTGGCTGACCGGCCCGCCGGAGAATTTGACCTCATTCCGAGCGGCGACGGCGACGAGCGCGAGGCCCTTCGGGTCTTGGTGAACCGGTACGCTCCAGGTCTCGGGAACGACCAAGCCGGGGGGTAAGATGAACAGAACCGTCCGGACCGGACCTCCGGGATTACCAGGGTAGACGAGCCGACGCCGGACTAATGGCCAATAACGGCGACCCTGCTCATCGACCACCTCCATACCTCCGGGACCGTCGACGACGAGCATGCGTTCTTTCAGAAAAAGGATTTCGTCTGGCGTCAGTTTAGCCTGCACCGCACCGGGTCGCCGGACCGGGCCTTCGCCGACAGGCACCTCCGCCGAGACGAGGACCACGAGGTCGACCGGGCCGGCCACGCGATGGTCGATCCAGGCAATGAAGCCATAAGGAACGACCGTCATGGCCGCGGCGAGCAGCAGGCCGCCACCGAAAGCCTTGGGAAATTCAAAGCGAACCCGCAAGGCCGTCATCAAGGCCGCCCCGGCGAAACCTGCCGCATGCACCGAGATGTCCGTACCCAGCGTCCACTGGGCCATCTCGAAATCCTCAGGGGACCCAAACCAGCGGATCCGAAAGTACATCGCGATCACCCAGAGGGGGCCGGCCGTGGCGCCGATGAGTGGCGCGTAACGAGGACCGGCACGCTCATAGACCTTGGAGAGTAACGCCGACAGCAGTGCCGCGAAAAGCCCGCCGAAGAAGGCGGACTTCAACGAAGCCACGCCCGTCAAGGCGGCCGCAATGACGAGGAACGCCCAGGTGAACCAGTAGGTCCGGGCGTAGGTATTCATTCCCCAACAATCGTCCCGGGAGGAACGATGGCGCCCTTCTTGACGACAATCACGCCATCACGGACAAACAAAGCGTCGGTCTCCCATTTCTCGGGCAGGCCGGTCGGTGCGAGACGACAGCCAGCGCCGATGCGCGCGTTCTTGTCGATGATGGCATTACGGATAAGGCAGTTGGGACCCACGCCGACATCAGGACGCCCGAGGGAGTGGTTCTTCGCGAGGTCGTTCGGACGTTCAAAGGTGTCGGCACCCATCATGACCACGTTCTCGAGGCGGGAGCCGCCGCGGATGACGGAACGCACGCCGATGACACATCGGCTAAGCTCGGAGTCGTCGACAATCGCACCATCGGCCATCAGGACGCGCTGCGAGCGGGCGCCGTTAAGCTTGGCCGGAGGAAGATAGCGGGAATGGGTGTAGACCGGATTCTGACCGTCAAAGAAATCGAACGGAGGCACCGGGTCGGTGAGGGTAAGATTACACTCCCAGAAGGAGCCCACGGTACCAATATCCTCCCAGTAACCGTCAAAAACGTAGGCCATCATCCGCTTCGAGGCGAGCAAGCCAGGGATGAC